>ENA-OSAE01000042-OSAE01000042.1-marine-sediment-metagenome-genome-assembly--contig:-NODE-42-length-101932-cov-46.526792_pt1 | contig 101932 bp, 97 predicted proteins | sample MGYA00237870_ERZ529317 | MGnify/ENA primary metagenome ERZ529317 (study PRJEB26369, sample SAMN03142812) | marine sediment metagenome | biome: marine; feature: borehole; material: sediment... | reverse complement strand
ACACGGATCCCGTACTTGGCCAACGTGGCGTGGATCCTCTGTTTGAGCCGCGTCCGCTCCCGCACCAACACCATCCGCGTCCGGGGAAGCTCCCGCATATCCCTCAGCTCCCCGGGGGGAATCCACACCTCGGGAAGGGTCCCCGTCCGCTGGAGCTTGTTGAGGCCCCGAGCGTCCAACTTGTCAGTTTTGTTGACCATCCCCAACATCAGCTTGGCCTTGCCCGCGTGCACCAACCTGGCCACAAACCCCGCTTCCTCCACCTGGTCCACGATGGTGTACCAGTTCCCCACCGTCTCCACCGCCACCGGGGACCCGGGGGTCCAACGCCCGAGGAACTCCCGGATGGCCCCACGCTCGTTGGGGATCCTCCCCTCCCATAGAATGCGGCCCCGCTCGTCCTCCACCGCCGCGAAGATGTACCGCTTGTGGCAGTCCAATGCGATATACTCCATGGCGCGCCCCTCCCTTCTGTGTTTGGTTTACGGCAGGTTAACACCTGCCGGGGGCGCGCGCTTTCATAACATCACTTCCGGCTCCCGGAACGCCGCCTCCACCCGCCAAAGACCCTTGTACGCCAGGGCCACTTCCTCCGCCGGAAGGTCACCGTCGGTCAACAGCACGCACTTCCCGTCGTAGCGGGCCTCCCGCTTGAGCGCCCCCTCATCGATCTCCACCTTCGCCCTCTCGATCCTGAGGTACCTCCGGTACCCTCGATTTCCCACCAACCCTTTGAGCCCGCCCCGGGCAAGCCTCTCCACGAGCTTTCCCACCATCTCCTCCCCTACCTCCCGCACCCGCCTCATCCTCGCCCCCAGATGTGGGAAAGGCCCAGGGAGGACAGAAGCTCCAAGTTCTCCTCCAATACCGTCCCCCGTCCGACACCACGATCACCCGCCCGACGGGGAACCGCTCCCTCAACGAGATGATCGCCCGGGCGAAGCTCCGCACGTCCGCGGTGGCCCCGGGGAAGACCTCGTGGGCGATGGGCACCCCTCCCTCGGTCATCACCACCGCCACCACGATCTGTTTCAGATCCGGACGTTTGCCCCGGGGAGTGACCGTACTCCGCTAGCCCCGCCGGCCCCTCCCCCTGAAAGGAGACCGTGGTGGTGTCGAAGAACACAAGGTCCACCTCCCGGGAGAAAAGATCCCTCCTTTTCCGAAACAGGTCCTCCTCAAGCCGCTCCTTGTGCTCCCACAGCACGTCCAGCGCCCGGTAAAAGTGGCGCAGCTCTAGCCCCATAAAAGAAGGCTCCTCCACCTCCTCGATCCAGCAGGATACCCCCAGCTTGGAACAGGGGAAAGGAGACGGTTGAGCACCATGGCGAAGATGGCCGCCACCACGTCGAACCCGTAGCCCCGTGCCCCCACGTACCTCGTCAACAGCTCCCCCAGGCCCAGTTCCTCCCACAGCCTCTTGAACACCAGCACCGGCCCGTACTCCTTGGCCGCATGTACGAACAGGTCCCGGGCCACATCCAATACCTGGGTCCGGTAAGCGTAGCGGGCCAGCCCCTCCACCAATGCATCGATGGCCCCCTCCTCCCGTAGCTCGTCCAGCCGGCCCAAATAGGCCACCACCTTCTGGCGGGGCTTCCCTTTCACGCGCACGCCTCGTCCTTGTTGCGGAACCGTTTCACCCGGATGTACATGACACAACAACCTTGGCAAATTCCTTCAGATCAATAGGCACTACAATTTCCGTTGGCGAACATCCGCGCTCCCATCTCTTGGGCATTTCAGGTCGTCACGAGGCTCAAATCCCGAGGCTGGGTGTCAAAGTTGGGGCAATCGAACGCGGGCAAAGGGGTTCGGGGTCTACCATAGGATTTTGTGAGGGGACGCGTGGAACAGGTTGTGGTAGTATGGGTTTGAGGCGGGGGTGTAGCTCTTGGGGTCTGCGGCTTTGTCTGCTTGACCTGAAATGCTGCCCCCGCCTCCTTCCCTATCCAGTCGGTGTTTACAAGGAGATGCCGTGACGGGTAACGAGTGAAGGGTGAGGGAGGGGAGGCTTAAATATTCCCCTCTTTTTGTAGATGCTCGGCTACGGCATAGACGGCTCGCTTGACCGCGGGGGTTCTGAAGGGGACGGTGGCGGAATCGAGCTGGACGATCCACCCTTTGCGGTCCTTGGACACAGAAATGAAGAAATGCTGCGAAAAATCCCCGTCGGTGGCGAACGCCCGGAGCAGGACCTCATCGCCCACTGGGGCAACGAAGGCCTCCTTGACCACGAACGCCCCCCGGGGCCAGACCTCCTTCAGGCCCACGACCACTTTCGGAATATCCTCCTTGTCCAACGCGGTTTTCAGGCGTACATGGGGCATCCTTCCCTCCGCGATCCGCTCTATTTTCGCCGGAGCTGCCTTCTCGGCCACGAGCCGGTAGATGGCACGCCCCTGGCTTCGCCACTTGCGTTCGTAGCGGGTACGGGGCTCTCCTTGTATCTCGCGGGGACCCTGGACGTCGAAGCAGCCCGTGGCCTCGAGGTTCCCCTTGGCCTCCTCGGCGAAAAAGAGCGCGTCGGTGGTGAGCTCGAAGGCCCCGCCGGGCTCGAGCACCGCCGCCAATGTCCGGGCGAACTCCTCGTTCACCAACCGGCGTTCGGCGTGGCGCGCCTTGGGCCAGGGGCAGGGGAAGTTCACGATCACCCGGCGTACCGAGGCGTCGGGGAAAAGCTCCCGGAGGCCGAAGCGACCGTCCAACCGAACCATCCGCACGTTGGTGAGTCCGGCGGCGTGGAACTTCCGCGCGGCCTTCTCGATACACGTGAGGGTGAGCTCGAACCCCACGTAGTTATTTTCCGGGTGTCGCGAGGCCACTTCAGCGAGGAACTCCCCGTTTCCGAAGCCGATCTCCACTTCAAGCGGCGCTTCCCGCCCGAACACCCACCGCCAATCCGGGGGCAGGGTCGCGAAAAGCCGTGGTTCCACCAGGTATTTGGAAATCAACATGTGCGTCTTCTTGCCACTGTAGAATGTCGCTCGTTCAAGGGATGACCTCGAACGACCTTTCCCGTCCCTTTCCGAACCGGTAGACGCGGAAACGGTCATCGAACGTGAAGGCCCTGGTGACGCCCAAGCGCTCCATCACGGCGAAGCTCGTGGCATCCACTAAGGAAAAGCCCTGGTCCGGGAACGCGGCCATGATCTGCCGGGTCGTGCGGAGATCCGCGGATCCTACGGGTATCAATTCCACTATTCCGGAAAACAACGCGTCCCAGAACTTGAGGGCGGCTTCCCGGCCGAGGCGGTGGGAGATGAGGAACCAACATTCGAGGAGCACGTGATCGGTGGTCAAGAGCCGTGCTTGCTCCACCAGCTTCTCATAGGCGCGCACGGCGCTGCGATGGAGGCGGTCGCTTCTGTCGGCCAAGGCATAAAAGGCCGAGGTATCAACGAAGACCCGCATCGTCGGCGAGGGCCTCAGCGAGGTGCCGGTCGTGGTCCCGCGAAACATTCCCCGCTCCGCTTTCGCCGAGTCCCACAATGGCGAAGAAGTCATCGCGGGAAAGTTCCCGCCGCAGGTAATCCCGGGCGATCCGACGTAAAAGCTCCGCCAATGAGATCCCCTCTTCCCGGGCCTTCTCCTTGAGGATCCGGTGCAACTCGGGGTCGAGGTAGATTTGCGTCCGTACCTTCCTCATTGCGGGCGATTGTAACATCATGATGGCGCTGCCACAATGTTGATGGTTGAGAGGAAATGAGGGCAACCCTGGGGGAAGATGCGTTCCTGGGGTTCTGCACATAAAATGCACTCGCCATGGGGTGGAATATCGCCGAGATCGCCCTGGAGCTCATGCGGCCCCACACCACCTCGGGGCGGGAATGGCTGATCGAGGATTTCCTGGTGGAAAGGCTCAAAGAAGCGGGCCTCGAGGTGAGGCTTCAGGAAGTCCCCGGCGTCGGCGATAACGTCATCGCCCATCGGGGAGAGGGAGGATTCCTCATCGTGACCCACACCGACGTCTACCCCTACCTCACCCCCGAGATCCAGGAGCCGCGGGTGGAAGATGGGATGCTCTTCGGCCGCGGAGCGGTGGACACCAAGGGGCAAATAGCCGCCCTCCTCGTGGCCCTAAGGGAATCGAAGGGGCCGGTGTGCGTGGCGTTGGTGGTGGACGAGGAGCTCGAGGGCCGGGGGTCCCGGCTCCTGGAGATCCCCCCCAGCTGCCCCGGGGCGGTGGTGCTGGAGCCCACGGAGCTTTCCGTCTGTACCGCCGAAGGGGGTACCCTGGAGGTCCGGGTGGTCACCCGGGGGAAGGAGGCCCACGGATCCACCCCATGGGCGGGGGACAACGCCGTGGAGAAGGCGATCCGTCTCTACAACAAGCTCCACTCCGCCTCTTTTCTGCGGCATCGCCATCCCCTCTTCCCGCAAGGGGCGTGGATCAACATCGGGAGGATCGAGGGGGGGCATGACGCCATGGTGGTCCCCAGCTCCTGTTCCATGCACCTTGAGATCGGGTTCGCCCCGGGGCTCTCGGCCGACGCGGTGGAGGACGAGGTGGAGGAGATACTTTCCGAAGCCGAGACTATGGAGGTCCTGGACTTCTCCCCTCCCTGGGAGACCCCGGCGGGGGCCGCAGTGATCGCCGCATTAGAGGAAGCGTTTAGGAAAGCCTTAGGGAGGGAACCCCGGCGGGCGGGGATGCCTTCTTGGACCGATGGCGCGAACCTCCACAAAAAGGGGATACCCACGGTGGTCTTCGGGGCGGGAAAACTCGAGGTGGCCCATACCCCGTGGGAGTCGGTGAAGATCGAGGAGCTCGAGGAGCTTTCCCTTGTGCTGCGGGCATTGATCGACGGCCACTGAACCGAGAGTGACGAGGCGGCGCGTGCATAGCCGCTGATTATATTTAGGCCCGCTTCGGCACGGGCGCGTGTCAAAGCGGCATACGACGCGACGTTGGTCCTTGTGGGCAGCCTCTTCGTCGCCCTCATGGCCCGGATTTCTATCCCCCTTCCCTTCAGCCCCGTCCCCAACACGGGCCAAACCCTGGCAGTGCTTTTGGCCGGTGCTCTACTGGGGAACGCCCGGGGGGCACTGAGTTTGGGACTGTACCTTTTCTGGGGGTTCCTAGTACTCCCGGTCTTCGCGGGGGCACGGAAAGCCTTGCCCGGCTCGCCGGCCCCACCGGAGGTTACCTTGAGGGCTTTATCTTCGCCGCTTGGATCACGGGGCTCTTGGCCCAGCGTGGGTGGGACCGCTGGGTCCCGACATGACTTTTGGCCATGGCCATCGGGAACGCCGTGATCTACCTCTTCGGCCTCCCTTGGCTTGCGGCCTTCGTGGGTCTCGATCGGGTAATCCACTTGGGGCTCCTCCCCTTCATTCCCGGGGATGTGGTGAAGCTCCTGCTTGCGGCCGCGCTCCTTCCCGGGGGCTGGAGGCTGCTCGCCTTGTTTGGACTCGAGGGACGGGGGAAGTAAGGATATGCCCTATATCCTACCGCGCTGCGCCGTTTCTCAGGGGCCTCCCGCGATCCTCTCCTGGGGAAGCAGGAACGCGGCGAAGACGGCGGGGACCAAGGCCGCGGTCACCAGGCCCAGCGCCCGCTCCAGCCCCCAAAGGTCCCCGAGGTATCCGATCAACGGGGCCATCAGGGCCCCCAAACCCCAGGAAAGGCCGAGCAATACCCCCGACACCGTTCCCTGGTGTTCAGGAAAGAGCTCCTGAGCATACGCGATGGAGACCGGATTTGAAGCCATAAGGAAAAAACCGGAGATCGCCAGGAGGAAGAGCGACAAGCCCCCTTCAGCGTGAAGGAAGCTATAGAGGGCGGGGATGGCTAAAAGAAGCGAGATCCCGATGACACGTTTTCGACTCACGCGGTCGGAGAGCCTCCCCGCAGCGACTCCGCCCACGGCCCCGGATATGGAAAACAAAGCCAGCGCTGCCCCTCCTAGGGAAAGTGAGGCCCCCCTCTCTACCACAAGCACCGCCAGGAAATTGCCGTACGACATCCCCACCAATGCCCGAAGGAGGGCGATGGTCCAAAGGAGGGCGAGGGTCCAAAGCTGGGCCCGGGGGAGGGAGAGGAGCCTTTCCCCAGACGCCACACCACGGCCCGCGGGAACGAGGATCACTCCAGCGAGCAGCACCGAAAAGGCGGGAATAAGGAGCCAATCCATGTAACCTACACCCACCTTTTCTGCAAACCAACCGATGAAGAGGGGACCGAGAGCTGCTCCCACCGTGCCCCCGGCGAGAAAGATGGACATGGCATAGCCCCTGGCCCCACCCCCCGAGCCCGCCAAGGCGGCTCCGGCGGGATGAAATGCCGCGGTCCCCAGGCCCGCCAGGAAGAGGGCGGCTCCCAACGCGAGGTAGCCTGGGAAATGGAAGATGAGGGACATCACCGTGCAGGTCACAAAGGGCCCCAAAAGGAGGAAGAGCTTATACCCCAACCGATCGGCGAGGTGACCCGCCAGCGGTTGGACGAAGGAAGCCGCTATCATGCGCAGGGAGCCCAGGGTCCCGGCCAAGGCCAGGGAAAGCCCCATGCGTTCGATAAGGAGCGGCATCAACGCTGAAAGGAAGCCGCCGTAGCCGTCGTTCAAACCGTGTAACGCCCCCGCCACCCATGCTACGTGTTTTGTATTCCTTGCCACGCTGGGAATTTATCCGAAATGCTGCGTTCTCACCACGGACGACCACGAAATCTTGCGTGAACGCGGTCGGGATGCGGTGGTTGACGGAAAATCGGCGAAGCTGTAGAATGCTCCCCAACATGGGTACCGAAGTGCGGCGCCGATATTTAATGCCTGGCGTTCCCGGATCCTAGCCTTAAGGCCGGAAGCACCGGCCGTTTGTCCCCTTTTTAGCTTCAATCCGTGGTTTCACCTCTCAAATCCTTTCCCCCAAGGAGGTCAACATGTCCTTTAGGGGCCTCTCCACCTTGTCCGTACACGGAGGAGAAGCGAGGAGAAAGCCGGAGAACGTTTTGACCACCCCCATCTATCAGACCGCCACCTACCCCTTCTCCCGCATGGCGGAACGGCTGGCCTATAACGAGGGGAAGCTTTCCCGCCTCACCTACGGCAGGTACGGGAACCCCACCCAGCGGGCGGCGGAGGAGAAGCTGGCGGCCCTGGAGGGTGGAGAGGATGCCCTCCTTTTCGCAAGCGGTATGGCGGCCATCACCACGACCTTCCTGACCTTCCTCTCCCAAGGGGACCACCTGCTCTTCGTGGACCAGTGTTACTGGCAGACCCGGACCTTCGCCACGGAGCTCCTGCCCCGCCTGGGGGTAGAGGTGGGGTTCGTCCCCCGGTGGGCCCCGGGGGAGGTGGAGGCGGCGGTCCGGGCCAACACCAAGGTGATCTTCGCCGAGGTGCCCACCAACCCTCACCTCCACGTCCCTGACCTCCGGGAGCTAGCGGGCGTGGCCCGGGAGTGTGGGGCGGTGTTGATCGTGGACTCCACCATGGCCAGCCCCATCAACCTCCGGCCACTGGAACTGGGGGCCGATGTGGTGATCCACTCCGCCACCAAGTACTTGGGGGGGCACAACGATCTCCTCGCCGGGGCAGCCGTAAGTGATGCAGAGACAATAGAAAAGATCAAGGCCACCCGGGACTACCTCGGGGGGATTCCGGACCCCCACGGGGCCTACCTCCTCATCCGAGGGATCAAAACCCTGGCGGTGCGGGTCAGACACCAGAACCAGGCTGCCCAGAGGATCGCCGAGTTCCTGGAGGGGAGGCCGGAGGTGCGGCGGGTCTACTACCCCGGGCTTCCCTCTCACCCACACCATCACATCGCCGTAAAGCAGCTTTCGGGGTTCGGCGGGGTGGTGAGCTTCGAGCTCGAGGCCGATGCCGAGACGACGAGCCGTTTCCTCGATGCGCTGAAGCTCCCCTACATGGCCTCGAGCTTCGGCGGGGTGGAGTCGCTGGTGGAGCAGTCGGCCCTGACCTCCTTCTGCAAGTTCACCCCGAAGGAGCGGGCCGAACTGGGGATCGCCGAGTCGCTGGTGCGGCTTTCGGTGGGGCTCGAGGATCCCGAGGACCTGATCGCGGATCTGGCCCAAGCCCTGGAGGAGGCGTTCCGATCATGAGGGACCTCGTGGTGATGAAGTTCGGCGGGAGCTCGGTGGGAGACGGGGAGCGGATCCGCTGGGTCGCCCGCCTCGTACGTCGGGCCTTGGCCAGCGAGGTGGGGCGGTGCTGTGTGGTGGTCTCGGCCATGGCCGGGGTGACGGACCTCCTCATCGGGGCTGCCCATGCTGCCTCGCGGCACGAGCTTTCCCGGGCCGAGGCCGCGGCCCAGGAGCTCCGCGCGCGGCACCTCGCCGCCGCGAGCCTGATTGCGGGGAAGGAGGGGGAGCTCAAAAGGACCATCGAATCTTGGGTGGAACGGTTCCTTACCATGTGCCGGGCCGTGGACGCCCTGGGGGAGTTGACCCCCCGTACTTTGGACGCCATCGCCGCTACGGGGGAACGGCTTTCGGCGCCCTTAGTGGCCGCAGCCCTCGAGAGGGAGGGGATCGGTACCCAATCGGTGGACGCCGCCTCGCTCATCGTGACCGACGGTCGCTTCGGCGCTGCCTCTCCCCTCGTGGATCCCACCTCCGCTCGTTGCCGCGCAGAGCTTCTGCCCTTGCTCGAAGCCGGGGAGGTCCCGGTGGTCACCGGGTTCATCGGTGCCACGGAAGAAGGGGTCACCACCACCTTGGGCCGGGGGGGAAGCGATTACTCCGCTGCCATCTTGGGGGCGGCTTTAGGTGCGGACGAGATCTGGATCTGGACCGATGTCCCGGGGGTGATGACCGCGGACCCCAGGGTGGTCCCCGATGCGGTGACCGTGCCCTTCCTCTCCTACGCCGAGGCGGTGGAGTTGGCGCATCTTGGGGCCAAGGTGATCTACCCCAAAACGGCCCTCCCGGCGGAGGAGGCCGGGATACCCATCCGCATCCGCGATACCTTCCGGCCCGAGGGACCCAGCACCACTATCTGTTCCCACCCGGAAGGGGCGCCCATGGGGGTGCGGGCGGTGGTGTGCCGCAAGGGCCTGGATCTTCTGCGGCTGGCGGGAAAAGGAGGACCGGGCACGGCGGCCCGGGCGTTCGCCGCTGCGGCCCAAGCGGGGGCCGAGGCCATCCTGGGGACCCATTCGCCCTTCGAGCAGAACGTGTGCCTCCTCCTCCACCGGGGGGATTCGGAGCGGGTACGGGCGGCCCTGGATCGCGCCTTCGCCCACGAGCTCGGCTGCGGCAAGGTGAGCCGCATCGAAGTACGAGGAGGGCTGGCGGTGGTGGCTCCCGTAGGGGAAGGGATCGCGCAAGATCCTAGAATCGTGGCCGAGGCCCTCTTCGCCCTGGATGAACGTGACATCGAGGTCCTGGCCATCGCCCACGGGGCCTCGCCCCATAGCCTCCCCCTGGTGGTCCGGGAGGAGGTCGCCGACGAGGCGGTGCGGACCCTGCACCATCACTTCAAGCTGGAGGAACTGGTATGCGCGAAATCAGGGTGATCCTTTTCGGATTGGGCCGGGTGGGACGGGCGTTGGTGGAGGAGGCACGAAGGGCTCCTTTCTCCCTCAAGTTCGTGGGGGTGTTCGACTCCACCGGAGGGGCCGTGGCCCCAAATGGCCTCAGCGATCGTGAACTCCAGGAGCTTGTGGATGCTAAAGGCGCCGACAAATCGATTGCCTCCCTCCCCGGTGGCCTCCCTTACGAGGAAGCTGTAGCGGAACTGCCCGGACTCTTCGCTTCCGGCCCCGGGGTCCTTTTGGACCTCACCGCCGCGGGAGACACCCTCGTTCCCCTTATCCGTGCAGCCTTGGACGCCGGTTGGGGGGCGGTGTTGGCCAACAAACTCCCCTTGGTGGGGCCGTTGGACCTCTTCCGGGAATTTACCTCCACAGGCAGGTTGAGGTACGAGGCCACTGTAGGGGCCGGAACGCCGGTGATCGCGCTCCTGGAGTACCTCCTGAACTCAGGAGATGTGGTGAAGTCTATCCAGGGAATGGTGAGCGGGACGCTGGGGTACCTACTGGCCGCCTGCGAGGGAGGAATGCCCCTTTCCCAAGCCGTCAGGGAGGCGTGGGAGAAGGGTTATACCGAACCCCACCCCGCCCAGGACCTGTTAGGGCTCGATATAGCGCGCAAGGCCCTGATCCTTGCCCGCACCCTGGGATTGCCCGTGGAGCTACACGAGATAAAGGCGGACCCCCTTTGCTCGGCTGACCTTGCCGACCTCCCACCACAAGAGTTCTTGGCCGCCCTTGCTCGGGACGACGGGGAACTGGCCCGGAGGATTGCCGGGGCGAAGCGGCGCGGAAGAACCTTAAGGTATCTTTTGCGTGTGGGAGAAGACGGTTGTTGGGTGGGCCTAAGGGAGGTGGAAATGGCGAGCCTCCTCGCCCGGGCGCGGGGAAACATCACCGTGCTGGAAATCTCCACCGAGCGGTTCGGTTCCACTCCCCTGGTGGTGTACGGGCCCGGGTCCGGCCTCCGGGAGACCGCCTGTGGTGTGCTAGCGGACATCGGCCAACTCCGTGCAAGGTTGGGACAAAGGTAAGGGTGGCTTCCTTCCCGGCACTCGTTCCAGGTGGCTTCGTTGCCAGCCGGTACGTGGCCTGAGGCTCGTAAGCTGCCGATGCTCCTCTCAGCGGCCATCGCAGCTGAGACTACATCACCCCTCCACTCCCGCCATTTGCTGGTAAAATGCGCCTATATTTCCCAAACCCGAGGTGGAGGTATGGCCGCGGTCTTGAGGTGTATGGAGTGTGGAGCAGAGTATTCCCTGGGCGAGATCCGGTACCGGTGCCGCTGTGGGGGCCTCCTCGACGTGGCCCACGACCTCGGTTCCCTCAGGGTCTCCCGGGAGTTGTTCGAAGAAAGGGAGGCCGGACAGGGGCCGGAGCCGTGGCGGCGGAGCGGTGTTTGGCGCTTCCGGGAGCTGGTCCTTCCGGTGGAGTCTCAGCTGATCGTATCCCGGCCCGAAGGTAACACGCCCCTCTACCGGAGCGCGGCGCTAGCGCGCTGGGTGGGCCTTGAGGACTTTTCCGTAAAACACGAGGGCGAGAACCCCACCGGCTCGTTCAAGGACCGGGGGATGACGGTGGGGATCACGTGGGCCAAGGCCCTCGGCGCTAAGGCGGTGGCCTGTGCCTCCACGGGGAACACCGCCGCTTCCATGGCCGCATATGCGGCCATGGCCGGGCTCAAAGCCATCGTCTTCGTGCCCCAGGGCAAAGTCGCCCTGGGCAAGATCGCCCAAGCCTTGGCCTACGGGGCCCTGACCCTGGAGGTGGAGGGCGATTTCGATGCCGCCATGTCCCTGGTGCAGGAGAGCTGTCGCGAGTTGGGGATCTATCTCCTTAACTCCGTGAACCCATTCCGCATTGAGGGCCAAAAGACGATTGTGTTCGAGCTCATCCAGGACCTAGGCTGGGACCCGCCCGACTGGATTGTCTTCCCCGCGGGAAACCTGGGGAACACCGCCGCCTTCGGCAAGGCCCTTTGGGAGCTCCGGGAGTTGGGACTGATCCCGCGCATGCCGCGCCTCGCCGCCGTACAAGCGGCCGGGGCCAACCCCCTCTACCGCAGTTACGCCCGGGGCTTCGCTCCGCTGGAACCGGTACGGGCTGAGACCGTGGCCACGGCAATCCGGATTGGGAATCCGGTGAGCTTCCCCCGGGCGGTGAGGTCCCTGCGCTGGACCGAGGGGGTGGTGGTGGAGGTCACGGACCAGGAGATCATGGACGCTAAAGCCGTGGTGGACGCCGCGGGGATTGGGTGCGAGCCCGCCTCGGCCGCCGCGGTGGCCGGGGCCAGGAAGCTCGTCTCGCAAGGCGTGATCAAAAGAAGCGAGCGAGTCGTGGCCGTACTCACCGGAAATCTCCTCAAGGACCCCGAGGCCACGGTCTCTTACCACGCGGGGAAGCTCCAGGGGATCGAGCCCCGCTTTGCTAACCGCCCACGCCGCATCGCTCCCTCGTTGGAGGCGGTCGCGGAGGCGCTTGAGGAGGGCAGGAGATGATCGTGATGAAGTTCGGCGGGAGTTCTGTGGGGGATGCGGAAAGGATCCGAACCGTAGCCGGGATCGTGGGAGCGTTCGCGGAACGGGAGGGAATACCAACCGTGGTGGTCTCCGCCATGCAGGGGGTGACCGACGCCCTCATCCGCGCAGCAGAGGCCGCCTCCCGACGCGACAACGGGACCCTTCACCGTACCATCGCCGAGCTCTACTCCCGCCATGAGGAGGCGGCCGCAGAGGTGGCACCGCCGGGGGAGCGGGACGCGCTATTGGCCGAGGTCCACGCCCTCATCAGGGAGTTCGAGAACCTCTGTGCCGCTGTAGGAGTGTTGGGAGAGCTCACCCCCCGAGGCCTGGACGCGGTGGCGTCGTTCGGGGAAAGGCTTTCGGCAAGGCTTGTGGCTGCAGCGCTGCGACACGAGGGGTACGCCGCCAGGGCCCTAGAAGCAAGCGGTTTCATCGTCACCGACGCCCGCCACGGTGCTGCCTCTCCCCTCTGGGAGCCCACCCGTGAACGCACCCGGGAGGCTGTGTTGCCACTTTTGTCCGAGGGAACCATCCCGGTAATCACCGGGTTCATCGGGGCCACTCCTGAAGGGGTGGTCACCACCTTGGGCCGAGGTGGAAGCGACTTTTCCGCATCGGTGGTTGCGGCGAGCTTGGACGCCGATGAGATCTGGATATGGACCGATGTCGATGGGGTAATGACCGCCGATCCCCGGATCGTGCCCGAAGCCCGTACCCTTCCCCGGCTTTCCTACGCCGAAGCCGCAGAGCTCTCCTACTTCGGCGCCCGGGTTATCCACCCCAAGACCGTGCTCCCGGCAGTGGAGCGAGGGATTCCCATCCGCATCAAGAACACGTTCAACCCGGAGGGACCTTCCACCCTCATCACCTCCTCCACTCCGGAGGGAAGCTCTACCATAAAGGCGATCACTGCCATCAAAGGGCTCAGCCTCGTTACCGTCGAGGGGCGGGGGATGATCGGGGTACCGGGGATCGCCGCCAAGGTATTCTCGGCGGTCGCGCAAGAAGGCATCAGCGTTCTCATGATCTCCCAATCCTCCTCCGAGCAAAACATCTGCTTCACCATCAGGAGCGCGGAGTCGGCTCGCGCCATCACGGCCTTGAAGGAGGCGTTCGCGCTAGAGCTTGCGGCAAAGAACGTAGATCGCATCTGGGCAGAGGACGGGATGGCCATCGTGGCCGCGGTGGGGCAGGGGATGCGTCGCACCCCTGGGATCGCGGCGAAGCTCTTCGGGGCCCTGGGAAAGGCGGGGATCAACGTGGTCTCCATTGCCCAAGGGTCCTCGGAATTCAATATCTCCCTCGTGGTCTCCGAAGCCCAGGTGGAAGATGCCGTGCGTGCTATCCACCGCGAATTCGACCTGGGAAGGGAGGGGTGATGGAAAGGATCCCGGTGGCGGTGCTCGGGTCGACGGGGATGGTAGGTCAGTGGTTCGTGCGTCTCCTCGCGTCCCATCCTTGGTTCGAGCTCACGGCCCTGGCCGCCTCGGACCGTTCCGCGGGAAAGCCATACAGGGAGGCAGTGCGTTGGATCTTCCCCGAGGAGATCCCGGAGAGGGTGGGGGGACTGCCCGTGGTGGCTCCGGAACCCGACCTCCCCGCCCGCATCGTCTTTTCCGCCCTCCCCGGGGAGGTGGCGGGGCCCATCGAGGAGGAGTTCGCCCAGTCAGGCTACGTGGTCTCTTCCAACGCCCGGAGCCACCGCTACGACCCGGACGTGCCTCTGGTTGTGGCCGAGGTGAACCCCGATCACTTGGCCTTGGTGGAGCTCCAGCGGAAGAGGCGGGGCTGGAAGGGATTTATCGTCACCGGGGGAAATTGCTCCACCGTGCAGCTCGTTTTGGCCTTGGAGCCGTTGCGGCGTCGGTTCGGGGTGGAGGCGGCGGTGGTGACCACCATGCAGGCCCTCTCCGGGGCCGGGTTCTCCGGGGTGCCGGGAAACGCCATCCTGGACAACGTCCTCCCCTATATCCCCGGCGAGGAGGAGAAGCTCGCCCGGGAGCCCCGGAAGATCTGGGGAAGGATGACACCCCAGGGGATCGAGGAAGCTGGGGTCAGGATCTCGGCCCACTGTCACCGGGTGGCCACCCTGGATGGGCATCTCGAGGCGGTCTCGGTGAAGCTTTCCCGCCCCGCTACAGAGGGAGAGCTGGTGGAGGCATTGGAGGCGTTCCGGGGGCGTCCCCAACAGCTCGGCCTCCCCAGCGCCCCGGCGCAGCCTATCCTGGTGCGGCACGAGCCCGACCGGCCCCAGCCGCGCTTGGACCGGTACGCCGGCGGGGGGATGTCCGTGGTGGTGGGGAGGATTCGCCCTTGTTCGGTGTTGGATTGGCGTTTGGAGATCCTGGGGCACAACACGGTGCGGGGTGCTGCCGGCGGGGCGATCCTCAACGCCGAACTTGTGGTGGCCGAGGGGCTCCTGTGATGGCCTACCGGCGCGCGGCCCTTTCCGAGCTCCTTGGGGATTTCGTGGTCTACCGGAACCTGTGCCCCATGGACCCCCGCCTTCCCGGGTTCCCGGAGCTCCGGGAGGAGCTCGGCCTAAAGGCTCTTCCCCGCAAGGGGACGCCGGACTATGCCCGGGCGGTGGTCCGGATCCTCGCCGCCGCCCAGCGCCTGCGGGGGAGCGAACTTTCCCACATCGTCTACATCGGCGATACCCGTCACAACGACGGCCGCACCATCGCTTCGCTGGGCGAGTTCCTCCCCATCCGGGGCTTTATCGCCGCGGAAGCCCCGGAAGGGGCTCCGGAGGCGGAGATCTCCGGAGGGGTGATGTTCGCCAACCGCTGGGGCCTGCTCGCCCGTTTCGCGGAGTGGCTGGAAAAGGAGGGGTTCCCCGTGGACGGAGGAACCGCCGTGATCGTGGACCTGGACAAGACGGCCTTCGGGGCCCGGGGCAGGAACTCCGGCCCCATCGACGCGGCCCGGGTTGCAGCGGCGGAGCGGCTGGCGGAGGCTTCCGGGGGAGAGCCGTCCGTACTGCAGCGGTTCAGGGAAGCCTATCGGGAGCTGAACGATCCCGTGTATCATCCGTTCACCGCCGACAATCAGGATTTCGTGGTGTTCGCCGCCCTAGTGACGGCATATGAGGCCTATCCCCTCTCCCGCCTGAGGGCGGACGTTGTGGAAGGGAAGCTCAGGACTTTCACAGAGTTCCTCGAGGTCCTCGGGAAGAGGCCGCTTCCCCGGGGGCTTGTGGAGCTCTACCGGGAGATCGAGGAAGGTGTCCACCGAGGCGACCCCACCCCCCTCAAGACCTTCCGCCGGCTCGAGTACCGGGAGACCTTAGCCCGGATCGATCGCCTTCCAGATGCCTCCTTACCGGGCGAAATTCTCCGGGAGGAGATCGTGATCACTCCCGAGGTATGGGAATTCGCCACGGAAGCGGAGGCGAAGGGAGCCCTCATTTTTGGACTCACGGACAAGCCCGATGAGGCTTCCCTCCCTCCTCCGGGGGAGTCCGGCCCGCCCCTGCACCGGGCTCGGATGAAGGTCCTTCCCTAGAGCCGGCGCAGGGTGCTCAGGGCCTCCGTTAAGGGCGAGGTAAAGATCCCCACCCCATAATCGGAAACCCCGCCGATCCAGACGAGGAGGTCGCGGTAGACGACGAGGCCGTTTCCGAAGATGGTGAGCGAGCGGTCCCCGTATTCTTCCCGAAGCCCCTGGGGGGCGAGTACGTAATCGGAGATGGCCACTAGATTCCCCTCCGTGTCCACCAACGCTAGCCCATTGCGGTAGGAGAGGTCCTCCCGCAGGACCCCATGCCATCCCACGAGGTACTCGTCTTCCGCTATCCGCACCGTGTTCGTGGACCAGCCGATCTTGTATTCCCAGTCTTCGGGCGCGATCACCGGTTGCATGGAACCCAAGGGGATAGTGAAATCCCCGAGGTCGGCTTCGGCCCGCCAGCACATATCCGGGAGCTTTTCCCGGCGAACCTTAGGGGAAAGGCGCACCCGGGAGGCGCGGAGGCTCGGGCGGGTGAGGAGGGACGCCTGTTTCCCTTTCACCGTGACCAATGCGGAGTCCTTGTTCCCCGGCACGAGCTCCTCCCCCTCCCCCACCACGCGGAAGAACCCCTTCCGGATCAACCCCAGGGACAGGTCCAACTCCGCATATCCCAGAACTGCCTTGTAGCGGCCGCCGGCGGGAACTTCATCGGCCCGATCCGGCTTCCCCACCCCGGTGTAGAGGACCCTGAACCGATCGGAATCGAAGGAGATCCGCGGGTCCTCGCAGCCCTTCACCGCCTCCCAGGGGGTCTGGGGCCAGAGGACTATCCGCGCCTTCAGGGGCCGGGGGAAATCCCCGGAGAGGAGCTCCTCTATCCCGATCTCCACCGCCCCGATGCTGGAGGTGTAGGAGTAGTAATCGAACACGAACCGGGGAAAGAGGTAGAGTCGGTCACCCACCAGCGCGGCGCCGGGGTTGAAGGCCGCCAGGGGCCTCTTGCGGGGATAGTTCTCCACCTCGAAATCGTCCGGGCTCAAGACTTCCCCCCGGGCGAAGATGTCGTGGGTCCGCGGGGCCCTTATCCCCCGGAGCTCCCGCAGCGCCCGCCACGCCCTCTGTTCCAACTTCCGTTCCAGTATGGACCCCATCCTATTCTCCAGCGGTGCGTCGCCTGAGGGTCCGCTTCATAAGGAGGAGCGCCAACAGCCAGCTTATGGTGGACTCGGCCCCCTGGTTTCGGTTCACCCCGGTGGCCTGAAGGCCGTCGTAACATCCCCCGGTGGTGAAGTCGTAAAGGGGGAGTCCCAGGTCGTTGCGCCCCAGGAACCAGGCGAACGCCCGCTCCATCTCCCGCCACCAGCGGGCCTCCCCGGTGGTGATGGCCGCCTCCCGACACGCGTCCACCAACGCGGCGGCATCCAGGGGCTGCTGGTCGAATTTGGCCTTTTCCCCGCCCCTTGGGTACCAACCCTGATTGCCCACGAGGCTTATGTGGTTGCCCCCGGGATCCGTTTGGATCTCGACAAGCCATTCCAAGGCCTCCACTCCTCGTTCCATCGCCTCGTTGTCGTCCAGGGCCCTTCCCCCGGCGATCAGGGCCTGGGGTAGGCGGGCGTTATCGTAGGTGAGGATCTCCTCGGGCCACGGCCAATCCGGGGTCCCCTTTTCCGCGAACGCCCGCTTGAGCTTCCCCAAAAGCTCCCCCAAGGCCGTCCGCACCTCGGTATCGCCGGGGAACCGCTCGAGGTAATACGCCCCTCCCAAGATGGCGAAGGCGATGGCTCGCAGGGCCGAAAGCCCGTCCCACGTGGGGAGGGCGCGCTTGAACATCTGGATACTCAAGGTGAGGAGGTCTTCGGAGAGCTTCCCCCGCACCGCCCACCCCAATGCCCAGATGGCCCGGCCCTGGGCATCTTCGGAGTCGCCCTCCGGGAGGAAGCGGCGCTCATACGTGAGATAGTTGCGGAACCATCCCTCTTCGGTCTGAGCGAAATAGAGGAAAGAGAAGTAGGTGTGCATCAGGTCCCAGACCTCCCGTTCGCCGAAGAGGTCCCAATGGAGGAGCGTGACTATGAGGGCCCGGGCGTTGTCGTCGGTGGTGTAGCCGTAGCGGCGGTCGGGGATGGTGTAGGCAGCGTGCTGCAGGACCCCGGTCTCATCGGTGAGGCGCGAAAGGTGCGAGAGGTCCACTTCCGGGAGGGTGTGGAGCCGGAACGCCCGGAACGCCCCCTTCCCTTCCCGGGCGTGCCGCAGTACCGCCTGCTCGAACGCCTCGGCGTAGCGCCCCGCCACCTCCCGCCAAACCAGCTGCCTTCCGAACTCGTAGGCCGCCTTGCGCAGGCGATCCCTCTTGGTTTCGTCCCGGAGGAGATCCAGAAGGGCCTCGGCCATGGCCTCAGGGTCCCGGAAAGGGACCAGGATCCCCCGGCCCCCGGCCAGCATTTCCTCCGCGTACCAGGAGGGGGTAGACACGATGGCCTTGCCCGTGGCCAGGGCGTAGGTGATGGTTCCCGAGACCGCCTGTTCCCGCACTAAATACGGCGCCAGGAAGATATCAGCGGCCACCAAGAACTTTATGAGCTCCTCCAAGGTGACGTAGCGGTTGTGGAACACCACGTTCTCCTCCACCTCCAGGCGCCGCACCCGCTCTTCCAGGGAGAGCCGGTAGCTCTCCCCGTAGTGCTTCCGCACCTCGGGATGGGTGGCCCCAACCACGAAATAGAGGACCTCGGGAAGCTCCCGCGCCACCCGGGCCACGGCCTCGATGGCGTACTCGATCCCCTTGTTAGGGGAAAGGAGGCCGAAGGTGAGGATGAGGGGACGACCCTCGGCGCCGAACTGGTCCTTGTAATACGCGGGATCGAGGAAGGGCACGTCTGGCGCCCCGTGGTAGATGATCACGATCTTCTCCTCCGGCACCCCGTAGATCTCCCGGAGCATCTCGGCGGATTTGTGGGTCTGGGCCACAAGCAGGGTGGAGCGGGCGGCGATCTCCTGCAGCACTTCCCGCTGGGAAGGGCTCGGCTCATGCAGCACCGTGTGGAGGGTGGTGACCACGGGTTTCCTCACGTGGGCCAGAAGCTCGAGGATATGGCTCCCTTCGTCCCCACCGAAGATCCCGTATTCGTGCTGGAGGGAGACCACATCTATGGGAGAGAGGTTGATGAACTCCGCCGCGTCCAGGTAATCCTCCTCCCGGTGGTCCCGGACCTCGAACCGCACCTCGGGAGGATAGCTCAGGGGAGCGGCGCCCCGGTGCATGGCGATGACGTGGAGGTAACGTTGGGCCTCGTCTGCCAACACGTTTCCGTAGAGCTCGTTTATGGCGTTGAGGAGATCCTGGGTGAAGGTAGCGATACCGCATTGGCGGGGGGGATACGTCCCGACGAAGGCGATTCTCAGGGGCTTTAGGAACCGGGTTCGCATGGCGCTCAAGGTTCGCCCAAACCCCCTTCCCCCTCAACCCCCTCGTCTCGGAGGAAAAGGAGGAGGTCGTGAAGGGATGCCTCCGCAATACAGACGGTTTTGTCCGCGGCCCCGTAGTAGAGCCTGAGGAGGTCCCCCGAGACCACGGCGCCAGTGGGGAAGGTGACCCCGGGGACGTCGCCGCGGAACTCATACTCCTCCCGGGGGCCCAGGACCCAGGAGCGGGAGCGCCGGATCACCCGCCAGGGTTCCTCCAGGTCCAGGAGGGCGAGCCCTACCCGATACAGGCTCCCGGAAGCGGTCCGGCGCACCCCGTGGTAGACGAGGAGCCAGCCCTCTTCCGTCTCCACGGGCGGGGGCCCGAGCCCCACCCGGTGGCAGTCCCACCAGCCGGGCCGCACCGGGAGGAGTACCCGGTGTTCTCCCCAGTAGCGGAGGTCCGGGGAGAACGAGATCCAGATGTGGGCCTCGCCCCGGATGATGGGGCGGTGGATCAGGGCGTACCTCCCCCGGAAGGTCCGCGGGAATAGGGCGGCATCCTTGTCCTCCGGGGGTACCAGGGCCCCGTGGCGGGTGAACCGCCGGAAATCGGGGGTGGTGATCAACGAGACCACCGGTCCCCCCACGGAGAAGGAGACGTAGGTAATGGCGAACTCCTCCCGATCGGGAAGCCACACGATCCGGGGATCCTCCAAGCCCCAGCGTTCTTCGGCGTGGCCGGGATCGGGGGTCAAGGTGGGGGCGGGGGCGATCTCCCACCGGGTGTAGCCGTTGGGGCTTCTGGCCAAGGTGAGGTGGGAGAAGCCTTGGAAGTCCTCCACCCGGACCAAGAGCAACGTCTCCCCCCGGAACTCCACGGCGCCGGGGTTGAACACGGAGTTGGCGGGATATGGCCACCGGTCGGGGGAGAGCACGGGGTTGCCCGGAAACCTCTTGAAGAACATGGCCCTGATATCTTCCCGGGTTTCGGGGCGGGGGGCAACGTCTTTCCGTCTTGTGAAAATTTTTCCGCAGCACTTGACAGGTGAAAAATTTTCCATTAGACTGAAAGGCGTTGTGCGCGAGATAGGCCAACGCATCCGTGAGTTGAGGTTACGCCGGGGTTGGACCCTGGAAGATCTCTCCTCGAAGTGCGGTCTTTCCGTGAGCTTCCTCTCCCAGGTGGAACGCGGCCTCTCCTCCTTGTCCATCTCGTCCCTTCAAGCCATCTGTAAAGCCCTGGACGTTCCCCTCACCCACTTCTTCACTCCCCCCACCAACGATTCCATCGTCCTCAAGGCAGGTAAACCCCGCACCCGGATCCGCATCGAGGACTCCCACGTCACCTACAGCATCCTCTCTAGCCCCATGCCCGACCGCACCCTGGAGATATTGATCGCCGAGTTCCCCCCCCGCTACGAACACCCCCTCATCACCCACCCGGGGGAGGAGTTCGGCTACGTGCTCGAGGGCACGTTGGTGTTGCAGTTGGAGGACGAGGTGTACACGTTGGGACCCGGGGACAGCTTCCACATCCGCTCCAGTCGCCCCCACACCGTGCGCAACCCCTCCGACGAACCCGCCCGGGTGTTGTGGGTCCTCACCCAGAAGTTACTGGAAGGGGGCATAGGCGATGGCGAAACGGGTAGCCATTGATATCGGCGGTACGTTTACGGATTTCGTAGGGTTGGACGAGGGAAGCGGCGAGATCACCCTGGAGAAGACCCTCACCACCCCCAAGAACTTCGCCGAGGGCGTCATCGAGGCGGTGGTAAAGAGCGGCCTCGATCCCCACGAGTTCCGCCAGTTTGTCCACGGCACCACCGTGGTGATCAACGCCCTCACCGAGCGCAAAGGGGCCAAAGTGGCCCTCATCACCACCGTGGGCTTCCGGGACGTCCTGGAAATTCAGCGGGCCAACCGCCCCGACATGTACAACCTCTTCTATCGGAAGCCGAAGCCCTTCGTCCCCCGCCGCTTCCGCTTCGAGGTGAGGGAGCGGGTGAACTACAAGGGCGAGGTGCTCATCCCTTTGGTGGAGGAAGACGTGGTACAGGCGGTGGAAGCTTGCAAGGCCGCGGGGATCGAGGCCATCGCGGTCTGCTACATACATTCCTACGCCAACCCCGAGCACGAGCGCCGCACTCGGGAGATCATCCGGGAGCTTTACCCGGAGGCCGCGGTGACCCTCTCCCACGAGATCACCCGGGAGTGGCGGGAGTACGAACGCACCAACACCACCGTCCTCAACGCTTACGTCCAGCCCATCGCCGCCAGGTACCTCGCGACCTTGGACGAAGAGCTCACGCGCCTCGGGGTCACCGGGACCAAGTACGCCATGCAGTCCAACGGCGGCACCACCACCTTCGCCCATGCCCAGCGCGTCCCGATCCACCTCGTGGAGTCGGGGCCGGTGGGCGGGGTGATCGGGGCGGGTGTGGTGGCCAAGGCAGTGGGGGAAGAGTCCATCATCGCCTTCGACATGGGCGGGACCACCGCCAAGGTGAGCCTCATCGACCGGGGCCAGCTCAAGATCAACACCGACTACCACCTGGAGAAGACGGGCATCTGGGCTGGCTATCCCCTGAAGATCCCGGTGGTGGACATCGTGGAGGTGGGCGCGGGCGGCGGGTCCATCGCCTGGATCGACCAGGGCGGGGCCCTGCACGTGGGGCCGAAGAGCGCCGGGGCCGACCCGGGGCCGGCCTGCTACGACCTCGGGGGGACCGAGCCCACCGTCACCGATGCCAACCTCCTGGCCGGGAGGCTCAACCCCGACTACTTCCTGGGCGGGGAGATGCGGCTCCGGGTGGATCTCGCGGAGGAGGCGATCCGCAAGGTGGCCGAGCCCTTCGGCCTCACCCCGGTGGAGGCGGCGCTGGGGATCATTCGGTTGGCCAACGCCAACATGCGGGCGGCCCTGGAGCGGGTGAGTATCGAACGCGGGTACGACCCCCGGGACTTCACCCTGGTGGCCTACGGGGGCGCCGGGGGGCTCCACGCTGCCACCCTGGCCCGGGAGCTCCGGATGAAGAAGGTGATCGTTCCCCGGGCCCCGGGGCAGTTCTCCGCCTGGGGGATGCTGATGACCGACCTGCGCCACGACTTCATCCTCACCCGGGTCATGCCCTGCGTCCCCGAGCGCCTGAAGGAGATCAGGGCAGAATTCGAGAGGCTTTCCGCCGAGGCCCGGAAACAGTTCCAGGAGGAGGGCTTCCCCCTGGACAAGGTATGGATCGAGCTCTTTTTGGACCTGCGCTACAAGGGCCAGGAGCACACCGTGCGCACCCCGGTCCCCGCCGAGGCCCTGGAGGAAGGCGACCTGGAGGCGGTGATCGGTAAATTCCACGAGCTCCACGAGAAGGCCTACTCCTTCCGGCTGGACGATCCCGTGGAGATCGTGAACTTCCACGTGGTGGGCTGGGGGGAGGTGGAAAAGCCCCCGTTCGTGCCTCTGGACGGAGGCGGGCGGGACTTGGAGAAGGCGTTCAAGGGGAAGCGCATCGTCCACTTCGATGAAGTGGGAGGGGTGGAGAGCGCCGTCTACGAGCGGGATCTCATTCCCATCGGTGTGCCGATCGAGGGTCCGGCCATCATCGAGGAGCCGGCCTGCACCACGGTGGTGTGTCCCGAACAGGTGGTGGAGGTGGACCGCTTCGGGAACCTGGTCATCACGGAGGTGGGGCGATGAAGCACGGGATGGATCCGTTCACGGTGGAGGTGATAAAGCGAGCGCTGATCTCCGCTGCCGAGGAGATGTTCGTGACCCTCGGGCGTACCAGCAAAAGCTCCGTCATCTACGAGGTGCTGGACTATGGCGTCGCCATAACCGATGCCCAGGGCAGGCTCATCGCCCAGGCCAACGGCATCCCGGGCTTCATCGGGGTCCTCACCTACGCGGTGGAGGACGTGCTGGCGAAGTTCGGGCCCCGGGGCTTGGATGAGGGCGATGTGATCATCATCAACGACCCCTACATGGGCGGGGCCACCCACCAGAACGACGTGGTGTTGGTGATGCCCATCTTCCACTCCGGGCGCCTCATCATGTTCGCCGCCACCAAGGCCCACTGGAACGACGTGGGCGGCAAAGACCCCGGGAGCTGGACCGCCGACGCCACCGAGATGTACCAGGAGGGGATCATCTTCCCCGCCGTAAAGATCTTCCGCAAAGGGAAAGAGGTTCCCGAGGTAGTGGAGATCCTCGCCCGCAACACCCGCACCCCAGATATGACCATTTCCGACATGTACGCCCAAGCCGCCTCCATGCGGGTGGCCGCCAAAAGGGTCCAGGAGGTGTGTGACAAGTACGGCCTAGACCAGGTCCTCCGGGCCGTGGAGATCTATATGGAGCAGGGGCGCCGGGAAGCCCTGGAGGAGCTCAAGCGCCTCCCCAAGGGCGAGTTCTACGCCGAGGACTTCATCGACAACGACGGGATCACCGACGATCCCATCCCCGTCAAGGTGAAGGTCACCATCACCGACGAAGAATTCATCGTGGACTTCACCGGTTCGGCGCCCACCGCCCGGGGGCCTATAAACTCCCCGCTTTCGGCCACCAAGGGTGCGTGTCGCACCGCTTATAAGGCGGTGGTGGGCCCCCACGCCGACGCCAACGACGGCTTCTTTTCCCCGTTGCGGGTGATCGTGCCCGAGGATTGCGTCTTCAACCCCAAGCCGCCGGCCCCGGTGAGCACCTATTGGGAATCCACGGGGTACGTCTCGGACCTCATCTGGAAGGCTTTGGCGGAGGCCGTGCCGGATCGTATCACCGCGGGGCACTTCCTGAGCGTTTGCGCCACCAACGTGTCGGGGATCCGGGACGACACCGGCGAGCGGTTCATCTTCGCCGAGCCCAATGCCGGGGGCTGGGGCGCGGGGAAGGGAAAGGATGGGGAGAGCGGCCTGGTGTGCTCGGGGGACGGGGAGACATACGTACTTTCCATCGAGGTGGCCGAGACCCGCTATCCCCTGATCGTGGATCAGTTCTCCCTGAACATCGCCGACGGGGGCCATGGCCAGTGGCGGGGCGGCTTCGGCCTTATCAAGGACTACCGCATCATCAACTCCAAGGCCTACGTCACTGCGAGCTTCGGCCGCAACAAGTTCCCCCCATGGGGCCTTGCAGGGGGATGGCCCGGAACACCGAACGAGGTGGAGATCCGCACCGCCGATGGGAAGGTGGAGCGGCGGGGCCGGTTCTCCAACCGGGAGCTGCGGAAAGGGGATGTGGTCCGCTTCATCACCGGGATGGGCGGGGGGTACGGGGATCCCAAGAAACGGGATCCCCAGAAGGTTCTGGAGGACGTGCTGGACGGATACATCACCCGGGAGGTGGCCCGGGAGGTATACGGGGTGGCCATCGTGGGGGATCCACCTCGCATCGACGCCGAGGAGACGGCCCGGCTGAGGGGAGACTAGGATGGAGCTTTGGGAGGCGATCAAGGGCCGCCGCAGCGTCCGGAGCTTCCAGGACCGCCCGGTGGAGCGTGAACTTCTCGAGCGGTTGGTAGAGGCGGGGATTTGGGCCCCTTCCGGGGGTAACGCCCAGACGTGGCACTTCGTGGTAATCACCGATCCCGAGCAGCTGCGGCGGATAAGGACGGTGAGCCCGGGGATGCTGGGGAACCCCCCGGCGGCCATCGCCGTGTGCCAGGACCTCGTCGCGGCGCGAAAGAAGGGAGGGGAGCTCGGGGCTTCCTTGGCGGTGATGGACGCGGCCATGGCGGCCCAGAACATCCTCCTGGCGGCGTACGATGCGGGCCTGGGGACTTGCGTCATCGCCTCCTTCCACAAGGGCGCGGTGTCGCGGATACTGGGGCTTCCGGAGGGGGTGGAGCCGGTGCTTTTGGTCTCGGTGGGCTGGCCTGCGAGGGTCCCCCCGCCCCCGCCGCGCCGGATGGACGTGATCTCCTGGGAGCGCTATGGGAACAGGGCTTGAGCGGAAAATCTATGAGCTTTTGGGGTACATGGTGACCAGCGCCAGGAACCTCCTGGACGAGACCCCCCTCTACGGCCCCTTTCGGCTGGTAGACGCCGCGTCCCGTCTGATCTCGGTGCTGGAGGAGGAAGGGCATGCGAGCCCCCGGCTCCTTGCGCTCCGGGACCGGATCGAGGAGGGGAAGTACAAGGTGGTCGACGATCCGGAGGCGTTCCGGAATTTCCTTGACGGCTTGGTACAGACGGTGGTTGAATCCATGTTACAGGAAGGGGGTGATAAGCCGGGATGAGGCCAGCTACGGAAACAAAAAACCTTTTCGGGAGGTGCGACATGCGTAGGGGGACGGTTTTCGTGTTATCCGTGTTGGCGTTGGTGGCCTTCGGCCTCGCCGCGTGGGGCGAGGGGGAGCGGGTGCTCCGGATCACCTTTGCCTGGCCCACCTACATCGATCCCGCCATCGGCTCCGACTTCTCCAGCTCCTCGGCCTTTGTGAACTTGTATGACACCCTGGTCTATCCCGATGTCAACGGTGATCCCCAGCCCCACGTGGCGGTGAAGTGGGAGGTTTCGGAGGACGGTACGGTCTGGACCTTCTACCTCCGGGACGACGTCTACTTCCACGATGGCACGCCCCTCACCGCCGAAGACGTGAAGTTCTCCATGGACCGGATCACCACCATCGGCCAGGGATATGGCTTCCTCTTCGTGGATCGGGTGGTGAAGACGGAGGTGGTGGACGACTACACGGTGCGCTTTTACCTGAAGGAACCCTTCGGGCCATTCCTCACTACCCTTTACCGGCTCTACATTGTCAACAAGGATCTCGTGGAGGCGAACATCAAGCGGCCCGGGCCCTACGGGGAGTGGGGCGATTACGGCACTGAGTTCCTCCTCACCCACGACGCCGGAAGCGGCCCCTACATGGTGAAAGAGTTCCGCACCGAGGAAGAGCTGGTGATGGTGAAGAACCCGGACTACTGGCTCCCCATCCCCGAGGAGGCTCCGGATGTGGTGCGGTTCATCGGCACCACCGAGCCCGCCACCATCCGCACCATGATGGCCCGCCGGGAGCTGGAGATCTCCGACCAGTGGCAGCCCCAGGAGGCCTGGAAGGCCCTGGACGCCATCGAGGGCGTCGAAATCACCAGTTTCTTCCCCGGTACCTCTTTCTACCTCATGCTCCACACCCGCAAGCCCCCCACCGACGACATCCACTTCCGCAGGGCCATGGCCTGGGCCTTCGATTACGAGACAGTTATTCGGGACATCTTCCCCGGGAGCATCCAGTCTCGGGGGCCGGTAGCTCAATCCTTGCCGGGACACGATCCCACGGTGTTCCAGTTCCACCGTGACCTGGACAAAGCCAGGGAAGAGCTCCAGAAGTCCAAGTACTACGACCAGCTGGATCAAATCGAGGTGGAGTATCACTGGATCGCCGAGGTGCCCGATGAGGAGAAGGTGGCGCTCCTCTTCATGGCTAACATGGCCGAGATCGGGATCAACGTCAAAGTGGTGAAGGTCCCCTGGATGTCGGTGGTGGAGGAGATGGCCCAGATGGAGACCAGTCCCAACATCGTGTCCATCTTCGTGGCGCCCCACTATCCCGAGGCGGGGTCGATCCTCGAGTCCCGGTATCACTCCTCCTCCGCGCCCACCTGGGAGCAGAACGAGTGGTTGTTGGATGAGACCTTCGACAAGATGCTGGAGGACGCCCTGGCCACGGTGGACCGGGAGGAACGCTTCCGCAAGTACGCTGAACTCCAGCACTACATCGTGGACCTGTGCCCCTCCATCTTCCTCTTCGACCAGGTGGAGAAGCACGCCTATCAAGCGGCGTACATCGATTGGCCCGCCGCGAGGGGCGAGGTGATCCCGGTCATGGGCTACAACATGGCGGCCCGCTTCATCAAGGTCTATCCCGAGAAGCGGGAGGCGCTCCTCAAGGGAGGTTGATCGGGGAACGGGGCGGGGAGCCCCCCTCCCCGCCCCCCTCCCGTTCCAGGAAGGCGGCATATGGGAATTCTCAAATTTCTCGCGAAACGTCTGGTTTTCTCTGTATTCGTTCTGCTTGGGCTCTCCATCCTCATCTTTCTTATCTCCCGGGTGCTCCCCGGGGACCCGGTGAGGATGGCCCTGGGCCCCCGGGCGCCGGAGTGGGCGGTACAACAGCTCCGGGAGCAGATGCACCTGGATAAGCCGCTCCCCGTCCAGTACTACTACTGGCTCTCCGGGGCCTTGCGCGGGGACTTGGGACAATCCCTCTTCACCCGTCGGGCGGTGATCGACGACATCAAGGAGTTCCTCCCGGCCACCATGGAACTGGCGCTGTTCGCAGGGGTCATCATGGCCGTCTTCGGGATCCTATTCGGGGCCATCGCCGGCCGCTACTCCAACACCTGGATCGACAACGTGGTCCGGATCTTCTCCTACATCGGGGTGGTGACGCCCTCGTTCGTCTTCGCCATCCTGTTCCTCCTCCTCTTCGGGTATCTTCTCGGATGGTTCCCCACCGCCGGGAGGCTTTCCCCCTGGATCCAACGCCCCCCGGTGATCACGGGAATGGTCACCGTGGACTCCCTCATCACCGGGAACTGGGCCGCTCTGGGGGATGCCCTCTGGCACATGGTCCTCCCCGCCGTGGCCCTGGCCCTGGGAGGAATGGCGCAGGAGGCCCGCATCACCCGGGCCACCATCTCCGACAACCTCAAGAAGGACTACATCGCCTCCGCCAAGGGGTTCGGGGTGCCCGAGCGGCTGGTGATGTTGAAGTACCTCCTCAAGCCCTCCCTCATCCCCACCGTCTCCATCCTGGGGCTCGATTTCGCTTCCCTTCTGGGGAACGCCTTCCTGGTGGAGCTCATCTTCAACTGGCCCGGGTTCTCCCGCTACGGGATCAACGCCATGCTGAGGAAGGACCTGAACGCCATCGCCGCGGTGGTGATGGTGCTGGGGGTGGTGTTCGTCACCGTGAACATCCTGGTGGACCTCGTGGTGGCCTGGCTCGACCCGCGGATCCGGCTGGGCGCGGAAAGGGGCAAGTGATGTTCAAAAGCCCCCAGTGGCAGAGGCGGAAGGAAGGGTTCCGGCGCGGCTGGTACAAGTTCTCCCGCAACCCCGTATCGGTGGTTGGGCTATTCTTCGTGCTTTTGGTCTCCTTCCTGGCCGCGTTCGCACCGTATGTGGCCCCATACCCGGAGCACGCGGGGAGGTTCGTGAACTTCCGCGAGGCGAGCCAGCCCCCGAGCTTGAGGCACCTCTGCGGCACCGATGTGTTCGGACGGGATATCCTCTCGCGGATCTTCTTCGGGTTCCGCTACTCCCTCATGATGGGGGTGGTGGTGCTTTCGTTGGTGGTGCCCCCCGGGGTGATCCTGGGCCTGATCGCGGGCTACTACCGCGGCACCTGGATCGAGACCCTGATCATGCGGGTGACCGACATCTTCCTGGCGGTCCCTCCCTTGATCCTGGCGCTGGCGGTCTGTTCGGTGCTCACCCCCAGCGTCTTCAACGCCATGATGGCCATATCGTTGATGTGGTGGCCGTGGTATACCCGGCTGGTCTACGGCCTCGCCTCCTCCCTCAAGCACGAGTTCTTCGTCCAGGCCGCCGAGGTGACCGGGGCGAGCAAGTTCCACATCCTCTTCCGGGAGATCCTCCCCAACTGTGTTTCCAGCATCTTCACCAAGATGAGCCTGGATATGGGCTGGGTGATCCTGATCGGGTCGGCGTTGAGCTTCGTGGGGCTGGGGGCCCAGCCTCCCACCCCCGACCTCGGTACCATGGTGGCCGACGGGGCCAAGTACCTCCCCGACCAGTGGTGGATCGCGGTCTTCCCCGCCTTGGCCATCATGATTACGGTGCTGGGGTTCAACCTCCTGGGGGATGGCTTCCGGGACCTCTTCGCCTTGGAGGAGATCTGACATGGGAGACGTGCTCCTCGACATCCGCGATCTCTACGTGGAGTTCAAGGTCTATGAGGGGAAGCTCAAGGTCCTGAACGGGGTCTTTCTTTCGGTGCGCGAGGGCCAGCGGGTGGGGTTAGTGGGGGAGGCCGGCTGCGGCAAGACCACCACCATGAAGTGTGTGCTCCGCATCCTCCCCTCCCCGCCGGGCCGGATCACCGAGGGCGAGATCCTCTTCCGGGGGGAGGACATATTGCAGATGCCGCCCCGCAAGGTACAGCTAATCCGGGGGCGGCGGATCTCCATGATCTTCCAGGACCCTACCGCCGCCCTGAACCCGGTGTTCACCATCGGGGATCAGCTCATGACGGTGATCCGCTACGGCTCCCGGAACTCTCTCCCCAAGAAGGAGATACGCCAGCGGGCCATCAAGGCGTTGCAGGAGGTGCAGCTTCCGGATCCGGAGCGGATCTTGGCCTCTTACCCCATCCAGCTTTCGGGGGGGATGCGCCAGCGGGTGTGCATCGCCATGGCCCTCTCCACCGAGCCGGAGCTCCTCATCGCCGACGAGCCCACCACCAACCTGGACGTGACCATCCAAGACCAGGTGCTCCGGCTCCTCAACGCCTTGGTGGAGCGGCGGAACACCTCGGTGATCTTCATCACCCACTCGCTGGGGGTGGTGCGGGAGATGGCGGACTGGGTGTACGTCATGTACGCGGGGAACATCATCGAGGGGGGTCCCAAGGAGGAGCTCTTCCGCGAGCCCCTGCACCCCTACACCCGGGGCCTTATGCGGGCCGTGCCCAAGCTCACCGGCGGCGGGATCGCCGAGGGGGTGCCGGGGAGGATCCCCGACTACCTCGACCCGCCCTCAGGCTGCCGCTTCCACCCCCGGTGTGAACACGCCATGCCCCGCTGCTCCCAAGAGAAGCCCCCGTTCCTTCCGGTGACGGGCGAACACCGGGTGGCCTGTTTCCTCTACCAGGGGTGAGAGATGGAACCGATACTGGAAATAAAGCAACTGAAGAAGTACTTCGTGACTTCCAGGGGAACGGTTCGGGCCGTGGACGTGATCTCCTTCGACCTCCTTCCCGGCGAGACCCTGGGGCTGGTAGGGGAGTCGGGCTCGGGCAAGAGCACCACCGCCTACACCGTGATCGGGATCTACGCCCCCACCTCGGGGAAGATCCTCTTCCGCGGTCGGGACATCTCCGTCCCGGTGGCGAAGCGCCCCAAATCCCTCAAACGGGCCATTCAGATCGTGTTTCAAGACCCGGGCACTTCCCTAAACCCCCGGCGCACCATCGGCCAGATCCTGGAGCTCCCCCTGAAGGTCCACCGGATTGGAACCCGAGAGGAGCGGCGCCGGCGAGTGGCGGAGCTTTTGCGGATGGTGGAGCTTCCCGAGGACTATATCTACAAGGCCCCCCACATGCTGGGCGGAGGGGAGCGCCAGATGGTGGCCATCGCCCGGGCCCTGGCCACGGAACCGGAGCTGGTGATCCTGGATGAGCCCACCTCGGCCCTGGACGTATCCATCCAGGCCAAGATCATCAACATGCTGATCCAATTCCAGAAGGAGATGAACCTGGCTTATCTTTTCATCACCCACGACCTTTCCCTCATGCGGAACGTCGCCCATCGGGTGGCCATCATGTACCTGGGGAAGATCTGCGAGCTCGCCCCGGCGGTGGAGTTCTTCGAGCGCCCCTACCACCCCTACACCAAGATGCTCCTTTCCTCCATCCCCGTAGTTTCGGAGGAGGAGGAGAAGGTCAAACCAGAAAAGATCGTTTCCAAGGGAGAGATCCCGAGCCCGGTGAACCCTCCCCCGGGGTGTCGGTTTCACACTCGCTGCATGGAGCGGAACGGGATCTGCTCCGAGGCGGTTCCCGAGGTCGTGGAAGTAGGAGAGGGACATCTCGTTTGGTGCCACCTGTACGGAAAAAAGGAGGAGAGATGAGGATCCTTTGGATAAACCCCGTGGGCACGGACCTCTTCGACCGTCCCATCGCCGAGTTTCTGGAGTCCGCCAAGGCCCCGGGCACCGAGATCGACGTGGTGTCCCTGAAACGCGGCCCCATGCACTTGGAGTACCACTACTACGAGGCCTTGGTCCTGGTCGACACCCTCCACGAGGTGCGCCGGGCCGAACGGGAGGGGTACGACGCCGCGGTGATCGGTTGCTTCTACGACCCCGGCCTCATGGAGGCCCGAGAGATCGCCGAGCGTCTCGTGGTCACCGCTCCGGCCGAGTCGGCCATGCACATCGCCACGACGCTTGGCCACACCTTCTCCGTCATCGTCGGCCGCAAAAAGTGGATCCCCAAGATGCACGAGAATGTAGTGAAGTACGGGTTCGAAAAGCGTCTCGCCTCCTTCAAGTCCGTGGATCTCGGGGTCTACGACTTCCAGAAGGACAAAGCCGAGACCGCCCGGAGGCTCAAGGCGGCGGCGAAAGAGGCGGTGGAGGTGGACCGGGCCGAGGTGATCATCCTCGGTTGCACCATCGAGTTCGGTTTCTACAGGGAGCTCCAGGAGGAGCTGGGAGTCCCGGTGATCGATGCGGTGATCGCGCCCCTGAAGTACGCGGAATTTCTGGTGGAGCTCCGGGATCGGTTCGGCTGGGGAGCGAGCAAGGTCTACGGGTACCAATCCCCTCCCCTGGGCGAGATCCGCGACTGGAAGATAGAGGAACAATACGGGATCCAGGGACTCTGGGGCTAGAAAGGACGGATATGGCGGGGACACTGCGACTCGGATTCGATGTGGGAGGAACCTTCACCGATGGAGTGCTGATGCGGGACCGGGAGGTCCTGGCCAAGGCCAAGGCCCTCACCACCGAGGACGTCACCACGGGGATCATCAACGCCCTGGACGAGCTCCTCAAGAGCTCCGGGGTGAACCCCGCGGAGATCGGGATGGTTTCCTTGGGTACCACCCACACCACCAACGCCATCATCGAGCGGCGCAACCTCAACAAAGTGGGGATCTTCCGCCTGGCGGCCCCGGCCACCACGGCCATCCCTCCCCTCACCGGCTGGCCCGAGGACCTGAAGCGGGCCATCGGGGGACCGGAGTTCGTCCACATCATCCGGGGAGGCTCCGAGTACGATGGCCGGGACATCGCCCCCTTGGACGAGGGAGCCATCGCCGAGGCCTGCCGCAAGATGAAGGGGAAGGTGGACTCGGTGGCCATCACTGGGGTCTTCTCCCCCATCATTCCGAAGCACGAGGAGCGGGCGGCGGAGATCGTGCGGGACGTCCTGGGGGATGAGGTCCACATCACCCTCTCCCACCGCATCGCCACCATCTCGCTTCTGGAGCGGGAGAACTCCGCCATCCTCAACGCCTCGGTGATCACGGTGATGCGGCGGGCAGTGGAATCCCTGAAGGAAGCGGTGAAGGAGAGGGGGATAAACGCTCCCCTCTTCATCGTCCAAAACGACGGCAGCGTCATGTCCGCCGACTACGCCGTGGACTACCCCATCTTCACCGTGGCCTCGGGACCGGCGGCCTCGGTCCGGGGGGCGGTGTACCTCTCGGGGATCGAGGACGGGGTGGTGGTGGACATCGGGGGCACCTCCACCGATGTGGCCTACATCGTCAAGGGCTTCCCCCGGGAGTCCTCCATCACCGTGACCATCGGCGGGGTGAAGACCAACATCCGCTGCCCCGACCTCCTCTCCATCGCCCTGGGCGGGGGGACCATCGTCAAACACAAAGGGGAGGAGGTCGTGGCCTTGGGGCCGGAATCGGTGGGCTATAACCTCGTCCGGTTGGGAAAGGCCTTCGGGGGGCCGCTACTTACGGTGCACGATGTGGCGGTGGCCAAAGGGGTGCTTACGGAGCGGCTCGATGTGTTCAAGACGGACTTCGTCACCCACCCCGAAAAGATCGAGGCCCTCCCCAAGAGGCTGGTGGAGAACGCCTGGGCGGCCATCAAAGCCACGCTGGAGGAAGCTATCGACAAGATGAAGACCACTGCGGAACCGGTGCCGGCCATCTTCATCGGCGGCGGGGCGTTGGTGGTGCCCCGGGAGGGGATCGCTGGAGTATCCAAAGTCCTGAGCCCCGAGCACTTCGAGGTAGGCGGGGCTGTGGGGACCACCATCGCCGAGATCGGGGCCTACGCCGAGGGGGTGGTGGATCTCGAGCGGGAGGATCGGGAGGAGGCCATCGCCCGGGTGATCGAGCAGGCCAAGGACAACGCCGCCGCGGCCGGTGCCATCCGGGAGACGGTGGAAGTGATGGACATCGAGGAGATCCCCTTCACCTACATGCCCGGGAAAAGGGAAAAGATCCGGGTGCGGGTAAAGGGCAAGATCTTCGCGTGAAGGGGAAGCCCATGGGTGTTAGGGAAATCCTAGCGGAATGGGGTGTGAAGGAATTCCGGGTGATCGACAAGGCCGCCATCCAGGAGATCACCCTGGGGGCGTCCATCCTCGCCACCGGCGGGGGCGGGGATCCGGAGATCGGCCTCCTTTGGGCCTACAAGGTGTTGGACGAGGGCAAGGGGATCATCATGGTGGATCCCACCGACGTCCCCGACGAAATCCAGGTCGCGAGCCCCGCGTGTCTTGGGGCGGCCCTGGTGCTCACGGAGAAGCCCCCCTCAAGCGAGGTGATAAACCTCGCCATGCGCCGGCTGGAGCGGTACCTGGGGCGGTCGATCCAGGCCACCATCCCCATCGAGTGCGGGGGGGTGAACTCGCCGGTGGCCTACGCCGCCGCCGGGGAGTTCGGGGTACCGGTGATCGACGTGGACGGGATGAACCGGGCCTTCCCGGAGCTGCAGATGACCTCTTGGGTGACCCACGGGGTCCACGCCTCCCCCACGGTCTCGGTGGACGATCGGGGGAACGTCACCGTGATCGACACCGGGGAGGACGATCTCCTCGCGGAGTCCCTGGCCCGACGGGCGGCCATGGCGTACGGGGGGATCTCCTGGATCGCCACCTACCCCATGACGGGGAAGGAGGTGAAGGAGGCCTCCATCCTCAACTCCCAGAGCATCGCGTGGGCGGTGGGGAAGGCGGTGATGCGGGCCCGAAGGGAGCATCTGGACCCCATCGCGGAGCTTCTGCGGAGCCTCCGGGAGGAGCGGGGGGTGGAGGGCTTCCGGGTCTTCAAAGGGAAGATCGTAGACATCCGGCGCGAGTTCGGGTCGGAGACCACCAAGGGGTTCACCCTGGGCAAGGTGATCATGGAGGGGATCGACGAACACCGGGGCCACACCGCCGAACTCGACTTCCAGAACGAGTGGCTGATCCTCAGAATCGACGGGGAGGTGAGGTGTCTTCCGCCGGATCTCATCGCCATCCTGGACTCGGAGACGGGGGAGCCCATCCGCACCGACATCATGAAGTACGGGTACCGGGGGACCATTGTGCTCATCCCGGCCCACGAGAGGATGCGCACCCCGAAGGGGATCGAGCTATTCGGGCCGCGCCATTTCGGGTACGACCTGGATTACGTGCCGGTGGAGGAGCTGAACGCGTGAGGAGGTGATGATGGACGCGGAACTCAAATCCCTGATAGAGTCCGACCCGCGCTACCGCACGGTTCTCAGAGCCGTGGTGGAGAACCCCTACATCGAGCGCCATCGGCTGGCCGAGGCCACCGGCCTTTCCGAGGAGGACCTGGAGGGGTTGCTTTCGGCCCTGGCCGAACGGATGGTGGTGTTGGAGCTCACGAGCCAAGCCGACTCCAGCGTGGAATCTCGGGTGCCGAAGAAGGTCTACCTCGTGAACCCCGAGCTGGAGGAAGCTGTGCGGGCCCTCCTCTGAACCATGGACTGCCCGGGGAAGCTGCGGGAACTGGCGGAGGGGATGCGGGATGCGGGGATCGATCTTGTGCTCCTCTTCGATCGGGACAACGTCCGGTACTTCACCGGGTTTCGGCTGAACCGGGCCTCGAGCTCCATCCTGGCGGTGGACCGGGACGGGAAGCCCACCTATATCGTGGCCCAGCTCGACTTCGAGCGGGCGAAGCGGGAGTGTTGGATCGAGGACATCATCCCCTTCCCCGAGGACACCCCCAATTACCTCTCGGTCCTGGAGGCCCTTTTGCGGGGGCGGGTTGAGCGGATCGGGGTGGAAAAGCGATGCCTCACCCTGGTGCAGGCGGAGTACGTGCGGGAGCTTTTCGGGAATGGGGTGGAGCTTGTGGACGTGGGGGGGCTGGTGGCGGAGCTCCGGGCGGTGAAGTCGGAAAAGGAACTCGAGCGCATCCGCCACGCGGCGGGGATCGCCTCCCGGGTGATGGGAGAAGTGCTGCGGGAGGCCCGTCCCGGGGTGACGGAGGCGGAGCTCGTGGGGCTGGCGGAGTACCTCCTGCGGCGGGAAGGAGCGGAAGGTTCTTCCTTCGAGCCCTTCCTCATGTCGGGGGAGGAGGCCGCCTGGCCCCGCCGCGTCGCTTCGGGAAAGCCCCTCCGGGAGGGGGAGCTTGCCCTCCTCGACATGGGGGCGGTGTACGAAGGTTACTGCTCCGATATCACCCGCACCTTCGCCGTGGGGGAAGCCGATCGCGAGCGGAAGCGAATCTTCGCCGTGGCCCGGAAGGCCCAGGAAGCGGCCCTGGCCGCCATCCGCCCGGGCATCAGGGCCGCGGAGGTGGACCGTGTCGCCCGGGAGGTGATTGAAGCCGAGGGACTGGGAAAGTACTTCCCCCATCTCACGGGACACGGGGTGGGGGTTTCCATCCACGAGGCCCCCATCCTGGATCGGGGGGTAGACACGGTGCTTTCCCCGGGGATGGTGGTGACGGTGGAGCCGGGGGTGTACGTACCGGGGGTGGGGGCGGCCCGAGTGGAGGACATGGTGGTGGTGACCCGAACCGGCTGCGAGATCCTCACCGACGCTCCCCGGGACCTGGTGTGAAAGGAGAGGGAATGGGTGTGAGGGAGATCCTGGCCGAATGGGGGGTCAAGGAGTACCGCCGGATAGACAAACGAGCCCTGGCCGAGATCACCTTGGGGGCATCCATCCTCGCCACCGGCGGGGGCGGGGACCCCGAGATCGGATTGCTGTGGGCGTACAACGTGGTGGAACAGGGGAAGGAGATCCTCCTGGTGGACCCCGACGACATGCCCGACGAGGCGCTGGCCACCATCGCCGGGTGTCTCGGGGCGGCATTGGTGCTGACGGAGAAGCCCCCCAACGGCCAGGAGCTCTTCTGGTGCTACGAGGCGCTGGGGAGGTACATGGGGAAGCCGGTCCAGGCGGTGGTGCCCCCAGAGGCCGGGGGGGTGAATACTCCGGTGCCCATGGCGGTGGCCGGGGCGGTGGGGGTGCCGGTGATCGACGCCGACGGGATGGGTCGGGCCTTCCCGGAGCTGCAGATGACCTCCTTCTACATCCACGGGGTCTCCCCCTCCCCCACGGTGGCTGCGGACGAGAAGGGCCACATCACCATCGCCGACACCACGGATGCCTTGATGGCCGAGCGGATCATCCGCAACGCCGCCATGGCCTACGGAGGAATCTCTTGGATCGCCGGGTACCCCATGACGGGGAAACAACTCAAGGAAACCGCGATCCTGCGGTCCATCTCCTTGGCGTGGGAGCTCGGCCGCCGCGTGATGGAGGCCCGGAGGAGACACCGGGACCCGATCCAGGAGGTGATCTCCCTCACCAAGGGGTACCGAGCCTTCCAGGGGAAGATCGTGGACATCAACCGGGAGTTCGGGGCCGAGAAGACCAAGGGCTTCTCCATGGGCCGGATCACCTTGGAGGGGATCGACGATTTCAAGGGGCACACCGCGGCCATCGACTTCCAGAACGAGTGGCTGACCCTGCACGTGGACGGGGAGGTACGTTGCATGCCGCCGGATCTCATCTGCATCCTGGATCCGGCCACAGGGGAGCCCATCCGGACGGACGTCGTGAAGTACGGGTATCGGGGGGTCGTAGTACTCATCCCAGCCCACGAGAGAATGCGAACCAAGAAAGGAATAGAGACCTTCGGTCCGCGTTACTTCGGCTACGACTACGATTACGTCCCGGTGGAGCGGTTGATGGGCGACTGAAACGCGCCGTTAAGACAAGGGATGAACATGTTCGAAGAACGGCTCCGTAAGTTGCAGGCCTTGATGGAAGTCAGTGGGGTGGACCTGACAGTGGTGGGTCCCGGAGCCGACATGCTCTACCTCACCGGCTTCTCCGACGAGGCACGGGAAAGGCCACTTCTCCTCATGATTCCCGTGGAGGGGGCTCCCAGGTTCTTGGTTCCGGAGCTCTACGCCCACCAGGTGGAGGAAGTGGCCGCCTTTCCGCCCACCCACGTATGGAGCGATTCCCAAGGCCCGGAGGCGGCGCTCCGGGAAGCGGTGCGTGGGTTGGAAGCGGAACGGGTGGCGGTGGACGATGATCTCGCCGCCCGGGCGGTGTTGCTCCTTCAGGACGCCCTGCCTAGGGCTTCGTTCTCCCTGGCCTCCCCGCTTCTTAAGGAGCTGCGCATGCGCAAAAGCCCCGGGGAACTGGAGCTCATGGAGCGGGCGGCGGCCATCGTGGACCGGTCTTTCCTGAGGGTGCTGGAGAACGTGACGTTCTTCGGGCGCACCGAGAGGGAGGTGGCCCGGGACCTGGAAGGGATCGTGCTGGAGGAGGGGGCGGCGGGGATGGCCTTCGAGACCCTGGTGGCCTCGGGGCCCAACAGCGCCCTGCCCCACCATCGGGCCGGGGAACGCCGCATCGAGTTCGGGGACGTGGTGATCCTGGACTTCGGCTGTCGGGTGGGCGGGTACTGCTCCGACATCACCCGCACCGTGGTTTGCGGCGAACCCACCCCGCGGATGCGCGAGGTCCACCGGGTCATCCTCGAGGCCCAGGAGGAAGGAGTGCGGACGGCCCGCCCTGGGATCCCTGCCCAGGAGGTGGACCGGGCGGTGCGGGGTGTCATCTCCCGGGCGGGGTTCGGCGAGTGGTTCGTGCACCGGACCGGCCACGGGATCGGGCTAGAGGTACACGAGGAACCCTACATCGTGGAGGGAAACCCCCTGTCCCTGGAGGAGGGGATGACCTTCTCCGTGGAGCCGGGGATATACCTGCCCGGGGCGTTCGGCATCAGGGTGGAGGACATCGTGGTGGTGGAGTCGGGCGGTGCCCGCCGGCTGAACCGCTGCCCCCGGGAGCTTGTGGCGGTGGCTCGATGAGTTGGTGGGAAGTCCCGTACCAACAGAGGTAAAGGGGGATTCAGGAGAGGAATGGGGTTCAGGCGTTGGGTCCAGGTGGTGGACACCCACACCGCCGGGGAGCCCACCCGGGTGGTCCTCTCCGGAGGGCCTATCGTACCCGGGAAAACCATGGAGGATCGCCGGCAATGGCTCGCTCGAAATGCCGACGACTTCCGGAAATTCCTCCTGCGGGAGCCTCGGGGCCATGCCGATATGTTCGGAGCCATCGTCACTCCTCCCTGCTGCCCCGAGGCCGATTTCGGGGTCATCTTCCTCGATAACGGTGGATACCTCGGAATGTGTGGTCACGGGACAATAGGCGTGGTCACCGCCCTGGCCACGTTGGGTTGGACCGATAAGGACGAGCTCCTTTTGGATACCCCATCCGGCCCCGTCCACTGCCGCATCCACCGCCGCGGCGGGGAAGTGACGGCCGTGACCTTCCGGAACGTCCCCTCCTTTTACCTGGGGGCGGTGGAGTGGGAGGGGGTTCAGGTGCACATCGCTTACGGGGGGAACCTCTTCGCCCTGGTCGATGTCCGCTCCCTCGGGGTCGAACTCGAACGAGGGTCCCTTCCGCAGCTCGTCCGCTTGGGACTTTCCATCCGGGATTGGGTGAACGAAAACCACCGTTTCCGCCACCCAGGAACCGGCCGAGAGCTCCAGGTGGAGCTCGTGGAATTCTATGAGGAGGGGGATCCGCCTCGGAACGTGGTGGTCTTCGGCCGAGGACAGGTGGATCGCTCCCCGTGTGGTACCGGGACCTGCGCCAAAATGGCCTTCCTCCGCGCCCGGGGGTTCCTGAGGGTGGGAGAAGAGTACCGCTACCGGAGCATCCTGGATACCGAGTTCGTGGGCCGGATCGTGCAAGAGACGAGGATGGGAGGCACGCAAGCCATCATACCCGAAGTAACGGGCACGGCGCACGTGGTGGGCTTCGGACACCTAGTTTATGCGGAAGGGGACCCATTCCCCGAGGGATTCAGCCTCTTTTTGCCACCGTGGAAGCCGGACAAGGAGGGAGGATGAGGATCGAACAGCACCCCATCCTGGAATTCAGGCGGGGGCGGAGGATCACGTTCACCTTCGACGGAAGGCCCATCGAGGCCTATGAAGGGGAGACCATCGCCGCGGCGCTGCACGCCGCCGGGGTGCGGGTCCTTTCCCGCACCCGTTCCGGTGCCCCCCGGGGGCTTTTCTGCGCCATCGGGAAGTGCTCCTCGTGCCTTATGACGGTGGATGGTATCCCCAACGTGAAGACGTGCGTCACCCCAGTGCGGGAGGGAATGGTCGTCCAGTCCCAGCGGGGTCCTGGACGCCTGAATCCCGACTTCCGTCCCCGGGAGCGGGAGGTGCGGGAGCTCCGGGCGGAGGCCGTGGTGGTGGGGGCCGGGCCGGCGGGGCTCGCGGCGACGAGGGTCCTTTTGCGGCACGGGATAAAGCCCATCGTCTTCGACGAAAACCCCCACCTGGGCGGACAGCTCATAAAGCAGACCCACAAGTTCTTTGGTTCCCGGGCCGAGCGGGCGGGAGTGAGGGGGTTCTCCATTGCGGAGGAGCTCCTCTCGGAGGTAGAGGGAGAGGCGGAGGTACTCAGGCAGGCGCGGGTCCTGGGGCTTTACTTCGAGGACGGGAAACGGGTCCTCGCGGTGGCCCACACCGACCGCCTGCTCCTGGTGGAGGCGGAAGAGATCATCGTCGCCACCGGAGCGGAGGAGCGGTTCCTCCTTTTCCCGGGAAACCACCTTCCGGGGGTATACGGCGCCGGCGCGGTCCAGACCCTGATGAACGTCTACGGGGTGGTACCGGGAAAGCGGGCGCTGATGGTGGGGGCGGGGAACGTGGGCCTGATCGTCTCGTATCAGCTGCTGCAAGCCGGGGTGGAAGTAGAGGCGGTGGTGGAGGCGATGCCCGAGATTGGGGGCTACCACGTCCACGCCGCCAAGATCCGTCGCCTGGGGATCCCGATCCTCACCCGCCATACCGTGGTGCGGGCCCTGGGAGGTGAGCGGGTGGAGGGGGCGGTGATCGCCCAGGTGGACGAAAAGCTCTCCCCGATCCCTGGGACCGAGCGGGAGGTCTCGGTGGATCTCGTCTGTCTCGCCACCGGGCTCAACCCCTCCACCAGGCTCCTGGAGCAGGCGGGGGCCAGGATGGCCTATGTCCCGGAGCTCGGGGGACGGGTCCCCCTGCACACTCCCCACATGGAGACTACCCTTCCGGGGATCTACGTGGCGGGGGACTGCGCGGGGATCGGGGAGGCCTCCACCGCGATGCTGGAGGGGGAGCTGGCGGCGTTATCCCTCCTTTCCCGGAGGGGCTTGGAGCTCGGTGGAGAGATGGAGGCGACGAGGAAGTCCCTGGAGAAGTTGCGTCTCGGGCCCTTCGGGGCACGGCCCCGGGCGGGAAAGGAGAAGGTGTTCGCGCTGATGAAGGGGGGTTCCGGTGGCTGAATACCGCAGCACGGGCATCCTTATGGGTTCCGAACTAGCGGGAAAGGTCCCGCCGCGGGAGAGGCTCCTGAAACGGGCCTGTGCAGTCATCGAGTGCGTGGAAGAAATACCGTGCAACCCGTGTGAGGAAGCGTGTCCGGTGGGGGCCATCTCCGTAGGCGATCCCATCACCAACCCCCCGAACCTGGATTTCGATAAATGCACGGGATGTGGGGCGTGTGTGGGCGTGTGCCCCGGGCTCGCCATCTTCCTCCTGGACCTCTCTGGGGGAAGCGTGCGGGTCACCCTGCCCCACGAGCTTTTGCCCGTGCCCCAAGCGGGGGATGAGGTGGAGCTCCTCTCCCGGGCGGGAGAGGTTCTGGGGAGGGGAACGGTGGTGCGGACGCGGCGGGCCGGGACCACCTCCATCGTCACCGTGGAGCTCCCGGCGGAGGAGCTCTTGTGGGATGTCCGGGCAATAAGGAGGTCCTCATGAACCGTCACGCGTCCTCCGTCACGCGTCACGGAACGTGGGACGATCCCATCGTCTGCCGCTGCGAAGAGGTCACGGTATCCCAGGTGGTGCGGGCGATCCGGGAGGGCTACGACACCCTGGAAGAGCTGAAGCGGCATCTCCGGGTAGGGATGGGTCCGTGCCAGGGGAGGACGTGTCTTCCGCTCCTCGCGCGGATCCTCTCCCGGGAGACGGGGAGGCCCTTGGGGGAGGTGATGGAGGAGGTATCCATCAGGCCCCCGCTTGTGCCCGTGCCGTTCGAGCTCTGGAGGGGAAGATGAAGCGCTGTGCGGATGTGGTGATTATCGGGGCCGGCGTCACGGGCGCCGCGTTGGCATATGAGCTCGCGAAACGCGGCATCCGGGACGTGGTGATCCTGGAGCGGCGTTTCCCCTGCTCCGGGGCCACGGGCCGCTGCGGCGGCGGCATCCGCCAACAGTTCACCACCCCCCACAACATCCGGTTGGCCATGGAGTCGGTGAAGCGGTACGAGACCCTCTCTGAAGAGCTTGGGGTGGACATCGAGTTCATCCAGGGGGGATACCTGATCCTGGCGGAAACGGAAGAGGAGAGGGAAGCCCAGAGGAAGGCCGTGGCCCTCCAGAACGAACTGGGGCTTCCCTCGCGGCTGCTTTCCCCCGAGGAGGCGCTGGATGTGCTCCCGCTGCTCGACGCGAGCACCATAACGGGCGCCACCTATTGTCCCACCGACGGCCACGCCAACCCCTTCCGGGTGGTGGAGGGGTTCTTGGCCCAGGCGCGCCGCATGGGCGTGATGGTGGAGAAGTTCACCGCGGTCACCGGCCTCGTGGTGGAGAGAGGGAGGATCGTGCGGGTGCACACCTCCAGCGGGAAGATTTCCCCCGGGGCCGTGGTCAACGCCGCCGGGGCCTGGTCCGTGGAGATCGCCCGCATGGCCGGAGTGGAGCTTCCGAACGTACCGGTCCGCCACGAGATCGCCATCACCGAGCCGGTGGAATTCTTCATGGACGTCATGGTGATCTCGATCCACAACGGGATCTATTTCTCCCAAACAAAAGAGGGCCAGATCATCGGGGGGATCGGGTTCCCGGACGAGAAACCCGGGTACGTGATCTCTTCTTCCCTCCGGTTCCTGAGGGTCTACGCCCGGGAGTTAACCCGGTACGTGCCGGCTCTGGGGCAGTTAGCGGTACTGCGGCAGTGGGCCGGCCTCTACGACGTGACCCCCGACGCACAACCCGTCCTGGGACCGACCCCTGGTGTGGAGAACTTCATCCAGGCCAACGGCTACTCGGGCCACGGGTTCATGATCGCCCCGGCGGTGGCGAAGCACCTGGCCGACTACATCGAGAAGGGGATTCGGTCCGAGATATTGGAAAAGCTCTCCATCGAGCGCTTCAAGGAGGAAATCCGGGGAGAGGCGTTCGTGGTGGGTTGAGGCTCAAAGTCGGAGTACCCGTGTCCGTCGAAGCCCAAGCCCCTCCAGAGTTTTCTCCACCAGGTGGGGGCGGACCGTGAGGATCAGTGGCTTTCCGGCCTCCAGGACCTTTTCCAGCGCGGGGGCGAACCCCCCGCCCCGGAGTTCCCACGGCCCCACCTCGTCCACCACCGTTACCCGGGCTTGTCTTCCCGCTCGGATAATCGCCTCCCGGGCGAACCGGAGCCCCTCCGGGGAGAAGTAAAACCGGCGGAACCTGATCCCGGGAGGGTCCAGGGAGCAGAGGGGCGCCTCTTTCCCCGTGAGGAGATCCCGCACCCGGTAGCCGTAGGTGATGCCGTCCCGCAGGATCCGGGGGGAGATCACCCCTCCCACCCGGTGTCCCGCGGTCCGAAGCGCCGCGGCCATAGCCGCGGCGGTTTTGGTCTTTCCGGCCCCGATCCCCCCGGTGAGGATCACCGCTCGGACCTTCCCCCGGAGGAGCTCCTCCAGGATCCCCTGCCATTCAGGATCTAACTTCATCCCCGGGATCTTACCGCGGGGCGCGGCCTCGAGGTTTCGGGACAGATGTCCGTTATATTCGGCACCTATGAACTTCCGCAAGCGCGCAAAATCGGTTCCAATTTGCTTCAACATGCTATACGCCGAGGTAAACCTGGAAACGTTGCGGGATAACCTGCGGCGGCTCCGGGATCTTCGGAATGATACGGATGTTCTCCTCGTGGTAAAGGGGGACGCCTACGGCCACGGGCTGAAGGCCGTGGCGGAGGCGGCGGCTGACCTGGTGGATTGGTTCGGGGTGGGGACGTTGGCCGAGGCCCGCACGATCCGGGCGCTGGGCATCGGGAAGCCCGTCCTGGTCGTGGCGGCCCTCTCCACCCGGGACCTTCCCGCGGCGATCCGGGAGGGGTTCCACTTCGTGACGGGGGATTGGGAATACCTCCGGGAGGCGGAGCGGGCCGCCGCGGCGGCCCGGGCTCCCGCGTTCGTGCACATCCTGGTGGATGGCGGACAGGGTCCCCTCGGGTTCCGGCCCGAGGAGGTGGAGGGCCTGGTGCGGGAGCTCTCCTTCCTCCCCCACGTGGAGCCCGTGGGGATCTGCTCGCACCTCCCCGTGGCCCACAGCGACCGGCCGGAGGCGATCGCCCTCACCGCCGCCCGGATAGCCCGTTTCCGAGAGCTCGTCCTGCGGCTCGAGCGGCGGGGGCTGAGGTTCCCGTTTGTGCACATCGCGAATTCGGCGGGATTCCTCTCCTTCCCGGAAACCTCGGCGGAGCCCTTCAATCTGGTGCGGATCGGGGTGGCCGCCTATGGATATGTGGACCGGTTCTGGCGGGAGTGGGGGCTGCGCCCCGTGGCCCGGGTGTGGAGCGAGGTGGTCGCGCTGCGGAACCGATCCTCCCCCGGGGCCGAGAGGCTGGCGTTGTTGGGGGTGGGGTACCGGCATGGGTTGAGCGATCGGCTGCGGTGGGCCTGGGTGAACGGCGCCCGGGCGCCCGTTTGGGGCCGAATCGGGATGGACGAGCTCGCCCTGGACGTATCCGGGATCCCGGGGGTGAAGAGGGACACAGAAGTCCTCCTCTTCGACGGGACCGGGGAGAACTTTCAAGGGTGGATGCTCCCGACGCTCGTTCCTATGCTTGCCCACGCCGAACGGAGCTGGACGAAAGCTCGCGCGCCGGGACGCGACGCGGTCCTCACCGGGTGAGGGCGATCCCGATGATGGTGACCCACATGGGGATCAGCACCGAAAGGGCCATGCGGTACAAACTGCGGATCTCTTTGTAGGGCCCATTGATCTGTTCCCGCATTTGCAGCAACTCGGTCTCAAGCCTTCCCAGGCGTCGGTCGATCTGTTCGGACGTCCCCTCGATCTTCGCCATTCGCTCCTCGAGACCCGTTTGTGCTATGTCAAAGCCATTATACCGTGGCGGTGCATCCGCGGGGTAGAATGAGGGCGGAATGGACGAGGGAATCTTGGGGCTCGTGGCAGCGGTGGTGATCGGATTGGCCCTTCTCGGGGTCCTCCTGTTCCAGTCCTCGGCGGTGTACGTGGAGACGCCGTCTTCCGGCGAGGTCCTGGCCAACCCCGCACGGGTGGCCGTGGGAGGCCTTCCCGAGGGGACAGAGGTGGGGGTACGGCTACGGGACGCCCTGGGCCGGGTGTTGGCGGAAAAGGCCCTCGCGTTTCGGGGCAGCCGCGCCGAGGGCCTCCTCTATTTTGACCTCCCCACGGCCCCCGAGGGGCACCTGGAGGTCTTTTCCCTTTCGGGAGGGAAAACCCTCGTGCGGGTCCCGGTTCGCTTCGCGGGGAGCCGGGGCATTTGGGTTAAAGTCTTCTTCCTCGACGCGGGGGGAAAGCCTTTCCCCGCGGTGCGCCGGATCCCCGCTACTCCCCGGGTGGCCACCGAGGCGATCCGGGCGTTGCTCGCCGGTCCCACCCTGCCCGAGGAGCGGGCGGGGATCTGGACGGCGGCCCCCATGGGGGCGAAGCTGCGCTCCCTCTCCATTACCGGGGGTGTGGCCGATGTCACCGTTTCGGTGCCCGACCCAAACGCCCCAGTGCTGGAGCTCTTCGCCGCTCAACTCCGGCAGACCCTCCTCCAGTTCCCCACCGTCTCCCGGGTGGAGGTGGGGTTCGTCGGGGGATGATCCCTGGCCCCTTTCGCTTACATCCGCTATCTTCAGGGCGAAAGGGGGAAAGGGATGAAAGCCTTCCTCAAAGGGATTCTGGAGCGCGCGCCGGGGGAATACGCCGAGGTGCGCTGGGAAGAGGTCTCCCACTCCCGGGTCGTCTTCCAGCGGGACCAGCTCATGGCCCTGGAGGCGTCCCGGGAGGCCGGGGGGATGGTGCGGGTCCTGGTAGAAGGGGCCTGGGGGATCGCCGTCTTCACCGACCCGGAGGAGATCCCCAAGAGATTAGAGGAAGCCGCCTCTTTGGCCCGCGCCGCCTCCGGCCACGTGCGGGATCGGATCAGGTTGGCCCCGGTGGGGCCGGTGGAGGACAAGGTCGCCCTCTCCGTGGAGGAGGACTTCCGAGAGGTTCCCCTGGAGGAAAAGAGAAAGCTCGCCCAGCGCTACAACGAGCTCATCCTAGGTTACTCGGACGAGATCGTGGCCAGCGGGGTAAGGTATGCGGATTCGGTGCGCCGGGTGATCTTCGCCAACACAGAAGGCACATACATCGAGCAGGAGATCCCCGACGTGACATTACATTTGAGCGCTACGGCCCGCCGCAACGGCGATATCCAGCAGGCGTTCGAATCGCTTGGGGCGGCGGCGGGTTATGAGTTCGTGAGGGACCGGGAGGAGAAGGCCCTGGCGGCGGCGAAGAGGGCGGTGGAGCTCCTTTCCGCGAAGCCCGTGAAAGGTGGCCGCTACACCGTTGTTCTGGACCAAGACCTCGCCGGGGTCTTCATCCACGAGGCCTTCGGGCACATCTGCGAGGCCGACTTCCTCCTGCGGAACGAGCCCATGCGTAGAGTGATGGAACTCGGGAAGCGATTCGGGACGGAGGCCCTGAACGTGGTGGAGGACGGCTACATCCCCGGCCGCCGCGGGAACACCCCCTACGACGACGAGGGAGTCCGCCGCCGCAAGATCTACCTCATCAAGGAGGGAGTGCTCACCGGCCTCATGCACTCCAGAGCTACGGCGGCCGCCACGGGGATGGAGCCCACCGGAAACGCCCGGGCCGTCTCCTGGGAACACGAGCCCATTGTCAGGATGCGCAACACCTACATTGAGCCTGGTGAAGCCACGTTCGAGGAGCTCCTCAAGGGGATCGACTACGGGATCTACGCCAAGGGGTCCTTCGGGGGGCAGACCGAGTTCGAGCAGTTCACCTTCTCCGCTGCGTACGCCTACGAGATCGTGGGCGGCGAGATCGGGGAGATGCTGCGGGACGTGGTCCTCACCGGGAACGTGTTTGAAACCTTACGCAACATCGAGCTCTTGGGAGAGGATTTCGAGCTCAGGGGCAGTGCTGGAGGGTGCGGGAAGGGCGGCCAAAGTCCCCTGCCCGTGACCTTCGGGGCGCCTCACGTGCGCATCAGGGACGTGATCGTGGGAGGGAAGTGATGGGGATTCTAGAGAAGGCCGCGGCCGTGGCCAAGGAAGCTGAGCTCTACGAGGAGTATCGGGAAGGAATAGGGGTTTCCTTCCGGGGTGGGGAGCTTGAGAAGGTGAAGTCTGAGGCGGTGTTGGGTCGGGCGTTGCGGGTGATCCTGGACGGAAAGCTGGGTTTCGCCTCCACCGCCGGCGAGGAGGAGGACTCCCTGGTGGAGGCCGCGGTGGCCTCGGCCCGGCATGGGGGTCCCGCCCCCTTCTCCTTCCCCGAGCTGAAAGGGGAGCAAAGGGTGGAGGTGCTGGATCCCGAGGTCCGAAAGCTCTCCCCTGAGGACCTCCTTGAGTGGGGAGAGGAAGCGGTCAAGGCCATCACCGGGGAGTTCCCGGGGATCATCGCCGATGTCCACCTATTCCGGGGGGAGAGCTCCGTGCGGCTGGCTAACACCAGCGGAGGCGCCCGGGAAGAGCGCCGCAGCTACTTCGGGATGTACGTGGAGGCCCAACACGTAAAGGAAGGGGACATCTGGCTGCTTTGGGTGGGGAAGACGGTGCGGAAGCGGGAGGACCTCTCCCCCGAGGAGCTCGTTTCCCAGGTGATCCGGTACCTGCGGTGGGGTGAGCGGGTGGTCCCACCGCCCACGGGAAAGCCCCCGGTCCTCTTCACCCCGCGGGGGGCCATCGTACTTTACCTTCCTCTACTCGTGGGGTTCTCCGGGCTTTCGGTCTACATGGGCACCTCCCCGCTCAAGGGGAAGCTGGGGGAGGAGGCCTTCGATCGGAGGCTCACCATCGTGGACGATGGTGCCTTGCCCTTCGGCCCCCGCTCGGGTTCCTTCGACGACGAGGGGGTTCTCACGGGGAGGTTGCCGTTGGTGGAGGAGGGGGTGGTCCGACACTTCTATTACGACTTGCGGGCGGCGGCCCTGGCAGGGGCTGAGCCCACGGGAAACGGTATGAAGGGGGCCTTCTTCGGCGGGGGATTCCGCACTCCCCCGAGTCCCGGGCCGCGGAACGTCCTGGTCTCCCCAGGGGAGGGAACGCTGGACGAGCTCATCGCCGAGATGAGAGAGGGGATCATCGTGGAGGGGGTATTGGGACTGGGGCAGGGGAACATCCAGTCCGGGGCCTTCTCCAACAACGTGAGCACCGGCTTCGTGGTGCGGGATGGAGAGGTGATCGGACGCCTCAAGAACACCATGATCGCCGGGAACGCCTACGAAGTCCTGAAGGAAAACCTCGTGGCCGTTGGGGCCGAGGCGGAGTGGTGCCATGGTATCTACAAATCCCCGCCCCTCTTGGTGGAGGGAGTTTCAGTGGTGTCGCGCTGATCCGCAGTTAGCGGCGAGATCGTTCCCCCGGCCCCAAGGATCGGTCCTTGGGGCTATTTTTGTATAGGCCCCTCTCGAAAACGTGGTATACTGGGTAGGGTGGGCGTGCGGGCAAGCTGATATTTCCTACGCCTCAGCCCTAATCCATTTCGGGAGGGGATTTTCCATGCGAAAGCGTTTCCTAGGGTGGGTGGTGATGGGGGCATTCGTAGGAGTTGCCATGTCGATCTTCATGGGTCCCGTGACGGCGCAAACCGTCCAGGCGGAGCTCAAGCGGATCGCTCAAGAGATCTACTCGGTAGAGGAAGGTCTCGCGGACCTCGAGCTCCGAGCTGAAGGAGCAACAGTTCCCAAGACCATCCTCGAGCTTGAGCAAAAGAATCTGGATTACGAACACCGCCTCTGGGAGCTCACCGCAAACCTCATAGAACAGGAAGAGATTTTCTTTGAGATGAAGCCCGAGCTTTTCCGCCTCGCGGCCGCGGGTGAGGCCAAACCCTTGGCGCTCCTAATCGCCCTCGAGAAGGCGATCGCTCAGGCCAAGGACCGGCTGGCCGCGGCGTGGAAGAGGAGCGCGGCGGTGGAGTGGGCCTTGGTGTCCGCAAAGCAGCGGCTCTTCGCCTCCCCCGCGGGCGCAGGCCCCGGGTGCTGTGTTAAATTCGATCCGCTCCCGTTGGGAACGGTTTATCACGTGGGAGATGTCTTCGCCGATTGTGCCAGGATCACCGTGCTTCCATTTACTTGGGCCAGTGGGGGCACGACGTCCGCGGGCTACGCTCGGGTGGTCGCTTCCGCCAAGGCAGGAGGATCCGGACACGAACTAGCCGTGAATAACGTGAACCTTGGTTTAGATTTCGGCCAACCCCTCAAGGGCCTAACCCTTAAATTTGGGGAATACGGAGGGAACCTGAACATAGAGGTAAACGGAGATTTTCGCAATTTTGAGAACTTCAAGGACATCGACGGGAAGACCATCGGTGGGGTTCACGTCTCGGTTCCCGTGGGCGGCTACGGAAACGACAAGGGCGTGCTCAAGTTGGAAGGGGAGATCGATACACTCGTGATCGGTGGACAGGAGTTGTTCCTGGACGATATCTGTCCCATCGAGGGATAGTTTGTTGTTTCCAGTAAAAGGGGCCTCCACAATGGAGGCCCCTTTTCTTTGGGGTCGGTGGGAGTCCCGGGGATTACACCTTGAGGCGGCCGCCCATGGTGAGGGCCATTATGGCTTTCTGGACGTGGAGGCGGTTCTCGGCTTGGTCGTAGATGAAGGAAAGATCCGGGTCGTCGCAGAGCTCGGGATCGGCCTCGTTTCCTCGGTCTACAGGCATGACGTGCATGAGGTACCCGGGCTTACAGAGCTCCCGCTGGCGCTTCACGGTGTACTTCCAGTCGATGTACTTCTGCGCCAGCTTTATCTCCTCTTCCTTCCCGATCTCGTAGCGGCGCGGCGACATCCAGTTCCGCGGGAAGACTACCACCGCTCCCTTCAGGGCGTCGTCGAGATCTCGGGTGACCTCGAACTTCCCCCCCGACTCCTCGGCGTACTTTTCCGTGAGCTCGATGATCTCCCGGTCGAGCTCGTACTCCTTGGGGTGGGCGAGCACCACTTCCATCCCGAACCGGGCGGCGATGAGGAGCTCCGATTGGATCGAGCCCCAGGAGCGCACCCAGGGGGAATAAGCCCACATGATCACGTACTTCACGCCCCTGAGCTCCCCGAGCTTCTCCTTGAGGGTGTAGATGTCGGTGAGGGCTTGACAGGGGTGGTAGACATCGGAGGCCATGTTGATCACCGGGACCTCGGCATACTGGGCGAACCGGTACATGATCTCGGTGCCCTCGCCGTAGCGGGAGACCTTGTCCTCGAGGAGTCTTATCCCGATTCCGTCGGCGTAGCGGGCCATCACCTTGGCGGTGTCCTTGATGGTCTCCCCGGCCCCGGGCCGGTCCTCAAGGGAAAGCCTCAAGGTGGAGGCGTCGATGTACTGGGCGTGTCCCCCGAGCTGGGTCATGGCCGTCTCGAAGGAGAGTCTCGTCCGGGTGGAGGTGTTGAAGAAGAGCATGAGGAAGGTCTTGTCCTTGAGCGGGTAATGGGGAACGCCCTCGTAGTGGAGTGCCTTCAGGTGATCCGTCACCTGGAGGACAACTCGCAGCTCCTCATCGGTCCAGTCTTTTATGGAGATAAGGTCCTTTCCCGCCAGTTCGAACCAGCTCATGATTCCCCCTTTCGGTTCGGTAACGCGTGACGAATTTTGTCGCCATTTTTTCACCCGTCACGCGTTACGCGTCACCCGTTACAAAATCAGGGCCAGGAGCCCTTTCTGGGCGTGCAGGCGGTTACCGGCCTCCTCGAACACCACCGAGTTCGGCCCGTCGATCACCTCGTCGGTGACCTCCATCCCGCGGTCCGCCGGGAGGCAGTGCATGTAGATGGCGCCGTTGGTGAGCTCCATCTTCTCCTTCGTGGTGATCCAGTGCTTGTTGGCCTCGAAGAGCGCTTTGGCTTTCTCAGGGTCCATAGGCCCGGAGCCGTCGGTGGGCTGCACCGTCCAGGACTTGGGGTAGACCACATCGGCGTCCTTGAACGCCTCGTCCATGTCGTGGACCACCTGGAAAGAGCCCCCGTACCGCTTCACGTTCTTCTCCACGAAGTTCAAGACGTTGGGGTCGAGGTCGAAGCCCTTGGGGTGGGCGAGGGTGATCTCCATCCCGAAGAAGCTCGCGGCGATGATGGCCGACTGGGGCACCGCCAAGGGTTTCTCCACCGAGCCCGAATACGCCCACGACATCACGAACTTCTTGCCTTTGAGTTCCCGGAGCTTCTCCATCATCACCATGAGGTCGGCCAGGGCCTGGCAGGGGTGGTACATGTCGTCCTCCATGTTGATGACGGGGATCCGGGCCCAGCGGGCGAACTCCCTGATGAGGAGGTTTCCTTTGCCGTACATCCACCCGGTCTTGGCGCCGTAAATGCGGATGGCGATCCCGTGGCCCATCTCCGAGAGCACCCGGGCCACATCGGACACGCGCTCGGTGGTGTAGGCCTGCTCTTCCCCCGGGAGGGCAGGGGTGTACACGGCACCGGGCTGTAGGAAGATGGCGTGCCCCCCCAGCTGCTGCATTCCCACCTCGAAGGAGTTCCTGGTGCGCAGCGACGTGTTGTAGAAGAGCATGAACAGGGTCTTTCCGTCCAGGAGCTTATGGGGTTCCCCCCGGATGAGCTTGCGCTTGAGGTCGAAGGCCACCTCCAGAATGGTCTCGATCTCCTCCCGATCGAACTCCATCAAGGTGATGAAATCCCTTCCCCGTAGATCCGTGCTCGCCATTTCCCCTCCTTTTTGGACCCGTCACGCGTCACCCGTTACGCGTCACGGAGGATTTGGGTTCCGGCCTTACCCTCCAGGACCTCGATGGCCTGGAACAGATGCCCTATGGCGGCCCGCTCGCCGCCAGCCTCCACGAACCGCACCGCCGCCCGCACCTTGGGCTCCATGGAGCCTTTTCTGAAGTGGCCCTCAGCCAAGTATCTTCGGGCCTCAGAAGCGGTCATCCGATCGATGGGGGTCTCGTCGGGCTTGCCGTAGTTGAGCATTACCTTTTCCACGTCGGTGAGGATGAGGAATACATCGGCCCCCACATCTGCGGCCAAGCGTTGGCCCGCGAGGTCTTTGTCGATAACTGCCTCCACCCCCCGGAGCCGGCCGTCTTCCTTGACCACCGGGATCCCCCCGCCCCCGGAGGCAATGACGATGACCCGGTTAGCTAGGAGGGCCTTTATGGCGTCCCGCTCTATGATGGCTTTCGGATCCGGCGAGGGGACCACCCGGCGCCAGCCCCTACCGGCGTCCTCCACGATGTGCCAACCCTTCTCTACCCGTAACCTTTGGGCCTCCTGCTCAGTGTAGAAAGGGCCAACGGGCTTGGTGGGGTTCTGAAAGGCGGGGTCGCCTTTGTCTACCAGGACTTGTGTTACCACGGTGGCGATGGGGATATCTCCCCGGCCCTCCCGGTCCAGGATGTTGTGGAGGGTCTGCTGGATCATGTACCCGATGAGGCCCTGGGTCTGGGCACCGCAGGCGTCCATGGGCATGGGGGGCACGATCTCCTTGGCTGCTTCCTGCTGCAACAGGAGGTTCCCCACCTGGGGACCGTTGCCGTGGGTGATCACCAGGCGCCATTTGCCGGAGAGGACCATCTGGGCCAACTGCTCGCAGGCCCGCTGCACGTTCTCCAACTGTTCCGCGAAGGTCCCTTTCTGTCCCCGCTGCAAAATGGCGTTCCCGCCCAGGGCCACTACAACGGTTTTTTTATCCACGCCAGGCCTCCTTTCCCTACGCTTCATACACCTTGCGCATCCTATCCCAGTGGTTCTTCATACTGCGGGCGGCGGCCCGGGAGTCCCCGGCAGCGATGGCCTCCAGGACCTTTCCGTGGATCTCCGCCACCCGCTCGAGCTCCTTGGGGGTGTTCATGTAGAAGTTATGGGCAAACTCCCGGTAGACCTTCTGGTCCATGGTTTCCACCAAAAGCTTCATCACCGCGATGATCAAGCGGTTGTGGGTGGCCTCGGCCAGGGCGCAGTGGAACTCCTTGTCCAGGGAGAAATAGCGTTCGAAATCGTTGGCCCGGGCGAGGGAGAGCATGGCCTCGTATATGCCCCGAAGCTTGGTGACATCCTCCTTGGTGGCGTAGCGGGCGGCGAGGGAGGCCACCACGGGATCGAAGGCCCCGCGGGCCTCCATGATCTCCAAGCACCCCGCCTCCGACTCCAACACCACCAAAGGCTCGCTCTCCTCTTCCCCGGTGGGGCTTCGGCGCACGAAGTTCCCCCGGCCCACCTTGGCCTCCACGATCCCCACCGCCTCCAGCGCCGCCAGGGCCTCGCGAACGGAAGCCCGCGATACCCCCATGAGTTCGGCAAGTTCTTTTTCGGAAGGAAGGCGTTCCCCTACTTTGAACACGCCCTCCTTTATGAGGCGGATGATCTGTTCGGCCACCTGGGCCGATACCTTGGTGGGGCGCACCGGCTGGATGAGCTGGGACATCTCCTCGCGGATAGGTTTGGCAGTCATGCTGTCAGACAATATACCTTTATCCCGAACTTCCCGCAAGATTTCGGGCGAGAGGGGAAACTTGGGATGTGCTCGCGGGGATGGAAAACCACACCACGTATGCTAAGCGGGACCTAGGGAATGCGGTCGGCACTCTAAACGCCCGGGAGCTCCACATCCCCGCCCCCGGGAAATCACATATCGAGGAACCTCACCTCCTTTGAGACGAAATAGGGCGCCAGCTTACACCGGCGCCCTTTCCTCCTTCAACCCGTAACGCGTTACGCGTCGCCTTTACGTGGACCGGATTTCCCGGCGCATGAAGATCACGTAGGAGATGGCGAAGCACACGGAAGTCAACGCCACAAGCCCCACCAGCTGCGGCCAGACGATGAGGAGGCTTTGGCCCAGGGGGAGGGGGCTCGTGGGGATGGTAGCCTCCTGCAACAACGCCGCGATCCCCAGCCCCCGGTAACTGGGGATGAGGATGGCGGTGGTGGCTTCCTCGTATAGGGCCACCGGCGAGAACCTGAGCACCAGGTCCCGGATGGATTCGTGCTTGGCGAAGACATCAGCGCTCACCCCGGGTTTTATGGGCGCCACCTGATCGGCGATGAGCCCCGCGAGCATGTACAAAAACAGGGTGAAGAAGAGCCACAACGCGATGGAAGCCAGGGCCGAGGTGGCCGTCTGGCGGAAGACGATGGAGAAGAGGATCCCCAAGCTCAGCCAGAACCCGAGGTACACCACGCTGATCACGAAGAACATCGCGGCCCGGGAGATCTCCGCCCCACCGGGAGGGAAGCCGAGGATGTAGAGGCCGAGCCCCACGATGATCAGGATAATGCTTGCCACAGCGATTCCCAGGGCCGTAAGCCCCGCTAGGAACTTCCCGTTTATCCACCAGTCGCGGTAGATGGGCTGCGATAAGACCCGGGATACCGTGCCCCGGTTGAATTCGCTGTTTATGGCGTCGAACCCCAGCACCACTCCGATCAGGGGCCCGAAGAAGGCCAAGAAGCCCAAGAACGAGGGAAGCCCCCCGCCGCTCACCGTGAAGAGACGAAGGTAAATGTATTCGCTTTCGGTTTCCTGGCCGAACAGCGCCTGAGCCGCGAGGTACGCCGAAGCTCCGCCCACGATGAGGATGAGGAAAAAGAAGATGACGAAGCGTTTACTCCCCAGATGATCCGCGAGCTCTTTCCAAAATACGGCGTTCATGGCTCACTCCTGGAAGTACCGGAGGTAGATCTCCTCCAGGGTGTAGGTGTGGCCCTTGAGCTCCACCAGCTCCGCCCCACTCTCGATCACCGCCCGGGCGATCCGAGGGCGTACATCCTCGGTGGCCTTCACCCGGATGAGATCCCCCTCGACTTCCACGGAGGTCACGCCCTCGATCCCCCGCAGCGTATCGAGGAGGGCTTCATCCACCCTGGAGGCCCGCACTTCGAAGAGGTGTTGGCCTTCTTCCACCACGGCGCCGAGTTCCCCCACGCTCCCCTGGGCCACCAATTTCCCCTGATGGATGATCCCCACACGGTCACATATCCGTTGTACCTGGTGGAGGAGGTGGGAGGAGAGCATGATGGTCATCCCCTTCTCCTCCCGCAGGCGCACGATCATCTCCAGGATCTGCTGTGCTCCCTCGGGGTCGATTCCGGAGGTGGGCTCGTCCAGGATCACGAACTTTGGGTCCTTGAGGAGGACGTCGGCGATACCCAGCCGCTGCCTCATCCCCCGGGAGAACGCCCCCACCCGGCGCTCGGCCACGTCGGAGAGGCCCACGATCTCCAGGACCTCGGCCACGCGTTTTTTCGCTTCCCTTTCAGGGATGCGATTGAGGTACGCGGTGTAGAGGAGGTTCTCCCGGGCGGAGAGGTCGTCGTAGAAGCCCAGATTCTCGGGGAGGTAGCCGGTGAGGCGTTTCACCTTGAGGGGTTCCCGGGCGGGGTTGTAGCCCAGGACCTTGACCTCCCCGGCGGTGGGCTCGGTGAGGCCGAGGAGGATCAGAATGGTGGTGGTCTTCCCGGCGCCGTTGGGGCCGAGGAGGCCGTAGATCTCCCCTTCCCCGATCTCGAGGTCGAGGCCGTCCACCGCCTTGACCCCGTCGTAGTACTTCTTGAGGCCTTTCGCCTCCACCACTAGGCTCATCAGCGCCTCCCGAGCCTCACGAAGATCCCCGTGAGCCCGGCCACCACCACCACGATCACTGCCACTCCGACCCAGCCCCAGCTCATGGCCGCGCCCACGGTCACCCGCAGCTTCAGGGACTCGCGGTCCTCCTTGCCGGCGGCGGTGATGTTGATCTCGTAGTCGCCGGGGATGGCCCGCTCCCGGGGCTTGATGATTACCTCCACTACCTGGGGCTTGAGGGTTTGAGCTAGAGGATCCAGAGACTCGACCTTTTCGGGCTTAAAGGTGACCTCCCAGCCCTTGGGTTTGGAGGCGTAGAAGTCGATGTCGGTGATGGGAGCGGAACCCTCGTTCCAGATGTAGAGCTTGAACACCCGCTCCTTTCCCGCGGTGGCCTTGATGTTACGAGTATCTCCCTTCCCGAAGACCTCTGCTTCGCTTCCCAGGCGAAGTTCATAAGTCCCGGTGATCACGGCCTTGAGGTCGAGCTTGGCTTCCACCTCCCCGGCGCTGGCCACGAAGGTCAAGGGATACTCTCCCTTTTCGGCCCCGAAGGGGGGCGTGACCACGAACTTGATCCACTCGGAGGAGTTCTTGCCCACCTTAATGGAGGTAATGCGTTGATCCTTCCACCTGGGGGTGAAGTAGGCGCGCCACCCCATGGGGACCTGTCCCTTGAGCTCCACTACCCTGTCCTCGTCGGCCTCGTTTTTAATCTGGATCTCGAACTCGAACTTCTCCCCGGCGGGGTTCTCCAGCGCAGGGTAATCCACCGTGAGAGTGAGTCCTTTTACCTCCTCTTCCTCAGCGGTTTCCGTCTTCTCCCGCTGGTAAGTGACCACTACGGTGAACTTCTTCTCGATGGCTCCATCCTTCGTGCGGGCCACCAACTCGAAGGAGTAGTCGCCGGATTCGGCCCCTTCCGGGGGCTTTGCGCGGAACTTCACCGTGACTTTGTTGTCCTCGCCGGGGAGGAGATAAAGGCCCATGATCTGGGTGCGTGGGTAGCTGGAGGTCTCGAGACGTGGGTTCCAGTCCTCCGGCCCCGAGATCTCGAACACGATCTCTTCGGGGTTTTCACCGTAATTGATGAGGACAACGTCTAAGTTCACGTCCTTTCCTTCGGGAAGAACGATATGGGGGTAAGCAGCGTAGAAGGCGAAATCACGTTTGAGTTCTTGGGCCATCCCCACCAACGCAAACGCAAGGAGACAGACAAAAACGAGCTTCGTCCTCATTCCTCCCTCCTGCAGTAGGAGTTTTTCTATGTGCCCTCAAGAGAAGCTACCTAATTTTAAGGGGCAAAGAGGCTCTCGCGTCAAGGGGTTCAGCTAAAATGGCTCGGAGATGGAGATCGTCGAGATCTGTAACCTCCTTGGCCTTCCGGAGCGGGTGGCCGAGATCTACCGGGAGCGGGGGATCGGGGAGCTTTACCCGCCCCAGGAAGCGGCCCTCAAGTGCGGGATCACCGAGGGCAAAAGCCTTGTCCTCACCGCCCCCACCGCCTCGGGAAAGACCCTGGTGGCGGAGCTCCTCATATTGCACGTGGCCCTCGTCCGCGGAGGACGATCCATGTATCTCGTTCCGCTCAGAGCCCTGGCCGGGGAAAAGTTCCAGAGCTTTCGGGAGCTCTTCACGCCCTTTGGGTTCAAGGTGGGAATCTCCACCGGGGACTTCGACCGCGTGGACCGGGACTTGGCCTCCTACGACGTCCTCGTCCTCACCAACGAGCGGGCCGACTCCATTATGCGCCAGCGGCCGAGCTGGTTCTTCCGCGGGTTAGAGCTTGTGGTGGTGGACGAGGTGCACCTCCTCGGGGATCCATACCGCGGCCCTACTCTGGAGGTGCTGCTTTCGGCGCTCCGGCGGGAGCGGCCGGGGCTCCAGTTGCTCGCACTTTCGGCCACCGTGGGAAATCCCGAGGAGATCGCGGGATGGCTGGGGGCGGAAGCGGTGGTGAGCGACTTCCGCCCGGTTCCCCTGCGCAAGGGAATCTTCTGGGAAGGGGCGCTCTTCTTCCCCCACGAGGGTCCCCGCCCCCTGGAGCTGGAAGGGCGCCTCGAGCCGGTGGTGGGGCTGGCCCTGGACTGCGTGCGGGAAGGAGGGCAGGCCCTGGTGTTCGTATCCACCCGCCGCTCGGCCCAGGCCGCGGCCCGGAAGCTCGCCCGCTACATGGGGGATTTACTCTCCGAGGCCGAGAAGAGGGAGCTCCTCCGGCTCTCGGAGGAGATCCAGCGGGAGGTGGAGGGAAGGACCTCCCTCTCGGTGGAGCTCGCCAAGTACGTGGCGGAGGGGGTGGCGTTCCACCACGCCGGCCTTCCCGCCGCCCACCGGCGCCTCGTGGAGGGCGCGTTCCGGGATAGGCTCCTCAAGGCCCTCTGCACCACCACCACCTTGGCCGCGGGGGTGAACCTCCCGGCGCGCCGGGTGATCATCCGAGACGTGCGCCGCTACGATCCCCCGTACGGCTCCCGTTACATCCCCGCCCTGGAATACCACCAGATGGCGGGCCGGGCCGGGAGACCGGGCCTCGATCCCTACGGCGAGGCGATCCTCATCGCCAAGAACGAGGAGGAGTTCCAGGAGCTGGTTTCCCGGTTCGTGCTCGCGCCCCCGGAGGAGATCCGCTCCCAGCTCGCCCAGGAGGGGGCCCTGCTCTTCCACCTCCTCGGCGTGATCGCCGCGCGCTACGTGAGGACCTTGGCCGATATCCCCGCCTTCTTCGGGCTGACCCTGTTCGCGCGGCAGTTCGACCCCGGGGAGCTCGCGACCTCCCTCAAGCGGGGCCTGGAATACCTCGACTTCGAGGGCTTCGTCGAGGCGGTGGGGGAGCGGCTCTCTCCAACCCCCTTCGGGGCCCTGACCGCCCGGCTCTACATCCACCCCGTCACCGCCGTGGTCCTGCGGGACGGGCTCCGGGAGGCCCGGCGCCGGAAAAAGCGCCTCCCCATCGCGTTCTTCCAGTTGGCAGCTAGCACCCCGGATATGGAGCTTGTGCGGGTGAGCTCCCGGGACCTCCCGGAGCTCGAGGCCTTCGTGGAGGACAGCGAAGGGACCTGGTTCCTGGAGGTCCCAAGCTTCGGGGAGCGGGGGTTCAGGAGGTTTTTGGCCGAGGTGAAGACGGCCCAGGTCCTGGTGAACTGGATCGAGGAGAAAAGCGAGGAGGAGCTCTACATCGATTTCGGCGTAGGGCCGGGGGACCTGCATCGGCTGGTGGAGACGGCCGACTGGCTCCTCTATGCCGCGGAGAGGATCGCGGAGCTCTTCGGCCTGGAGTTACCGGAGCTCCCCCGTCTCAGGCGGCGGGTGCGGTACGGGGTCAAGGAGGAATTGCTCCCGTTGGTGGAGCTCAAGGGGATCGGAAGGGTCAGGGCAAGGACCCTCTACGAGGCCGGCTTCACCGATCCCAGGAAGATCGCCCACGCGGCGCCCTCCGCCATCGCTGTGCTCCCCGGCTTCGGGGAAAAGCTCGCCGAGGGCGTGGTGGAGGAAGCACGCCGGCGCATACGCGCCTATTTCGGTACCCCATGAGCCTCTGCGAGTAGCGCCCGGTGAACCGGCTCCAAGGGAGTTCCCCGGGGATCCCAGCGGAGCTGCTCCGCGTAAGTGCGATGGGGACGGTACCTCCTCACCAGGTCCTCGAGCTTCCTTGTGCCCAGAAGCACGGGCAAGATCCGGTCCAAGGAGGAGATTCCGAGCCCGAGGGCCTCGGCGTAAACCAGGTACCCCACCTCCCGGGGATCGAACCCCATGAGGTACGCGCCCACGGCGTCCACGGCCACGGGGTCGGTCCCCGCCAGCGCCACCCGGTGAGGGACCTCGGTGCCCGCGGTGGGGCCGTCCCCTTCCATCCCCGCGAACCCGTCGATCACCGAGAGATCTGGCCGCAGCCACCGCGCGAGATGCGCCAACGTGAGGTTTATCGCGGGATACCCCTGGTGGATCTTTGGCTTGTCGCCGCCCTGGATCGCCCCCACCACCATGTTCTTGAGGGAGAGGGTGACGATCACCGTGTCGTGGGTCTTGGGGAGCGCCACCGAGATCCGGAAGGATTCCAACGCCGTCCGCGCGACCCGCACCGGGATCCGCTCGCCGTTCGTGCCGAAGGCCTCCAGGATCTCGTAGCGGTCGCGGTTCAAGTCGAGGAACTCTACGTCGAGTCTCTCTGCGAGCCGGTGGTATCCGAAGGTGCGGAAGGCCTTGTCCGTATCTACCGCCGAGCCCTCCCCCACGATGATGCGCTTGGGGTCGTGGGCCGCTACGGCCTCAAGCACCGCCTCCAAGGCATCCACGTGAGTGGAGGCAAGCTGAACTGTAGCGGAGACGCAATTGGGCTTAATGAGTACCGTCTCGCCCCGCAGCCCCTGGAGCTCGCCCCGCTCGGCGAGGGCGCCGAGCACAGCCGCGATCCCGGCGCGGCGGTCCTCCACGTTCCCGGCCACGGCCACGTGGGTCTCCATCTCACTCCCTCCGATAGGGCTGGCCCAGGGCCTTGGGGAACCGGGCCCTCCCGATGGCCAGGGCCACCACCGCCAACGTGGCGATGTAGGGGATCATGCGCACGAACTGGTACGGGATCCCCCCGCCGAACCCGGCCACCGAGGCGAGCTGGATCGCCAGGGCGTCGAAGTACCCGAAGAGGAACCCCCCGAGCAACGCCAAGAAGGGGTTGAGCTTGCTGAAGACCACGTTCGCCAGGGCGATGAACCCCCGTCCCGCGGGAAGGGTGGGGCTCACGGTGTGAAGCCAGTCCAGGCTGAGGAAGGCTCCGGCCAATCCCCCCAATGCCCCGCCGAAGACCACCGCCAAAAGCCGCACCCCCTCCACCGGTACCCCCACCACGTCCGCGGCCACCGGATTCTCCCCCACCGCCCGGATCCTCAAGCCCAGGGCGGTCCGGTGCAGAAGCCACCAGGTGAGGACTACCAAGAGAGGGGTCATGAGGACGAAGGGGCTAATCCCCAATCCCGGGACCTCGGGGATCCAGAACTTCTTGTCCAACATGGGCGATTTTGCGCCCCACAGGGCCCAGGTCCCGAAGCCCACTGCCCCCATCCCCAGGAGGTTTATCCCCACCCCGCTGATGATCTGATCGCCTCTGAGGTAAACGGAGATAAACCCGTGCAGAAGGCCCACGATGGCCCCGGCCCCCATCCCACACAGCGCCCCGATCCAGGGGTTGCCCGTGGCCCAACTGCCGATGGCGGCAGCGAAGGCCGAGAGGGTCATGATCCCCTCCAGGCCGATGTTGACCACCCCAGCCCGCTCCCCGGTGATCTCCCCCACCGCACACAGGGTCACCGGCACCATAGCCCTGAGAGCCACCGGAAGTACCTGTAAGAGGATGATCACCGGGCTACCTCCTTTGCCTTTGCCGCCGGCCGGCGGAGCCGGACGAGCCGCAGGGCCTCAGGAGCAGCCATGAACACCACGATCACCCCCTGCACGATGTAGATCATGTCGATGGGGATCCCCCTGAGCCCCATCTTCGCCGCCCCGGTGGCCAGGGTCCCGAAGAAGAACGCCCCCGCCAGGATCCCCAGGGGGTGGTTCCTGCCGATCAGGGCTACAGCGATCCCGTCGAACCCCAGGTTCCCCAGGTTGGCGAGATCCGAGGTGATGGCGTAGGGGAACCGCCCCAGGACCTGGATCGCCCCGGCCCACGCCGCCGCCACGCCTCCGAGCAACAGGGCCGTGGTCATTGCCTTCTTCACCGAGATCCCCGCGGCGGTGGCTGCCCTGGGGTTGAGCCCCGCCGCCCGTATCTCGTACCCCTTGGCGTGGTGCCACAGGAACCACCAGAAAAAGAGGGCCGTGGCCAGGGCCAGCACCAGGGCCCAAGTAAGCTCGCCCCTTATCACGGGAAACCTCATCCCCGGGGGCACGGTGAAGGTCCGCTGCCCCAGGATGGGATCGGATAGCTTCTGGATCACGAGGTAAAGGACGAGCCAATGGGCCACCCAGTTCAACATGATGGTGGAGATCACCTCGTTCACGCCCCGCGTGAGCTTGAGCGCCGCCACCGGGAGGGCCCAGGCCATGCCCGCGAGGCCCGAGAGCGCCAGCGCCGCCACGAGATGAAGCCCCGGGGGGAGCCGCAGCAATCCACAGCTGAGCGCCACCACCGCCCCCAAGAGCATCTGTCCCTGGGCCCCGATGTTGAAGAGCCCCGCCCGGACCCCCACGGCGAAGGTGAGGCCCGTGAGGACCAATCCCAGGGAACGGCTGAGGGTGCTCATGAGGGCCCGGGTGTTCCCCAGTGCCCCCGAGAGGAGGGAGGCGTAGCTCGACCACGGGTCCCGACCCCACAGGGCCATGACCAGGGCGCCCACCAGGATCCCCAACACCAATACCGTCAGGGTCTCCGCGACCCTCTTCATCCCGCCTCCCGTACCCCGCCCATGAGGAGCCCGATCCGCTCCCGATCGAACTCCTCCCGGGAAAGAACGCCGGCGAAGGTCCCCCGGTACATCACGGCCACCCGATCCGAAAGCTCCAGGACCTCGTCGAGATCCGCCGAAACGAGGAGGATGGCCATCCCCTCATCCCGCAGGCGAAGGAGCAGATCCCGGATATAACGGGTTGCGGCCACGTCCAGGCCCCGGGTGGGTTGGTTGGCGATGAGGAGTTTGGGAGCTTTGGAGAGCTCCCGTCCCACCACGAGGCGTTGCTGGTTTCCCCCCGAGAGGTACCGGACCGGTACCCTGGGTCCCGGCGCCTGGATGGAGAACCGGGAGATGAGCTCCCGGGCGAAGCGGTACACCTTCCCCCATCTCAGCCTCCCCAGCGGGTCGAGGAAAGGCCGTAGGCGCCCGAGGATCGCGTTCTCGGCGAGGTTGAACTCGAGAATGAGGCCCATCCCGTGGCGGTCCTCGGGGATGTGGGCGAGGCCCAAGGAGGCGATCTCCCCGGGACCCCGGCCCGCGAGATCCTTTCCCAAAAGCTCCGCGTGGCCGCTCCAGGGACGCAGGCCCACCAGCGCCTCCACCAATTCGGTCTGTCCGTTTCCCTGGACGCCCGCGATCCCGAGGATCTCCCCTTCCCTCACGGAGAAGGAGACACCCTGTACCGCGGGTTTCCCCGCGGGACCGGGGACAGTGAACCCCTCCAACCGGAGCACCTCCCTTCCCGGGGCGCGCTCCGCCCGGGCCCTCGGCGGAGGGAGTTCCTCCCCCACCATGAGTCGGGCCAGTTCCTCCGCGGTGGAGCCAGGGGTCTCCCTCGTGGCCACCACCTCCCCGCGGCGGAGCACCGTGACCCGGTCGGTGACCGCCGTGACCTCGGCGAGTTTATGCGTGATGAAGATCACGCTCCTCCCCTGGGCGGCGAGCCCCCGCAGCACCGAGAAGAGCTCCTCCGCTTCCTGGGGGGTGAGGACCGCGGTGGGCTCGTCCAGGATGAGGAGGTCCACCTCGCGGTAGAGCATCTTGAGGATCTCCACCCGCTGCTGCACCCCCACGGGAAGGTCCTCCACCGGGACGTCCAGGGGCGCTTCCAGGCCCGACTCCCGCATGATGGCCTCCACCCGGCGACGTACGGAGGCCACGTGGACCGGGCTAAGCGCGCCCCCTCCCTCCTCTCCCAGGGCGATGTTCTCCAAGCCCGTGAACGGCCCCACCAGGGCGAAATGTTGGTGGACCATCCCGATCCCCGCCCGCAGGGCCTCCCGGGGTGAGGAGAACCGAACCCTCTTTCCCCGCCAACGGATCTCCCCAGAGGTGGGGGGAAGGAGCCCGGAAATGATCTTGGTGAGGGTGGTCTTCCCGGCGCCGTTTTCGCCCAAAAGGCCGTGGACCTCCCCCGGGCGCACCACGAGGTCCACGCCGCGGAGGGCCACGGTCCCGTCGGGGTATACCTTGGCGATTCCCCGAGCCTCGAGGAGCGCGTTATCGGCCATCGTGGGAGTTTAAACGAAAAAGGGGCCGGCCTCCGCGGCCGGCCCCGAAATCGCCCTCGAGATCAGGGATACATCTCCCGAACCTCGGCGATCTGATCGGCGGTGCTCGCCTCGGGAAGCTGGATGACCCCCGCCTTGAGCTGGCCGATGAACTCGCCCAGGGCCTGCCAGACGTAGTAAGGAACGGATTGTCGTGCGGCGAGGATCTTCTCCAGGATCTCGTCGGGGCTCCCCGCCAGGGGATATCCCGCCTTCACCGCCAGATCGATGAAGGTGACGATGTCCTCGTAGGTGCTGAAGCCGGTGCCGTTCTCCTTGATTCCCAGGACCAGGTTCTTCCCGGGCTCATCGCCCAGGGCCCACTTGACCGCTTCATACACCGCCACGTCCACGCGCTTCCTGGCCGAACCCAAGATGAAGCCGGGCTTGATGTACTCCTGGGCGGCGTCGGCGCCGTAGGCGAAGGGCGGCCCTATCTCCCGACCCGCGGCCCTGCCCGCTTCCTCCGCGGCGTCAAAGGCGCCCAGGTGCGTGCCGCCGGCGATCCCCAGGATGTTGCGGGCCCCGGCGCGGATCAGAGCCTCCGCGGCCACTTTGCCGCCGGCGGGGTCGTCGAAGCGGCCCACGTAGGTGACCATCACCTTGATATCGGCGTCTTTTCCGGTGTGGGCCTTATACCAGTCCACGGCCCAGTGGGCCCCGAACCTGTATCCGGCCTCGTAGCGCCACACGGGCGGGATCTCCATCCCGGCCACTGCGCCCACGGCCGGGTCTCCATTGGCGATGGCCACCAGAGCCGCCACCACCCCGGCGAGAGCCCCTCCTTCCTGCTCCCGGAACAAAAGCCCCAGCATGTTGGGGAGGTCGAAGTTGGGGCCGTCCACGAAGGCGAACTTCTGGTCCGGGTAAAGCCGGGCCGCCTCGGGCAGGGCATCGAAGAGCAGGAACCCCACACCCACGATCACCACGTACTCCCCGCTCTCGGCGAGCCCCGAGAGGTCGGAAAGGAACCCCATGGGGCTCGAAGCGGTGGTGTAGAAGAGCTCAAGGCCGAAGTCTGCGGCGGCCTTCTGGGCCCCCAAGAGGGCCATGTCGTTGAAGGAGAGGTCGCCCGGCCCGGTCTGGTCGAAGTAAAGGCAGATCTTGTCGGCCGCCAACACTCCAAGCGAAAGTAACCCTACTAAAAGGAACGAAAGGAATACACGCATGGTTCACCCCCTATGGAATAGTGGTTCCGGATATCCCGCGGTTCCGCTTCCCGATATCACCTCCCCGCTTCCGCTTGGGAAGATTATACCGGTTCAGTCGGCTTTAGCGGAAAGGATCTGTCACTTCCAGGACGATCGCCTTCGTAAGGGCATTAATCCTCTCTTTTGGGCACGGGCACACAATCAGGAAGGTACACACACTCCGGCCAGAAGGCCGGCCCAGAACCGAAGCGGTTATGCGGCGATTGTATTTTCCCGGGCCGGCTTTTATACTCCGATTGGAGTACAAAAGGAGTGCAAATGGGCAGCGATCGGGTGACCCTGAAGATCCCCAGGCCCCTCTACGAGCGCCTCAAGCGCGTCATCGAGGGGACTGGGTTTCGGTCCGTGAACGAGTTCGTGGTCCACGTGCTGCGGGATCTCGTGGCCGAGACAGGCGATGAGGCGAGCCTCACCCCGGAAGAGATCCGGGTGATCCGCGAGCGGCTGCGGAAGTTGGGCTATCTCTGACGGCACACAGGAGGGATGGATGCGGGATGGATTCGTCGTTTGGTTCACGGGGCTTCCGGCATCGGGGAAGACCACGTTGGCGAAGGCCTTGGAGGCGGAGCTTCGGCGCCGCGGAGTCGAACCGGTACAGCGTTTGGACGGGGACATCGTCCGCCAGGACCTCACCCGAGACCTCGGCTTCTCCAAAGAGGACCGGGACGAGAACATCCGCCGGGTTTCCTTCGTGGCCAGCCTCCTGGCCAAAAACGGGGTGGCGGTCCTGTGTGCCTTCGTCTCCCCCTACCGGGAGGCACGCCGGAAAGCGCGGCTTCGATGTCCCAACTTCGTTGAGGTTTACTGCCGGGCCTCCCTTTCGGCCCTCATCGAGCGGGACCCCAAAGGGCTCTACAAGAAGGCCCTGGCCGGCGAGATCACGAATTTCACCGGGATCGACGATCCCTACGAGGAGCCGGAGGCCCCCGAGGTGATCTGCGACACCGACCGGGAGACGGTGGAGGAATCCCTGGAAAAGGTCCTCCAGTACCTCGAGGACCGGGGCCTCATTCCCGAAACAGCCGCAACGCGTAACGCGTTACGCGTGACGGACAGTGCCTCTTCATCTTCCTCTCCCTCGTCACGCGTCACCCTTCACGCGTCACCTATCCTTCCCCACGGCGGGACCCTCGTGGACCTTGTGGTGGCCGGAAAGGAGCGAGAGGCGTTAGTACGGGAGGCGGCGGGGCTTCCCGTGATCGAGCTCGACCCCTATTACAGTCGGGAGTTCTACTGCCTGGCCACCGGCATCTACTCGCCCCTTTCGGGGTTCATGGGGGAGCGGGAATACCGGAGCGTGGTGGAGTCCATGAGGCTCCCCGACGGGACCGTGTGGTCCCTGCCCATCGTCCTCCCGGTGGAGCCCCGGACGGCGGAGCCGCTTCGTCCCGGGGGAGCGGCCGCCCTGGTGGACGGAGCGGGGAAGCTGCTGGGGGTGTTGGAGGGCATCGAGATCTACGAACGGGACCCGACTTGGGAGGCGGAACATGTTTTCGGCACTGCCTCCCCCGAACATCCCGGGGTGGCCCGGCTCATGGCCGAGCCCCGCACGCTGATCGGGGGGCGACTGCGGGCGGTGGACCTCCCGGATCCCGGCTTCCCGGAGGTCTCCCGCACCCCGCGGGAGGTACGGGAGGAGATCGCGCGGCGGGGCTGGGGGACGGTGGCGGCGTTCCAGACCAGAAACCCCCTGCACCGGGCCCACGAGTACCTCCTGAGGTGCGCCTTGGAGGTATGCGACGGGCTCCTGCTTTCGCCCCTGGTGGGGGAGACGAAGCTGGGGGACCTCCCCGCGGAGGTGCGTCTCCGGACCTACCGGGCCCTCCTGGATAACTACTTCCCCCGGGACCGGGTCCTCATCGCTGCCTTCCCGGCCAACATGCGATACGCCGGCCCCCGCGAGGCGATCTTCCACGCCCTCTGCCGCAAGAACTTCGGCGCCACCCACTTCATCGTGGGCCGGGACCACGCCGGGGTAGGGGACTTCTACGGGCCGTACGATGCCCAAGAGATCTTCGACCGGTTCTCCCCGGGAGAGCTCGGGGTCGTGCCCCTGAAATTCCGCCCCGCCTTCTGGTGTAAGCGCTGCGGCGGCATGGCCACGGAGAAGTCCTGTCCCCATCCTGAATCGGAGAGGATCGCCCTCTCGGGGACCAAACTCCGGGAGATGCTCAGCCGGGGAGAGGTGCCCCCGCCGGAGATCACCCGCCCCGAGGTGGCCCAGATACTGATAGAGGCGATGGGGGAAGGGCGGTGAACGGATTTCGGGTACTGATTCTAGGCCTCGATTGCCTCGATCCGGGCCTGGTGGAGGCGTTCCTGGACGACCTCCCCGTCCTGCAGGAGCTTATTAAGCGGGGGGAGTTCCGCCGCCTTAGGTCGGTGGATCCCCCCATCACCGTGCCCGCGTGGATGTGCGCCTTCACCGGGAAGGACCCAGGAGAGCTCGGGGTCTACGGGTTCCGGAACCGCGCCGATCACTCTTACGAGGGGTTCCGCATCTCCACGTCCGCGGCGTTCCGGGCCCCGGCGATCTGGGACGAGCTCGGGCGGATGGGGCTCCGGTCCATCGTAGTGGGGGTGCCCGGCACCTATCCCCCGAAGCCTGTGAAGGGCCTCCTCGTCTCGGGGTTCCTCACTCCCAGCACGGAAACCACTTACACCTTTCCCCCATCCCTCAAGCGCAGGATCCGGGAGATCGTGGGGGAGTACATCATCGACGTGCGGGAGTTCCGCACCGAGGACAAGGCCCGGGTTATCCAGGAGGTCCACCGCATGACCGAACGGCGCTTCGACTTCATGGCGACTTTACTTGTGGAGGAGGAATGGGACTTCGCGGTGGTGGTGGAAATGGGGCCGGACCGGATCCACCACGCCCTGTGGGCCCACCACGATCCCACCCATCCCAAGCATGACCCCCAAAGTCCCTACCGGGACGCGATCCGCGACTATTACCGGTACCTGGATACCCGGATCGGAAAGCTCCTCGAGGCGGTCCCGTCCAGGACCCAAATAGTGGTGATGTCCGACCACGGGATCCAGCCCATGTACGGAGGGATCGCGGTGAACGAATGGCTCATCCGGGAGGGGTACCTAGCGCTTAAGGAATATCCGACCGAGCCCGTTCCCATACGGGATCTCATCGAGAGAGAACTCGTGGACTGGTCCCGGACGGTGGCGTGGGGCGAGGGGGGTTATTACGGCCGGATTTTCCTAAATGTCCGGGGGCGCGAGCCCCAGGGGACCGTGTCCCCCGATGAATACAACGTAGTGCGGCGGGAACTCGCTCGGAAATTGGAAGCCCTCACCGACGAGGAGGGAAAGCCCCTGGGCACGAGGGTCCTTTTTCCTGAAGAGATCTACCGCGAGGTCAGCGGGATCCCGCCGGACCTCATCGTCTACTTCGGGGACCTCCGGTGGCGCTCCATCGGCACCGTGGGCCGGGGAGTGATCCACTGGCACGAGAACGACACCGGTCCCGACGACGCCAACCACGCCCCCCACGGGGTTTTCATCGCCTCCCCGGCCTTGGCCGGACGTGACCTCTCCCTCCCCGAGGTCCACGGCCTCATCCTGGGTTGTTTCCGCTAGCGCGCTCGAGGTACTTCCTCAGGGAGGGGGCGCCGCCGCGGAAGGAGTAGGCCTCATACCCCAGCCGCCGCAGGAGCTCGGCTCCGTCCAGGCTCTGGTATCCCACGGGGCAGTAAAGCACGATGGGCCGCCCTTTGGGGAGCTCCTCGGCCCTTTTTGGAAGATCCGCCAGGGGGATATTGATCGCCCCGGGATAGTGCCAGGACTTGTAGTCCCCGGGTTCCCGCACGTCCACGACGATGGCCCCTTCGGGGATTTCGTCGATCTGCCACTGGAGCACCTCGAGCTCGGCGTGTTCCAGGTCCAGGAGGTCCACGGTCCGGCGTTCCCCCACCAAACGCTCCAAGAGGTCCAGGGGGAGCTTCTCCTCTTCCCGTCGGACCCGTTCCAGGGGCGCCCGGGTAACGGGGTGTCTCGGGACCACGGCACAGTACTCCTTCACCCCCGAGGAGATATCGTGGGTCCCCACCACCCGGGAGTGCCGCACGATCTCCTCCTTGTCGAAGCCCAAGAGCGGCCGCAAAATCGGGATCCTCGTCGCCTCGGAGGCCACGGCCAGGTTATGGAGGGTCTGGGAGGAGACCTGCCCCACCGCTTCGCCCGTCACCAGCGCCTCGTGGCCCTCCCGCTCCGCCAAAAGCTCCCCGGCACGGTAGAAGAGCCGCCGGAGGATCAGGTTCCAATAATTGGGCTTCACTGCCCGGTGGAGGTGCTCCATGAGGGGCCGCAGGTCCACGATGTGGATGCGGGGCCGGGTCCCGTAGCTCCACCGATCCGCCAAGACCTTGGCGCACGAGAGCGCCCCGTACTCGTGGGCACAGCCGCCCAGGTTCAAAAAGAGGTAATCGAGTTCTACCCCCCGCTTGAGCATATACCACGCGGCGACAGGTGAATCGAAGCCCCCCGAGATGAGGCACAGGGCCTTCCCCTCCACCCCCACCGGGAGCCCGCCGTACCCCTCGACCCTCTCGGTGAAGAAGTAGGCCCTCCCGTCGTGGACCTCGATGTAGGCGGTGACCTCCGGGTGTTCCAGGTCGACCCCGGAAGCAAAGGGGTATAGGGCGGCGCCGAGATCCCTCTCCAGGGCCTGGACGCTTATGCGGACGTTTCCCACCCGGCGGGCCCGGACCGCGAATTTTTTCCCCCGGACGTGATCGCGGAAGACCTCCTCGCCCAGGCGCACTATATCCGCTAGGTCTTGGAACTCCTTCCCCACGGCCACCGAGAGGCTCCGCACCCCGAATACCCGCCGCAGGACCTCCGGGGCGCCGTTACCTTCGGTGCGCACGTAGATCCGATCCCAGCCGGGCTCCACGGTCCCCCCGAGCCCCTCCCGGGCGAGGGTGTCCCGGAGGTTCTCCGTCAGGCGCTCGGCGAAGCGCCGCCGGGTGCGCCTGCTTTTCGTGGTGATCTCCCCGGAAAGCCTGATCAGGATCAACATCGCTTCTAGTATAGCTTAAGGGCTTGCGGAACGATCCGCTCGAGCGAGGGAAAGGGAGAAGGAATCAGGGACGCACACGCAGAAAGAAGTACAGGTGCAACAATCCCCCGATGGCAGCACCGATCCCGGTGCCGAACGCGATGTCCTGAAACCCCGCCCCTACCGCGGCTCCCACCACGGCCCCGATAATCACGTCGCGGCCCAGGCCGTGCCAAAAAGGCCTGGGCCGCTGGTCCCGCGTCACTCTCTTTGGGTGCACCGCTCCTTGCGCAGGAGCTCCTCCCAGTGACGGTCCACCGCCTCCTGGAGCTCCCGGATGATGTCCTCCCTCTTTTCCGGCCGGAAAAGGTGGCGGAACCGGCCCTGGGGCTTGAGCCACTCTTCGATGGGGAGTTTTTCCTTGGGCTTGTAGGTGATCTTGTACACCCCCTCCACCACCTCATACAGGGGCCAGTAACAGGTCTCCACCGCCAACTTCGCCACGTTGATGGCGCTGTCCCAGGGGGTGCGCCATCCCAGGGGACAGGTGGAGTAGACGTTGATGAACTTGGGGCCCTCGTACTGCATCGCCCGCTCCACCTTGTTGGCGAGGTCGATGAGGTGCGAGACCGAGGCCTGGGCCACGTAGGGCACATGGTGTCCCACCACGATCTCGGTGAGGTCCTTCCTGTCCTGGGGTTTGCCGGGGATCACCTTTCCCGCCGGGGAGGTGGTGGCGTTGGCGCAACGGGGGGTGGCCGATGAGCGCTGGACCCCGGTATTCATATAGGCCTCGTTGTTCAGGACCACGTAGAGGAAATCGTGGCCCCGCTCCAGGGCCCCCGAGAGGGCCTGGAGGCCGATGTCGTAAGTGCCGCCGTCGCCGCCGAAGACCACGAATCGGATCTTCTTCGCGATCTTGCCCTTTCTCTTCAGGGCTTTGTAGGCCGCCTCCACTCCAGAGATGGTGGCGGCGGCGTTCTCGAAGGCCGAGTGGATCCAGGGCACGTTCCAGGCGGTGGTGGGGTAGCGGCTGGAGGCCACCTCCAGGCACCCGGTGGGGCTCGCCACCACCACCGGTTCCTCGATGGCGTTGAGCACGGTTCTCACGATCATGGGCTCGGCACACCCGGCACACAGGGAATGCCCGCCGGTAAACCGAGGTCCTCTCTCTTCCTGTCGTTTGGCCAGTACCTTTACGCTCGGCACGTCCGCCTCCTCACTCCCTCAAGCCCAGGTACCGGAGCTCACCGGTCTCGGCGCGCTTCAGGCCCTCGAACACCTGGGCGATATGCTCCACGGGTATGTCCCGGCCCCCGAGGCCGTAGATGTAATTCACGAACACGGGGCCTTCCCGACCCGCGAACCCGGATACCACGTCCAAATACAGGGCTCCCAGGTTTCCGAAGGATATGGCCCGGTCCATGATGGCCACGGCCTTGGCGCCGGCCAGGGCCTCGGTGATCTCCTTCCGGGGGAAGGGGCGCCACAGCCACACCTTGAGGAGCCCCACCCGCTCGCCCTTTTCCCGGAGCTCGTCCACCACTACCTTGGCCGTCCCGGCGGTAGAGCCCATGACGACGATGGCCCGCTCGGCGTCGTCGAGCTTGTAGGCCTCGAAGAACCCCCGGTACGGACGCCCGCAGAGCTTGGCGTACTCCTCTTGCACCTGCAGGAAGACGTCGGGCGCGGCTTCCATCCCCGCCTGCTGGGCCCGCTTGAGCTCGAAGTAGTAGTCGGGCATGGCGAAGGCCCCCCAGGTGACGGGGTTATCCACGTCCAGAAGCGGGTACACGGCCTTATATTCGCCCACGAACCCCTTCACCGCCTCATCGGACAGGGTCTCCACCACCTGGGAAGAGTGGGTGAGGGTGAAGCCGTCCAGGTTCACGAGCACAGGAAGCCGCACCTTCTCGTCCTCGGCGAGCCTCTGGGCGATGACCATGTAGTCGTAGGCCTCTTGGGCCGATTCGGCGAAGATCTGGATGGCGCCCGAGTCTCGGGCCAAATAGGCATCGGAGTGGTCGCAGTGGATGTTGATGGGGGCGGAAAGCGACCGGTTCGCCAACGCCATCACGATGGGGAGCCTGAGCCCGGCGGCGATGTAGAGGACCTCCACCATCAGGGCTAACCCTTGGGAAGCGGTGGCGGTGATCACCCGGGCCCCGGCCGCCGCGGCACCGATACACGCCGACATGGCCGAGTGCTCCGATTCCACCGGCACGAGCTCCGTGCGCACGAGCCCATCCGCCACGTATTGGGCGTAGTACTCCGCGATCTCCGACTGGGGCGTGATGGGATAAACGGCGACCACGTCGGGCTCGATCTGGCGCATCGCCTCGGCCACCGCTTTATGTCCGGTCATCACCTTCTTCATTTTCCACCCCCTCGCTCGGGAACCATCTCGATGGCGTCCACGGGACAGATGGCGGCGCACACCCCGCAGCCCTTGCAGTGGTCGTAATCTATCCCGGTGATCTTTTGGTCCTTAACGAAGAAGGAATCGTCGGGGCAGTGGAGCCAACACTGGAGACAGTGGATGCACTTCTCCGCATCCCAGATGGGGCGCTTAGACCGCCAGGAGCCGGTCTTGTTGAGCTCCGGGGTGGCGCCCCCGGGGATCACGCCGCCGATGGGAAGTTCCTTCCAGGATTTGAGCTCAACCGCCAACGTACACCCCCTTTGCGGCCTCGTAACCCGCGCGGAAGGCCTTGAGGTTCTTCTCCACAACTTCCGGTGTCAACCGATGGGAGAGGGTCTCTTTCAGCTCTTCTTCCGCGACCTTGGGGTCAGTTCCCAGCACCGCCACCACCGCCCCGAGCATGGGGACGTTGGGGAACCCGGTGCCGGCCTCCTGGGCGATCTTGGTGGCGTCGAAGGCGATGATCTTCCCGGAAAAACCCGTGACCTTGCGGATCTCATCCTCGGAGCGGGCCGTGTTCACGATGAGGACCCCGTTGGGTTTTAAGCCCTCTGCAGTATTTTCCGATTCCAGAAGCGTCTCGTCGATCACCACCACGATATCAGGATGGTAAACGCCCGAGTGGATGCGGATCTCTTCGTCGGCGATGCGGTCGTAGGCCCGCACCGGGGCCCCGGAGCGTTCGGGGCCGTATTCGGGAAACGCTTGCACATGTTTTCCCTCGCGCAAGACGATCTGCGCCAGGATCTGGGAGACGGTCTTGGCGCCCTGACCGCCCCTCCCGTGCCAACGGATTTCCACCATGGGCTTCCCTCCTTTCGGAAGTTCGGCCATTATAGGTTGGAAGTGGAAAGCCTTTCAACATGAAAAGCAAAAGGCTGCCCTGGAAGGGCAGCCTTCCAAAAATCTCAGCAGGGTGCGATCAAAAGGAGAAGAGCAAGGCGACCCCGAAGCCCAGGACCCCCATCTCGGCCCACCAGATGGTGTGATAATCCGCTTCCAAAAGGAGTGTGGCCGTCTCGGAGAGGGCGAGGTGGAGGCCAGCGGCGAACTGGTGGAAGAAGGCTACCCCCTCCCCATCTCCTCCGCCGAAGGAAAGGATCGGACGCCAGACGAAGTAAACGGGCATAAGGGGCACGTTGCTGTCGAAGTAAAGGCTCCCGTGGACACCCCAGCCTAGGTGGCTAAGATCCCATCCCCCGCCGAAGCCCATGGCCAGGGCGAAGGCATCGGGCTCATCGAAGAGACGAGCCTTGAACTCCCCCGAGGCCCCGCCGAATTGGATCCCTGTATCCTCATCCCCCAGGAGAGCCACCGCCCCCGCCTGCAACGTCAGCTGGAACCCGTCGGCTAACCCTACGCCGAACTGCATTTGGGGAGTGTAGAATGGGGCCAGCGTGGTCTCCTCCCCGACTCCAATGAAACTACCGAGCCCGAACCCGAAGAGCACCTGACCTTGATCCAAGGTCTTTGCGGTCTGGAACACGTTGAAAAAGCATCCCCCAAGGACCAAGGGCAACCCCGCCAAACCCAGGAAAAGAACGAGCTTCCTTTTCATCCTTATAACCTCCCTTCCGAATTGTAGCCACATTTTACCGTGCGCCACCGCCCCTGGCGACCGCGGCGGAGGAGAAGTTGACGTGGGCACGGTAAATCACTAAGGTTTTTGCGACGTGCGAAAAGATCCGTTGGTGGAGCTAGCCCGTCGGGCCATCGAGGTCTACGTGCGGGAACGACGGGTGATCGAACCTCCAAGCAAGCTGCCGCCGGAGCTTTCCCGGCGCGCCGGGGTCTTTGTGTCCATAAAGAAGGACGGGATGCTGAGGGGATGCATTGGGACGTATCTGCCCACCAAGGAGAACCTCGCGGCAGAGATCATCGCCAACGCCGTCAAGGCCGCCACGGAGGACCCCCGTTTTCCCCCCGTGCGGCCCGAGGAGCTTCCCCGCTTGAAAGTCTCCGTGGACGTGCTCTCCCCCCCCGAGCCTTGTACCGAGGCTGAACTCGATCCCAAGCGCTACGGCGTCATCGTGGAAAAGGGCTGGAGGTTGGGCTTGCTCCTTCCGGACCTCGAGGGCGTGGACACAGTGGAGGAGCAGCTCCGCATCGCTAAGATGAAGGCGGGGATTCCTCCGGATGAGCCGTGTAAGATCTACCGGTTTACCGTGGAGCGCCACGTGGAATGAGGGTCATAACCCACACCCTTGGTTGCCGCGTCAACCACTACGAATCCCAGATGATCCGGGAGAGGCTCTCCGACCTCCCCGGGACAGGGGAGGTGCACGTGGTGAACACGTGTGCCGTGACCTCCCTTGCCGCAAGGAAAGGCCGGAAGCTTATCAGGAAGCTCCGCCGCGAACACCCTCGGGCATTGATCGTTGCCGTGGGCTGTCAGGCCACCGACTCCCCTGAGGAGCTCCGCGCCGCGGGGGCGGATCTCGTGGTCTCGAACAGGGACAAGGCGCGCATCCGGGAGGTCATCTCGGCATACCTCGAACGAACGGGCTACCGAAGCGGCGGTTATGTTCCCTTGGCCGAGGAGCGGATCTCTCGCGACACGGAGCAGATCCGCGCAAACCTCAAAGTCCAAGACGGATGTTCCGTGGCGTGCACCTTCTGCAAGACTTGGCAGGTCAGGGGGCCCCTGCGCAGCAAGCCCCCGGCCGTGGCCCGGGAGGAAGCCGAGTGCCTCGCCGCCGCAGGGCACCCTGAGCTCGTGGTCTGCGGGATAAACCTCGCCCAGTACGGGGAGGACATTCCCGGGCGCCCCACTTTGGCGGATCTTCTGCGGGAGCTACTCCGGGTGCCCGGGGTAAGGATACGCCTTTCCTCCCTGAACCCCGAGGGGGTGACGGAAGAGCTAGTTGCCCTCTTCGCGGAGGAACCCCGGCTCTGTCCCTATCTGCACGTTCCGCTCCAGTCCGGGGACGACCGGGTACTTTCGCGCATGGGCCGCCCCTATACCGCGGCGGAGTACCGGGAGCGGGTCGGAAAGTTCCTGGAAGATGTGCCCAAGGCCACCTTCGGCGCCGACGTCATGGTGGGCTTCCCCGGGGAAGACGAGGCCGCGTTCCGGAGGACCTACAAGCTCCTGGAGGAGCTAAAACCTTTGAGGCTCCACATCTTCCCCTTCTCGTCCCGCCCGGGGACACCGGCGGCCGCGTTCCCCGACCGGACCCCTTCCGCCGTCAAGCGGGAGAGGGTCCGGGTGCTCGAGGAGCTGGGGAGATCCCTTTCCCGGCGGGTACGGGAGAAGTTCCTGGGGCAAGTGCTTAGGCCGGTATTGGAGGAGAGGGCGGACGGCATGTGGCGGGGACACGCGGAGAACTATATCATTGTCGCTCTGTCCTCCGCCGGCCACGGACGGGGTACAATTCTTCCCGTGCGGCTTACGGAGGTACGGGAAAGCTTCTGTGTGGGGGTGATGGAGGATAACCAAGACCTTTGAGGTGGACCTTAAAAGCCCCGAGGTGGCCCTCGGGGTTTTGGGCCAATACGATCGGAACCTCCGCCTGATCGCCAAGGAGTTCCCCAAGGCGCGGATCATCGCCCGGGGGAACCGGATCGTGGTGGAGGGCGAGGACGATGAGGTAGAGCGCCTCCGGGTCCTGTTCCAGAAACTCGCGGAGGCCGCCCAGGCCAAACACCCTCCCACCCTGGAGGAGATAAAGTACCTGGTGAGCCAGGTGAAGGAGGGCGGGGACCTGGAGGGGGTGCTCACTGACATCGTCCAGATCACCCATTGGGGCGAGGCCATCCGCCCCAAGACCGAGGGACAGCGCCGGTACGTGCGGGCCATCCAGGAAAACGACGTGGTCTTCGCCATCGGCCCTGCGGGCACGGGGAAGACGTATTTGGCGGTGGCCTGTGCCATCGATGCCCTGAAGAAGGGGAAGGTGAAGCGGATCGTGCTCACCCGGCCGGCGGTGGAAGCGGGGGAGGAGCTCGGATTCCTGCCCGGGGATATCCTTCAGAAAGTCCACCCCTATCTCCGGCCGCTTTACGACGCCATCTACGACATGATCCCGGGCGGGGAGTTCGAGCAATGGATGGCCCACGGCAAGATCGAGATCGCCCCCTTGGCCTTCATGCGGGGCCGGACCCTGAACCACGCGTTCGTGATCCTGGACGAGGCCCAGAACACCACCCACACCCAAATGAAGATGTTCCTGACGCGGCTTGGGTTCGGCTCCAAGGCGGTGATCACCGGGGACATCACCCAGGTGGACCTGGTGGGGCGGACCTCGGGCCTTAGGGAGGTGATCGAGATCCTCTCCGGGATTCCCGGGATCGCCTTCGTGTATTTGGACCGGCGGGACGTGGTGCGCCACCCGCTGGTCAGGGCGATCATAGAGGCATATGAGCGATACGAGAAAGGCCAACAAAAACGGAAAGAAGGCCCCGCAGAAGCTTCGGCCTGAGCGACACTTCGCCCCCGAGCTCGTTACCGCCGTTGTCGTTTTGGGTGGGCTTTCTGTGGCGCGGCTGGGCGGGGGATTACGGCTTACTCCTTGGTATCAGGCCCTGGGCGCGGTGTTCGCGGGGGGGCTTGCCCTCTTCCTCGTGCGCCGCGCAGCGGGCTGGGGTGCGGCCCAGGAACGGTTTTGGTTGGGCTCGGTCCTAGCGGGGGTCCTGCTTTCGGTGTTGGGGGGTGCAGGGTCCCCGTATCTCGTCCCCTGGGGCGTGTCCACCGGCCTGGGAGCTCTCTTCTTCGGTACCCCCTTTGGGATCCGGATATTGTTGCCGCTGGTGGCGTGGGGGGCAGTGTATTTGGGGGTAGGGCCAGCAGTGGCCGGGCTCCTGGGCGGACTGCTCATGGCGATGGCCATGCCCGAGGTGAGGAAGGCGCGTGAATTCCTGGCTGCCGGGGCATTGGCGGGGGTGACCACTGGGGTTGTAGCCCTGCTTTTCCTGTGGGATGCCGGGACCGTGGGTGTCCTTGCCGCCTTTCTGTCCGGTCCGGCGGCGACGCTCCTCATTTGGAGCGTACTGCCCCTGGTGGAACGGGTGCTAGATCGCACGAGCCCCTTGAGCTTGGTGGAGCTCCTGGATCCGTCGCATCCCTTGCTGGAGGAGCTTAGGCGGGAGGCCCCGGGCACCTATTACCATTCCCGGAACGTTTCGGCCTTAGCGGAGGCAGCGGCCCGGGCCATTGGGGCCAACGCGCTGCTTGCGGCGGTGGGAGGGCTCTACCACGACATCGGCAAGCTCACTCGGCCCGACTTCTTCGTGGAAAACCAAGACGGTGCCAACCCCCACGATGAGCTGAACCCCTCCCTCTCCAAAGTGATCCTTTCTGCCCACGTTAAGGAAGGAATAGAGCTCGCCCGCCGCCACGGGCTCCGCGGGGACGTGATCCACTTCATCGCCACCCACCACGGGACCTCGGTGATGCGTTATTTCTCGGAGCGGGGGGTGGAGCAAGGGCTTCCCGCCGATGAGTTCCGTTACGCCAACCCCCTACCCGACACCAAGGAGACCGCCATCGTGATGCTGGCCGATCCCCTGGAGGCGGCGGCGCGGACCCGCCCCCGGGAGGAGATCCCGGAGCTGGTGGAGAAGACGGTGGAAGAGCGAATGCGCGACGGACAGTTGGATCGTGCTCCGCTTACCATGGCGGACTTGGCCAAGGTCAAACAGGCCTTCGTGAAGGTACTCCAGGGTATGGCCCACAGCCGGGTGGCGGATTATCCTATGTATCAGGGGCAATGATGGGCGAGGAAATGCGGACGGAGGACCTCGAGGCGGTAAAACGCAGGATCGAGGAGCTCCGGGACCTCATCCGCAAGTACGACTATTACTACTACGTCCTCAACCGGCCCCTGGTATCCGACGCGGAGTACGACGAGCTCTTCCGGGAGCTCCAGGAGCTCGAGGAGAAATACCCCCAGTTCGTGACCCCCGATTCCCCCACCCAGCGGGTAGGGGCCCCACCCGCAGAGGAGTTCAAGCAGGTACGCCACGCGGTCCCCATGCTCTCCCTCCAGAACTGCTTCACCGAGGAGGAGTTTCTGGAGTGGGATCGCCGGATAAAGCGGATGCTGGGGACGGAAAAGGTGGCCTACGTGTGCGAGCCCAAACTGGATGGGCTGGGAGTGGAGCTCGTCTACGAGAACGGGGTCTTCACGGTGGGCTCCACCCGGGGTGACGGCTACGTAGGCGAGGACGTGACCAACAACCTGAAGACCATAAAACAGATACCCCTGCGCCTCCTCTCCGACGAGATCCCCCCGCCGCGGCTGCTCGAAGTGCGGGGCGAGGTCTACATGGAGAAAGAGGACTTCAAGCGCCTCAACGAGGAGCGGGCCAAGCGAGGCGAGCCCCTGTTCGCCAACCCCCGGAATGCCGCTGCAGGGTCCCTGAGGCAGCTGGATCCTTCCGTTACCGCCGCCCGTCCCCTAAAGGTGTTCTTCTACGCCTTGGGCCGGGTGGAAGGGTTCGAGATAAGGACCCAGGAGGAGCTCTTAACCACCCTTCCTAAATGGGGCCTCCCCGTAAACCCCATCTGGAAGAAGTGCGAGACCCCGGAGGAGGCGATCGAGTTCTACCACGAGCTTCTGGAGAAGCGGGAAGAACTCCCCTACGAGGCCGATGGCATGGTGGTGAAGGTGGACGATTTCGCCCAGAGGGAGGCGTTGGGGGAGATCGCCCGGGCCCCCCGTTGGGCCATCGCGTTCAAGTTCCCCGCGGAGCAGAGGACCACCAGGGTCCTGGACATCGTGGTGCAGGTGGGGCGCACCGGGGTCCTCACCCCGGTGGCGATCCTGGAGCCGGTGGAGGTGGGCGGGGTGACCGTCTCCCGGGCCACCCTCCACAACGAGGACGAGGTCAAACGCAAGGACGTGCGCATCGGGGACTGGGTGGTGGTCCAGCGGGCAGGCGGCGTGATTCCCGAGGTGGTGGCCTCCATCCCGGAGCGCCGGACTGGGGAAGAGCGGGAGTTTCACATGCCCGAAAGGTGCCCGGTTTGCGGGGGGCCGGTGGTCCGGCCCGAGGGGGAGGTGGCCCACCGCTGTACCAACATCTCCTGCCCCGCCCGGATCAAAGAATCGATCCGTCACTTCGCCTCCCGGCGGGCCGCGGACATCCAGGGCCTAGGCGAGAAGATCGTGAATAAACTTGTAGACACGGGGCTCGTGCGACGCATCTCCGACCTTTATCGCCTCACCAAGGCGGACCTTCTGCGCCTGGAGGGGTTCGCGGACAAATCCGCCGAAAACCTCCTGCGGGAGATCGAAAAATCCAAGGGGATATCCCTCGCCCGGTTCATCTACGCTTTGGGGATCCCCCACGTGGGGGAAAAGCTCGCGGAGATCCTGGCGGAGAACTACGACTCCATCGACGAGCTGGCCCAAGCTACCGAGGAAGAGCTCATGCGGATCGAGGGGATCGGCCCCGAGGTAGCTAAAAGCATCGTGGACTTCTTCAGGAACCCCGAGAACAAAAAGCTCATCGAGGAGCTCAAGGCCGCGGGGCTTAACCCCCGGCGCGTGGTGAAGGCTGGCCCCCTCTCGGGGAAGACCTTCGTGTTCACCGGGGCCCTCTCCTCCATGACCCGGGAAGAGGCGAAGAGAAAGGTGGAGGAGCTCGGGGGGAAGGTTGCTTCAAGCGTATCCCGAAAGGTGGACTACGTGGTGGTAGGTGAAAATCCCGGTTCCAAGTACGACAAAGCCCGGGCGCTGGGGATTCCCTTGTTGACCGAGGAGGAGTTCCTCGAGCTGGTGGGCGGTTCCTCCTGAGCGTCTCCCCTTCCCGGGCGGTGACGGGGTGGCGGCGCGTTTTCTCTAGCGGTCTCCGTGGGCGCATACGCGTGCAGATATTAAAATCACCCCACCGTGCGCGACAGACGTGAACTAGACGATCTCCTGCGGAGGCTGAACGGCAAAGGGTACGGGGCCTACAAGAGCTTGGAGGGGGTGTGGCGGTTCCCGAAGTTCGTCCTGTTCGTGGATCACGTCCAAGGGGACCCCTTTGCCACCCCCAGCCGGCTGCGCGTCAGGGTTCCCATGGAGATAGCCGGAATCCCACACGAGTTTTACCGAAATAAATCCCGGAAAACCGCGCTGGAGGATTTCTTAGTACGCCAGCTAGCCCGCTGGATCCCAAAAGTTACCAAGGGGAACAGGGGCTCGGGCCATTCCGGGAGATTTTCGGTGGTGGCTTTCGGCCAGTGCATCCTCCACCGCACCGCCGTCTGGGTGACCGAGGAGCACGTGGAGGCGATCCTTTCGGTGGGGTTGCCTGCGGCCGGGCGCAGGATCCTGGGCCATGAGGCGGCGGAGATGCTCCTTTCGGAACTGCCGGAGCTCGTGCGCCGCGCCCTGTTTTTCGTGAACCTGGACAAGGCGGCGCTGAGGGAGCACGTGGCCTGTGGGGAGGATGCCGACGCCTTGAGGGAGCAGCTGGCGGAGCGGGGGTTGGTGGCCTTCGTGGCCGAGGGAGCGATCCTCCCCCGGGAGTCCGGGGTCTCGGATCGGCCGCTCGGGGAGGGGGCGATCCCCTTCGAGCCGCCCCCCTCCCTATCCGTGACCCTGGAGCGGCCGAATCGCGGTCCCATCAGGGGGATGGGGATTCCCGAAGGAGTTACCCTCATCGTGGGCGGCGGCTACCACGGGAAATCCACCTTGCTCTCCGCCTTGGCCCAAGGGGTCTACAACCACATCCCCGGGGATGGCCGCGAGTACGTGGTGACGCGGAGGGAAGCGGTGGTGATCCGTGCTGAAGACGGACGGTTCGTGTGCGGGGTGGACATCTCCCCCTTTATCTCCAACCTTCCCAACGGGACCGACACCCGTAACTTCTCCACCCAGAACGCCTCCGGCTCCACGTCGCAAGCGGCGAACATCATGGAGGCCCTGGAGGCTGGGGCGAAAGTGCTCCTTGTGGACGAAGATACCTCCGCCACCAACTTCATGATCCGGGACGAGAGGATGCAGGAGCTCGTGGTCAAGGAGAAGGAGCCGATCACCCCCTTCCTCGACAAGGTGAGGCCCCTTTACCGGGACCACGGGGTGAGCTCCATCCTGGTGATGGGGGGGTCGGGGGACTACTTCGAGGTGGCCGATTGTGTCATCATGATGGACGCGTACCGTCCTCGGGACGTGACGGACAAGGCCAAGGAGATCGTGAGGAAGTACCCCCTTAGGCGGCGTCCCGAGGGCGGGGAGCGTTTCGGGTCCATCCCGCGGCGGGTGCCCGACCTCTCCTCCATTCGCCCCCGCACCCCGAAGGGGAAGCTCAAGATCAGGGCGAGCAAGATGGCATTGCAACTGGGGAGTTCCGTGATCGACCTTTCCCGGATCCACCAGATCGCCGAGGTCCCCCAGGCCCGGGCCATCGGCTACATCCTGGCGTATATTGCGGAGAACGGCCGCAGGTTCGCGGGAAAACCCCTCGCGGAGATCCTGGACGAGGTGGAGCGAGCGCTCGAGGCCGAGGGCCTTTGGGCCTTTATTCCTGCCCGATACGGTGATCTCGCGGCGCCGCGGCGGTTCGAGGTCGCCGCCGCCCTGAATCGGCTCCGCACCCTGCGGTTGCGCGATGGAAAGGTATAAGACCATCATCCCCGACTGGGAAAGGTTCTGGGAGGCCATCCATACCCCGCTTCCCACCGTGATCCGCACCAATACGCTGAAGACGAGCCCGGAGGAGCTGCGGACACGCTTAGAAAGCAAGGGCTTCGCGCTGGAGAGGCTCCCCTGGAGCCCGCTCCTTTTTCGGGTAGAGGGGGAGGTCCCCATCGGGGCCACCGTGGAACACTGGCTCGGGCTCTATTACGTGCAGGAGGCAACCCAGACCCTGCCCGTGTTGGCTTTGGAACCGAAGCCCGGGGAGCGGATCTTGGACCTCTGCGCCGCCCCCGGGGGGAAGACCACCCAGATCGCGGCCCTGATGGAGAACCGCGGCACCCTGGTGGCAAACGACATGAATCCCAAGCGGCTTCGGGCCCTGATGGCCAACGTCTACCGGATGGGCGCCATCTGCTGTGTAGTCACCGAGTGTCGGGGTGAACACTTCCCCGGTGAGGGGATCTTCGACCGGGTGCTGGTGGACGCGCCCTGTTCCGCCGAGGGCACGGCCAGGAAATACCCCCATCTCCGCCAAGGGGCTTCCCTCTCCTATATCCAGCGAATGGCGGCGATCCAGCGGGGGCTCCTATATCGGGCCCTGGGGCTTGTGAAACCTGGTGGAATCGTGGTTTACTCCACATGTACCATCGCCCCGGAGGAAAATGAGGGGGTGGTGAGCCGGGCCCTGAAGAAGGGATTGGCGGAGATCCTCCCCTGGGAGCCCCCGGTTCCCCACGAGCGGGGGGTTCCCCGCTTCGGCCGGGAGGAGTACGGGAAGGAAATGGAAAAGGCCGTCCGGGTCTATCCGCACCATTTCGACTCCGATGGGGGGTTCATTGCGGTCCTCAGGCGATTGGGGTGAGGTGGCCCGGGAGTACCTTCGGGAGCGGTTCGGGATCGAGGAACTCCCGGGAAAGGTTATCGAGCGGGCCCGGGGCCTTTGGCTTGCGGCCGCCGATTTCCTCCCTGAGGGGGTCAAGATCCACTCCGTGGGATTGAGGCTCTTTTACCTCCACGGGCGGGGGCTCAAGCCCGCGAGCCTCGGCCTCTCCTTCCTCGGGAAACGAATCGTGAAGAACACAGTCGAGGTGGACCTCGAGGAGCTCGAGAAGCTGCTTTTAGGACAGACGGTGGAGAAGCCCGGTGCCCCGGAGGGATATGTGGCCCTCGTTTACCGGGGCGAGGTACTCGGCTGCGGCAAGGTCAGAGGGGGGAAGCTCTCGGCCGAGATCTCAAAGGCCCGTCGCCGGGAACTCCTGGCCGCCCTTCCGTGGGAGAAACGAGCACAACGTGGTGAACATCACAGTTCCTGAACGCTTTCGCCGGTAAAATGGCGTAAAGGATCGTGGGGTTTGGGGGATCCCCAGGAAAGGAGGAGAAAGTGAGGAGATACGTTTTGCTGTGCGTCCTGGCGTTGGGGTTCGCGGCGCTGGCTTCGCCGGGAGGTGTGATCTTCATCTTAGACGCCTCCAACTCCATGAACATCCCCTTCCAGGGCACGCCCAGGATCCAGTGGGCCAAGGACGCCCTGGGGGAACTGGTGATGGAGCTTCCCGATGAGATGCCGTTCGGCCTTGTAGTCTTCGGCCACCGCATCCCCAAGGACCGGGAACCAGAGAGCTGTCGCGATGTGGAGCTGGCGCTGGAGATGGGAGTGCACGGGGCGGATGTGCGCACGCAGATCGTCCAGTGGGTGCAAGGGTTAAAAGCCCAGGGGAAAACCCCCTTGGCATACGCGCTTGAGTTCGCCGCGGGAAGGGCCTCTCCCCCGTGCAGGATCGTCCTCATCACCGACGGCATGGAGACCTGTGGCGGGGATCCCGTAGGCGTGGCGCGAGATCTTGCCGCCGGAGGCTGTGTGGTGGACGTGGTGGGCCTGGCGGTGAAGCCTGAGGAGGAAGATGCGTTGCGGGAACTCGCCGCCGCAGGTGGAGGCCGTTACTGGCGGGTGGAGGAGCTGGGCTCGCTGCTTGCCACCTTGCGCGAGGTATTGGCAGCGCCGGCCCCGCCCAAGCCCACCATCCCCTCGGAGCTCGCCTGCTACAACGTCGATCCGGAGGTGGTGAAGCTCCTTTTGGCCCACCTACCTTACCCGGTATCCGACCCGATGTGGTGCGTCATCCTGCGGTTCCTCGAGCGCAACCCGCCGGACAACGTGGTGGTCGGCTCGGATGGGCCCGATACCCTTTTCGGTACCCACGGAAACGACGTCATCCTCGGACTGGATGGATCCGACAAGATCCTCGGCTTCGGGGGTAACGACCTTCTGGTGGGCGGGCCGTGCAACGACATCATCCAGGGCGGCGACGGGAGCGACCTGATCCTGGGCGGGCCGGGGAACGACGTGCTCCTCGGCGGTATATCCAACGACGTGATCTTCGGGGAAGACGGGAGCGACAGGATGGAGGGCGAGCGGGGCGATGATGCCCTCTACGGCGGCCCCTCCAACGACACCCTCCTGGGCGGCCCGGGGTGCAACTACCTCGACGGCGGCTCCGGGGACAATTTCCTGTACGATGAGGGAAGCTGTCCTTCCTGCGCCAAGCCCCAGATGAGGCTTTGTGCCCCTTGCGGGGAAGCCCGGCCGCCGGAATGTCCACCGCCAGAGATGAAGCCCTCCCCGTGCGCGCCTACGCCCAAGCCGCCCACGTGTGAGCGGAGGCCCGAGGTATCCAAGGTGGTGGACGAAGGCCAGTGTATTCCTCTCAAGGCGAAGGTCTACGACCCCGACTGTAACATCGCCTCCGTCACCTGGCGGGCCAACGCGGGCTCCTTCTCCGATCCCTATTCCCTGGAGACCACGTGGTGTGCGCCCATGGTCTCCGGTTGTGAGGGCCAATACGTGACCGTGACCCTGGAGGCAGTGGATACCTGCGGCGCCAGGAGCACCTCTTCCACTGTGATTTACGTGCGCAACGTCAACCATCCGCCTCAAGTGGACGCGGGGCCTGATCTCGTGGTGGATGAAGGCGGAAGCGTGACCCTGCAGGCTTCGGCCACCGACCCCGACGGGGATCCCCTTACCTATACCTGGACCATCGGTTGCGATCGGGGCTCCTTGGACAACCCCAACGTTCTCAACCCGGTGTTCACCGCGCCCCTAACCGCCGACTGCCAAGGGGAGTACGTTACGCTCACGTTGACGGTCCGGGACGCCTGCGGCGCGGTGGCCAAGGACACGGTGCGGGTCTATGTGCGCAACGTGAATCGCGTGCCTTGGGTGGATGCCGGGGACGACCTGGTGGTGCAGGCGGGCCAGACCGTGAGGCTCTGCGCCCGGGCGGGCGACCCGGACGGAGAGGCGGTGCAGGTCTTCTGGACCATCATCCAGGGAGAGGGCTCGATTTCCGATCCGAAGAGCTTGTTCACCTCGTACACCGCCCCGATGTACCGCGGATGCGAGCCGGTGAAGGTGAAGGTGGCCATCCGGGCGGTGGATCCTTGTGGTGCCGACGCAGTGGACTACCTCACCATCACCGTGATCCCGGTGAACGAGCCCCCCAGGGTTGAGGTAGATCCCTGAAGAGGGAGATCGCTCCTTTCGGAGGATCAGGGGCCGCGGCGCGGCCCCTTTTGTTTTCGCCCGTGAGCTGGGAAGATTTACGGCAAGATGGGAGCGGAGGATATTGGTGCGCTGATCTATGATCTCTTTATGTGGCCCCTGGAGAGGGGATGGGGGAGGAAGTGGCGGGCCCGCCTGTGGGAGGGAATCTCCGGGAGGGTTCTCGAGATCGGCGTTGGCACGGGCGCCAACATCCCCTATTACCCGACCGACGCGGAGGTAGTGGCGGTGGACGTCGGCACGGGGATGCTCGCGCGCGCCGGTCGGAAGGCGGCGGGCTTCCAGCGCCGGGTGGAGCTCGTGCGTGCCGACGTCCGCTCCCTACCCTTCACGGACGGGACCTTCGATTACGTGGTGGGAAGCTTCCTCTTCTGTTCAGTCAAAGACCCTATCCCGGCCCTCAGGGAGGTAGGGAGGGTACTGGTAGCGGGAGGAGAAGTAAGGCTCCTGGAGCACGTGCGGCCCCGAGATGGGAAGTTGGCGAAGCTGTTGGATCTCCTCGCCCCCCATTTCGCCAAGCGGACCTGGGAGCTCTTTCCCGAAGCTGGCCTCGATATCGTGCGCGAGGAGGAACTGGACAGCCGAGGGCTCGTCCGCCTCTACTGGCTGCGGAAGTCTTCGGAGAGGAAGAGGGAGTGGAAGGCCTCCAGGACGGCGCGGTGATGGCCGGGGATGAGGACGTGATGGTTCCCCAGCGGCTCCCGCAGGAGCTTCCTCAGCGCCCCTTTCGGGGCCTTGAAGACCACCTGGGTGCGGCAGAGGTCCGGACGCCTCGTCTCCTCCCCCAACACCTTCCCTTCGACGAAGAAACTCTTCTCAAGGGTTCTTCCCCCGAAGCGAACGAGGGTGTACGGCCCTTCCTGGAGCCTCCCTTCCACCGCGACCCCGATCCCGGACTCGAAATGGCTCCGCAGCCTGTAGCCCTCAAGGAGCGCCAGGGACGCGGTGCAGTGGGCGAGCAGCAATCGTTCCCCTTTTGGGTCGATGTCCACAGGGTTCCCCATAAATCCCGGAAGTCCTGTGAGGAGGTGGGAAAGGATCAGCGCGATCAAGGAAGGGACGTCCCCCTCACAGGCCGCTGGAATTCCCTCGGAAGGAAGCCGGGCCAAGGCCCAGCAAGCGGTAACCCCTTCCCGGATGAGATCGAAGCACGCGATGGTCAAGGCGTCCAACCTCTCAGCTTCGACGAGGTCCCGCAGTGAATCGTATAGCCCCGCGGCCCGCTTCAGCTCCTCTTCTTTTGGCTCTACACGCTCCCCCGGCGGGGGCGCTTCCCCTTGTAGGGGCAACACCTTCTTCGGTGGGATTTCCACGAACTTTAACCCGAGCTTCTCCCCCAGGGCGGCGAGGTCCGGACAGCTGGCCAAAAGCCACGGCGATGGTTTCCCGATGAGCCCCACTCGCTTTCCCCGCAGTCCTCGGGCAAGCTCGCTTACCCGCAGAAGGACCTCCAGCCTCCCCGGGGCCTCCCGGTCCCCCAAGTGCAACACCTCCGCGCGAACACGGCGCTCCCGCAGCGCCGCGGCCACCTCCAACGCGGCGGGGAGGGAGTTGTGCCCCGGGTGGGCGATCAGCACATACGGTCCTCTGCTGGCGTCCAAAAGCCGTGTGAACTCGTGTTCCACACCCCCGGTGAGGAACAACACGAATTTGAGCGGCTCCTCTCCCACCTCCTGGGGGGAACCTTCGCGGAACCCACGCCGCAGGATCTCCCACCGGGAAAGGACATGTTGCAAAAGGGCATCCCGGTCCACCCGGCCGGGCGAGCTTAAGGGAAGCACCGGTGTCGGCGCTAAAGGGGCCACCGCTTCAGAGGATCCTCCCAGGCGAACTGGAGGGAAGGCACGCGCCTGAGCTCCATCCGGTGGGCAAGCTCCGTGCGCAGGAAGCCCGCGTCGCGGGCCAGGGCGGAAAGCACCGCCTCCCTCAGCGCCTCGTCCCCAGCGAACACGTACACCGTGGCCCGCTGCCCGTTGGCCGAAAGCTCCACCCCCACGATATCGGGGAGGGTTTCCTTCAGCACGGGGTCCCTCAGCTCGGTGGCGATGATGTCGGAAAGTTCCCGCTGGATCTCCGCCTCGATCCGGGCCTTCACGCGTGGGTGCATCAGAAGACCTCCAGCCTGTGATCCTCCAGGTAAAACTCCCGGGCCCCCTGGAGCTTCTCCACGATCTCCTCCATCATCCCCTCGGCGTAGGCCCCATCGCTGGAGACGTTGACCAAAGCCAGGATCACGAGATCACGTTCTTGCGAAGGGATCTCCGCTACGGAAACGTTGAACTGGCGCCTGAGGCGCGCCACCAATCCCTCTACCACCGAGCGGCGCTCCTTTATGTTCGAGACGCGATAGAGCCGCAACCTCACCTCGAGGAGCCGGATGTGCATCTTCTGCCCGCGTCGCCTTCAGGCGGGCTGGATCACCTTGACCTCGTACACTTCCAGAATATCCCCGGGCTTCACCTTGTCGAAGTCCTTGATGCGGATGCCGCATTCCTGCCCTTCTTTCATCTCTTGGACGTCTTGGGCGAAGTGCTTGAGGGACGCGATCTCGCCAGTGAAGACCTCTTCGCCGTCGCGGATCACCTTCACTTTGCCGTTCCGGATCACCTTTCCTTCGCGCACGCGGCACCCGGCCACAACCCCCACCCCGGAGATCTTGAAGGTGCGCAGCACCTCGGCCTCGCCCACCTTGGTCTCCACGTATTGCGGTCCGAGCAGGCGCTTCCCGGCCAACTCGATTTCCCGGATGAGGTCGTAGATGATCTCGTAGGTGCGTACCGGAACCCCGTATTGCTCGATGACCTTTCTCGCCTTGGGATCCACACGGACCCCGAAGCCCACCACCAGCGGCTCCCCCTCCTCCACCGAGGCGGCGAGGAGGATGTCGGACTCGGTGATGGGCCCTACCCCCGCGTGGAGCAGCTCGATATCGACGTTTTCGATCTGGATCGTCCCGAGCTCCAGTTTCGCCGCCTCCAGTGCCCCCACGGTGGCGGCCTTGAGCACCAACTTGAGCTTTTTCTTCTCCCGTTGGGCGAATAGCTCCTCGAAGGTGCGGGGGAAGCGGGGCTCGGGGGGCTTTTTCTGGGCCTCCCGGCGCTCAGAAACGATCTTTTCTGCCTCGCGGGGGTTCTTGACTCGCTCCACTCGCTCCCCCGGCTGGGGGACGTCGGAGAGGCCGAGGATCTGAGCGGGCGTCCCGGGAGTGGCCTCTTTGATCTGTTTCCCCTGGTGGTCGATCAGGGCGCGGATCCGGCCCCAGGTGGTGCCAACAACGATCACGTCCCGTACCCGCAGGGTCCCGTTCTTCACCACTGCCGTGGCCACGGGGCCCCGGGAGGGGTCGAGGTTCGACTCGATCACCCAGGCCTCAAGCTCCCCTTTGGGATCGCCGCGGATATCCTGGAGGTCGGCCACGAGGAGGATCATCTCCAGGAGCTCATCCACTCCGTCGCCCTTGAGGGCGGAGATGGGGACCATGATGGTGTCGCCGCCCCACTCCTCGGGCACGAACCCCATGTCAGCCAGCTGTTGGCGGACCTTATCGGGGTTGGCGTTGGGTTTATCGATCTTGTTGATGGCCACGATCATGGGGACCCCGGCGGCCTTGATGTGGTCGATGGCCTCCACAGTCTGGGCCATGACCCCGTCATCGGCGGCCACCACCAGGACCGCGATGTCCGTTACCTGGGCCCCGCGGGCCCGCATGGCGGTGAAGGCTCGGTGGCCCGGGGTGTCGATGAAGGTGATGGTGCGGCCGTTGTACTCCACCTGGTAAGCACCGATGGACTGGGTGATTCCCCCGGCCTCCTTCTCCGCCACCTTGGTCTTGCGGATGGTATCGAGGAGGGTGGTCTTCCCGTGGTCGATGTGCCCCAAGACGGCCACCACCGGCGGGCGGGGGACACCCGGCTTGGGCTTTCCCTCCTCTTTCTTCGGGGCCTCTTCCACCGCGGTGGCCGGGGCTTCTTTAGCCTCCGCGGGTACTTCGGCCTCGGGGGCCGCTTCCTTTTTGCCCGCGTGTTCGAGGAGGAGTTCTTTTATGACCTCGGCCTCCTCCTCGCTCACCGTGCTCACCGCCCGCAGGCCCTCCATCCCGAGTTCGGAGAGGACCTTCAAAAGCTCCCGGGAGGTTATCCCCAGCTCCCGTGCGATCTCATAAACCCTTTTCCGCGCCAACGGCCACTCCCTCTCTTGGTTTTTCGGTGTTCCTCCGTTTAGGGGGTTAGACGCCAGCGGCCCTTGCGACGTCTGCGGGCGATGACCGCCCGTCCCCCGGGTGTACTCATCCGCGCCAGAAACCCATGGGTACGCTTGCGACGCCGGCGATGCGGTTGATATGTGCGCTTCGGCATTCCTACCTCCTCGACAGGAATCTCAGGGGATTTTGCCCGCAGTGCCCCCCAATTGCAAGTAAGATCCTGGTTTCTTCGTTCCCTCAGAGGTCCAAGGTGTGATCGAGGATCCTCCCCACGCTGGACCAGCGCCGCCGACAGATGGGGGGTAGGTTCCCATACATTTCCCACCAACTCCGGAGGAACTCCCGTACGGCACGCTCCCCCGGATATCCCCAGCCGAAATCGCCGTATCGTTTCCGGAGCCAGGTGATGTGGGCATCCCGGGTCACCTTAGCGAGGATCGAGGCCAGCCCCACTGCGGGGGAGTCCCGGTCGGCCTTGGGCACGATGGAAAGCCGGGGGATGCGCTCCCCCATGGAGCGGAGCTTTTCCACCAAGCGCTCTCGGAAACGGGGGATCGCCCGGGGGGAGACGGGTGAATCGAGGACGACCCGGTGGGGGGCGAGCGCTCGGATGAGCTCAGCTACTGCGGAGAGCTCGAGCTCGGTTAAGCTGTGGGCGTCGATCTCCTCGGGTGGAATCACCCGGACCCGCTCCCCCAAGGCCAGTGGGAGGAGCTCCGAGAGGAGTTCTTTCCTCCTTTCCCGGGGGATGGTCTTGGAATCGGCGGCTCCCATAGAACGCAAGTGGGAGAGGACGCGCTCCTCCACCAGGACCCCGGCCACCACCATGGGGCCGAGCAAGGCCCCTCGCCCGGCCTCGTCTATCCCCAGGATCTTTATGGCCACCAGCCCCAAGGCGGGCGATAATAGCGCCTGGCCCGCCACCACCGCACAAGCCCGGGTGTCACCCAGCGTTTCTTGAAGGGGAAGACCAATAGCACCCCGGTGATGAACCCCCCGAGGTGGGCGAACCAGGCCACCCCGCCCAGATCGATCATGCTGATGCTGCCCAAAGCAGAGAAGAGCTGGATAAAGAACCAGAACCCCAGGAAAAGGACCGCGGGAAGCTCCATGAAGTAGTAAAAGAAGAAAAACGGGACCAGGGTCAGGATCCGGGACCAGGGGAAGAGGACGAGGTAAGCCCCCATCACCCCGGAGATCGCCCCCGATGCCCCCACCATGGGCACCATGGAGCCCGGGGCCACCGCCATCTGGGTGAAGGCCGCGCCCAGGCCGCAGAGGATGTAAAAGAGGACGAAGCGGGCGCTTCCCATGGCCCACTCCACGTTATCGCCGAAAAGCCAGAGGTACCACATGTTCCCGATGAGGTGGAACCATCCCCCGTGGAGGAACATGGAGGTGAGCACCACAAGGAAGATGGGGATCGGGATGGTGGGGGGGAGATCTTTTCCGGACCAGAACTCCGCCGGGACCAACCCCCACTGGATGATGAAGTAATCCCGCTCCGAGATGGGAAAGCGATCGGCACGGGCCCCGAATATCCGGAAGAAAACGCTCTCTTTAGTCCAAGGAGGGAGCTTTCCGAACTCCTCATACCAAGGAAGGAGGTTGACGAACCTCACATCGTTGGGAGAGTGGCCGAGTTCGATGAAGAAGACGAGCACATTTATGGCGATGATAGCGATAACTACATAAGGCGTCGTCCACCGCGGCTGCGTATCCCTAAGGGGGAACAAATTTCATCACCTTTTTAGGATTTTATCCATTTGGCGGGCCCTTGCCCAGAGCGCAGGGAGGGATTAGGGTACCATGATCGCGATGGTGAAAGCCGTTTTTCTCGATGCAGGGGGCGTGATCTTGGACGAGGGTGCGGAGTACGAGGCCTGGGAAGGCTTCATCGCCCAAGAGCTCAGGGGATTGGGGATCGAGGTAACGGCGGAAGACATCCGGCGGACGGCGATGGAGTACCTCAGGCGGCTGGACCAAAACGCATGGCTCGCGGCGCTGTGGCATTACCTGCGCCTGGATATCCGGCGGTTTCGGGAAATGAAAGAGCGGTTCCGCGCGTTTCAGCGGGAGTTGCTTTCCCGGCGGGAGTATCGCCTGCGGGACGGCATCCGGGAAACGATCGCGGAGCTCCGCCGCGCCGGATACATATTGGCTTTGGCGGCGAACCAGGAGGAAAGGACCGGGGAGTTCCTCCGCAGCGCTGGGGTGACGGAGGGGTTCGCCTGGGACCTGGTTTCGGCGGAGATGGGGATCGGAAAGCCCGCGCCCCTATTTTTCCGCATCATCCTCGATGCCATCGGGGTTCAGCCTTCGGAGGTGGTCATGGTTGGGGACCGCCTGGACAACGATATCTTTCCGGCCAGGGTTTTGGGGATGTGGACGGTAAGGGTGTTGGCGGGGCCCTATACGGAGCAGGTGCCCCCGACCCAGGTTCACTGTCCCCACCGCACCGTGGTACACCTACACGAGATCCCCGAAGCTATTGCGTCTCTCGGTGGGCCAAAAGATTAGGGGCGGTCTCTAGCGGAAAGCCGCACGTTGCCGGAGCTTCCAAGTTGGAATATCCTTCCCCGGAATGGCCGAGGCACCATTTCCCGTGGAATACGCGGTCCTGGGGTTGTTGGCCCAGGGGCCGAAGCACGGATACGAGCTAAAACGCGAGATCGAACGCGAGCTCCGCCCCATCTGGCGCATTGCCACCAGCCGTCTATACCTCGCCCTCTCCCGGCTGGAACACTCGGGCCTTATCCGGGGTAAGCCCCAGACCGCAAGCGGCCGGGCCCGGAGGGTTTACCACCTCACCCCGGAAGGCGAGGCGAGGCTCCGAGAATGGCTCAGACGTCCCGTCCCATCCCTACGGGACCTGCGGGTGGAGTTCCTGGCCAAGATTCACTTCCTCCTCAAGCTCGACCCCCGTGAGATCACCTCTCTGATCGAATTGGAAATCCAGGCCTTGCGGGAGTTGGCGCAAAAGATCCGCGACGAGGAGCTCCCGCAGGGAGATCACGCCATGTGGGAATGTGTGCGGGACTTCCGCCTGGGCCAGATCGAGGCGGCCTTGGGGTGGCTGGACCGGATGCGGAGGAAATTCTCCGAGGAGGTGGAAAAGTGAGAGCGCTTATTGCCACTGTGGTGGTCGTCCTTCTCTGCAGCTTGGGGGCATTGCCCCAGGGGAAGCTGGTCATCACGGATCAAGCTGGCCGGTCGGTGGAGATCGAAACGCCGGTGGAGCGGGTGGTGAGTTTGTACGGGGTGGCCACCATGTACCTCTACGCCCTCGGGGTGCAGGACCGCCTCGTCCTGGGCACCTACGTGGGGCTCAGGCCCGAAACACCCCCCTGGGAGGCCCTGTCCGCCGTGGACCCGGACCTTCCGGAAAAATACAGCCGCGCGAAGCCCTCCTTGGAGGAGATCCTCGCCCGGGAGCCCGACCTCGTCCTCGCCTCCGCCACCATCGACCGGGAGACGGCAGACGGGCTCTCGGCCTTCGGGGTCCCGGTGCTGCTCCTCCACGCCGAGGACGTCCAGGGGATAAAGGAGGCAACCGAGATCCTGGGGAAGGTCTTTGGAACCGAGGAGCGGGTTGCCCGGCTCATCGCGTACCTTGGGGAAAGCGTGGAGCGGATCCGGGGGCTCATGGCTGAAAAGGGCCTTGAAGCCCCGCGGGTGCTGTTCGTGGGTACCCGACCCCTTAGGGTGGCCAGCGGTGACATGTACCAGACCGAACTCATCCGCCTGGCGGGGGGTATCCCGGTGGCGGAGGAGCTCCGTGGCTACTGGCAGAACGTGGACATCGAACAGGTCCTCCTCTGGGATCCCGAGGTGATCTTCATTGCTCCCTACGGAAAGGTCTTTCCCGAGGATCTTTTTGCGGACCCGGTGTGGAGGGCGGTGCGGGCGGTCCGGGAAGGGAAGGTTTACAAGATGCCCCGGGTCTTCGCCCCCTGGGACGTGCCCACGCCCGAGTCCTTCTTGGGGCTCCTGTGGATGGCGGCAAAGCTCCACCCGGAGCTTGGGATCGACGTCGTGGCCGAGGCACAGGCATTCTACCGGGATTTCTACGGCTATGAGCTTTCCGAGGCGATCCTTTCGGTGATCGCGGGGTGAGGCGGGGCAGGATCTGGCCGGTTCTTTTCCTCTTCCCCGTGGGGGCGGTCTTCGTTTACCTCCTCGTGGGACGCTACCCCCTGTCCCCGGGGGAGGTGTTCGGGGCCCTCTTCCGCCCCGAGGACGTGGCCCCCACGGTGCTGCGGCTGGTGTGGTCGGTGCGTCTCCCCCGGGCGTTGGTGGCGGCACTGGTGGGGGCGAACTTGGCTTTGGCCGGCGCGGCCTTCCAGGGGGTTTTCCGCAACCCGTTGGTGGACTCCCGGATCCTGGGCGTGAGCGCGGGGGCGGCGTTCGGGGCGGCGCTGGCGATCTTAATGGGAGTCCCTTGGGCCTACGTGGACGGAATCTCTTTCCTCTTCGGGCTCGTGGCGGTGGGGATGGTGATCTTTATTGCCCGCCGCTTCGGGGGCACGGTGATTGTGCTCGTCATCACCGGGGTCCTCGTGGGATCGCTTTTCAGCGCGCTGATCGGGGTGACGAAGTATTTGGCCGATCCCCTGGACGTCCTTCCCGCTATCACCTATTGGCTCTTGGGCAGCATCCCCGAGATCCCGGGGTGGGCCCCGGTGGGGAAGCTCTCCGTGGTGGCGGCCCTCGCTGGGGGGGCATTGATCCTTTCGCGATGGAGGCTGAATGTTCTTTCCCTCGAGGGGAGGGAGGCAGCGGCGTTGGGGCTGGATGTGGCGCGGTGGCGCACGGGGGTGATTCTGGCGGGGACGCTGCTTGTGGCCTCGGCGGTGTCGCAAGCGGGGATGATCGGGTGGATCGGCCTCCTCATCCCCCACGCCGCCCGGGCCCTCTTGGGACCTGACCACGCCCGGGTCCTCCCCGCGGCGGCGGCCATGGGCGCGGGGTTCTTGCTCGTCATCGACATCCTGGCCCGCTCCCTCATGGAGAGCGTGATTCCGTTGGGGATCCTCACTGGGATCGTGGGGGTGCCGGCCTTCCTCCTCCTTTTCATGAAGCACCTCGCCCGGGGAGGGGGATGGGGATGAGGCTTTCCGCGCGGGGACTGACATATGCCTACGTCCCGGAGAAGCCGGTGCTCCGGGGCGTCTCGGTGGAGATTCGCCCCGGGGAGGTGCTGTTCCTCCTCGGCCCCAACGGCTCGGGGAAGACCACGCTCCTTGAATGCCTGGGAGGCCTACGCCGCCCTCACGAAGGGAGAGTCCTCCTGGGGGATGTGGATCTCTATCGCCTCCCACCCCGGGAGCGGGCCCGGGCCATAGGCTACGTCCCCCAGGTGCACCGGCCCGTGTTCGGCTACAGCGTCCTGGAGGTGGTGCTCATGGGCCGCACGCCGCACCTCGGAGCTTTTTCCGCCCCGGGGAGGGGGGACGAGGAGATCGCCCGGGAGGCCCTGGAGGCGGTGGGGCTATCCGGGTTCGCGGGACGTCCCTATACCCAGCTTTCCGGGGGCGAGATGCGTCTGGCCCTCATCGCCCGGGCCCTGGCCCAGGAGGCGCGGTTTTTGCTTCTGGACGAGCCGGATGCCCATCTCGATCCCAAGCACCAGCACGAGGTGCTCTCGTTGGCCCGGGCGCTCGTGGGCCGGGGGCTCGCCGCCCTGATCACCTCCCACAACCCTACCAACGCGCTCCTCTACGGGGACCGCGCTGCCCTCCTCCATGGGGGGAGAGTTGTGGTTAACGGCCCTCCCGGTGAGGCGCTCTCCCCCGAGCTCTTGCGGGATGCCTACGGCCTGGAGTTCGTGCTCCTCTCGGGGGACAACGGCCACCGGGCCCTGGTCCCGGCTCAGGGGATTCCCGCCAACGCCTCCGCGGACAGGGAAAGGGGGACCGGAAGCGCGAGTTCCCGGGCGAGTTCGGAGAGCCTACCCGCGGCGTAAAACGGGAGATAGGGATCGTCGGGGAAGTGCCGGGGATCGGTGATCCACTCCACCTCGATTCCCAATTCCCCCAAGGCGTCCTCCCACTCCGCCGGGTAGACCAGATCCTCCGGGGCGGCGTAGCTTGGGTGGAGCAAAAGGAACACCTTCCGTACCTGTCCACCCTGGAGGAAATCCAAGGCGAAGGAGAACGAATCCCGGGTGTTGAAGACCAAGTGCAACGGCGCGATCCCCGTGCGCACACAGAACCGCGCGTCCATGGTGGTGAAGCAGTCCAGGAGCGCCAGCCCCTCCCGCGCCCCGGCGGCCCGGTGCGCCCGAAAGGCCAGCGCGGAGTAACAGTCCGGATGGGCGAAGGCAAGGCGCAGGACCCTGAAGCCGTGCTCCCGCGCGAACTCCTCCGCCGCGAGGGCGAAGGGCTCCGGGGTCCCCCACTCCGACTCCCGGCGCCACCGGACCTCCCCGGGCGGGGGGAAGCGGCGGAGGTATTCCTCCGGAGGAACGTCCCCCAGGCCCCCGATCTGGAGCCATATCCCCGGGGTGAGCTCCACCTGGGGCCAAGTGTAGGTATCCTCGGCGATCACGATGGTCCCCCCGGGCCGGAGGCGCTCCCGGATGAACCCTCGGTACGCCGCGGGCAGGTCCAGGGCGCGCACGCGGAAGAGGGCGGCGTTGGCCACGAGATCCCGGTCGTGGAGGGGATCGTAATGCACGATGACCTCTATGTCCTCCCGCCTCCGCATTCCCTGAAGGGCTTTTCGGGCGGTAGCGATGTAGGCGTCTATATCGTCGGGATCGATCCGGTGGCGGGCGCCGAGGAGATAGCAAGGGGGGAGGAGAGGGGCCCCGAGCAGCGCCGCGAGGTGAGCCGTACCGCCGCTTGGGTCGCCGAGGACCACCGCGTCATACCGCCGTTTCAGGTAGCGGGCGGTGTACTGAGCGAAGGGCTCAGCGGGATCCCAGGAAGCGAACGCGGGCAGGGGGTAACCCAAGGAGAAGGACATTCCCCACCGGATAAGGGAGAGGCGCCATTCTCGGGGAAGGCAACGCAAAAGCCATAGGAACGGGGCGGCGGCCTGGGGATAAGGTTCCAAGAGGCCTCGGCCGGGGGCCCCCAAGGCCCGGGCCACCTCCCCCACCGCCCGCGCCGCCGAATCGAAAGGAAGCGGCTCCACTGCCACCGCACCCATCGGGACACCGACCATCAACAACAGAGCCCCCACCAACGCCGAAAACCGAGGAACGCGGGACCGTTTTGCTTCATCAAAGATAGCCATGCTCCTTTAGCGATAGAAACCCTTTCTTGGAAACGATCACGTGGTCCAGGACGGCAATCCCCAGGATCCTCCCCGCCTCCGCCAACTGGCGGGTGACCTCCAGATCCGCGGGCGTGGGCTCCAGCGACCCCGAGGGGTGGTTGTGGGCCAGGATCACCGCGGCGGCCCGGTCGGCGATGGCATCGGCGAATACCTCTCGCGGGTGTACCTGGGAGGAATCCAAGAGGCCCACGGTGACCACCCGGGTCTGGATCACCTCCCCGGCGCCGTTCAGGGTGAGGCACAGGAAGTATTCCTGCTTTTTATCGGCGATGTGCTGTACATAGGGGAGGACATCCCCGGGCCCGCGGATCCGGGGCCGTCCCCGGCGGGCGAACCGGCGGGCGAGCTCGAAGGCGGCCACGATCTGACAGGCCTTGGCCTTGCCAACGCCGGGGATTGCGCTGAGTTCCTCTACTCCCCAACGGGGCAAATCCGGCCCAGCCTTCTCCAGGATGGTCTTGGCGAGGTCCAGGGCGCTTTTCCCCTCTACCCCGGTGCGCAGCAAGATCGCCAGTAGCTCCGCATCGGAGAGCGCCTCCGGCCCCCGCTCCAATAGCTTCTCCCGCGGCCGCTCGAAACCGGGCAGGTCCCTGATTCGCTTACGTGCCATCCGGTTCGTCTCCGTTCATCCCCAGGTCCGGGAGCTCGAGGTGCGGGTATTTCTCGTGGAAATAGGCCGAGAGCAGCGCCCGGAAGAGCTTTGTATGTCTCGGGATCTTTAAGTGAAGGAGCTCGTGGATGATCACCGCCGTGCGCACCGGCCCCGGCTGCCGTAAGAGATCTCGATCGAAGGTGAGCCGGCCCGCGGAGGAGCAACTCGCCCACTTGCGTTTCATCCTGCGGATACGTATTTCCTTGGGCTCCACCCCGATCCGGCGGGCCCAACTCAGCACCTCGGCCCGGAACAGTTCAGCGGGCACCGTGTCTTCCAAAGGCGCCCACTCCCGGGTCATCCCGACCTCCTCAACATCCGCAGGAGCTTTTCGACCAAGTCCACCACCTCGTCCACGCCCGCGTCGATCATGATTTTGTACACCCGCTTTCTAAGTTCCCGTTCCTGAGAGGCGTCTCTTTCCCAGTGCGGAAGCTCACCGAGAGCCCTCTCCACTTCCCGCGCGATACCTTCTGCCCCCGCTAGGCCCTCTCGTTTGAGGTACCAGAAGACCGCGAACCCCTCGGGCGAAAGCTCCGAGCCCTCCCGGGCCCGCTCCGCCTCCCGCAGCTCGGCCACCAATTCCTCCAGCTCCCGCAGGGCCTCTTGGCTCGAAATCTGCCGCTCTTGGAACAGCTTGGCGATGGTCTCCGCCCGCTCGCCGATGGGGATGAGATAAGGATCCCTATCTTTCCGATCCGCAACCAGCTTGTAGAAGGCCTTGATCAGGTTGAACACCCGTACCGTCTCCGGGACGTCCGCCTGGGCCAGCTTCTCCAGCGCCCGGCTGTCCAGGGCATACACCGGCCCCAACTCGCCGACCCCAGACGTTTGAGAGTGTTTCTGCACGATCTCCGCTGTCTTCCGGAGGAAGCTCCGGTCCACGGGGCTTCCCGGCTCGTATGCCTCCCTCACAAGCCGGTAGATCCTGACGAGTTCCTGATAATCGGCGAGATAAGGGCGCAAGAACGGATCGGGAGATAGGATCTCGTAGAGTTCCTCCAGCTCCCGGAAGAATTTATAAAACTCTTCACGCCGCTCATGATCGCGGAAGAACTCGAGCACCGCCTCCACGGCCTTGTCCCCGCTCTTTCCTTGCTCGAGGGCAAGGTATTTCTCCCGACCCTCTTCCATAAGGGTGCCGAATCGCCCCTGGAGGACGTCTATCCCCTGCACCACCCCGGTCACGTCCTTGGAGTCGAAGGCCAATGCCCGCTCCAGCTTGTCGAAGATCCCCACGAAGTCCAGGATGAGCCCCGCCGTCTTGCGCCTCCCTTCTCCCTCATAGGGGCGGTTTACCCGAGCGATGGTCTGGAGGAGCACATGGTCCCGCATGGGCTTGTCGAGGTACATGCAGTAGAGGATGGGGGCGTCGTAACCGGTAAGCAGTTTTTCGGTGACGATCAGGATTTTAGGGAGTTCTCCGGGTTTGCGAAAAGCCTTGCGGATCTCTTTTTCCTTGTCTTCGCTTAGGTGATACCGTCTGAGTGAATCCGGGTCATTGTGTCCCCGGCTGATCACCACCTGGGACCACTCCGGCGGGAGCCAGCGGTCCAGTTGCTCTTTGTAAAGGGCACAGGCCTCCCGGTCCACGGCCACCACGAACGCCTTAAACCCCATGGGATCCACGTACTTCCTGAAATGGTCGGCGATAAACTCCGCCACCTTCTCCACCCGGGAGGGGCTCTTGAGCATGTTCTTCAGAGTGACCGCCCGATCCAACACCCGGTTGAGCTCCTCCACATCGTTCACGCCCTCCAGCTCGGCCAGCGCCCAGAACTCCCGCTCCATGGCGTCCCGGTCGGCGATGAGCTTGTTGGGAGCGAGCTGGTAGTGCAGGGGCACGGTGGTGCCGTCCTCGATGGACTCCCGGATGGAGTACTTGTCCAGGTATCCCCTAGGATCGTCCGTGCCGAACGTCTTGAATGTCCCCTTGCCGTGGGCCGTCCTGTCGATGGGGGTCCCGGTGAAGCCGACGAAGGTGGCGTTGGGGAGGGCACCCATGAGGTAGTTCCCCAGGTCCGCTCCGGTGCTTCGGTGGGCCTCGTCCACCAGGACGAAAATGTTGTCCCGTGTGTTGATGTTTGCCGGCATGTCGTCGAACTTGTGGATCATGGAAACGATCAGGCCCCGGGTATCCCTGGCCAAGAGATCCCGCAAGTGCCGCTTGCTCCGGGCCACCTCCACATGTCCGAAGCCCACCGACTCCAGGTTCTGGAAGAGCTGCTGCTGGAGCTCGTTACGGTCCACGATCATGAGCACCGTGGGGTTTCGGAACAGGGGATCCGAAAGCAAAAGCTTCGCCACGGTGATCATGGTGTAGGTCTTGCCGGAGCCCTGGGTGTGCCAAATGAGACCGCGGCGCTTACCGGGGTCCCGTGCCCGGGCGATCACCCGCTCGGCGGCCCGGATTTGATGGGGCCGGAGCACCACCTTGGAGAGCTCGCCGTCTTTGCGCACGAACAGGACGTAATCGGTGAGCACCCGCAAAAGCCTCCGGGGGGCCACGAATGTCTTGACCAGCGTCTCGAAATCCCCGCTCTCTTCGTCCTTCCAGTTGAAGAGGGCCTTCCGGGAGAGGTTCCAGGTGGGGCCGTAATAGAACCGCACGAGGTGGGTGACGGCGAAAAGCTGGGGCAGGGCCATGAGTTCCGGGCCCTCCCGATGGTAGCGGTGGAGCTGATCCAGAGCCTCGGCGATCCCCTCGAGGCGGGTGGCCGCCTTGGTCTCCACCACCAGCACCGGGATCCCATTGATGATGAACACCACATCGGGCCGGATGGTGTGGGTGCCGCTTGTGAAGGTGAACTCATCGGTCACGTGGAAGATGTTGCGTTCCGGATGATCGGGATCCAAGAAGCGAACGTCCCGCTCCCGGCGCTCCTCCTCCACGAACACCGTTTTCAGACCGGCGAGATACTCCCAGGCGGTCAGGTTCCCCTCGATGGAGGGGCGGACGGTGATGAAGCGGCGAACGAGTTCCTCAGCTCTGTTCAGGTCTACGTTGCCGGGGTTGAGCCGCTGGAGCTGGCGAACCAGTACCTCGTGGAGCACCGGGCCGGTTTCCCCCCGCCGCAGCCGCAGGGCCTCCTCCGACGGCAGGTACTCCCACCCCGCCTCCTCCGCGTAGCAGATGAGGGGCTCCTGCACGCTTCGGCGTTCACTTCCCAGAGGCATTTTTCTTGAATTCCCGGTTACCGGTAACCGAAAAGCTCCTGCGACAAAGTTTGCCGATCCGTCTCAAGATAGCGGGCCACTTCCGTGATAATGCGGCTCAACGTTCCCACTCGCAGTGGTTTGTGCCGCGGAATCGTAATCCGGTGCTCTGTACCTTTAATCGCCGATACAAGGCGCATGTGGCTCCCCGTTTGTCTGACCACTTTATAACCGTAACGGGACAGCAACCGTGCCAACTCATCGCCGCCGAGATCACGGGGCAACTTCATACGGGAATGACTTCCTCCTTTACAAGGTGCAGTCGGATCACCGTAGGGCGTTCCTGTTCATCGAAGTGACAGTGGACAGCATCGCGAACCCGCTCCTTGAGTTCCTCGAAACTATCGGCTTCGGTGAAAATGGCGTGCCCCAAAGCCCGGGCTTCATAGCCGCCCTCGGGCGATTCCTCCACCAAAAAGATGATCTCCTTTTCCTTAAGGTTCATTCACTCCCCCTTTCCCGCGTATAGGCAACATGCACCATCTTCTTCTGTACTCGTTCGCGCATCCAGGGGCGCAGTCCGTCCGAGGTCACGATATCCACGGAGCTTCCGAGCAACTTCCTCGAAAACTCTTTCAACTCGGCCATCCTTATGTTCCCGCAAGCGCCGCAGGACTTCATCTTTCCCCATGGCCGGCTTCCTCTGCAGTCATTTTAAGGTATCCATATCTCTAAGTGGTCGTTTTTCGACAAATGTTTCGCGAATAAACCCTCGTTTAACAACGCATCCCCTATTCCCGTTTTGACGTCTGGGATTGGCTGCTCTTTTGCTCTTTAAACCACTTGCGGCCTTCTTCCGAGATTTCCCAAATGCCATAGGGTGAATCACTTTTCATCAACCCCTCTCGAACCAACGTATACCGGCACCATTGGGCGGTGTTTCGCCAGCGGACGGACCGCCGATCGGATGGCAAAGGCTGATAATCGTACTCGTTGAGCACGTCTCTCATCTTCTGTTCTACACGGTCCAAGACTTTGCCAATGGGCGCGCTACCGCCAAGCTCCACTAAGGCTTCTAGAATGGGGAGACGGAAGGCGTCCTCCGGGGTGCGTAAGCCACGGGGTAGGCGAGACCTTGATCGGCGCTGGCGCTTTCTTTTTGGGGCACGCGGCTTCGATGAGAAAAGGGCGGTCCATTCTCTTTGGAGCGCCCTGATCTTCTCGCGGAACTCCGCCAGCCGCGTGGCTTCCTCGATAGCGGCTCTGGCCTTGTCGTAATTGCCGTCACGCAAGGCCCGCGCACCTTCCTCGTTCAGCACATTGGCCACCGCCTCGATTTCCTCAAGAAGGATTTCAAAAGCCTCATTTACCTGGTTTTTGTCCACAGCACCCACCTCCTCAGAAAATCATAAATTTGCGGTAGCCGCGATAGTTGACGGCCCTTTCTACCTCCTCAGATCCCCCACCCTTCGCGGTCCCCTTCGGAGAACATGATCAAGCATGAAAGGCGTCTTCTGAATCTTAGTATCAAAAGTAAAGATCTGAACCAATTTTGTCCGCTCAGCGCGAAGAAGAGGTCCCAAAAGCTCCGCATCCGAAAGCGCCTGCGCCCCGCTCTGGGAGCTTTTTTTTCCGGGGGCCGTTCGAGCCCTGGGGTGCCACGCCCGCTTGATCTCGCCGCAGGGCCTCCTCCGGGGGGCAAGTATTCCCAGCCCGCCTCCTCCGCGTAGCGGATAAGGGGCTCCTGCACCGTGTGGCGCTCACTGTAACCCATCTTCTACAGTTGTGGATAAAAAGTTGAGTCCTGTAGGGCACTATGACGCCTGGACAACTGTCTTGGCACCATGCCCCGCCTCCCGGACCGCGGGCGGCACCGCCACCCCCACTGCCCCGAATACCTTCCCCGCCACTCCCTTGAGCGGCGGCCGCAGAAGGTACCTCTTCCCCCCATGCACCACCTCCACCTCCCGCACCTCGAGAAGGTCCCGCAGCAGGTCCCCCCACTCCACCTCAACCCCCTTCCGCCTAAGCCGCTCCTTGAGCTCGTGCACCAGCACAAGCGCCAGAAAGCTCACGAAAATAT
>ENA-OSAE01000041-OSAE01000041.1-marine-sediment-metagenome-genome-assembly--contig:-NODE-41-length-102276-cov-860.749670_pt1 | contig 102276 bp, 98 predicted proteins | sample MGYA00237870_ERZ529317 | MGnify/ENA primary metagenome ERZ529317 (study PRJEB26369, sample SAMN03142812) | marine sediment metagenome | biome: marine; feature: borehole; material: sediment... | reverse complement strand
ATTCTCATCTGGGTAAGGTCCTCCTTGATACCAGCCCATCATCGGCATTCCATATCCATATATTCCACTTCCATATCCTGGCATTCCAAAGCCGTGGGCAGATACTGCTCCTGCCACCAGGAGCAGGATTGTTGCAGCAAACAACATCTTTCTCATCTGTCATCACCTCAAACCAATGTTATCCTCAGAGCCAAAGGAGGTTGCGGGTTGAAACGAGAGACAAAATAGAGAGAAAAAGTTTCAAAAGTGTTTTTAAAGCTGAGAGTCATTTCAAATTTAGATTTTAAGACATTTTGAAACTTTATAGAAGACAAAATCATGCTGGAATGAACAGCTAGGTGATAGGAATTGCCACAGCCATCCAAACACCGATTTAGAAAGTAACGGTAAGAGGGATTATTTTATGCCTACAAACTTTTGATATTTTTTACATCAAAATAATCTAAGATTCAACAGTATTTCCATGAATGGAAACAAGCTTGCTGTTGAATCTAAAAAAGACATCTCAGGACTCATGGAAATTGCAACAAAAATCTGGATATACGATTCATTGAGGGCTGTTCTCCGATAAAAAAGTCGATTGAGGGTACAACAGGGGAAGGTTGGTCGAGAACCACTCGACAAAGCACATTTGATTTGGTATTGGAGCTTATTAGTTGTATTTGCATAAGAAGTTTGATAGGATAAAAAAAATAGAAATTGTTGTTCACCTCATAAATTCCTTTAAGCTTTTATACAGGTGATTGAAATTTTAACTCGTGTCAAAAATCAGGGTCAAGGATTACATGACCAAGAGTGTGATTACGGTCAGCCCGGAAGATACGGTTGAAGATGCCATCGAGTTAATTCAGAAAACTGGGCATGATAGTTTTCCTGTCGTTGATAATGATGGTAAGGTAATAGGCTATATCTCCTCAATAGATCTTCTGAAAAAGGATTCAAATCTGAAAATTAAGGATATAATGATAAGGCAATTGTATGTTGCGAGAGAGTTTATGGATTTGAGGGATGCTGCGAGGGTAATGTTCAGAACAGGGCACTCAAAGCTCCCTGTAGTGGATGAAGAGGGCAGGCTTGTGGGAATCATATCCAACTCGGATGTGATAAGGAGTCAGATTGAGCGAGTCGATCCTGACAAGGTTGAGAAGTTCAGGAAAACAATCGAGAAAGTTCATGGGGTGAATGTTGAGCTGAGGAGAGGTGAAGTTGAAGTTGAAAGATTGATTCCAACTCAAACAAAGGTTTTTGCCGATGAACTCAAAGGGAGGGTGTATGAGATCAGGAGAGGGCTTGCAGAACCGATTCTGGTTTTGAAAAAGGGGAAGAGATTTTACCTGATCGATGGTCACCACAGAGTTGTGGCAGCCAGGAGAATGGGTATTAAGGTTCTGGATGCTTACATTCTTGAGGTTCCTGAAAACATTGAACTTGGAATTGAGAAGCTGATAAGGAAGAAAGGTATAAAGTCTCTGAGAGATATTGAGGTTATAGAAGAAGTCTCACACCCGCTGGTTGAAATTACATTCAAAAACACAAAATAGGGGAAAACATGGCTGAATGCGTAATATGGACTGTCAATCTGAATCGAAAGAAATCCAGAAAAGATGGCAGGAAAATTCCGAGAAGGTTTTCTGTTTCAAATGTGAAGCTTGATGAAATGATTCAGGCATGCAAAGAGCTTGGAATAGCATGCAGGGCAGAGGAGAAGAAATACCCAAGGTGCTGGTGGGAGGACGGTGGAAGAATTTTTGTTGAAAAAACAGAGCCTAAAACCAAGTTAATGATAAAAATAGCCTCCAAGATAGCAGAAATCAGAGAAAGAAGAGAAATAGAGAGGCAAAAGGAGAAAAAGACTAAGAAAGAGAAAAGAAAGAAGAAAAAGAAATAGCTGTTGAAAATGAGATTTGGTTTTCTTCTTCTCGGAGATCTCTCTGATTTTGGCTATTTTGAAGTCAGAAATCTACTTGATTCATTTACCACTTCTGAGGAGGTAATGAGGGATGGCAGAATACTTATCTTAGATACAAGAGAGGAACCGGGAGAAGGATTCTTTAAGAGGCTTGCAATGGTGAGGGAAACTTTCAATCACCACGCATCTGTGGATTTGAGTGAGGTAGAAAAGGCAGTGAATGAGCTTGACATCAGGGGAAAAAGGGTTTGTGTACGGGTAAAAAAATTGAGGGACAGCTCTAAGAAGTTTGAATTTAAGTCCACTGACCTTGAGAAGAAGCTCGGGGAAATTCTATGGAGAAAAGGGAACAGGATTGATTTAAGAAACCCAGAGATGGTTGTGAAGGTATATGTATCCAGTTTGTGTCATGTTGGAATTCTAAATAGCATAACGGAAACAAAACAGTTTCTTGAGAGGAGACCTGACAAAAAACCTTTTTTTAAACCTGGTGCTCTTCTTCCGAGGTTTGCAAGAAGTTTGATAAATATAACTGGGATAAAGGAGGGAGCGATTCTTGATCCGATGTGTGGAACAGGAACTGTTCTTGTTGAAGCCGGGTTGATGGGTTTGAAGTTTGTGGGTGTTGAGGGATACAGATGGATTGCTGAGGGTTGTATGAGGAATTTGAGGTATTATAATCTTCCATCAAATATTATGCTTGGAGATGCCAGAAATTTGCCCTTCCAGGACTCATCTTTCAATGCAGTTGTCACGGACTATCCTTATCTGAGGTCATCAAAGAGTATTGGAAAAATTGAAGAGCTTTATGAAAATTCGCTTGCAGAGATATCTCGCATTCTGAGAGGTGGAAGAAGGGCTGTGCTTGTTACGAATATAAACTTGGAAAGATTTGAGGAAATCAAGAACTTCCAGATTGAGAATGTGTTGCTCCAGCGAGTTCACAAAAATCTCGAAAGAAAAATTTACATAGTATTAAATAAAAAAACTGGATAAAATAAATCGATGAATAATTTAAACCATTGGGTAGTGGTGAGCAACGGAAAGAATGGCAGGAGTTAGTCCCCTTCAAATAGAATAAACCCCTCAATCCTCAATAAAGCCAGTGGTAACACAAGAGAATAAGGAAAAGCCCAGATCCAATCAAATGAGAAAGAATGTCGTCAAGACACACCATCTGGGTTCTTCTTTTTAATACAGATAGCGAAAAAAAATGAGAAAATGCACATATAAAAAAATCAATCCGATTTCTTCTCCTTCTCTGTGGATGGAAGTTTGAAATACTCTAAGATCTCTATCGGAATCGGGAAAACAATCTTGGTTGCCTGGTCAGCAGCAGCTTCATTTATCGTTTGCAGTATTCTGAGCATCATGGCTCCTTTACTCTCCATCATGATGGTTGAGGCTTCTTTGAGCTTCATAGCAGCCTGAAGCTCTCCATCAGCCCTGATAACCTTGGCTCTCCTCTCCCTCTCTGCTTCTGCCTGCATTGCCATTGCTCTCTGCATTTCTTTGGGGAGTTCAACATCTTTTATCTCTACAGCTGAGACCTTTATTCCCCATGGATTCGTAGCCTCGTCAATAATCTGCTGCAATTCTGTGTTGAGTTTATCCCTTTCTGAAAGAACCTCATCAAGCTCTGCCTGGCCTATAACGCTCCTTAAAGTTGTCTGAGCAATTTGAGAGGTTGCAAATCTGAAATCGAAAACCTCTGTAATAGCTCTTTCAGGGTCTACAACTCTGTAGTAAACAACGGCGTTAACCCTGACAGTCACATTATCTCTGGTTACGACTTCCTGAGCGGGCACATCGTATGTGACAGTTCTCAAATCCACAATCTGCATGTTCTCGAGTACAGGTATCACGAAAAACAGCCCGGGACCTCTTGCTCCAACGAGCCTCCCCAATCTGAAAATCACACCTCTTTCGTACTCTTTTACAACCTTGATTCCTGAGATGACAAAGAGTGCGAGTACGATTCCAATTCCTATCAGTGCAAGGTCAACCATGAGCATAACTCTCATGTTTTCTTTATAAAGGTTTCCCGGGCTTTAAAAATAAAACCAAAATAAATTTTTCTCAGACAAATATAAAATAATTCTAAAAATGTAGAGTAAGAATTGCATAAAAACAGCATCGATGGTTTTTTATTATAAAAGTTCAACTAAGGGAGGAGGGAAAGAATGAGATGGGCTTTAATTCTCCTGCTTGCTTTGATGATTTCTGCAATTCCAGTTTCGGCAATAATAATCGAAATCGAGAAGACAGAATTTGTTACAGGAGAGAATATAACCTTCAAACTTTATGCAGTGGGAAATGCGACGGTTCAGCTCATAAATGAGACGGTTGTATGGGAATCGAAAGTTACATCTGGAACTGTTTCAATTCCAACTTTTAACCTATCAGCAGGGGAGTACACAATTTTTGCTGCTGATGAAAGAGGAGAGACTGTTGAAGATATCAGGTTGATTCAGATTGAACCGTTTGTCAGACTTGAAATTCTTTCGAGGGTTGAAGGAAACCTCAGCATTTCTGGAGAAACGAACCTTCCGGATGGATACAGGTTGAAGGTGGTGCTGGAAGGGGATGGAAGTGCTGAGAAGGAGGTTGAGGTTAAAGATGGTAGATTCAACATATCATTTAATGCGAAGGAGGGATTGCACTCTTTAAGGGTATATCTGGGAAGTACTCTGCTTACTGAAACCAGTGTTTATGTTGAGGGATTCAAAATCCGCTCCGTAAAATTTAATCCGGAAATCTATCAGGGAGAACCGTTGTTGATCAATATCACCACCAACATGAAAGGTTATGAGGTTAAGATCACCCTTTACAACAGTAACAGGGAGGTAAAAGTGAGGAGTAGCACAACATCGGAGAGATGTGAACTTATGGTGAGGGATACCTGGCTGGATCCGGGAGATTATAGCATTATCGTGCTGGTGGTGCATGGAAATGCAACGGACATCCTGAAACTCCCTCTTAAAATTAAAGAAAGCTTCTTGAGGGCTGAACTTATTGAGTATGGTGATGGAATTGCAAAGGTAATTGTTGAAGCACCAGCAAATCACACAATCTGGTTCATCTCGGAGACCGTGAAGAAAAAAGTTGTAGTTGGAGGGGACAGGAAAGCGATAGTTGAGCTGAAGGCAGAAAAGGAGGTTGAGATTTTCGATGCGATGAACAGATCGGACTATGAATTTGAAGAGTTACTGAAATCAGGAAATGTTAGTTTGCCGGTATTCAGGCTCAGTCTTGGTGGAGAAAAGGCTGAAGTCGAAAAACCGGTGAAAGTATCTGAAACCGAAACTGAGGAAATCAGTAACATAGCTAGCACAGTGGAGAAAGAATCTGAGGCTAACATGCGAGAATTCAATCCTGTTGCAGCATTTCTTACAGTGGTTATTGTTGGAGGGACACTCGCTGGATTGGTTGTGATGATACGACGATAACATGGATAACAGTAGGTAGAACCACCAGTAGATAACTGCCATTAAATGTGGGGCTGATAACCTCCAGATGACTGAATCAGACACATTCTCAAAAAAGTTTGATTGAATGGGAAGAAAAAATTAGCTCTTTAAAATTTCAATCATCTTTGGAACTACCTTGTATAAATCCCCGATTATACCGTAATCGGCATGCTCGAAAATTGGAGCCTGGGGGTCGATGTTTATAGCCATGATGATTTTTGAGTTTCTGATCCCTGCTATGTGCTGGATCTGCCCAGAAACTCCTACGCCTATATAGAGTTTCGGCTTGACAGGAATACCTGACATACCAATCCAGTTTGGAGCCCAGTGTAAATCGGCTGAAAGAGGCCTCGTCACTCCAGCAACCCCTCCAAGCAGTTTCGCAAGCTCTTCAATCAGGGAGAGATCCTCTTTCTTCTTTACGCCCCTTCCAGCTACAACTATGATATCTGCATCCTCAAACCCCTCTCCTACCTCTTTCTCTCTGATTTCTAAAATTTCTACCCGCTTTTTCACTTCTGGCTTTATTTTCTCTATCTCTCCATTCTTTGTCTTCTCAGCGGGTGTGAAAAAGCCCGGTTTTATGCAAGCTATTTTTGGAGAAGCAATTCTGTCAAAGAGCCTCTTACCAACCTTGACATCGGAGATTGCAACACCTCCAAAGGAAGCCCTTTTTACAATTAACCCCTCTTCGGTTAATTTCAAATCTGTTACCTCGGTTGCACAGGGCTCTCCGACCATAACAGAAACCATTGCGGCTACGGGAGTACCCTTTGCAGTACCGCCAACCAGCAAAACCTGCGGATCAGAAGAATTCACAGCCTGATATAGCATCTCGGCATATTCGGAGGGAGAATAATCCAGTTCACTCTCCACAAATAAAACCCTGTCACAGAAGCCTCTTGCCTCCTCTGCAAAACTCCTCTCTCCTATGACTGCGGCACTAATCCTGTCGGGTTTTAGGCTTTCTGCAGCAGATACAAGCTCTCTGAAAATTCTAAAATCCTCGGAGTAGATCATTACTTCCATGCTATCACCTAAATCACATTCTCTTTTCTCAATTCATCTACAATCTTCCTTACTTCGTCCAGCTTTGATGCATCTGAAGCATCAACAATGAAGTTCTTTCTCGCTACTTTTGGCATGGCTGTGCTTATGACCTCAAGTTCTGGCGATAAATCGACTTCAAAATCCTTTATGTGGAACTCTGTGAACGGCTTTCTCGAAGCTTTGAGAATGGCAGAGAGGGTTGGTATTCTGGGCTCGTTTATTTCAAGTGAAACTGATACCATGCATGGGAGAGGTGCTTTGTAGTCGTATATCGCATCTCCCAGATCACAATCAACCATAACTGCATCATTCACATTAATTGAGATGGCATTTGGCAAAAAAGGGAGATTGAGATGTGCTGCAACCTTGGCAGGAACCTGCCAGCTGTAACCATCTGTTGAGGCGGCACCACTTAAAATAAGATCATAGTTCCCAATCTTTTTTATCATCTCTGAGAGGAGTCTCGCAGTCACATCGGGGTCAGCCTTTTCAAGCTTTAAATCCGTTAAAATGTAGGCTTCATCAGCCCCCATTGCATAGATCTCCTTAACAACATCCCTTGAATCAGGTGTTCCAATACTGACAGTTTTCACAACCCCTCCAACTTTTTCTCTGATTCTTAGAGCCTCTTCAAGTGCTCTCCTGTCCATATCACTCATTTTTCTTGGTGCTCCAGCAAGCATTGGCTCCCCTGTTTTTGGATCAAACTTGATTTGCTGGACGTCGTAGGACTGCTTGACGCAAACGATGATGTCCATGGTATCACCATGGTTTACCTTATGAACTCTTTGCCGATGATATCTCTTGCTATAATTACTTTCATTATGTTCTGCGCCCCTTCAGCTCCAATCACATAGGAAAATGGCCCGAGCCAGGCTCTGAATATCGGAGCCTCCTTAGTATAGGCATAAGCTCCATACCACTTCATAACCTCCTCTGCTAAATCAACACATGTTTCGGGACCATAATTCTTTGCAAGTGCCACAGGCACATTCAGATCCTTAGGGCTCAGACTCGGGTCTTTTTCCATATAAATCTTATCTGCAAGTCTTGAAGCCCTGTAAACGAAGTATCTTGCAGCTTCCCATCTGGCATAAAGCTCGGCAAACTTGAAGCTTACACCCTGGAAGGAGGATATGTTTCTGCCAAAGAGTTTTCTGTTTCTGAACCATTCTACAGCTTTCTCAAGCAACCATCTTGCCGCACCCACAGTTGCTGCGGCAACAACTATTCTTGCTAAGTTGAACCCCTCCATCACATGATAAAATCCCTTACCCTCCTCTCCTATGAGGTATTTGCTTTCAAGTTCGAAGTTATCCAGTATAAAGCCACCAGTTGTCAGCCCGTGCCTTCCAATATCCTCGTAGAGCGTGGGATTCCATCCATCATTAAGCTCCCCGTTCTTTCTTGCCAGTAATGCGAAGGCTGAAAGCCCTTTATGTCCAGCCTCTCCCGTTCTTGCTATCAGGAACCAGCCTCCACCCCATGCCAGTTTTTGCACCTCACCAACTCCACTGATGTAAGCCTTCTCTCCATTGAAAACATATACATCTCCCTTCTTTGTAGCGGTCGTCCTTATTCCAGCCACATCAGAGCCACCTTGGGGTTCTGTCGAAGCTATACCGAAGAAAGCATCCCCCTTTGCAACTTCTGGAAGAATCTCCTGGCAAATCTCATCGCTTCCAAAAAGTTCGAGAGCATAGGGCCAGCCATTATTTAGCAGAGCATAAACAGCGAGAGCGACAGATGGATCAGCATAGGCTATCTCTTCAGTTGCTATGGTTGCCATCGTGTAGGTCCCTCCTTGCCCGCCGTATTCTTCGCTACATGGTATGCAGAACAACCCCTGCTGCCCCATTTTCTTTATCAGATCGACAGGAATGTTCATTGGATCCTTTTCAGCTTCAATATCAACCTCAATCCATTTTGGTTCAATGTATTTCTGACAGAATTCTCTAACCATATTCCTCCATAGTTCCTCTTCCTTAGAAAAGGTCACAATCGGATCTTTCGGGTACTCTAAAACCCTTTCCATACACAAAACCTCCCAGAACTCAATTCTTAATTTTTAATTTTTTAAGATTGATACTTTCTTAAAGCTTTCGGATTGAAAGAGACTGTGAAATTGCTTATCACAGCCCTTAACCATACTGATAGTGCGCTCCAAAACCACCTCTCGGATAGTTCCAGTCTATCTTGGGGCAGGCAATCCTGCATGTCCCACATTCGAGACAGCCCTCATGGTTGAACTTTATCTCACCCTCCTCCTCGGTATACAGCTTTGCAGGGCAGACAAAGAGACATTGTTTCAGACTGCATTTCCTGCATTCATCCTGATTTACCCTTATATGGGGCTCACTATCGATAGTAAAGGCAACAAGTCCCAGTCTCGCCTCCACTGACAACTTTTCATCTCCACCATCACTCATAGGTTTCTCACCACCGAGATTATGTCTCTTATAAGAGTAATCATTGAAACCCTATCCCTCATTTTATTCTTAAGTAGTGGATAGATCTTTTTTGAATCCTCACCAACCGTGTAAGCATCTTTAAGAATTTCACAGAGCAGTTTGGGGTATGTCTCGAAAAACCTGAGGTTGGAGAGCAAATTAGGAACTTTTCTGAAATTCTCAAGCTCCCTGAAGACTACACTCTCTTTAAGTCTTTGCTCATAGTGGCTGAGTGTTGAGGCTGAGAAATCTCCCTCCTCGTGGGCTTTCCTGATCGTTTCAGCTGCTATTACTCCTGACAGAAAGGCAAAATCAACCCCCCTCACTGTGAACCCTCTGTTGAGAACAAAACCGGCAGCATCTCCAGTGAGAAGAATTCCGTTTCCATAGAGCTTTGGAACACCATGGATTCCTGCTTCTGGGACGAGATGTGCGGAGTACTCTATTGGACTCCCATCTTTTATGAGCTTTGAGATATAGGGATGGAGTCTGAAATCTTCTACAATATCATAGACAGATATTCTGTTTGCAATGGCGCTATCAACCCTGACAACAACTCCAATAGAGATGGTGTCCTTTGCTGTGTATAAAAATCCACCTCCAAAACCATATCTGCTTGCATAACCCAGAAAAAGGTTTGCAGCTCCCTCTCCATGATTCAGATTAAATCTATCTTCTATTACACTTTCGGGTAGTTTTATCACCTCTTTTACTCCGACAGCCACCTCGTGTGGGTTCCAGTCTCCCCTCAGCCCTGCTTTTTTTGCGAGAATCGGGTTTACGCCCTCTGCATCTATCACAACATCTGCAAATAGTCTTTCCTCTCCTGCAACTATCCCCTTTACTGTGCTGCCCTCTATTATCAGGTCATCTACTTTTATACCAGAAATTACGAGTCCTCCTGTTTCCTCAACTTTCTTTCCAAGCCATTCATTGAACTTGGAAAGGGTTGTTATGAAACTGTTTTCTGAAGAGAAATCTGATGAGAGTTCAAGTGTCGCAGCAGAAGAGTCATCAAGGAATGTAAGCCTCTCACCTGTTACCCACCTTTCAACAGGAGCATCCTCTTTGAAGCCGGGAATCTCTTTTTCAAAGACATGACTGTATATTCTTCCTCCATAAACATTCTTTGCTCCGATCCTCTGGCCTCTCTCAAGCACAACAACATTGAATCCACTTTTTGCAAGACTGTAAGCTGCCCCTAATCCAGATGCACCGGCACCAACAATTATAGCATCAAATTTCTCCTCCATTTCCATCACTTTCTAACTCTGCTTTAAAATAAACTTTCATCATTTAAGAATTTTACCAAAAATTCTTACCACTGTAAACACCATTTATAAATCATACTTAACAATATAAAATCGAAAACTTTTAACACCCTTTCTAAAACATCGTTGCACTCTTCCATATCGTCATCATAAACAGCCTACGAGATCATCTCACTTGGAGCCATCTCGGAACTCTCGTGCTCTTTTTTGATCCCCACATCTTTGAGTAGAACTTGCTGGCATACTCTCGGTAGAGTTTCTGAGGGAATAGATTTTAAAACATGCAAACCAAGTCGGTAAGGAAGGGTGAAAGGATGTACTATGCAGGTATTGACATAGGTTCTCTCGCAACCAAAGTTTGCATAATTGAAGAGAGTGGAAAGATTGCAGGTTATGTTATAGAGAGAACAACTGCCAGTATAGTCGATGTAGGTAAAAACACCCTATTTGAATGCATCAAGATCGCGGGAATAAAAAGGGACGAGATAGTTTATTCGGTTGTGACAGGCTATGGCAGAAATCTTGCATTTGCAGAACTTGCAGATGAGAAAGTAACGGAAATAACATGTCATGCCATCGGAGCAAAACACCTTTTTCCAGAGTGTCACACTGTTATAGATATTGGTGGTCAGGACTCCAAAGTGATGAGGCTCGATGATACAGGGAAAGTGATGAAATTCACGATGAATGATAAGTGTGCAGCCGGAACTGGCAGATTTCTCGAAGTAATGGCTGGAGTTCTGGGTGTTGACCTTCAGGAAATGGGTAAAATGGCAGATAGATCGAAAAGCAGAGTATCAATCACGAGTACATGCACAGTTTTTGCAGAGTCAGAAGTGATATCCCTGATCGCCTCAGGAGAAAAGTCGGAGGACATTGTGGCAGGACTTAATGAGGCAATTGCAAAAAGAGTCGGAGGTCTTGTGAGACAGATTGGAGCTGAGGATGATGTGGTGATGACAGGTGGGGTTGCGAAGAACAGGGGAGTTGTTAAAGCCCTTGAGAGGGAAATCAACCACAGTGTAAAGGTTCCGGATGAACCTCAGATTGTTGGAGCCTTAGGTGCCGCAATAATTGCGGAGAAAAGATATAGAGTCTGACACAGACTGACAAACTCTTTTCGCAAGATTTAAATTAATGATAAATCCTTTAAATTTTATGTCAGATGCGTATAAGGAGATTATTTATGAGAAGGACTGGTATGAACACACAGCCCTGATTTCAATAAACCGTCCCCACGAGTACAATTCCTATACTCTGACCACACTCAGGGAAATGGTGGATGCTATTGAAAAATCCATGTTCGATGATGCTGTGCAGTTCATAGTGCTCACGGGAGTTGGAGAGAAAGCCTTCTGCACGGGAGGTAATGTACATGAGTATGCTGAGGAGTACAACCAGAAATCATGGGATTTCTGGAAGTGGGGGGAGATATACGGCAGGGTTTTTGACATGATAATGCACTGTGGAAAGCCTGTTATTGCCAGGGTCAATGGAATAACTGCAGGAGGAGGATTTGAGTTTGTCACAGCCTGTGACCTTGCAATAGCATCAGAAAACGCACGCTTCATTTCTCCAGGACCGAGAGTTGGTATGACCTCCATTGGAGGCTTATCACAGTGGCTTCCCTTCCACATAGGGTTGAAAAGAACTGCAGAAATCGTGATGTTAAGTTCAGAAATAGATGCCAAGACGGCCCTTGACTGGGGTGTGGTGAACGAGGTTGTACCGCTTGAAAAGCTGGACGATAAAGTTAAGGAGTATATTGACAGGATGCTTGACCTATCTCCATCAAGCCTGTGGTATTTCAAAGTGCACCTCAACTGGTGGAGAGACCTTGTATGGAGGCTGACATGGGAACATGGTAAAGCATGGTTCTCCCTTAACATAGGTTCAATGGAGCCAAGTGAGGGTTTATGGTCATTTAAGGAAAAGAGGAAAACGGAAATGAGGGAAATAAGAAACTTCATTGCAGAGGGTGGTGATCCTAGGTATCCTTTCGGACCATATATTAAAAGATGTCCGGAATGTGGAGCGAAGTATCTTCCTCTTAACTCCGAGTTCTGTTTGAAGTGTGGAGAGAAGGTCTGATGCTTAGCTGACTAACTTCAACTTTTTTCGGTGCATCTCATTAATTGTCTCATACATATAAAATATAAAAAATAAGTTGCTGTAAATCTGAGTAGTTTTCAGAGCTTTTGGGGACAATAGAAAACATAATATTTCCTTTTTGGAATTTAAAACATCATGAAATCTCCAATAACTTCTTATATCAGAAGTCTCTTAAATACTATTGGAGGTTCCACACCGTGACAACCGAGGAAGGAGGAACAAAATCCATTAAAGAAGGAAACAATGTCGATTTATCGGAGTACTTAATAGACCGGTTAAAACAACTGGAAGAGGAATATGTCAGATTGAAAAATCTTTACAGAAGACTTGAAGATGAAAAGAGATTTGTTGAAACAGAAAGAATAAGGTATGAAAGAGAAGTAAGGAGATTAAGAAGTGAAATTGAACGATTAAGATCACCACCACTCATTGTTGGTATAATATCTGATGTTCTTGAAGATGGTAGAGTTGTTGTTAAGAGCAGTACAGGACCAAAATTTGTCGTCCACTCCTCTCAATCCGTTGATCTTGAACAGCTAAAGCCAGGAGCAAGGGTATCACTGAACCAGCAGACACTTGCAGTTATAGGAGTTCTCCCTCCACCAAAAGACCCCTCTGTGTATGGCTTTGAGGTTGAAGAGAAGCCAGATGTAACATACAGTGATATCGGAGGACTTGACAAGCAGATTGAGGAAATCAAAGAAGCAGTTGAGTTACCTCTGCTGAAACCAGAGCTGTTTGAAAGAGTTGGCATTGAACCACCCAAAGGAGTAATGCTCTATGGGCCACCTGGAACTGGGAAAACACTCCTTGCAAAGGCTGTTGCAAGGCAGACAGAGGCCACATTCATCCGGGTTGTGGGGAGTGAGTTTGTACAGAAATATATCGGTGAAGGAGCAAGACTTGTGAGAGAAGTTTTCCAGCTTGCTAAGGAAAAAGCACCATCAATAATATTCATAGATGAGCTTGATGCAATTGCTGCAAAGAGAACGAGCAGTGATACGAGCGGTGACAGAGAGGTGCAGAGAACGCTGATGCAGCTACTTTCAGAGATGGACGGTTTCGATCCCAGAGGAGATGTCAAACTAATAGGTGCCACGAACAGAATCGACATTCTGGATCCAGCAATTCTCAGGCCAGGAAGATTCGATAGAATAATAGAGGTACCGCTTCCCACTTTTGAGGGAAGACTCCAGATCTTCAGAATTCACACAAGAAAAATGAACATAGCGAGGGATGTTGATCTCAGAGAGCTTGCAGAAATGACAGAGGGAACAAGTGGTGCAGATATAAAGGCAATTGTCACAGAAGCGGGCATGTTTGCCATCAGAAGTGAAAGAGAAATTGTGACGAAGGAAGATTTCAGAATGGCTCTTGAAAAAGTGCTTAAAAAAGAAAGCAAACTCCCAGAACCGAAAGGAGTGATGTTCGTCTGAACAGAGGGAACCTCCTCTTTTAGTTAACTTTTTTAGTTCAATCATTCTGCGTTATTTATGGTCTTTTTGGTTATTCCTGCAATAGATATCAAGGATGGAAAGGTAACGAGACTGATTCAGGGTGATTTTAACAGAATAGCTATTCAGCTTGAAAATCCCGTGGAGATTGCGAGAAAATGGGTTGAGCTTGGTGCAAAATGTCTTCATGTCATCGATTTAGATGGAGCATATCATGGCAGTTTGAGACATCAGGATATAATTTTGCGGATTAGGGAAAGCTTTGATGGTGAGATACAGGTTGGAGGGGGAATAAGGGAGAGAAAGGTTGTTGAAACCCTAATTGAAAGTGGAATTGACAGAGTCATTCTGGGAACTGTAGCTATAAGAAATCAGTCGATGGTTGAAGAGTTAGCAAATTCCTTTCCTGGTAGAATAATGGTTGCAGTGGATTCGAAAGAAGACAGAGTTGCTGTTGATGGATGGAGGGAAAAAAGTCAGCTGAGACCCCAGGATATAATAAAGCAATTTGAGGAACTTGAAGTATCTTTCCTCTACACGAACATCGATGTGGAAGGGCTTGTCTCCGGGGCAGATTACAAGAGAATTGAGCATATTGTGAATATGACAGAAAGAGATGTTTATGTTGCAGGAGGAATTTCCAGCCTTGAAGACATCAGTTTTGCAAAGGAGTCAGGGGCAAAGGGTGTTGTAATTGGCTCAGCTTTATATAGGGGAAAAATAGATTTCAGTAAGGCAATCAAGCTTCAGGGTTGAAAAGGTGGTTTGATGAAACAGAGAAAAGCAAGCATTGAAAGAGAAACAAAGGAAACGAGAATAATCGTTGAAGTTGATCTTGATTCCGAGAGTTATTCAATAACCACCCCCATCCCTTTTCTCACCCACATGCTGGAAACTCTTGCAAAACACTCTGGAATTGGTATGAGAATCTCTGCGGAGGGGGATGTGGAAATCGATGAACACCACACAGTGGAAGACACCGCAATAGCTCTTGGAAAAGCCCTTACCATTGCAGTGGGTGACAAGAAGGGAATAGAAAGGTTTGGAGATGCAGTAGTTCCTATGGATGAGAGTGTTGCAATCTGCGGAATTGATGTGAGCGGAAGGGGTGTTTTCAGATTTGATGGAGAAATTGAGGGGGAAATCAGGAATTTCAAAGCTGAAAACTTCCTTCACTTTTTCGAAACTCTTTCGAGAGAGAGCGGAATCAACATTTACCTCTCAATTTCAGGAAAAAATCTGCATCATATGATGGAGGCTGGTTTCAAAGCTTTTGCTATCTCCCTGAGGAAGGCGCTGTCAATCACTCATTCGGATATAAGGAGTACAAAAGGGTTGATTGAGTAATCAGAAAAAGAAGCATAAATTGAAAAATGGAAGTTTAAAGTAGGCTGAAGAATCAGGAGTATCCTATGTTTTTTATTTTCTCGGCAATCTCCTCTGCCACAGATATCCTACTGGTAATTTTTTCAACTGTATCGGTTGATGTAACCTCTTCAACTCCAGCGTTGTAAAGTTTGTTCAGGGCGAAATTTGCAAAAACTGCATGCACACAAACAGCCTCAACTCTCTTAGCTCCAAAGCTTTTAAGAACTCTGCTCGCCTCGACTATCGTACCACCTGTGCTGATAATATCATCAACTATGAGAACCCTTCTGTTTTCAACATTTATCTCTTTTGGGCTTATCTCCACTCTATCAGCATCGATCCTTTTCTTCTCGAGATAATCGAAATCACATCCGGCATATTTTGCGGCAATCTCTACCCTTTTGAGTGAGCCCATGTCAGGGGAAATCATCACTATATCATCTTCTTTGAAATTCTCACCTATAACAGGCATTGCATCTACTTCAATGAGTCTTCTGAAATGGTTCTTCGCCATCTGACTGTGGATATTCACTGAAACAATTTTTTCTGCATCGGATTCAATAGCTCTTGCAAGTGCACGAATACTAATGCTCTCTCCCTCTTTGAATTTTCTATCCTGCCTTGCATAACCGAAGTAAGGGACAACCACAATTTTGTCTACTCCCTCTAAGGCATCCAGTATCAGTGTTAAAAAAATGAAGTCTTCAGCTGAACAGACGCTCTGTACGACTGTAACAGGTTCATCTACTTCATCGATTCTTACATAAACTTCTCCATCTGGAAACCTTTTGAATTCGCACTGTAAAAGCTCTGCTCCGAGAAATGAAGATAGTTTTTTACCAAGAGAAGGTGAAGCGGGACCACAGAGGACTTTCATAATATCAGCTTTTCACCGGAATATTAAAGGTTTACTTTTCAGTCAAAATGTTCTCAGTAATCTCCTATCCTCACGATCTCGAGTGGAATCTTTTTTCTGTGAACTGCGGTTGCAACGAGCAATCCTTCACACCCAATTTCCTTAGCTCTTTCAACATCATCCATACCTCTCACTCCACCTCCGGTAAAAACAGGATTATCAGAAATATCAATCGCTTTTTCGATCAATCTCCACTCAGGTGATGTTTCTGTGCCAACCCTCCTCAATGTGAGTAGTATGACCGCTCTGAGTCTGAAACTGTTCAGAAATCTCAGCATCTCCTCCCAGCTGTTGAAAGAGCCTGAAGCATCGAGCAAATCATCCAGTATATCGATGCTGACCGTTACACCTTCTGTATCCACTCCCTCAAGTAACCTTATGTCAAAGGTTTCTGTTCCGACAACAGGATTGTCAATTTCCTTAATTTCTTCCCGGCTTTTGAATCCCATATCTGCAATCACTTCTACCCTTTTGCCCAGATTTCTGATTGTGTTTAGGTTATCTCCAGTTCCCATAATCCTGTCCAGGTCAGCAATGTAGAGGTATCTGGGTTTTATAGCCTCAAAAACTGTTAACGGTTCCGAATTAGTTATATTCATCGAACTCAGCACTTCGCTTTCTCTGTGAATTGGTTTGTAACTCTTTCTGTTTCCTCCAGCTCCTCTTACAACGAGACCATCCATAATATCCATCACGAAGTAAATTCTCATCACCTATGAGTTTGTTGAAGAGGTATATTCCTTTTCCCTGTTTCTCCTCTGTTTCTAAATATATAAACTATAAAAATCTTAAATCAACACATATAAATACACCAATTTTTCAGCAATCTGTGATGATCAGAGTACTGGTAAGCCCAATGAGTTTTGAGGAAGCTCTTGAGTGTCTCAGGGGGGGAGCAGACATCATCGATGTCAAGAATCCCAGCGAAGGCTCACTGGGTGCAAACTTTCCCTGGGTTATAAAGGAGATAGGAGACGCTGTGAAAAGGGAAGGTAAAGAACTCAGTGCAACCACGGGGGATTTGGACTTCAAACCTGGTACCGCAAGCCTTGCCGCTCTCGGAGCTGCAGTTGCAGGAGCGGATTACATCAAGGTTGGGTTGTTCGGTGTAAGGAATGTTGAAGAAGCCTATCAGGTTTTGAAGGTAGTAACGAAGTCTGTAAAGGACTATGATTCAGATAAAAAGGTGGTAGGAGCAGCTTATGCCGATTTTAGTAGAATAAATGCAATATCCCCCTTCGAACTTCCTGAAGCAGGCAGAAAGGCAGATGTAGATGGAATAATGATCGACACTGCCATAAAGGATGGTCTCACCCTTTTCGACCACCTCAGCGTTGAGGAGCTCAGTAGATTTGTTGAAATGGCAAGGGAGGGTGGCATGTTCTGTGCACTGGCTGGTTCAATAGACTGGGAGCACATCCCTCCATTGAAGGAGATCTCCCCCGATATTATTGGAGTCAGAACCATAGTCTGTGAGTCAGGCAGGCAGTCCAGAATCAAAAAAGAGCTTGTTGAAAGGCTTATGAGAGAAGTCAGGGGCTGAGTGCAGGGAGTGCAGGCGAGAAAAGTTACTGAAAGTTTACTGAAACACCTTTACCGAACACATATTCCTTAGCAAGTCGACTCCTTCTCTCGTTCCTTTTGCCACAATTAAATCTCCTCGTGTTAGTCTGGTTCCAGCACCCGGCTTTGTAATCCACCTGTTACCCCTTTTTATAGCCATAACATGCATTCCAGTATTTGTTTCAACTCTAGCCTCACCAAGAGCAACACCATCGAGTTCACACCTTTCTCCAACTTCCACCATCAGTATTATTTCGTCAGTCTCTTTCATAGCCTCAACGAATATTGGATGAAGATCCATCTTTTCAGTAACTATCTCTGCGATCTCTCTTGCAGCATCAGCTATATTTTCAGCAGCTGTCGACAGCTCGAGAAGGGCAATAAGCCCCTTGAACATCTCCTCGGGCAATTTGGCAGAACTCCTGAGAACCCATTTCTTCAGCTCGAACTTGAGGTTATCCAGTTTCTCTTCGAGATAAACAACTTCATGAGCCACATCTTCGTTCTGGTATATCAGGGAGGAGTAGCTGAGATCAACTGAGAGTTCAGAAAGATCCTTCATTTCTATAAGTGTATCCACGGCATTATCCAAATCCTCAAACTCAATCTCAGGTGATTCCTCAGTGATCTCTTTCTTCTCACCCGTAACAAGTTCATAAAAGTATGACATTCCTGTTATATCTCCCCTGGCAAAAAGCACATCACCTTTGAAAATTTTTGTATCTCTGTCGGGATTGAATATCCAGTCAAAGCCTCTTTTTATGGCAATCACCCTCATCCCCGTTCTTGTGTGTAATCTTGCCTCTCCTAGCGTTTTTTCTGCAATCTCGCTACTCTCTGAAACAACAACTTTGGTTGCGGTCTCCTCTGAATGCCTGAGAATAAGGTTCACAACATCTTTTGGTAGCTTGAAACCCCTCAGAACGAGAGACGCTATATCTCCTGCTGCTGAACCAATCTTCTGAGCAGCTCCGGCAATCTGCAGTATTGTTGATACAGATTCTGCCTCATCAACCCTTCTTGCTGATAAAATTGAGACTATCCTCATCTGCTTGAGCATATCTGAGAGGATATTTTCAAGATCAAGAACCTCCTCTGCGATATCCTCATTGTCAAAAAAAATTGCCGAATAAGCGAGGTCAACAACGATCTCAGATGTATCTTTAATGTCAACCAGCAAATCCTTGACTGTACGCATTTTACCAGTTTTTATTTACATGAGATAATTTATAAGGCTTTCTGTTAATGTTTGATTTTGCTGTTGGTTTTAAAAGTAATAACCGAAATTTTTGTTTGCAATTTATTCAAAAAGGTTTGCAAAGCCATGTACTGCAACCTTGAAAGGTTACAAAACGGTTAAAAATCATAAACATGTTCTTCTTTTAATGGAAGTCTTGCTCAAGGATGGTAAATTTCTCGCAGAAGATTACAGAACATTGAGGAGGAGAAAGTTTGGCAAAGCTGTTGGAGATAAGATTGAGCTCCATCCAGTTGAGGCTGCCTACCTCCTTTTGAAGGATATGATTGAGGTGAGAAAGGATGGCAGGCAGATTGATTTTTTTGAGTTGATGGATGAAGCATGCAGAGACAGGAACTTCATCCCACTTTTTCTCGTTTACTCGGACTTGAGGGACAGAGGTAAGCGAGTGATCGTGGAAGATAAGTTCCTTTATGGGGATAGATTGTATTTTCCAGTTTCTGAAAGGCAGAAAATGTCAGTATCGGAACTTTACAGCATTTTAGCTGATAAAGGAGAATATATCCTCTCTGTCGTGGATGAAGAGAGTGAGATAACATATTACAGAGTATTTGAACCCTCCATGAGGGGAAAGGCAGAGGTATCAGACAGAAGGATAAGTGGTTTTTTTGCCGGAGATAGAGTACTCTCAAGGGAGGTTGAGATATTCAAAAAATTCTTCTATGGAAGTGAGAGGGATGGACTTGTAGCTCTTTCAGTTCTTGAAGCCCTTTATCTTCAGGAGAAGGGGTATCTTGAGGTAAATAAGGAGTTGAGAGATATAGCAAGAACTATTGAGAGGAATTTTGAAGATAGATACGGGCTTTACAGGGATTTGAAGGAGAGAGGACTGGTTGTTAAAACTGGCTTCAAATTTGGCTCCGATTTCAGGGTTTACGATGAGATTACTGATGTTTCTCAGTTACCCCACAGCAAATACCTTGTATCCATGGTTGACAGAACAACTCTTCCCGAAATATCGAGGGCAGTAAGGCTGGCAAACAGTGTGAGGAAAAAGATGGTATTTGCCTTCAGGAAGCAAAAGGAGTGGAAGTATCTGGCTTTAGACAGGGTAAAGGTTTAGATATCCATCACTAAAAGCTAATCACTGAAGGCTGCAGATTCTAAGATTGGCTTGTTTAAGGAAAAATTATTTTGGTTACTGCTCACCCTAACAACAAAAAACTATTAAACAATCCCCTGGAGCTCAGACCATGCAGAATAATGAGATGACGGTCACACCCTGGGAAGTTGAAGGGGTTATTGATTATGCCAGACTCATTCAGGAGTTTGGAATGCAGCCAATGTCTGAGATGGTTGATGAAATCCCTGAGCCCAACTGGCTCATCAGGAGAGGTATAGTATTTGGTCACCGAGATTATCACAGAATTGTCAATGCAATGAAAAACAATGAGCCATGGGCAGTTATGTCAGGATTTATGCCTTCTGGCATGCCTCATTTTGGACATAAGATGACCATGGATGAGATAATCTGGCATCAGAAGATGGGAGGTATGGCATTTGTAGGAATTGCCGATATGGAGGCATATGTTGTCAGGAATATGTCCTGGGAGAAATGTAGGGAGATTGGAATGCTGTATGTTAAAAGCATCATAGCCCTTGGTCTGAGTGAGAACTCGGTGGTTTACTTCCAGTCAGCCAATCAGAAAGTAAAGGACCTTGCCTTTGAGTTATCTGCAGAGGTTAATTTCAGCGAGTTGAGGGCGATATATGGATTTATGCCTGAAACAAACCTTGCAAAGATGTTTGTAACATCAATACAAGCTTCTGACATTCTCCATCCCCAGCTCAGCTTTTATGGAGGACCAAAACCGGTTGTTGTTCCTGTTGGGGCAGATCAGGATCCCCATATAAGACTGACGAGGGATCTGGCTTCCAGAATAAGCATATTTTCCTTTGAAATTATTGAAAATGGAATGAGAATAAGGAGCAGGAAAGGAGTGGAATATCTCAGAAAGCTCACCGATGAGCTTGATTTTGACAAAATTGTTTACGAGGAGCATGTAGATATATTCGGAGATTTGGACGAAATTGAAAGGAATACAAGAGAGATAGAGCTAAAACTGGGAGGTAAAGCTTTCATTCCACCATCATCAACCTATCACCGCTTCATAACCGGACTTACAGGTGGCAAGATGAGTTCGAGCAAGCCCGAGAGTTTTGTTTCACTGCTTGATTCTCCTGAAGATGCTGAGAAAAAGATTATGAGGGCTCTAACTGGAGGGAGAGCAACGGCAGAAGAACAGAGAAGGCTTGGGGGAGAGCCGGAGAAATGTGCGGTTTTTGAGTTTTACAACTTCCATCTGGTGAAGGATGATGAAGAAATCAATGAGATAGAGAGGAATTGCAGGGAGGGTAGAATTCTTTGCGGAAAGTGTAAGAGGATGGCTGCAGATATGATCAAGAACTTCCTAAGGGATCACCAAGAGAAAATGCAGGAGGTAGAAGGAAGGCTGGATATGTACAACCTCATAGTTTAGTCCACTCAAGTTCTCTGAGAAAATCATCAATCTCTCTTTTTTCTGGAAAATTCCTGGCGCCAACTCTGACAACATTTTTTGAGGCAGAAAAGTTTCCTGCGAGAAGACTTTTTTCGATTCCATAGCCTTTTATGTGTGCGTAGAGGAACCCGGCAGCAAAGGCATCACCCGCTCCCGTTGTGTCTACAGTATTGACTTCAAAAGCCTTTGCCTGGAATTTCTTACCACCTGATATTGCCATACTGCCCTTTCTACCGAGAGTCACTACAAGCAAATCAACCATGGAAGCAACAATTTCAACATCTGCTTTAAGGACTTTTAGCTCAAACTCTGATAAAAAAAGAATACTACAGTGATTTAAGATCTTTTTAAGCTTTTCCAGACCCATTGAAGAATAAGGATATCCAGGATTCAGAACAACTTTGCATTCATGCTTTTCTGCCTCTTTTGCAACATCTAAATGAAAGGCAAAGCTATCTGCTGATGGAAAAGGATCAAGGTAGATGTAATCACACTCCTTAAGCCCGAACACAATTTCAGATTTCAGACCCTCATTTAGAACACCTGAAGCATTTGGTTGAACAAAAAAAGTTCTCTCTCCGTTTGAATCTACAAATATTGTACATCTTCCCGTTAAGGGGTGTGTTATGTTGTACTTAACTTCGACTCCTTTCTTTGTCATCTCATCAATGTAAAACCTGCCATCTTCATCCTCGCCAATAGTGGTGTAAAATCTGCATTTGAGACCAAAGCCTGAAAGGGCGTATATAACATTTCCAGCAGCCCCACCGGGCATTCTTGAAGAAGATTTTATGACAGCATGTCCTCCTATGGGCGGATAAGCCTCGATAGTATTTATGTAATCCACCAGAGCTGGACCCACTCCTGCAACATCAACCATGATATGTATTAAACCCCGAATATTTCAGCTTTTACCCTTTCAGCCTTTAGTCTGTGGTTATTAAAATTTATTAAAATTTATTAACCCCAAAAATTAAATAGTAATTGTTAATAATTAATTTGGGGATAGGTTTGAAAGTTGCAATTATCGGTGGTGGAGCAGCAGGAATGTCTGCAGCATCAAGAATAAAGAGGCTACATGCAGACTGGGATGTGATGGTTTTTGAGAGAGCCCCTTATGTCAGCCATGCTCCATGTGGAGTACCCTTTTATGTATCTGGGATGGTTGGCAGGATAGAGGACCTCTGTGCCTACGATATAAGCCACTTTAAAGAGGATAGGGGAATTGATGTACATATCAGAGCTAAGGTTGTTGAGGTTGGAGATGGATTCCTGAGGGTTGAAGAGGGGGGAAAAGAGAGAAGATATGAATGGGACAAACTCCTGTTTGCCACAGGAGCCAGAGCAGCTCCCCTCAATGTAAAATGTGAGGAGCTTGATGGTGTTTTATGTGTTCACTACATTGAAAATGGAGAGAGGGTAAGGAGACTTGCAGAGAAGAGTGAGAGTGTTGTGGTAATAGGCTCAGGATACATAGGAGTTGAGATGGCAGAAGCCCTTTCAAGGCTTGGGAAGAAAGTTGTGATTCTTGAAAAGGAAAAGCATCCTCTTCCTGACTTTGACTATGAGGTGAGTTCAATTATTCAGCAAAAACTTCAGCAGATTGTGGATGTAAGGTTCTCCGAAAATGTTGTGGCGATTGAGGGGAAGGACAGGGTTGAAAGGATTATTACAGATAGGGATGAGTACAGATGCGACATGGTGATAATGGCTGTTGGATCCATTCCCAATGTTGAGCTCGCAAAGGAACTGGGAGTTGAAATAGGCAATACGGGGGCAATTAAAACGACGAAAAGACTTGAGACGAGTATTGAGAATGTTTACGCTGCTGGAGACTGTGCTGAAACTACGAACATTGTAACAGGGACGGAGGACTGGATCCCTCTGGCTGTTCCTGCCAACAAGATGGGCTATGTTGCAGGAGTCAACATTTCTGGTTACGAAATGGAGTTTCCCGGAGCTTTGAGAAGTCAATTAACAAGCTTTTATGATATTGAAATTGGAAAAACAGGTTTGAGCGAGAAAGAAGCCATAAAATTTGGTTTTGATACGATTTCGGTAACCATCTCAGCGAAAACCTCTACTAAGTATCTTCCCAATGGGAATATAACACTTAAAGTCATTGCAGATAAAGATGGGAAACTTCTTGGAGTTCAGGCAGCTGGAAAAAAGGTTGCCATGAGGATTTACGCAGCATCCACCCTCCTGTACAAAAAATCAACCATCAGTGATATGTTTTTCGCTGATCTCCCTTACTATCCACCCGAAAACAGGGTATGGGATCCACTGGTTGTTGCTGCCAGGACCCTATTCAGGAAGCTCGGAATACCCTGACTAGGATACTAAAACATAGATTGAGGTGATAAAAGCTCAAAGACCCTTTTTTTATACTCTATGAATTCATCAGAAGTTCTTATTCTTTTTTTCAGGGAAATGTCTATAACTCCTCTGACTTTTGATGGAATTCCAGTGAGAACCACAACCTTAGTTCCAAGAAATATCGCCTCATCAATTGAGTGAGTCACGAAAAGGACGGTCTTCTTTTCCCTGTTCCAGATTTGATTTAACTCTTCCTGCATTTTTTCTCTGGTCAGCTCATCAAGGGATGCAAAAGGCTCATCCATGAGCAGAATTTCGGGATCGATAGCCAGGGCTCTTGCTATTCCTACTCTCTGCCTCTGTCCACCACTCAGCTGGGATGGATAGTGGTCTTCGAATCCCTTCAAACCAACAAGCTCAAGGACTTTTCTTGCTTTGGAGATTGATTCCTCCTCTCCCCTTAACTCAAGACCAAAAAGAACATTTTCAAGAGCCGTCCTCCATGGAAGCAATCTATCATCCTGAAAAACAAATCCAATGGATTTTCTGTCTATTTTCTCTCCCCTGAAGGTTATCTCTCCTTCATAGCTTTCCAGCCCTGCAACCATCCTCAGCAATGTTGTTTTTCCGCTGCCACTCTCGCCTACGATGCAGACAAAGTCACCTTTTTCTGCCCGAAACTCAGCCTTTTCAATTATTTTCTTTCCATTGAAACTCTTGCTTACGGATATTTTGAGCAATTATCTCCACCTCAGAAGCTTCTTCTCAACTCTAAGGACGATTTCGTTCATCAAGTAGCCTATAATACCGATTGCTATTATTCCTGTGATAATTTCTTCGGTTCGTCCTCCAACCTCATACATGACCATAATGAAGTAACCAAGTCCTGTGCCTGAGGAGGCGAGCATTTCGGCAGCAACAATGGTCATCCAGCCAACTCCGAGCCCAATCCTTACTCCTGACAGGATTCCGGGCAGGGAGCTTGGAACAATCACCTTCTCGAGTATATCTTCATCATCTGCTCCAAAAGCCTTAGCCATCTCGATAAGTCCCCTATCAACTGATTTTGCAAACTCTCTCACCGAAAGAAGGCATGGGAAGAAAGCTCCAATAAAAACGATAAAAACCTGGGCAATTTGAACTGGACTGTAGAAACCCGCGAATATTATATATGCTAAGGGAATCCATGCGAGAGGAGGAACAGGTCTGAACACTTCAATTATTGCAGAAAAGAAATCATCGAGCTTCTCACTCCAGCCTGAAATTATTCCAAGGGGAATGGCTATCAGAAAGGCAATCAAACAGCCTGAAAGCACACGGATTATGCTTGAGATTGAATGCTCGAGCAGGCTTTTCCCGAGAACCGGCTCGGCATTAAAGAGCAGGAGGGCAAATTTAAGTGCCACGGAGTGAGGGGCAGGAAGGAATATAATAAAGGATGACAGATACCAGACCACAATCAGCGTTATCAGTCCGTAAACTTTCAGGAGTCTCATCTTACTTCGTTACAACTTTTAATCCATTTTTCTCAGCCACCAACCTTAACAGGAAATCCTGAACAGTTCCATATCCTGGAATAGCGATTGTTTTTCCTTTTAAATCACTGACATCCTTTATTTCAGGTTGAACAACTATGGCACTCCCCTCGTTATTTGCACCGGCTATTATCTCCACTTTTATGTCATCGTTAATCCTTTTGAGTGTTGCTGGAGCTCCGCCAAGGTAGGCAACATCTATTTCTCCCGATCTGAAAGCTTCCATAACTGCAACACCGTTTCTGTATTGCTTCAATTCGAGATTCATTCCGGTCTCGTTGAAATAACCCTCTTTTACGGCCACGAAAAGAGCAAGCTGGTGAAGATCTGCAGTGAGATAGCCGATTCTAACTTTTCCAGTGTATTCCGGAATCTTTCCCTCCTTCATATTTTTTATAACCTCCTCGTATATATCCTTTCTCAGGAAAGAATTGAAAAAGTCATCCTCATCTTCAAATCCGATTTCTTTCAGATTTTTGTTCAGTATTTCTGAATCTTTAAGGAATCTGAAATATTTTCTGAAATCATTTTCTTCAGGAAATGTTATGAACTCGATTCTCTCCATAGCCTGGGTGACAATATCCTTGTCAAGCCCTGTAAACTCTGAGGCATAGGAAATAACTTCTTCTCTGTTTGCAGGATCTTTTATGAACTCTGTTGCTTTAATGTGGGCATAAATCACAGCCTTCAATGCTCTTTTATCGTTAAAATCCGAAACATGAGCCACAACACAGCATGGATGTCCCTGCCATATATCCTCTGAATGAAGGAGAACTTTTCCGCCAGAGCTTACACCTTTACTGACAAAAGGTTCCCAAGCTACAAATCCATCTATCTGTCCGAGCTCGAGCTGTTTTATCATGTCCTGGGGAGAAAGCTTTACGACATAGATGTCTCCCCCCTCTGTACAACCCATAACTGCGATTGAGAGCACGATTGTAATAATTGCGTATTTGGTATCCATGATGGAAATTTTATTTAAAACGGTTAAAAACATTTTTCATTATGGAAAATTTTGAGGTACAATTGGAAAGATTTAATAACAAAAAAATACAAATGGAAATACATGCTTGAGCGGCTTGTAAGGGCACTTTTAGCAGGTGAGAAAGAATTCTCACTGGAGCTGGAAAGGGTTATAGAGGAAATGGGAATGGATTTATCCGATTTTGCAGTAAAATGTGGTATTCCTTACTCCACTCTTTATAAAATTGTTAGAGGGCAGAGATCTCCAACCGTCAGGACACTGAGGAGGATTTTATCTGTTTTCAAACCAGAAGGTGGATTCATAGCAATTATAGCGGCGGGATATATTCTGGAAGATGCAAAACCCTTCAAAATAGATTTTCCTGTGAGATCCTATCCAGCCGGAAACTTTGAGGAGGCGCTAATCATGGCTGTAAGGGCGGAGAAAGAAGGTGCTCTGGCTATAGTTTGTGCACCTGTGCTCAGGCCAACAATTGAGAAAATGGTAGATATTCCGGTGTTTACAATGCGACCTAAAGGGAGTGTTCTCAGGGCAGTCAGACAGGCGATAAAAAGTCTTGGAGATTAATTATTTCTCTCCTGTCTGATATTGGAAATCATATCCTCTATTTTATCCATCTCCTCAATTATTTTCTGTTTTGCGGCAGTGCTGTCAAGGTAATCGAGGGGAGCTCCACATCTCATGCAGGCGAAATTCATTTCCATTGCCATCTCATATTTTACCTTAAGGCAACCATTAATACATATATAGTAAACAGCTGAATCCTCCATCTCTAGTTTCTCTTCGAGCTTTTTTTTCGTCCTCATCAGCTCACGCAGAATCACGTCTCTGACCTTTGAGTAGTTGATTTTCCAGTAGTATTCCATCCAACCGGTCTCTTCGTCTCTCTTTCTTCTATACTCTGCTATTCCAAGTTCATAAAGCGAAAATAGGGCTCTTCTTACCTCGTTTATCTCAATACCGAGTTCTTGGGATATCTCCTCGTCAGTAAACTCTCTCTGTGGTCTCAGTGTATAAACAATGACCCCCACTTCCCCTGCTACTCTTTCCACAAGCTCGTTAATAAGTTCTTCGCTCTGAGGTACATCCACGCATGGTATATATGTAACTAGTCCTTATTTAATTTTGCGTCTTGGTAATACGATATGTTGTTTGAAAAATTATACAAAAAATTTTTTTAAGGTCTGGTTTCGGAGACACATCGGTACTAAGACTACTCCCATCACAGCCGAAATCGTGACTGTAATCAGCCTGCCATTACTTAGTTATTCATGTTATTGCCTGATACTAAAGAAGAACTTCTTTTACCAGATACAAACATGTGTTGGTGAAATACAGAAATAAATGAATTTCTAACTGAATTTGGATTTTAACTGAATTGAAAACATCTGAAATCGCCACTAAGCTTTAAGTAATAGCGAACAGACATAAATAAGGTAACTCAAAGTTAACAGCGACAATACAGTCTCTGAGTGGTTGTCATCAGGGGTGATGGTATGAGTGGGAAAGTTGTAGGAATTGTGCTATTGGTTGTTTTAGCTATGATGGTTGCGGGATGTACTGCACAACAGCAAACTGCTCAAACATCAACTTCCAAGTTGAGCATCGCAGAAAAGGATGGAATTCTGTACATGAGGGAAGAAGAAAAACTTGCAAGGGATGTGTATCAAACCTTATACAATAAATGGAAGTTACAAATATTTGCCAACATAGCGGAAAGTGAGCAAAAACACATGGATTCTGTAAAGAAACTGATAGACAACTACAACTTGGAAGATCCAGCAAAAGAAGGAGTAGGAGAGTTTACGAATCCAAAGCTTCAAGAATTGTACAACAAACTTGTTGAAGATGGTAGCAAATCAATTGAAAATGCTTTGAAAGTTGGAGCAATGATAGAGGAGATAGATATTATTGACCTCAAGAAGCATCTGTCAGAAACAAACAAGGAAGACATAAAGCTCGTTTACGAAAACCTTATGAGGGGTTCAAGGAATCATCTCAGAGCTTTCACATCGAATCTGGAGAATTATGGAATATCCTATGAGCCACAGTATCTCAGTAAGGAAGAATACGAGCAAATTGTCAGCAGTCCAATGGAGAAAGGTACAAAATAATGACATTAATGATAGACATGGAAAAATGCTTGAATGAGAAACAAATGTAAATGCTGAAAAAGATTGCTTAACTTAGAAACCCTCGAGAGAGGATTTAACTGAGAATTCAATTGAAGTTATTTTGAAATGATTCTGAGAAAACACATGAAAGATGGATAACGAATAAGTATTTATATAATGGCAGACACATATTCAAATTGTTCTCAGATTGCACTAATCGAGAATTAGAGAGTAACGTGTCGCGCAATGAGAAAAGATAACGAAAAAAGGAGGCTTTAGAAATCCTTGAAGGAGTGGTAACTATGAAGGCACCAAGTGATACAACAAAATACCTTGTCTATGCTGAGATAATGGCAGAAGGTGTTGTAGAGAGACCTGATGTGGTCGGGGCGATATTCGGTCAGACTGAGGGTTTGCTTGGAGACGAACTGGATTTAAGGGAACTCCAGAAAACTGGCAGGATTGGAAGGATAGAGGTTAAAATAGAGAGCAAGGGAGGAAAAAGCTACGGAGAGATAAAGGTCCCTTCAAGCCTTGACAAAGTGGAAACAGCAATACTCGCAGCAGCTCTCGAAACAATCGAAAGGGTTGGACCATGTGCGGCAAAAATCCGAGTGAGGAAGATAGAGGATGTCAGGGCAACAAAGAGGAAGAAAATTGTCGAGAGGGCTAAGGATGTGCTAAGAGACCTCTTTGAGGAACCTGAAATTGAATCAGAGAAGATCGGAGACCTCGTCAGACAGGCGGCGAGAGCAGAAGAGATAATCGAGTATGGTGAGGAGAAACTTCCAGCAGGTCCAACAGTCGATGAGTCTGATGCAATAATTGTGGTTGAGGGAAGAGCAGATGTGCTCAATCTACTCAAAACCGGAATCAGAAATGTGATTGCCGTTGAGGGCACAAATGTGCCCAAAACCATAGTTGAATTAAGCAAAAAGAAAACAGTTACAGCATTCTTAGATGGAGATAGAGGTGGAGACCTCATACTCAAAGAACTTCTCCAGGTTGCTGAAATTGATTATGTTGCAAGAGCTCCAGAAGGCAAGGGAGTCGAAGATCTAACTCAGAAGGAGATAATAAAAGCCCTGAGAAACAAAATACCTGTTGAGCAGGTACATATAATCAAGGTTAAAGAAAGCAGAGAGAACAGAGTGAAAGAAGAGAGGGAAGAAAGACACACAGAAACTAAGGAAGAAGGAATAGAAGTGAAGCTCAGGGAGAAAACAGAGGAAAAGATTGAAAAGGAGGAAAGAAAAGCACTAAAGGAAGGGGTCTTTGACATTTTCAGAAAGCACAAGGAAGAGGTTGAAGGGAAGTTAATAGCAAGGATCCTTGATAAAGGGAACAACCTCGTCAAGGAAATACCTGTGAGGGACCTGGTGAAAACACTGAAAACAAACAACACTAAGGGAGAAACGATAGTGTTTGATGGAGTGATAACTCAGAGAGTTATTGACCTTGCAGCTAAGAGGAACATCAACTACCTGATTGGAGTCAGACTTGGTAGTGTTGTTAAAATCCCGACCAGTATCAGAGTCATCACCTTTGATGAGCTTTAGCTTCATCACTTTTTATTTTTTATTTCTTTCACAGTATCATGGGAGTTTGAGAAACTTTTTTAATATCCCTCAATCCAATGAAATCTGATGAAGGGTCTTGTTGGGAGAATTTTCGGTGAGGCGAGCTCTACTGAATTCAGTTTTGTTGTTTTTGAGCCAAAAGAAGTAAAAAGAACAGATTATGTTAAAGTATGGAACGACTCTGATGGATGGGTTATTGCTCAGGTTCTTGATATTATAGCCACAACTGATTTGAAAGAATCAGATGCTCTTAAAGGTAGAGAGGCTGAAAAGGAAGCATACATAGCAAAAGCCTATGTTATAGGCAGTAGAGATGACAAAGGTCTTTTGAGAGTTCCAAAAACTCCTTTTGTCCCTGGAGAGAATGTTTTCAAGGCTGATAAAGAGATGATAGTTGAGGTACTAGGTTTAAAAAGAGATGGAGTTTATATCGGCCTTATTGAAGACACCGACATCAGGGTAAACCTAGATGCAAACTCACTTGTTCAGAAACATTGTTGTATTCTGGCGAAAACCGGAAGTGGAAAGAGCTATACTGCAGGAGTGATAATAGAGGAGTTGATAGAGAGGGGAGTACCTCTTTTTATCATAGATCCTCATGGAGAATATGCCTCACTGAAGGAGCCGAATGACAATCCAGAAGAAATTGAAAAGATGAGTTACTATGGGATCTCTCCAAAAGGTTATGGAGATAAAATAAGAGTTTATGTACCTCCAAACTCTCCTTTCTTGGACAGGGCTGATGGAGTTCTCAGGCTTGATGGTACCAATCTCACCCCGGAGGAGATAGTTGATCTCACGGGGATAACAAATTCTACTCAGCAGGCTCTCCTCTATCAGGCGATAAAGAATTTGAGAGATGAGGACTACACGATTGAGGACATAATATCAGAGGTTGAAAGCTTCAAACACAATGCAAGGATTGGATTGCTCGGACATCTGGAAAAGATCCTCGATTCTGGATTGTTTGGAAAGGATCCAACTCCCATTGACATCCTTCTTCAGAAGGATAGGGCAATCGTTCTTGATATGAGGGGAGTCCCTCCGGAGCATCAGGAGTTGATAGTTTCAAGGGTTTGCAGCAGACTCTTTGAGATGAGGAAAAGGGAAGAAGTTCCACCGGGTATGATAGTCATCGAGGAAGCACATAATTTTATTCCAGAAAGAGGAATGGGAAAGGCTGTTTCAACACAGATAATGAGAACGATTGCAAGTGAGGGGAGGAAATTCGGTCTTGGACTTCTCGTAATAAGCCAGAGACCTGCGAGGGTTGATAAGAACGTGGTCAGCCAGTGCAACACGCAGATAATTCTGAGAATAACGAACCCAAACGATTTGAATGCAATAAAAAAGGGAGTCGAAGGTTTGACTTCGGAAATGGTAGGTGAGATAAAGCGATTGCCTCCAGGAACGGCGATGGTGGTGAATCCCGAGCTTGAAAAGCCGATTATTGTGAACATAAGAACAAGAAAGAGCAGACATGGTGGAGTATCTGTCAGTGTTGTGAAAGTAAAGAAAGGTAGTAAAGAGAAGGAAACTAAAAAAGAGAAGAAAAAACAGAAGGAAAAAGAGAGAAAGGAAGGTAAAAGAAAGGATAAACAGGATAAAAAAAGCAAAAAGAAAGGTTTCTTCAGAAAAATGTTTGGTTGAAGCAATTTCCTGAAGCACTTTCAGAATGGACAAAACTAAAATATCATTCTAACTCTATTTAAAGCTGTGAAATTTGTCCATATGGCTGATATTCATCTGGGTAACAGACAGTATGGAAGCGAAGAGAGGCAGATGGATTTTGCACAGGCTTTTCTTGATGCAATCAGGTTCTCGGTAAAGAAAGAGGTTGATTTCATACTCATTTCTGGCGATCTTTTCCACAAGAAAACTGAGATGGATCCTGTTACCCTGCTTCAGGCGAGGAAGGTTCTTGAAATTCCTGAGAGGGCTGGAATACCCGTTATAGCTGTTGAAGGAAACCACGACTCTACTTATTTCAGGGAGAACTATTCATGGATGGATTACCTTGCATCAAGTGGTCTGCTAATAAATTTGAAACCAGAGTTCTCTGACGGGGTTGTTCTTCGTGAGTGGGATGGAGAGAACGGGGCTTACTTTGAAATAGATGGAACCAGAATATACGGGATGAAGTATTACGGCTCTCTGACCGAGAAGGTTCTTGATGAGTATGTTAGAAAAATCAAATCATCTGATTTTACGATTTTCATGGCACATATCGGTGTTGAAGGATATGTTAAGAACATGTACGGCTGCATTCCATCGGCAAAGCTTCACAAGCTGAGAGGGAAAGTTGATTATATTGCTCTCGGTCATCTGCACAGAGCCTTTGTAGAGGGAAACCTCGTTTTCAACCCGGGGAGTCTTGAATCCTGTGATATTTCAGAAACCCGGTATGAAAGGGGGATTTATTTTGTGGAGGTGGATGATAGGGTTGGATTCTCTCTTGTTAACAGCTTTTATACTCCAAGAGATTTTGTGATTCTCGATTACAGTATGAAAAGTCCGGATTTGAATGAATTTGAAAGTTTTATAAGAGCAAAAAGGGCAGAGGTTGGAGAAAAAAATAAACCTGTTGTGGATTTAAAAATTGAGGTGGAAAGAGCAGTCAGGTCTGCAATTTCAGAGGAAAATTTGAGGAAAATAATATCTGATTTTTTTGATCCTCTGCTTGTTAGAATTCACTGGGAGGTAAGGAACATCTTTAAACCATCTCTTCCAGATCTGGAGTCAAAGGAGTCGATAGAAAGAAGTGTCATATCCCAGTTGCTTGAAAATTACAGCTATGGGGATATTTCTGATGAGGTTTTGAATTTTAAGAGAATCTTTTCCTCATCCTTTAACCTTGTTGAAGTGGATAAAATGGTTGAGGATGTTTTGACTCACAGAACAAGAAAAGAAGCTGTAAAACCTGGGGAATATTCAGAAAGTCAGGTATCTGAAAAGCTCGAGAAATCCAAAAAGTCAGATGCGGAGGCTGAAAAAAAGAAAGATTTTGAGGATGTCGAAGAAGAATGGGACTGGAGGAGTGCCCTTGATTCTGCAGGTAGAACTCGAAAACATAAAAAGCTATGAACTGGAAAGGTTTAGCTTCACTCCCGGGCTGAATGCCATAATAGGGGAAAACGGAGCTGGAAAAACATCCATAGTTGAGGCTATCGGTTTCGTTCTTTTCGATTCCCTTCCATATAAAATCTCTGAATTTTTGAGAAGAGGAGCAAAGAAAGGGAGAATCAAGGTCAGATTTCTGGCAAAGGATGGCAGAGTTTATGAGGCTGTGAGGAAAATAAGTGAAAGCGGGACAGTTGAGTACTATCTGAATGATCCCGAGACAGGCAGGGTAGCTGAGGGGAGGGAGGTTGTAGAGTGGATAAGAAATGCCTTTGGAATTGAAAGTGACAGCAAAATGTTCTTTGAGAACGCAATAGGCGTTCTGCAGGGAAAAATGACATCTCAATTCCTTGAACCACCCAGCGTGAGAGATAGAATCTTCTCACCTCTCATTGGAGTGGAGGGTTATAAGAAAGCCTTTGAAAAAAGCAGAGAATACGAAAATATGCTTCAGGATAAACTTTCTGAGGTTGAAAAGGAAATTTATGGTCTTCAAAAAGAGCTTGAACAGAAAGAAATCCTTGAAAGGGAGATATTAAAGTTGAGAAAAAGAAAAGAAGAGCTCGAAAAGGAACTTGAAAACAGGAATTCCTTCCTTGAAAACCTCGAAAGAGAGCTAAAGAAGATTGAAAAAATAAAGGAGGAAATTACAGGGACGGAGGTTAGAATAAGGGAAATAATCTCATCTCTGAATCATTCCAAGTCAGAGTTTGAAAAAGCTGAAAAAAGGCGTGAAGAAATTGAAAAAGTTGAGAAGGAGATAAAAGAACTTGAGAAAGACTACAGAGAGTATGTTGAGCTGGAAGAAAAAATAACCAGGCTAAAGGCAGAGGAGAGGGAACTTTCGAGAAAGAATGAGAAACTTTCAAGTCTTAAAACAGAGCTTGCAACTCTTAAATCAAGACTTGCCTCACTGAACATCGAACTTAAAGAGATAGAGGAGAATGAGGCAGTCAGAGAAAAAATTCTCCCCTTAGCTAAAAAGGAAAATGAACTGGTTGAAAGAATAAAAAGTATTGAGATTGCGGAGGCTGAAATAAAACAGCTTACAGAAAGACTTGAAGAACTTCAGAATGAGATTGAGCAAACATCCAGAAAGATTGCGGAGTTATCTGAAAAGAAGAAAAAGCTTTTAGATGCAGAGGATAAACTAAAGAAGGTTGAAAATGCTGATGAAAAGTATGAATCAATTCTGAAAAAGCTAACAGTGATGAAAGGTGAAAGGAGAACTCTTTTGAAGGAGTTTGAAATGCTAAGAGCCAATAAATGCCCTATTCTTGAGATCGATTGCAGTAAAATTGCAGGAAAGAGGGGTGAGGTTGAAAGTAAAATTCAGGATATTTCCAGCAGGATAAATGCCCTCGAGAATGCCCTTGAAAAGGCAAAATCTATTCTTGAGAAGAAACAGACCCTTGAGAGCTTTGTTCAGAAACTTAGAGGAGAAATAAACACTCTAAAAGGTCTTGAATATGAGCTGGAGGCAAAAAACAAAATGCTTTCCGGGATTTTAGAGAAAGTAAAGGAGAGAAAAGAGGAAACTAAACTGAAAGATAAATTGCTGGCAGATTATGAGAAGGTTAAGGGAAGTAACGACAGGCTTAGCAGGATTGAGGCACTGATTTCAAGAAAAGACGGGGTTCTTGAAGAGATTAAAAAGCTGAAAGAAAGAACATCAGAAATTGAGAAGGAGATAAAAGCTCTTGAACCAGTTAGGGAAAGATATATGGGACTAATGGATGAAATAGACAGACTTTCAGACCTTATGAACAGAAAAAAACCACTTTACCAGCAGTACATTTCTATCCTGAAGGTTTTTGAGCAGAAACCCTTGGTGGAAGATGAAATCATTAATCTCAGATCAAAGATTAACGAGCTTGAGAATGAGCTGAGAAAGGAACAGGAAAAAATGGAAAAGCTTGCAGAAAGCTTCAACCCAGAAGATTTTAACAGAATGAAAACCGAACTGATGAAGGTTGTGGCCGAGCGGGGTAGAATTGAGGGTGAGCTTAAGGAGATTGTGAGAAATCTTGAAGAGGGAGAAATCAGGTTAAAAGAATTCTCAGAAAAGGAAAGGGAGTTTAGGAAATTAAATGAGGAGAAAAAAAGGCTTGAGGATAAGAAGAGGTTTATAAGGGATTTGAGAGACATATTCAGGCTTGCCATCCCGGAGATAACCAGAGCATATGTTGAGGCTGTATCAGTCGAGGCTAACAGGATATTCTGTGAGATAATGGGAGATTACGGATGGGAGCTGAGGTGGACTGAGGACTTCGGAATCAGGGCAAAGTACAGAGGGAAGGATATTGATTTCGCCCAGATGAGTGGAGGAGAGCAGATGAGTGCAGCGATATCAATCAGACTTGCACTTCTGAGCATCCTTTCAACTGCTGGAGTTGCCTTTTTTGATGAGCCGACCCAGAATATGGATGAGTTGAGGAGAAGAAACCTTGCAACTCAGCTGTCAAGGGTAGATGGATTCAAACAGATTTTTGTGATAAGTCATGACGATACCTTTGAGGAGATGGTTGAAAACGCTGTTAAGATAGAGAAGGAAAATGGAGTTTCAAAGGTCAGGAGCTGATATGGCTGATTGAGGTTTGATATCAGAGGGGAGATTTATGGAATTCCATGTTGGAAAAGTATTGAATTCGAGGATAATCGAATCCGCTCACCTCTTCTTAGATCACATGAAAAGGGAAGAGTCCAGAAAAGTGGAGGTTCCGAATATAGAAAAGTTTGGACTTAATGTTGATCGGGACTGGGAGTTCGGAGTTCTCAATGATGTGAGGGTTGTAGGGGTTGATGGAAGTCAGATAAATCATCTCAGAGAGTTTGGAATTCCTTTTGGAGCCGTTCAGGTTGCGAAAGTCGCTGTTTTACACGGTAAAGCCAGGTTCAATGTCGATTACAGATGTAAGTGGATAGGACTCAACGAAGATGCAGGCTTTGAGAGATTTAAGCTTGAGATACAATCACTCATCGAGGAAATTGAGATGGCTGGGGAGAGCTATCTCTTCATGGATGGTAGTTTTGTACTTTCCTTCACATCACAGTTCAGAAAAGAGTTGAGAGACGCTTACATTGAATCCGTCAATGAACTACTCCAGAGCAGTGAAATGAATCAAACTCCTGTATTCGGGTTCATAGAGGGGAGTTATGCCAGAGATCTGACTTCAGACCCCTTCATTCATGACGCTCTTTTTCTATCAACCCATCTCAAGAGATTTGAATACACCGAACCATTAAAGTGTGAGAGAGATATTAGTGGATACAGGAGCGATGTTTACTTCTCTTACCTGAAGTTGAATGCCTTTCCGGTTCGCATAGAGTTTCCTGGGTGGATGGCTGATGACCACAGCAAATTTATGGAAATAGCAGCAGCTGAATGCCTTATAGGTTCAACCAGGAACTACCCCTATATTTTAGAAAGAGCCCACAGGTATGCTGTAATAAGCGAAAAGGAGAGAGAGGCAATAGGCCTATTTCTTGCAGCAAAAACTGGAAAACAAATTTCGATGAAATATCTGTCAAAAAGATAAGGTGAGATTATGAAGGTTAAACGCCTTTTGAGCCATGATGAATTTGAGGTTGAGGGAGAACTTAAGATTGGTGACATAGTGAAAACATCCGGCACATTTGCAATAGTTGTGGACATAATTCATGAGGAGCCGGAGATTGTGAAATACCTGAATGTTGATGCGGAGAAAGTAAGGAAATTTATGCCAGACCTCGCTTTAAGGGGGAGGATTGCAAAGTGCATCTCTCTTGTATGTAAGCGTCCTCCTGAACCGGGAGAAGATGTTGAACTTGCTGATTTTTCTGATTTGAGAGAGATTCACTTTTCTAACGGTGAATTCTGTATGCCCTATTTGACTTCACTTATAAGGAAGTGCAGAGACAGGCTATGGATAGTCAAAGAGTATCTTAACACTCTAATGGATGCAATTCCTGAGGAAAGAGAGGTTATAGAAATAATAAGGGCTGAAGTGGAGTATGGGATGTTGAGAGGGGTGGAGCTATGAAAGCTGTTGGACTTGTAAAGGCATCGGAGGGAGTAAATTTCAACTTCATAACACCTGAAAACACGCTGCGTAATGGTGAGTTCGTTTATTATATCTGGGAGGGGAAGAAGGTTATTTGCAGGGTTATTAGAAAAAAACCTCTCCGCCCTTTTCCAGATATATATCTCTCAAAACCTCATATAAGTCCTGAAAGAATAGTAAAAGCTTTAGGTCTTGATACAACAGAGTTTGAGCTTTTTGAAGTTACTGCAGGCATAATAGGTTATTACGACAATGACCTCGGTTTTGTAAATCCAAGAGTAACTCCAAAACCAGGTCAGCAGGTTTTTATTGCTGAGAAAGAGGTCATTGAAGATGTTTTGATGAAAAAAGCAGCTGGAGAGACAGGTTCTGCACACATTGGATTTCTTCTGAACAGAGATGACGATGTTCCTGTTGTTCTTGACACCTCGCTGATAGTAAGCGAGCATATGTGCATTCTTGCCTCAACTGGGAGTGGGAAGAGCTATCTTGCAGGTGTTCTGGTTGAGGAACTGCTCAAGCCTTACAATTCTGCAGCAGTTCTAATACTTGATCCCCATGGTGAGTATCACACGCTTAAGGAAGTGGAGGGAAGAGAAGAGTTTGTTCAGGATGGATACAGGCCAAGGGTAAAGATTCTTGGTAAGGGTGAGGTCAAAATAAGGCTCTGTGAGCTTGAATATGATGAGCTGATAAATGCTCTGCCACCACTGAGTGACAAAATGGAAGCGATTCTTAACTCTGTTTACAGAGAAATAGAGGGAACAAAATTCACTTCAGAAACTCTGCTGGAAAAAATTAGAGAGATAGCAGATAAAGAGGATGTAACAGCAAGGGCTCTCACATGGAGGATAAGGAGATACATTGAGAGTGTGGAAATAATTGATGACTTTGATCACATTCTGCTGAAAGAAATCCTCAGACCGGGTATGGTGGCAGTAATACAGATGTCAGAGATGAGTGACATTGAGCAACAGCTTTTAACATCGGTGCTCCTGAAAAGGATTTTGAATGCCAGAATAAATTCGGAAAAAGGTTTACCTGGTGAAAAGCTTGAATATCCGGTGTTTGTGGTAGTTGAAGAGGCTCACAGATTTGCCTCCAAGGATTCAAAAAGCTTCGATGTACTCAAAACAATACTTTCTGAGGGCAGAAAGTTTGGGATGGGTGTGTGTCTGATAAGTCAGAGGCCATCAAAAATCGACTCAGATATTTTGAGTCAGTGTATGACACAGGTAATAATGAGGATTGTAAATCCTGCGGATCAGGAAAATATCAGAGCATCGGTGGAAAGTATTGGTAAGGAGCTGATAGAGGAGCTACCTGGGCTTACAAAAGGTCAGGCTCTTGTAGCAGGAGTAGCGATAAACTCTCCAGTTCTGATGAGGGTCAGAAAAAGGATAACTTCACATGGTGGAGTAAGCAAGAAAGCCCCTGAAGAGTGGATAAACCACCTTAAAACGGCAGAAGAAGGGGAAATCCCAGTCATGAGAAATCAGAAGAGGCTGTTCTGGGATCAGTGAACTTGGTTCATTAAACACATTCTCTGAAAAAAGATTTTATATGGATAAACCCTTAGACATAGTATGGGAAAACAATCTGGATTTTTAGCAATCCTTTTTCTGATTGTTGTTTTAATTTCTCTGATAGTTCCAGTAACCTCAATCGAAGTTACATCAGGTGGGCAGGTTGTTATCGATCAACCAAAGAAAGATCTGATTGTTTCGGCTGGAAAGGTGATGGTAGTAGCCCCTGTAGAGGGCGATCTTATTGTTGCAGGTGGGGAAGTAGATATTTTAAATAACATAGGCGGTGATCTGATCGCTACAGGGGGTAAAATTGACTTAAAGGGAGATGTGGGAGGGAAGCTGATTGCAGCCGGAGGAGATGTAAGAGTTAGTGGAAATGTGGGAAGATTCGTTATTGCCACCGGGGGCGGGGTTGTGATAGAAGAGAACTCTGAAATCAATGGTGATGTTCTTCTTGCCGGTGGGAAGATGGAGAATAAAGGATTTATAAAGGGAAATCTTACCGTTTTTGGAAGAACATTCGAAAACCATGGCACAATCATGGGAAAGCAGACTTTTAAAGGAACAACAATCCTGCCACCGTACCTTTCTGAAATATTTGCAGCAGGATTTCTCGTACTTGGCCTAATCATGCTGTGGTTTAAATCTGGCCTGTTTGAAAGGGCAAATTCCAAGATTGAAGTTGGTGGGATGGAACTCATAAAACGGATACTGATAGGATTGGGGGGAATAATAGTCTCGGCGATAATTATTGTTCTGTTGTTCATCTCTGTGGTAGGGATACCATCTGCACTTCTGGTTCTTGCAGCCTTCACCATTGCACTGCTTTTATCAAATCTCTTTGTTTCATATACAGCAGGAAAGTCCCTTATTTCCTCAAAAACCAGAAATCCGTATCTATACTTTGTCGCAGGGTTTTTAGTCCTATTTATTGCTTTCAGACTTCCCTATATTGGGGATCTGATTAGATTGATCACAACAAGCCTTGGGTTTGCAGGAATCATATATTTGATGAGAGACTGGAGAAAATCAAAGAGCCAGGAGGTCTAAAAAGGGCAAAAGGATGAGCCAAGGAAAAGATTTGTGGAGAGATTAAAAAATGAGGATCGATCATCTGCTCGTGAAGAGGGGTTTTTTCTCCACAAGACAGAAAGCAAAGGAAGCAATAAAGAGGGGAGAGGTTTTTGTTGATGGTAGAAGGATTGAGAAACATTCGGAGGATGTGAACTTTTCCGTAAAAATTGAGGTTTTAGGGGAGGAGAGGCCAAAGGGTTACTGGAAGCTGAAAAATCTGAATGAGAAGTGGAACTTCATAAATAAGAGCAGCAGAATCATTGACCTTGGTTCAAGTGCTGGAGGTTTCCTTCTCTATGCCTCTGAAATTGCAGAATTCGTTCTCGGGATTGAGTACAGCAGGGAGTTTGAGAAAGAACTATCTAAAATCAGAAGAGAGAATGTGGAAATAATTTTTGAAGATGCCTTCAGAATTGATATAAATTCTCTCAGGAGATACGGGAGGTTTAATGTTATTCTCAATGATCTAACATTGAAACCTGAAGACTCTCTTAAATCCCTCAGTAGATTCTCTCCACTTGTTAAAGGATATGCCCTTTTTGTCGCTAAAACAGGAATAGACAGTAAAATTCCTGAGATTGGGTGGGAGATAATCGCGCACGAGGTATCGAATGCGAAAAAGGAGGAGTACTTCCTTCTGAAAATAGAGTAGTTAAGCTTTTAAGTAGGAATGCTTTCTGCTGTTCATGGGAAGAGTCTGGAAGTTCGGAGATGACATCGATACCGATGTCATAATTCAGGGTAAATATCTTGTAATAAACGAACCGGAAGAACTTGCAAAGCATGTTTTCGAGAATATAAATCCTGGTTTTGCAGAGAAGGTTAAAAAAGGAGACATCGTTGTAGCAGGAGAAAACTTTGGATGTGGGAGCAGCAGAGAGCATGCACCTCTTGCGCTGAAGGCTACAGGCATAGAAGCTGTTGTGGCAAAATCTTTTGCGAGAATATTCTTCAGGAACGCAATAAATCTTGCTTTAAGGGTTGTTGAATGCAGAGACACTGATAGAATCGAGGAGGGAGATGAGATCGAGATCGATTACAGAAAGGGTGTTATAAGAAACCTGACGAAAAGTGAGGAGTACTCTATCACACCCCTTCCGGACTTCGTTGAGAACATAATGGAAAAGGGTGGGCTGGTGGAGTTTGCAAGGGAGCTTTACAGAGGGAGATCATGAAAAAAATTGCTGTGATACCAGGGGATGGTATAGGTAAGGAGGTAATGAATTCAACTCTCAAAGTACTCTCTGCTTTCGATTTCCCCTTTCAGTACGAGTGGGGAGAGGCTGGTGATGAAACCAAGGAAAAAACCGGAGAGGCTCTTCCTGAAGAAACCCTTGAGTTATGCAAAAAAAGTGATGCTGTGCTTTTTGGTGCAGCTGGAGAGACTGCAGCGGATGTTATCGTCAGACTCAGGAGAGAGTTGAATACTTTCGCCAACATAAGACCTGCAAAAACATTCAGGGGTGTAAAATCCCTTTTTGAAGATGTGGATATTGTTATAGTCAGGGAAAATACCGAATGCCTCTACAAGGGGATAGAATTTGAGGTTGAGGATGCAGCAGCAGGAGTAAGGATCATCTCAAAAAAAGCATCTCAGAAAATAGCAGAGTATGCCTTCAGTCTTGCAAAGAGGGAGAGGAGGAAGAAGGTTACAGCACTTCACAAAGCAAATGTGATGAGAAAAACCTGCGGTATGTTCAGGGATGTGTGCAGAGAGGTCTCAAAAAGGTATCCCGATATAGAGTTCAATGAATATTACATTGATGCAGCCTGCATGTATATGGTTCTTGATCCCTGGAGGTTTGATGTTGTGGTTACAACCAACATGTTCGGAGATATAATCTCTGATCTGGCTGCCGGAGTTGTTGGAGGTCTTGGACTTGCTCCATCTGCGAATATCGGTGAGAAGACATCTATTTTCGAGCCTGTTCATGGATCAGCTCCGGATATAGCTGGAAAGGGAATAGCAAACCCATCGGCGATGATCCTTTCTGCAACAATGATGCTTAGACACTTTGGCTATGTTGATGAAGCTGAAAAAATCGAAAAAGCGCTTGAGAAAACAATTTACGAAGGAAAGACGACTCCGGATCTTGGGGGAAGTCTCGGGACAGAAGAGATGACTTCTGAAATAATAAAAAATTTTGATAGCTGAGTATTAAGCCGTTTCAGGAATAAACTTCCTTTTTTATACTACTCATCAGTTCATCTATTCTCCTTTCCAGCTCGGAAACCTGATTTAGAAGATCTAAAAGCTCAAACTCCTCAATTTCTTCCCCCATCTCCGGGTGTGAACCTATGAAATCTCTGAGATTTACGGAAATACTTCGAGCCTCTGCAAAGGCATCGTTGAGCAATCCTAAGATTAAAAGGAGTCTTGTTTTTCTATCAAACATCAGATCACCTATCTCAAACCCACAAGCTCCTCAAGAGCCTTTTTTCTGTCTTTAGCCTTCACAATTCCGCTGGCAAGCAGAACACCATCAGCTCCCAGGTCGAGGGCTGTAACATAATCTTCATGCTTGCTTATCCCTGCTCCACAGAGAACCTTAACCTCTGAGCTGATATCTTTCGCAGCTCTGACCGAGTTCTCAACTATCTCTGGTTCGGCCTTGGATACGGGAATCCCGCTTCCAATAAGCTCAGGCGGCTCTATTGCAACATAATCAGGCTCAAGTGCGGCTGCAGAAGCGGTGGTTGAAACATTGTTGGTGCAGATAACAGAGGTGAGTCCAAGTTCTCTGAATCTGGAGACCAGAAATTCAATGTCTGCCAGTTTCAATCTGTACTCGGAGTGGTTTATCAGACTGCCCTTAACCCCTTTTTCGTGAATCATCTCAGGGGTTATCCTTCCTGTGTGACTTCCGTAGCTCACAGCATCGACATGCTGGGAGTAAACATCAACCTGAATCTGTGAGACAATCTCCTGAATATCGAGAAGGGGCGGAGCAATGGCGATGTAATCATCTGCTCTTGTAGAAACATCCTCAACTATCTTTGCAAGCTCAATAGCCTGCTTTCCGCTTCCCTCCTTGTATGCTTTGAAGTTTATTATAATCACTCCCATCCATCCACCTCAGAAGTCGGTCATTACTCTGAACTGATCAGTGTCTGGCTTCATGAACTGTAAAAATCTCCTGACAGCTCCCTCTATATCCCTTGCTCTTGTTATTGACCTGCCCACCACCAGAATATCTGCTCCCTCTGCGATAGCCTCTCCAACATTTTCGGGTCTCAATCCACCTGCAACTGCGACGAGCACATCGTACTTCTTGACATCCTTTACGAATTTCCACGGTGGAAGAGCTTTGTTTTCGACATCTATTGCCCTATGGAGCTCAACAACATCAGGAAGAACCCCTTCTGCCTTCAGCTTCTCCAGAACCTCTGCAGGTTTATCTACATTCAGCATGTCAATTACCGAAAGAATTCCTGTCTTTTCCGCCTCCTTTATTGCCTTAACAATTGTGGGGATTGGGGCAAGACCTGAAACCACGACAGCATTTGCTGTGGCATCGGCAGCCATCCTGGCTTCGAGATTTCCTGTATCGAGCGTTTTCAGATCAAGAACAAAGAAACCTTCTGGCCTCTCCTTTCTCAGTTCGAGTATAACCTCAGCACCGTATCTTTTTAAAAGAGGAGTTCCCACCTCAAAGATTATGTGATCGCTTCCCGGAATGTTTCTCAGAACATTCTTTACCTCTTCAAGCTCTGGCAGATCAATTGCTATCTGCAGGTAGGGTGGATCCCAGAGCTTTGTAAGTCTTCTTCCGGCAAAGGGATGAACGGATCTATCCTTTTCATATAACATGGTTTCCACATCCGGAAAACCTTCCATGGCTCTTCTCAGAGCGAGTTTGGTGGCACCGTAGTTGTAGTAGTATATCTTATCCCTGTTCCGTGCCTTTGGGTGTATGAAAACGCTCACTATTACAACAAGGTTTTCAGCCTCATCTTTTGGCACTATCCCCTCTTCAACAGCATCTGCAATTGCCTTTGCCACAGCAGACTGTGCAGGACCAAAAATCATCTCAGCCTGCTCCATTTCCTTTACTGTTACTTTTGGAATTATAAGTGCCGGTGGTTTTGTTATGAGGTTTGGTCTCAGAACTGCGAGGAGGGGTGTGTGACCGGCTGATAACTGCGACATACTGTTTACAAAAGCCATGCCCACAGGGCCATTCTTCTCTCCAACTACGAGGTCAATGTGAGCAACCTCATATCCTTCACCAATCAAAGCCTCTCCAACTCTCATAATCCTAACACCTTTTTATTTTCTGATCATCAGATAGCTGTTTATTCACAGATTAAATCAAGAATGTGTTATAATAAAAGCTTTTGGTTAAAGAACTGAATGAAAAAATTGTAAAATACTTAACCAGCTTCGAGAAGCTCGATTCCATCTTCGGTCAGCTTGAGTTTTCCATCCTCCTCAACAACAAAACCCTCCTTTATTAACCAGTCCAGATTGAATTTCATCTGAAAATCACTCAAGTTCAGCTCTTTTTTTATCTCTTCCCTCGTTTTTCCATGAATGCCTATGGAGGCTACGATCTGTCTTCTGATTGGACTCTGGGATGCTTTGAAAAGTCGCTCGTGATGCTCTCTATCTCTGACCTTTTCCCCCATAAAACTCACCCTTTTTGTTTATATCTGATTTCAATTTAATCCTTTCGGAGTTCTTAATCTGATTGAAAGATCAGCAATATTTGAAAAATAGCATCAGTTTATCTGCAACCCTATTATTCTATCAAGCTCCCGAAGAAATCTTTCAACCTCTGATTCCGGAATGAGTGCACCTGCAGCTATGCTGTGCCCACCTCCTTTTCCTCCCGTCTTCTCTGATGCAAGCTTTATCGCTTTTGCGAGATGTACTCCTCTCTCAACAAGTCTCTGGGTTGCTCTTGCGGATACTTTTATTCCCTCTTCGTTTTTAGCCAGAGCTACTATCGGTTTCTCTCTGTTGGCTTTTGAGAAACACATTCCCGCAACTATTCCAACAATCGTGTCAAGTATCTGGTCACCGGCATCGAAATACTGTATGTTTTCAAGCTCTGTTATTCCAATCTCATCAACGAGTCTGAGTCCATCTGACAGATTTTTTCTGTGGTTTTGAAGCAAGCTTCTGGCTTTTTTAAAAGCGCTGGCTCTATCTCCAAGGCAAACCATCAGTCCTATCTCATGGTGCCCGTATCTGGCTGTGGCATTCAGCAGGGTGGAAAACTCCATTGCATCTCTCAGCTCGCTCCCCTCTTCCTCTCTTGAAAGTATGTATGTCTCACCAACGAGCCTCTTTATCATTTTGAATGGTGTTCTGGACTGAATGCAGAGCTTTACGAGACCATCAACAATCCTCTTTTTCTCATCTTCGGCGAGGTCGATCCATCTTTTCCAGTCCTCCACGCCAATTCCTAGGGACTCAACAAAATCTATGGCTCCTTTCTCATTCCCGCTTATCCCTGGTAGAAAAGGATCAAAGGTGTATTCCAGCATCTTGACAAGGGGTCTTGTCTGCTTGCCGAAAAGTCTCAGATCTCTGATGCACTTAACAACTCCAGCTCTAACACCTTCCTCCAGTATCTTTCTGTTCAGTCCAAGAAGCATCCCCTCTTTTGAGTCCTGAAGGTCTCCGACCGCCCCAACAATTGAGAGAGGAGACAGGTCGATGTTTCCTGCAAAAAGTCCTCTTCCCAGTATTCTTGCCACAATGTATGTTGTAGTTGATCCTGAAAGCTCGTAACTTCCATCAAAACCGAAGGAATGGGGGTTTAGCTGAAATTCTGAATCTCCTGAGGGGACATGGTGATCTGTGATAACGAAGTCTATTCCAGCTGACTTTATTGAATTGAGCTGACCACTCCCCAGATCGGTGAACCAGGTAAAGCGGTTAGTGTCGGCAATCTCCTCTATCTCACTGTCTGAGAGTTGCTTTACAAAAATAATCTTGCAATCTATTCCAGATCTTTCAAGGGATATTTTTGCTATAGATCCAGAAGTTATTCCATCTGCATCTATATGTGTGACAACGAGAACCTCATCGTTTTTATCGATTACTGATGATATTTTTTTTGCTCTCTCGAGCATCTCTGGAGGTAAATCCATCAGAAGTCAATTATGCTAAATAAAGATAAATCTTTTGAGTGGCTTATAAGTGAATCAGAGGATGCAAAGGATGCAGAGGTAAAGCAGAAGTCACCTCAAAAACTCATCTCTCAGAAAGATAATGTTACCTCTCCCTTTTTTGACTTTCTCCACTATTTCTCTTCTTTCAAGGTCTGATATCATCAAACTGATCTTTGCCTCTGAACATCCGAGCTTTCTCCTGAGCTCTTTCTGAGACATCCTTCCATCGCTTTTAATGAGTATCTCGACAACCTCTTTCAAATCATCGGGAAGCGACTCGAATGTCTGGTTCTCATCTCTGGGGGGCAAAACCACCTCTGGTACTACTGCCCTCTTCCTTTTTGTTTTTAAGATATAAACGGCAACTCCAGTTATAGCAACAACCAGAACGGGAATAAGTAAATAGTAGTTAAATCCTTCCTCTTCTATAGTGAAATCTATCTCTTCTATGTCCTGAAATTCAGGAAACTCAATCTCCGGAAAGAGTATTATATCAAGAACATACTTTCCCTCGGAGATTACAGTTATATTCTCTTTTGCATAGAGTTTCACCCCCTCAGAGATATACATGGCGGTGATAGTGTAGTTTCCTGGAGGGACGGACTCGAAAATGTAACTTCCATTCTCAGTGACCTTTTTCTGAATGGGAGTTGTGTTTATCTCCACTATCGCACCATTGACAGGATCGAGAGTTTCCCATGAAAAAACCTTTCCGTGAATGATGGAAGCATCTGCTAAAACCACTTGGAGAAGGATTGCTGCAAGGACAACAAGAACCCTGAATTTTAGCATTAAAATCTGGCTTGTAAACTTGCTTTTAAGTTTTTCTCAATCGGCGATCATGTGGTGGGGTGTTATGAATCACCATCATTGATTTTGTGTACCGCCATCTGAAGTATTTTGAAGTAAAATAAAGCGTTTAAGAGCTTTTTAAAGTTTTATAAAGTTTCGTAAATCGTTAATAGCTGGAAAAGGAGAAAGTATCCTTAAATTTAACAGAATTCAAGGAACTAACGAGGTGATCGAGGTGATGGCGGGAAAAATTGGTAAAATTGCAGCGGTGCTGCTGGCACTCCTCCTCGTTGTGCCAGCATATGCAATGGATGCGGAGAGTATAAAAGAAAAATACATGAGGGACAAGGCAAGACTGCACAGCAAACACTTTGGAATAGTTATAAATGAGGACACTTTTGACGAGGCAAAAGAATGGCTTCTTGCAAGCTGTGATCTGGCTGTGGCTTCACTGACAAGCATAAGGGAGAAGATAGAGAACAGCAATGTAACATATCCTGAAGTTGAAGAACTCATAGATGAGATAAACGAACACATCTCAGATATCTCTGCTGTCAGAGAGGACATTGAGAGTGCACAGACTGTTGAAGAGCTGAAAGAAGCTGGCAGGGAACTCAAGAAGGAGTGGATGGAGGCAAAGGTTTCCCTTAAGAAGGCTATAGGGCTGAGATGGATATATATTATGGAAAGAGTCGTCGGGAAGACTGATGAGGTAAATCAAAGGGTTCAGGCATTGATTGAAGAGTTCCAGGCTCAGGGCAAGGATACTACTGAGCTCGAGAGGTGGCTTGAGAAATACAATGAGGATATGGCAAGAGCACAAGAAAAGCTTGAAAAGGCAAAAGAGAGACTTATGGAGCTGGATACAAACTGGCAGGTTAATAGATTTCTTTACATGGAGAACAAAGCCATGAAATCAGCTTTCCAGTATCTCAAGGAGTCACACCACAAGCTTATGAGAATCATAAAATTCATAGAGAACCAGAAGACAGGCAGTGTTGAACTCGAAGGGACTGGTGTGCTGTTTGCTGCCGGAGAAGGTTATGCAAGAATTGAGGGAGATGTCAAGGTTCTGATCTTTGGTAACGGAACTGTTACAGCTCCAGCAGATAGTGTAGTATTTGCAACCGGATTTGGGGACAGGGAAGAGAACGATGGAGCAGTCACATACACCGGAGAGGGAAGGATACTGGTTAAAGGCGAGGACATAACCGTTACAGTTGAGGGAAATGGATTGAGAATTCATGCTGTTGGAAGCGGAACCGTGGAACTTAATGGAACGGGTGTTTACAAGGTGAAGGGATTCAGCATTGACACTGATGGGTTTGTTGAGGATGAAAGTGCTGAGGAACAGGTTGAACAGATAGAAGAAATTGAGGAAGTAGAAGAAGCCTGAATTTTGATTTTTCTAACTTTTTATTTTTAGTTTAATTCGGTTAATTTAGTTTAAATCCAAAATCCGATTTCAACAAGCTTTTTCAGAGCCTTTTCGTAATCCTTTTCTCTGATGAGAATGTGGTCAGTTGAGTAGGAAGAGAAAACAAGCAGGCTTATGCCCTCATCTGAAAGAGCTTTTGATATCTCTGCAATAAAACCGACTGTTTCGAAAGGAATATCTGTATCAAAGGTTATGAGCCTAAAATCCGGCTGAATACATTCTTTCTCCTTTTGCATAAGAATTTCATTCTGAATTTCACTCTGTCTGATTACGCATGTAACCTCTTTCCCGTCATCAACAACTGCAAAGGCACCTCTCAAAGGCTTTGTGGTTTTAATAACAGCAAACCTATCATCATACAGCTTAAGTCTGCATCTAATCATTCTCAGCATCTCCAATCCTTCTGTTTTTTGGTACAAAGTTCAGTATTTCTCCCTTTCTGTGTTTACCACAGCCGAGGAAGTAGTTTCCATACCTCAAGATTATATAATTTCCTTCCGCATTGATTTCCAGATTCTCACCCCTCATCCACTTCAGAGCCTGTTCTCTGCTGACTTCAACCACATTCTTGGTAGCCAGTCTCCCGGCTATGAAGGAACCCTCTATGGAGAGCCTCAGACCATCCTTTTCCAGTGTGGCAAAGTAGATTCCCTTTGAAACTGCCTTAAATTTGTTGCAAGCTCTGAAAGCATAAATTCTTCCTTTCCCTTTCTCCTCAAATTGGAGATCGATATTCTCTATACCAAACTGCTCTTTGAGATGCTTTTTAACCTCTGCAGAGATATCCATCCTCTCACCCCGGTTTGACAAGCTTGGCGATAAAGAAACCCTCAGTATCATTGTCCTGAGGGTGTATTCTGAGGCAATTTACGACTCTTTCATCGTATTTCATTTCTCCAAACTCTGTAAACCCTTTTCTTCCTTTTACAGAGAATTTTATCCTCTCTATTTCAGCATCAGTTACTGATAGAAGGTGGCTTACAACACCCTCATTTTCTTCAGGGTCGAGGGTGCAGGTTGAATAGACAAGTATTCCACCTGGCTTCAGACACTCATATGCAGCTCTTATCAGCTGTCTCTGAAGCCTTGCGAGACTCTCAACATCCCTGATCTTCCACAATTTCAGGTATTTGAAGTTCTTTCGTATCATGCCCACATTGCTGCATGGGGCATCTAAGAGAACTCTGTCAAACTCATTCTTGTGTTTTCTGAAGCTCCTTCCATCCATCATTGTCACAACTGCATTAAGAACTCCACATTTCTGGAGGTTGGACTGGAGAATATTTAGGCGGGAAAATTTAACATCATTTGCAATTATGCAGCCCTCATTCTGCATGTAAGATGCAATCTGAGTTGTTTTTGCGCCAGGAGAAGCAGCCATATCAAGAACCCTCATGCCCGGCTCCACCTCAAGTGCTATCGCTGGAATCATCGAACTCGCCTCTTGTGAAAAGATTATACCGAGCTGGTGTTCAATCGTTCTGGTTATTCTTCCCTCACCCTCTACAAAATATCCTTCTTTACACCACGGAACTCTCTCAAAACTGAACCCCTCTATTTCAGGCATTTCATCTGCCTTCAGAAGATTCAGTCTTATACTCTGTCTTAGCGGCTTGAAAGTATATTCGATAAACTCTCTGCTGGGGTCGATTTTTTCATATCTTCTGAAAAACTCAGGGTTGATATTAAAGGTATCCATTGATCGATTTTCTTTCTCTGGTTTTAAAAATGATTTTGAGAAAAACCAAAAACCGAAAGTTTTTTTCCCTAACAGCAAATCTTACCACATGAAATCTGCACCATCATTAAAAATAGCCTTTATGTTAATCATAGCGTCAGTTATAGTAGCAGTATCCCTTGCAGGCTGTTCGCAGGAGAAGGAAATTTCACTCAAGGTTGGGGTGCTGCCCATAGAGGACGCCCTCCCCTTTGTTGTTGCAGAGGAGGAGAGCATATTCGAGAAGCATGGGCTGAAAGTTGAAGTTGTTCGCTTTCAGAGTGCTCTTGAGAGAGACAGCGCCCTGACCTCAGGGCAGATAGATGCTGTGCTGACAGATCCTCTAGCGGTAATCCTGTTGAGGAATGGAGGTATAGATGTAAAAATAGTCTCAATCTGTCTTGGAAAAACACCTCAGGAGGGTGTGTTCAAAATACTTGCCTCTCCAGGATCAGACATCTCATCTCCTGAGGATTTAAAGGGAAGACAGGTGGCGATATCCAGCAACACAATAATAGAATATGTTACGGACAGGATGCTTGGGGATGTAGAGGTTGAGAAGGTGGAGATAAAGAGCATACCTCTCAGACTTCAAACTCTCCTTGACAGCAAGGTTGATGCAGCAACCCTTCCAGAACCTCTTGCAAGTTTAGCCGAGCTTAAGGGGGCGAAAAAGATAGTATCCGATGGGGAAATGGATGAAAGCATCTCCCACACCGTTATTGTTTTCAGAACATCCTTCATAATGGAAAATGAAGATGCACTTAGGAAGTTCCTTGATGCCTATGATGAGGCGGTGAATAGGATCAACTCCGATCCCTCTGCATATAGGGAGAAATTCATTGAAATAGCAAGAGTACCTGAACCACTGGTTGAATCCTACAGCATGCCAGTGTATCCAGAATCAGAAACCTTTCCTGAAAGTTTCTATTCCGGCTATCTTGAATGGGCTCTGGAAAAGGGCTTGATAGAAATCCCCATTCCCTACAGCGAGGCTGTTTACAGACGATGATAGAGGCCAGAAGGATTTCAAAGGTTTATCCTGATGGAACACAGGCATTGAAAGATGTGAGTTTTAAGGTTAATAAGGGTGAAATTTGCTCAGTAATTGGACCATCTGGATGCGGTAAATCAACGCTCCTGCTAATTTTCTCAGGATTACTTGATGCTGAGGGAGAGATCCTTATTAACGGAAAGAGGGTAAATAAGCCACAAAGAGATGTGGCTCTGATACTTCAAGACTATGGACTTTTTCCCTGGAAAACTGTGAGAGACAACATAGCTGTCGGAATGAAAATACAGAATTTCCCGGCTGATGAGATTGAAAAGACGACAAAAACACTCATAAAAAAAATCGGCTTGGAGGGATTTGAAAAATCCTACCCAAAACAGCTTTCGGGTGGGATGAGACAAAGAGTAGCCTTTGCCAGAGCTCTTGCTCTGAAACCATCGATAATGCTGATGGATGAACCCTTTTCTTCTCTGGATGCTCTTTCAAGAGAAAGGCTTCAGGATTTTCTCATTCAGATATGGCAGGAAACATCATCCACAATCGTTCTTGTGACTCACAGCATAGAGGAAGCGGTACTTCTGGGTAAAAAGATAGTTGTTCTCACTGAAAGACCAGGTACCGTTAAAAGAATAATAGAGAATAGAAAGGCAGGCAGGTCTGAATACAGATATGAGGAAGAATTTTTTGAGAAATGCAGGGAAGTTAGAGAAACAGTTGAAAGGGTGATTGAATGAACTATGATTTCAGAGTTAAAGCTTATTTCATGGCATTTTTCATTCTGATTCTAATATGGTTTGTCGCATCCAGTCTTTTCACCTCACCTGCCCTCCCATCTCCCCAGATTGTTTTGAAGTCTTTTATTTACAGCATTCCAGATATATTGCCTCATCTGGCTGTCAGTGCATATAGAGTTCTTTATTCAATAATTATTGCTCTTGCTACAGCAATTCCTCTTGGACTCATCAGTTATAGGGACAGGATTGATAGCATCATATCTCCCTTCATATACCTTCTCTATCCCATACCTCACATCGTCTTGCTCCCGCTTATAATCCTGCTCCTCGGTATAGGTGATGCTTCGAGAATATTTCTTATATCCATGATTCTCTTCTTCCAGATTCTCGTAACAGCCAGAGATGCTGCCAGAAATGTTAGCGATTACTATATCCTCTCTCTGAGATCTCTCGGAGCAGGAGAGTGGGATGTATACAGACATGTTATTTTTCCAGCCTCTCTTCCAAAAATACTGACGGCGATGAGAATAAGTATAGGGACAGCCATAGCTGTTCTCTTTTTTGCAGAATCTTTTGCCACCAATCAGGGGCTGGGATATTTTATTCTTGATTCCTGGAGCAGAGCAGACTACAACAGCCTTTACTCTGGCATTATAACGATGGCTCTTCTCGGATTCTCTTTATATCTGGTTGTTGAAATTCTTGAGAGAAAGTTCTGTAGGTGGGTTTGAGGTAGAAATTTTTACGATTATCGGGGCAAAATTTTTGCAATCATTTTTTGGTTTGGAGAGCAAATCAGGATCTCAAAAACTCTCTTATACTTCTCTGCAGGGTTTCAGCGATTATTTTTCCATCTATCTTTCCTCTGAATTCCTTCATCACAAGCCCCATCAGTGGTTTAAAAGCCCCTTCTCCTCTTTCTTTTACAAAATCTCCCTTTTCTCTCAGGAGAGTATCAATAAAGCTTTCAAGTTCCTGTGTATCTGTTTCAGTACCGAGAAGGGATAGCAGCTCATCCTCATTCACATCAGCTTTCTTGCAGAAAATTTTAAGGACATTCTCTGCCCCTTCCTTCGCGATTTTTCCATCTGCAATGAATTTCAGGGTTACCTCGAAATGTCTTTCGCTCAAGTTCTCCACATTGTATCCATCTTTTTTGAGTTCAGAGGGGATCATATGAATAATCCTCGCAACTAAGGATGGCTGGAGGACCCTAGAATATTTTTCAAAAAGGCTGTGGTGAGGGGAGTCCGCCATCACATATGCAAGATCCTGAGATAGACCCATTTCCATATATCTCTTCGCTCTGTTATCTATCAGTTCGGGAATCTCAACTTCTCTGAGATCATCATCCACTTCTACAGGAGGAACATCAGTTTCTGGATACATCCGTGCTGCGCCAGGAAGTGGACGAAGATAAGAGGTGGTGCCATCCTCGTTGGCTTTTCTTGTTTCTTCAGGCACCTCAAATTTGCACATCTCTGCTCTCTCACATATTCTTGTTAGTGCTCTTCTTACTCTCTCCTCTTCTCCAGCAGCGATTATTATCGCATCTGTCTCTTCGGCACCAAGCCGTCTTTTTAACTCCTCCACCTCTTTCTCACTTATTCCATAGGCAGGAAGTTCATCTGTGTGGAATATTCCCCCAAGTCCAAAGGTTTTTGCAATATCTGAGAATTCAGTTCCCAGTCTCCTTCCTGGCTGAATTTCCATGCCAACAAGACCACCAAAACCCTTCAGGAGTACAGCACCCTTGAATTTTGCCCTTCTGAGAATTTTTGATTTGGTTTCAGAGAAAACCTCAGAGACATCATGGATTGTATGTTCAACTCTGGCAGCTCTTTTTTTCAACTCGTCCCTTATTTTCAGAAGGTTTAGCTGCCTGAGAACTTCATTTTCGACAATCTTGTCCAGAATATCCAAACTCTGAACACCCTTTATCTCCACTCTTGCCCCGTTTTTTATTGAGATGTTCACATCCTGTCTTATTGTTCCCAGCCCTCTCTTGACTTTTCCTGTTGAGCGCAGAATCATTCCAAGCTTTTTGGCTGCCTCGAGAGCCTCTTCAGGTGTTTTAAGGTCTGGCTCAGTGCCTATCTCAATTAAGGGTATTCCCAACCTGTCGAGAGAATAAACAACAAAACCCTTGCCTTCCTCAATCTTTCTGCAAGCCTCCTCTTCAACACAGAGTGAACTTACCCTTATCTTTCTACCATTCAGCTCAAATCCACCGTCATATGCTATCAGTGCAGTTCTCTGGAAGCCTGTGGTGTTGCTTCCATCAATTACTATCTTTCTCATCACATGGATCTCATCAACGATGTCCATGTCCAGCATTCTTGCAACCTGAATGGCTATCTTAATAGCCTCCGGGTTTATTTCGGTTGGAGGCTCCTCATCAGCCTCAACAAGGCAGGTGGTATCATAAAATTTGTATATGAATTTCTTGCTCCTTAAAACCTCTTCTCTTGCAGCTCTGTCTTCCTCACCCATTTCACTTTTTTTTGCTCTCAGGTATCTGAAAAACTCAAATCTGGCATCTTGAACATCTCTCTGGACTGTTGGACAGTTACAGAAGAGCTTTCTTTTTGTGTCAAGCTGCTGGTGAATCTCAATACCTACTCTAAGTCCAAGTTCATCATAATTCAGATCACTGGAATTCAGGATACTTTCAGGAGTTTGAGGCTTAGCCGTCATTTTAAGTGCTATCCCCATCCATGTTTTTAAACTTTGTTGAAGGGACTTAAATTGGAAAATTATGGAAAATCGTGGAAGAGTTCAAAGCAGGTGAAGGGGTTAAAAATATTCAAATGAAATGAAAATAAAGATAGGAAGCATCCTGAAGGTGGTGTGGGTGGCGAGGAAGGAGATGTTGGTTGGAGGAACTGCTAAGCTTGCATACAGGAATCTAAGATGTGAATTCACATTCAGTACCTCAAGATAAATGGTCAATGGCGGAAACTGAAGGGAAACTGGAGGTTATAGCATATACTCATAGAAGGAAAAAAATTTATATTGTCTGCCATTTGGTTTTATGCTTATATATTTCTGGTGATGCTAATGTATGCGAGAATAAAGATTAGAGATACTGTAAGGGTTCCGCCTTCAAGATTTGGTGAAGACATCAACGAAGTGATTGAAGATCTGCTATGGGAGCAGTTTGAAGGTAAGCTCGATAGAGAGTACGGCATGATTATAGGAATTGAAAACATAGAGGACTTGGGAGAGGGTAGGATAATTGAGGGAGACGGTGCTGTTTACTATGATGTTGTGTTCAATGCAATTACCTTCAAACCATCCATGCAAGAGGTTGTAGAGGGAGAGGTTATGGAAGTTGTTGAATTTGGAGCCTTTGTCACAATAGGTCCTCTTGATGCCCTCCTCCATATGAGCCAGATTACGGAAGATTATGTGATATTCGATGAGAAGAACAAGAGACTTATCGGAAAGGAGACAAGGAAAGCACTTTCGGAGGGAGATTTTGTCAGGGCAAGGATTGTTGCTCTGAGCCTGAAAGAAAGAGAACCGGATAAGAGCAAGATTGGTTTGACCATGCGCCAGCCATGGCTTGGAAATCTTAAATGGCTTGAGGAAGAGCTTGAAAAACTTGAAACAGAAAAAACTGAAGTTTAAGTGGTTTTGAGGTGAGGAGATGCCAGATTATGCATGTAGGAAGTGCAAGTACATCAGTCACGATTCGCTTGTATGCAAGAACTGTGGGAGCACAGACATGACGAAAGAGTGGTATGGCTATATCGTGGTGATAGACCCGGAAAACAGCCAGATAGCCCAGAAGCTCGGCATAAAAATCCCGGGAAAGTACACGATAAAGGTCGACTGATACTGATAATCATGCAGGGACTTAGATTGCCCGAGGAACTAAGAGGATACCTCGCAAAACCACATGGAAGGCTTTACAGAGGAAAAGGAATAGAGACAGTTAAAAAAATTGAAGAGCTAAGAACTCTTACTCCCCTAATATGTGTTGGGGATTATGTAACCTACTACACATTAAAGGTTGGGTACAAACCTGATATTGCTGTTCTTGACTTCAAAACAGTCAGGGACTCCTTTGATACTGAAAAACTTCACTTCATAAAGAAGAAAATTGAAAATTACCGGGTGGAGAAGGTAAACAACCCTCCTGCCCACATCACACCTGAACTTGTAAAAAGCCTTTTGAGGGCAGTTGAAAGCTTGGAGGATAAGCAGAGGACATGTATTGTGGTTGAGGGTGAGGAAGACCTTGCAACAATCCCTCTCGTTTACCTCCTGCCACATAACTCTTTAGTACTTTATGGTCAACCTGGAGAAGGGGTTGTGGCTCTCAGGGTTAATTCAGAGAAAAAAAATATAATACTCGACATTCTCAACAGGATGGAGAAGCTTGAGAGTGGAGATAAGGTAATTAATCTCATCAAAAAGCATGGAATTCCGTAGTTTAATGCTGAATGTATTGCTGGAGGTGAATGAATGGAGATTGAGGTTGAGAAGGATACAACAAATCCACTGCTGAAAAGGAGGGAAATTTACATAAGGCTGAAGTATCAGAATGAGCCAACACCATCCAGGAATTCTGTGAGAGAGAAGGTTGCAGGACTTTTCAACGCAGATCCGAATAGAGTTGTGGTGAGCTACATTAAACCACAATTCGGAATGGGAGAGGCTGTGAGCTACATTAAAATATATGATACTCCTGAAGATCTTCAGAAAACAGAGCCAAAATACGTCATTGCAAGAAACTTCCCCACATCTGAAGCCGAGGAAGCCTGAAGGAGGTGAGAACATTACTGTTTCAAAGTTTTACGAAATAAAAGGAGAGAAGCTCATCAGAAAGAGAAAGTTCTGTCCGAGATGTGGAGAGGGCGTTTTTCTGGCTGAGCATGAAGATAGGCTTTCATGCGGAAAGTGCGGATATACAGAGTTCAAAAGCAAATAAAATAAGATGATTTCCCTTGGTATTGAGGGGACCGCCTGGAGTTTGAGTGTCGGAGTTGTCAGCGGAGAAGAAGTCATTTTGCTGGAGAACAAACCTTATGTTCCCAAGGAGGGAGGAATACACCCAAGAGAAGCTGCACAGCATCACTCAGAGAATATAGGAAAGCTTATTGGAAGAACTCTCTCCAGAATAAATCCTGAGGATATAGATGTTATTGCCTTTTCTCAGGGTCCCGGAATGGGTCCCTGTCTGAGAATTGTTGCAACAGCAGCGAGAGTCCTCTCTTTAAAGCTGAAAAAACCTCTTGTTGGTGTGAACCACTGTCTTGCTCATCTGGAAGTTGGAAGATGGAAAACCGGGGCGAGAAAACCGGTCACTCTCTATGTGAGCGGTGGAAATTCCCAGATTATTGCCAGAAGGGGGGAAAGATACAGAGTTTTTGGTGAAACACTGGATATTGGGATAGGAAATGCCCTTGACAAGCTTGCAAGGTACATGGGCTTAAAACATCCAGGAGGGCCGAAGATTGAAGCTCTTGCGAGAGAGGGTGAGCGGTATTATGAGCTACCTTATACTGTGAAGGGAATGGATTTCTCTTTTAGTGGTATTGTCACAGCAGCTCAGAAGCTCTTAGATGAAGGAGTGAGAAAAGAGGATGTGGCATTCAGTTTTCAGGAAACTACTTTTGCAATGCTGACCGAGGTATCTGAGAGAGCCATGGCATATCTGGAGGCTGATGAACTCCTTCTGGTTGGAGGAGTGGGGGCAAATAGAAGATTACAGGAAATGCTTGACACTATGTGCAGGGAAAGAGATGCAAAATTTTACTGCCCTCCCTCCAGTCTGATGGGAGACAATGGGGCAATGATAGCTTATCTCGGATTGCTCATGTATAGGAATGGACATTCAACGAAGATTGAGGAATCAACCGTTAAGCCTGATTTCAGGGTGGAGGATGTGGATGTTAACTGGGATTAAAGAGAAACCTGAGATAGTATATCTGGGCGGAGAGGCAGAGGTCAGAATTTACAGGGATTTTGTTACGAAGACGAGGAAAAAAAAAGGATACAGGATAGCCGTACTTGATAAAATCCTGCGAAGAACAAGAACACGGAGCGAGGCTAAAATAATGTCAGCAGCGAGGAGGGCAGGCATTCCAACGCCTCTTATTCTGGATGTTGAGAGGGAAACAATTGTTATGGAAAGAATAGAGGGAGAACCCCTCAAAAAAATAATGAGTACGGAGTTGAGCAGACTTCTTGGCATTTATGTTGCAAAACTGCATCAGGCAGGGATTATACACGGCGACATCACCCCAATGAACCTAATCTACAGCGATGGGAAGATTTATTTCATCGACTTCGGGCTTGCATTCTATGATGCCAGAACTGAACCACGAGGTGTGGATATACACATCTATTTTGAGTCCCTGAAAGCTTATTTCGAAAACTGGAGGGAACTCAAGGAATCATTCATTTCCGGCTATAGAGGATTTGATAAGGCTGAAGAAGTCCTTAAGAGGGCTGAGGAAATAGACAAAAGGGGAAGGTATGTTGAAAAGAGGATGACCTGAGTATGCTTATTTGAACGAATTGAAATCGGAAAATGCAAAACTTTTAAGTACAGCTTTGTAGTCATCATGATGGGGAGCTAAGTAAGAGGAAAAAATGAACGCAAGATTCGTGTTTTGCTTGATTATAACTCTGGCGATTTTCTCGGTTACAGTAGCGAATGCTCAAGAACCAGAGTTACCAGATCCAGGAATAACACCCGACTCGTGGATATACGGATTTAAGCGAGCTTTTGAGACTATAACTCTGTTTTTCACATTTGATGAGGTAGCAAAGGTAGAGAAACGACTCCAATATGCAGAACTCAGACTTAGTGAGGCAAAGACAATGGCTGAGAAGGGTAAACTTGAATATATTGACAATCTCTTGGAAGATTACGGGAAAGAATTAAAAGAGGTAAATAAAATAGCTTCTTTGGCGAAGGATGCCAGTACAAAGGAAAAATTATCTGAACTGGTTGCTAAAGCTACCTCCCATCACTTGGAGATTCTGGATAAAGTTCAGGAGATAGTTCCCGAACAGGCAAAAGACAAAATTTCTGCCGCAAAAGAAAGGTCAATAAAGGGCAATCAGGAGGCATTAAGAGTATTGGCTACAGAAAATCCAGAAAAGGCTGCTGAACTTGCTATGAATGTTGCCGAAGGAAGAATAAATAAAGCAAAACAAGCTGCTGAGAAGGGAAATGCTGAAGAAGCTGCTGAAGCAGCAGAAGAATATGAAAAATACGCTCGATTTGGAGAGGAAATTGCTGCTATTGCGCAACAAACAGGCAAAGATCCATCAGAAGTTCATGAAATAGTTGCTAAAGCCACCTCGATACACTTAACAATATTAGAAGATGTTTTGCAAAAAGTTCCCAAACAGGCAAAAGCTGCGATTCAAAGCGCGATAGAAGAATCAAAAGTTGGCATAGAATCTGCAATAGAGGCTTTGGAAGAAAGAGGTCGTTCAATATCTGAACTTCCTCCAGTATCTGAAAAAGAAGGAATTAAAGTAGAAACTCCAGATATGCCTGAGGTACCGGAACAACCTAAGACACCTGAGACCGGACAGAAGGGAGGACAATAACTAATTTTAACAACTTAATAATTTGTCTTCTTCGACTCTATTTTTGTTTTTTAGTGCTGACAATTTTAGGGTGAAAATAAACTGAAAAATCGAATAGAGGGACTGGAAAAGCAGCTTATGAAACTAAGGCGACTTATTTTAAGTAGAAACACGATTAATTCAGTGAAAACATCAGAAAAAATGCGGCCGCCGGGATTTGAACCCGGGTTAGAGGCTCGGGAAGCCCCTGTCCTGCCGCTAGACTACGACCGCCCGTTGACACTCAGTTTAGAATTGTTTTGTTAATTAACCTTTTGGTGGAAGTCATTTACTGAGAATAGAAGAACAGTCCTATTTACTCTGAATTTTCTTTACTGCCCCTATGCTTTGTCCATCACAATTCAATCGAAAACTTCACGAAAAGATTATTAAACCACTGCATAATTCATTCAATAGGGATTGTTACCCCCATTTTTCAGAACGAGCCGGGGTGGCAGAGAGGCACTGCGCGAGCCTGGAGTTCGCGACAGAAAGCTCGTGTCCCTTTTGGGACGCGTGGGTTCAAGTCCCACCCCCGGCGTACTTGCTTTTATTTCCTAAACACTGCTCTTTTTGATATCAACCGGATCCCCGTTTTTTAAGTTACTATTTTTTGGAGCTACAGCCAAAGCTACGGCCAATTTTTACTGGTGGCGACTTTTATCATTTCCACACATCAAGCTTTTACAAGTTCTCTCATATAACAGAAACTGGAACAACACTGCATGCTTTAATCCTTTCATTGTAGCTTACTTCAGCCTCAATACCGTAAATTTTTCTTATATTTTCACATGTAAGCACTTCGTGAGGTTTCCCCACTGCATACATTCTACCAGAATTCAGCAACACGAGTCTGTCACAGTATCTGGCTGCAAGGTTAAGATCATGGGAAACCAAAACTACGATCAGCTTTTTCTCTCTTGCCAGTCTCTTAACGAGTTCCATTATCTCAAGCTGATGCTTCAAATCAAGATTGCTTGTTGGCTCGTCAAGCAGAAGAATCTTTGGCTCCTGTGCTAGAGCTCTTGCAATAAGAACCTTCTGCCTCTCTCCCCCACTCAATTCGTTGAAATTTCGCATAGCTAACTCATCGAGTTTCAGCATTGAGAGAATTTCCGAGACTATTTTGATGTCTTTCGAGCTCACACTCCACCCTAAATACGGTCTCCTCCCGAGAAGGACAACATCGAAGACGGTAGCGGGGAAGGAGTGGTGGTAAATTGCCTGAGGGACATAGCCAAAAACTTTTGCGATCTCGTTTTGCCTCATTTTCTTGACATCAATATCACTCAGAAAAACTTGCCCTTCGGGTTTCAGTATCATGTTTATACACTTCAGAAGTGTCGTCTTGCCAGAGCCGTTCGGACCAACGATTCCGAGCAACTCTCCCTCGTCAACTCTCAAACTGATATCTTTTAAAACAGGCTTGTTTTTGTAGCTGAAAGACACATCTCTCATTTCAAGCCTCATCACAATCCCTCACAACCTTCTCTTCAGGAAATCGATCAGCACATCAAAGTATTCTCGCCTGTAGGGACGTTTAAAACTTTCAAGGGACATCCTCTCCCTGAGCCTCGTCTCTTCATCCTCCGCAACCTCCTGAAAGCTGTGATCGGCATTTGGAATTATTACGAGTTCAACATCAACACCATTAGCCCTCAACTCCCTTTCTATCATGTACGCATCCTCAACCGGAACATTGAGATCGCATTCACCATGCACAACGAGTGTCGGCTTTCTTATGTGTCTGAACTGCTTTGATGGAGCATATTCGGGTGTGTAAAGCAGCGGATCCAGTGCGATCCTCCATTTCCTTCCCTTATATACTACCTCACATTCTGTCCTACCCTCTCTTGCGTATCTCTCTATTTTATCCAGATTCAGACCGATAACGAGACCCCAGAGATCGTTCTCCTCCACCCATTTAAGATTCTCGTAGCTTTTTTCAGCGTATTGCTTGACTCTCAGGTAGTTGAACGCCATCAACTCGCTGTAGTCTCTGTAGAGCCCGCTCTGAAGAATGTATATTCTTGGCTCATCGTCCCTCGCGAGAAGGCATGCGGTGTAAACCCCCGCACTCTGCCCGAGCACAGCTATTCTGTCTGAATCGATAACTTCTTGAGAGCAGAGAACATCCAGTGCAGCTTTCGCATCCCTGACTGCCGAAAGGGTGCTCGCCTCTCCCTCACTCCTGCCAAATCCTCTTTTATCCCACGAAAATGTTGCGAAGCCCGCTCTGCACAGATGCTTTGATATTTCAAGAAAGAAATTCTTCCTGTAGAGTTTTCTGCCATCTGGATGCAAAATCATGTTGCCGTCTCTGTCCTGCTCAAGAGTGCCATGAATCAGCAGTACAGCAGGCAATTTTTCCCCTTCGGGATATCTCAGAACACCCGTAAGCTTAACATCACTCTCAAAGGCTATCTCTTTCTCCATCATCTCCAGTACTCCTCCTTCCTCGTCATCAGGAGATAGATGAACATCGGCACACCTATGAATGAAATCACGATTCCAATTGGGAGTATAATTGGTGAGAGCAAAGTTCTTCCTACTGTGTCTGCTGCTATAATGAGTATGGATCCTGAGAGGCATGAGGCTGGCAGCAAAAATCTGTGATCTCCGCCAATCACAAACCTCGTTAGATGCGGAGCTACAAGTCCCACAAATCCTATTATTCCCGTAAAGGAGATTATGGTAGCTGTAATGAGGGATGAGAGCATTAATGAGACCGTCCTCACAAATGTGATATTCACTCCAAGACTTTTTGCCGTCTCATCATCTGCAAGAACCATTGCATTCAGATCCCAGGCAAAGCGCATCAAGATTGGAAAAACAGCCACAAACACAACTGTAACGACAAATATCGATTCCCACTTTGCTCTGCTCAGAGAGCCAAATGTCCAGTGAACCATCATCATGAGCTCCTCTTCTGATGCAAAGAACTGAAGTATTGCCGTCAGTGCGCTGAAAAAGTAAGATAAGGCGATTCCAGCAAGAATGAGGGTTTCTGGTGATGCTCCCCGCAGCCTTGCAAGTCCAAAGACTGCAAATGCACAGATAAGTGCGAAGATGAAGGCATTTGTTATAATAAGTAGTGTTCCAGTTCCCATAAACCCAACTCCGAGCATTATGGCTACTGAAGCTCCAAAAGCTGCAGCAGAGGAAACACCGATCGTGAACGGACTTACGAGCGGGTTTCTGGTTACACCCTGCATCACCACTCCGGCTAAAGCAAGTCCCGCTCCGGCGATAACTCCCATAACCACTCGGGGAAGTCTGAGGTGCCACACCACGGCATCCTTGAATGTATCACTATTGGCTGAGAAAAACCTTGAAAGTATCGCCGAAAAAACATCCTTCACGCTCAACTCTGCCGCTCCCACAGAGGTTGCAAGAATGACGAAGGTTGCGAGGGCTAAGGAGCTAAAAATTAAAAATAAAATTTTTCTTGCAACGAAACTCGAATACGCTTCGTAAGTTTTCATGTCAGGACATCGAGGGATACAAATACACTCCCTGATATTTCAACCCCTGGTATTCTTCCAGATACTCTTTAAGCACAGCATACGGGTCGAGATCTTCAAATTTATCTGGATACAGTATTTTAGCCAGAAATATCGGTCCGAACTTCTTCCTTGCCCCTCCTGTAACATCGAAGCTTATTATATATACATCGCCATTCTTCATTGCAGTTGTATTGGCAAGCTCCGCTCTGCTGGTGATTTCATCGTAAAGCTCTTTGAATTTTGAAGCATCCTCAAGAAGGTATCCACCGGGTGTACCCTTTATTATAACATCCGGATCTCTCTTGGCTACTTCCTCTGGATCGACCTCGAAGTAGTATGCGGAAATCTCGGGGAATAAATCGATGCCACCGGCAGCACGAATGATGCCGGGAATTCCGCAGCCGTAATCAGCTCCGCCATAAGTCTTGTATTTGTCCGCTCCCTCAAAGTAAACCTTCTTTCTTTCGTCGTCGGGTATGTCCTTCACCCTCTCCTCTATCAGATCCCATTTCTCCCTGAAGAAGTTTATGTACTCCTCAGCCCTATCTTCATAACCGAGCATGAAGCCAAGCGTTCTCACCTCTCTCTCCCACACCTCAACCCTGTAGAAGTCCAGAGCAACTACAGCAATGCCGAAGGGTTCAAGCTTCTTCGCAACTTCATCGGGCGATGATGTAGTATCGATAAGGGTTCAACAAAATTTTTAAATATTCTCAAATCATCACTTAGACTTATGCCCTACAAAGATTGGAGATCCCTCAATGTAACTGAAGATATTGTCAAGAAATGGGCTGAAGATTTAAGTTCCAGCACAGCAAAAAATTATGTTTACTATTTTCTAAAATATCTTGAATGGGTTAAGGAAAAGGGATACTGGAGTTCTGCAAAAGAGATGATCGAAGATTACAAAAGCAGAGACCTTGATGATAGATACAGACATTTAGACGTCCTTTTAGAATTCATTAAATCATCTAACACAGGAATAAACGACAAAAAATTACGATATTGTGCTGTAAAGAATTTTTACGAATATTATAGGGCTGATTTACCAAAACCATCCAAGCAGGATAGGCTTAGAGCATTCAGACCATCAGAGATGGACAAAAAAAGAGCTTTATTAAATAAACCTGTCAAGGTGGATGAAATAAAGAAAATAATCATTCACGCTCCACAGCCATATAAAGCTGCATTTATGGTTTGTTTTCAGGGGGCGTTAGGAAGGTCAGAGTACAACCAGTTTAATGAACTTGTGTGGAAAACCATTGTCGATAAACTGGATGAGAAGGGACCCATAAAAATAAATATGATCAGGCAGAAAACAAGCAAATTAGATATTAAAAGCTACTATACTTTTCTGGGGGGAGATGCAAAGATTCTAATAAAAGATTGGCTAAATCAACGCCCCGAAACAGACTCAAATGCTCTATTTGTGGTTTACAACAGGAGAAAACGAAAGTATGTCCCCTTAACGGGAAAGCGATTAGCTGACAGACTTACAGAATTTGGCAAGAAATTAGGTTTAATTGAAGATATCGGACTAAATCAATATCATCTACACCTACACGAGTTCAGAGACCTATTCAAATCACTATGTACTCTTAGCGGAGTAAATCCAATCGCAAGTGAGTTCTTCTTAGGACATGTTATTGATAAGCTCGGTTATGACAAATCTCCCGAATATGATGAAGAGTGGTTCAGAAATGAATACCTCAAAGTAGAGCCCAAGCTCAATGTTCTTTCTGGATCCGGTTTCGATGTAGAAAAGGCAAAGGAGGAAGTAAAGAAAGAGGTGGGAGACCTAATAATCGAACTAAAGAAGGAAAATAACCTTCTAAAAAGAAAGAACGAGGAACTCGAAAAGAAAATAGAGGATGTAAACCGATTAGTAAAGGAGATGTTATTCCTAATGAAAGAAAATGGGCTAATCAAATATCCCGACAAACTCATCCCACTTAAAATCTTGTCTGAAAATAAATAATTACACATTAGGAATTTTGACAGTAAGTGTTTTATGAAAAAATTTATATTCCTATTTTGAGTGAAGTTATGCATGGAAGAAGAACCTGAAGGAATCAGGCTTCTACGAGAATTCGTTGAAAGGCTTAGACAATTCGACAAGAACAGACATCAATAACCTTTGTGCACTCTTATTCTTTATCTTATTCTTTATCTTATTCTTTATCGCTCTCAAAACCATTTTTCCACTTTCCACTTGCTTTAGCTTTCTTTATTATTTTATTTCCGTATTTCTCTATTACTATATTCATGTATTGAATTTGATAGTGAATGTATTGAATTCCAGTATTGAAATCACTCTTTTTCTGAAATAAAATAGCTCATAGCCTTTTTTTAAACTCCTAATGTGCTAAATTAATTGAACTTACCATATTTTCGTATTTTCGTATTTTCATATTGCCATATTATTTTATTTTTATATTAAGTCTTCCAACCGGTAGATAATGTGAAAAAAGCATGATAAAGTGTTTAATTTTCAACCATAATATGACAAAAGCGTATGGTAAAAAAATCAAAAAGTTAATAGAGTTTTTAGTGAAAACATCTCGGAAGGGGGAGGGATAATTGAAGAGCTATGAATTAAGAAATCAAATTCAAAAAATAATATATAACTACATTAATAAATTAAGCGAAGGTGAAGTAAAAAATATAATGCTAAGGTATCAATACGATTTAACTGAGGACTTAATGAATTTTTTTGCTACAAAGCCTCCTAAACAAAAGATTGTCATTGAAAGAGTAGTAAAAGAGTTAGAAAATCATATTGATTCCATCAAAAGACAATATAGATTAAATGATGTCAAATTTCAAAAGTCAAAGAAACTCTCAAGAACTTACGATCTCTTTATTAAGATAAACAAAGATAAATTAAGCTCAAAATTAACGTATATTATCCTCGACAACAAGGAAATCCTAAAAAATCCAATTAGACTGTTATCAAACGAATATGTTCTCAGAGATTTGGAAAGTCCAATATATGGTATTTTCTTATGGAAACACACCTTGATTAAAAGACTCAGTAAAATTGTTGAGGAGGTTATTCAAACAGAACATGATTTTATTGAGCTGAGGAGAAGAGTGGAAAAGATATTTGTTATCTCACTTTGTAGGATATTCCTTGATCAATTAGTTGAATATTTGGCTCTAATTATAAAAAGAAAGAACTATCCAGCATTTTATTTTTCAAATAAATCGTATATCCTAAATCCCTATTATGATTTCAAGGTTAACGAAAAGATAGAAGCCCTTTCAAAAGAATTCCCAGAGGAAAATATTCATAATATTGAAAAGAAGATTTTAAGTGAGTTACTACGAGAAGAAGATCAGAAAAATAAAATAATTTTAATTTTAATGGCAGGTAGGTTGAGATTGAAAGGATTAGAAAATAAACTATTGGATATTCTGAACAATGAAAATAATCCAGACATCAAATCCGCATGTTTGTATGCTATGAACTTGATTGGGGGTGAAAGACTCCCTGAATATTCTTTAAAATTCATAAATGACGAATCAAATGCGGTTAGATATTTTGCAATCGCTGGACTTTCCAAAGTAAGTGATGAGAAAGCCATACAACACCTTATTTTAGGGGTTAACGACAAGAACGAGTTTATAGCAAATACCTCAATAGAATACCTAAATAATTTAGACAAAAAATTTGTTTTTGAGAAATGTATTGAATTAATTAACTCAGGAGACCTTAAATCAAAGATTGCGGCAATTAAAACAATAAATGAGCTTAAAAGAATCAGGAAGGATAAGAAAATAGAGTTTTTAAAACCTCTTCTCCATGAGGATGAGAATGAAGAGGTGAGAATTATTGTTTTTAAAATTCTTACAAAGTTGAATTGTTTTGAACCAAAAGATTATGTAAACTTTGCAAAATCAGATCCTTGTGGAGAAATTAGAAGATTGGCTATTGCAGAATTCGTAGAATTCTTTAATGAAGATTTAATCCCCGTATTGAAAGAATTATTGAATGATGGCGACCGAAAGGTTGTTTCTCAAGTAATAAAAGTAATGGATGTAGTTGGTATTTCTGAATATGAAGATAATTTAGTAAAAGACGCTAAAAAAAGATTAACTGGATCAGGTGGTTGAACAATTTCCACCTTGAACAATTCCTACCTTCCTATATTCAAGGTTGGACAGATATGTAGATGGCTGACCAGTTGATGGTTAACTGCAACCCTTCTCGTGGTAGATAAGACACCCATCACCCCCTCCCACACGAGGTGATGGTATGTTTGGAGACTGTTACAACTACTGCGATAACTATGTGTCAGATGACGAGTGGATTGTTTGCCACAATTGTGAAAACAGCTTCGTAATATGGAATTTCAGGGAAGACATGGATGTTTTCTGCCCGATTTGTGGATCCCTTATAACATTCACGGAGGGATACCATGTCCACACTTAACATCGTTATCTATTTCAATGAAGATACCTTGGAAGTAAACAGAATCGTCATAGACTGCCTCTACGGAGACTGGAATTGTAAGGTATGCAAGTATGACAACCTGTGCGGACGCATTGAGAATGCTCTGAGAGAGATATACCCATACCAAAACAAAAGAAGGTGATAACATGGAAGTATTCGAATCCCTGACAATAAAAACAAGAACTGGATGTGGAAACCTCTATGTCACGCTTAATTTCTCGAACAACACTCTCAAAAGGGTATTCATCAGGATTGGCAAAGGGGGGAGCTGTAGGGCTTCCCAGACTGAGGCAATAGCGAGACTCATCAACAAGGCTTTGGAATACAACATCCCACTGGAGGAAATCATACATTCTCTCAAGGAAATAAGATGTCCCTCAACAGGATTCGATGAAGAAGGCATAATAAAAAGCTGTTCTGATGGGGTGGCAAGAACCCTCGAAAAATATCTCAAAGAGCTTAAAACTGAAGTGGAGAGCTACGAACAAGCTATGGCAGCATGTCCAAGCTGAAAAACTCATTCAGTAAATCAATCTCATCTTTCAGCTCTTTTAAAGTTTCTTTAAGGTTTTTGTGTTTTTTGTTTAACCTGCTACGCATGACTATTATGTATTTTTTCCAATCTCCCCTCTTAACCCACTTTTCTCTGAATTCTTCTGGTTTCATTTCTCCTTTTTCCACTTTCTCATAGTCTTCGAGGAAGTTAGCGTTGTCTTTCCTTGTCCCCCACTTCTGGTAGAAGCTCATTTGGTTCATTTCCCCATCTACAACTTTCAACCAGTCTTCTATAAACTCCCGTTCTCTCCTCGTTAATATCAAAGTAAAGCCCCCCAATGTGTTTTTTTCATATTGTTTTCATCCACTACAAAATTTTGTAGTAAGTTCCTTATAAATCTTTCTTTAATGGAATATTAGTTCCCATAATGCTCAATGTTAAAGGAATCGAAAGCTTTATTTTGGTGTTTCCTTGAAATAAAGGTATGGCTGAGAATCTCAGCAGAAGAGAAGCTTTAGAAGATAAAAACATCGAAAGATGGTATGATAACCTGCAAAGAAGGTCTTTACAGACAGCAGAGACATATCTGAGGAGATTAATGATGTTTTGTAGGGACAACAACATAAGCCCTGAAGAACTTCTGGAAATTGATGAAAATGATTTGAGAGATATGCTGCTCGACTATGTTACCAGACTTTCCAGGACACATTCCGGGAATTACATCAATACGATTATCCATGCTGTAAAGAATTTCCTTGAGTTCAACCACAAGAAAGTGAGTATTAGGGTGTATTTGAGAAGAGAGAGCAATGCATCCAAGAAGGAGAAGACTCCTACTAAGGATGAGCTTAGAAAACTGCTGTTCTTTGCTAAGGACATGAGGGCGAGGGCTTTAACATCCCTTGTAGCTTTCTCAGGACTTAGACTTTTCAGCATAGGTTACCATGATGGATCCGACGGGTTGAGGCTTGGAGATCTGCCAGACCTCAACATTGACAACCTCGAATTTGAGAAAGTCCCCTCTGCAATAATCGTAAGGCAGGAGCTAAGCAAGGCAAAGCACCAGTATATCACATTTGCTGGAAGGCAGACTTGCGAGTATATCCTTGGATACCTGAGATGGAGGAAGAGCAGAGGAGAAGAGTTGAGTGAGAACTCACCTCTTATCGCTACAAGGAGCAGGAAATTTCTCTACACAAATCAAATTAGCTCAATTCTCAGAGAGTCGATTTTGATAGCCGGCTATGAGTGGAGACCATACCTTCTAAGGCACTACTTTGACACTCAGCTCCTGCTCGCAGAGGGATCAGGATACATACCCAACGATTACAGGGTGTTCTGGATGGGACATAAGGGCAACATAGAGCATGTCTATACCACCAACAAGCACAGACTCCCAGAACAACTAATGGAGGACATGCGGGAGAAGTTCGAGAAAGCTTCGAGAATTTTCCTTGAGACGGACATAATCAAGGAAGAGCCCAAGCAGAAGGTAGTGAAGCCAGAAGAAATCGACAGGTATATTGAATCGGGATGGGAGTTTCTCTCAAATCTCCCGGATGGGAGAGTGGTGATAAAGAAAGAATAATTTTTCTATATTAATCATAATATCTCCTCTTCTCTCTGTTTTCCAATCTCCCTAATCTTCCACTCAAATGAACAGCAGAAAAAATCGTTTATCTCCCCCATAACCCCGGCGGAGGTGATATTATTTACAAACTGGAAATAACGGACAAAATTTATTTAAAAACCCCTTATTTGCCCGATTTCATAAAATATCTTCGTAAGATTCCTAAAACTGAGAGAAAGTTCAATTATTCCAAAAAACAATGGGAAATCACCTTAAATGAGCTTAATAAAGCCATTGTAGAGAAAGGAGTCGAATTATTCTTCGAGTCCTTCAAAGAAGTCCTAATCCTTGGAATAGGGCTTTTGAGAGTTGGAGGGCTCGAGACAGTCTATTACGAACGAGACTACTACAAACCAGTAAGCAACGAGATCTTCCACACAATATATGTCAAAAGAATCCCCCCTGAAGGTTCAAGAAAATATCCTCAATTCAATGGGTTTGTTCTTGTAAAAGCAAAAATAAATCAGAATATCACAATAAAAGGAGATTATGTCAAATACTACGAATGCACAGCAGAAAACATTGATAACCTCATTGAATTGATTAACAAGCTCCCCTCCAAGTCATATAATGAAGAAGTAAAAAAAGAAGCCATAGATATTATAGAAACAACACCTCTATCTACTCTTCCAGATAACAAAGCATCCTCTACTAACTTTAATGACATTCTCAAGAACATAGAGCATCTCTCAGAAGAACCAGAGGTAGCTCTCAAATACATTGAGAAGGTCAAAAAAGATATAGATGATCTCTTAAATCAGTTAGATGTCTATGAGACGATTCTAAAGAACTCAAATCACAACCAAAAACACAATCAAAACCACCACACAACCTGTATAACTTAAAAAATATCTCTCTTTTTCTTGTTTTTATCTTCTTCTTGCCTTTTACTCCCAAGAATACTGATCCACAATTTCACCATTCGCATTGTAGAGGGTGATGGTATCTCCAGTATTGTCAAGGATAGGTCTTCCAAGCCCCCAGTAAACATCCGTCGAAGTATCAACACCTGAGCCAACATGGAGGGTTACTGATTCTCCCTGTCCAAGAGTTAAATCACCGAATACATACTCGTGGTTGTCTGTATCTGTTATTTTCCAGCCTTTGAGGTTGATCTCCTTACCAGTGTTCTTTATGACTATAATCTCCTTGTCAAGGTTCTCTCTATCATCCCCCTCTGGATTGTAGATCACTTTCTCGATATATACTCCTAAACTCTCTGTTTCTCCTGTGGATCCACTAATACAACTCCACAAACCTATTCTCTGGTTGATTGCTGAATTTTCATATCCTAAATATTCCTCTTCTTTGACGAATTCCCCTTCTTTATACACCCTTGCATAACCCTTTTTAATGAGTTCGGCGGTAAAATCAGTAGAGTCAATATATACATAGGCAAGCAACCTTCCGTAGTAACCTCTCATTCCAGCCATGCTATCGAATTCAATGAAAACATTCTTTCCTTCGAGCTGTCTTGCAAACTCTCTTGCCTTTTTACCCCATTCTTCCAAACACTCCAAATCCGTTATGCCATCATATTCTCCAACTTTATTTTTCTCAGCGGTTGTCTCAGGAGTATCGACTCCAAGCATCCTTACTCTCTCTATTGTTCCATCTTCGAATCTTACATCGATTGTATCACCGTCTATTACCTCAACAACCTTTACACTGTATTTTACACCGAAGAACAGAGGTGTTGGGGTTGGAGTAGGTTGAAAAGGAGTAGGAGATGGAGTTACCAAAGAAGGTGTTGAGGGTGTTACTAACGGAGTTGAAGAATGAGGGGTTGGGGATATACCGGTGGGGATTGGTGTAGGGGTGCTGGTGGTAGAAGACGATAATTCGTTTCCAGAGCATCCGGCAAGGAGTAGAGCCACCACTAAAAGTAAGAGTAATTTTGGAGATTTCTCCATGCTTTGAAAATTCGATTTTTAAAATATATCAATTGCTATTTTCAGTGATAACTTTTTACTTTTAGATCCTGAAAAAGAGTTCAAGTTCTTCTGGTAATTCCACTCCAGATCTAAACTCTATCACTTTCACATCACAGACAAAGGTGATATCCCTCTAAAATCCACCTTAACCTATGCACATTGACATCCTGTCGGTGACGATAAGGGGAGGCTTGACTGCTATTAGAGGCCCTGTAGCGATAGCAGTAGCCACTTTGAGGGATTACATAGAAAATTATCCCTTCTCGATGCTATATATCTGTGGGAATCATTCGAAAGTGTTAGATCATCTGAAGGGAGATTTCGATGTGAGAAGAGCCTTCACAGTATATCAGCTTTTTAGCATCTTGGAGGAAGTGTATCAGGATGTCGTGTTTATGGAGCATGATCCTTTATTGTTTGAGGATGTTTCTGGCGGAAACAGAGATATAGATAAAGATAGGAGTATGGCCCACATAATAGAGAACCTATCGCTTGCCATAAAGGATGTTTCGAGAGGCAGACTTATCATCTACTATTCAGCCTCTCACGACATATTCTTCGATGTTGTAGCGAGAAACTCTGACAGAGTTCTGATATTTGAGAAAGAGCCTGGAGGATATTTCATAGTGGATTCCGAAGGCTATAAGGGTTGCAGAAGGCTTCACCACCGCTTTCTGCCCAAGGGTCAGACGACTCTGGAAATCTTCTAAGGTGATATCATGGGAAGGAGTGTTTCGAGCATCAGACAGGATGTAAAAGCAATATCGGAGAGATGGATCAAAACTAAGAAAGCCTTGAAGAAAGAAGATCAGCTTTACGCAGAGGAACTCGCTAAGATGGTTAAGATGCACTCTAATGAGGTCTTCTATCTTTTCGATGATCCCTTAGAGGCTGCCATGTTCTCCTTGCTTATAGAGATGCTCAAGAAGATTGATAGCTTGGAAAATAAAGATGCCGAGTCTGAACAGGAGTTTAAAGATTAATAGAAAGAAAAGATTGATGGAACAAAAAATATGTGGATCTTTGATGTTTACGCTAAAGGCAACAACATACATCTATGGATCCGGAAAGGAGATAGGGTTAGAAAGGATGAAGTAAAGTATCCGGGATTCTTCTACCTACACCTTCCAGATCCTTCACTGTATTCAGAGATGATCGAAAGCATTGAAACCCGATATAGAGTTAAAGAATGCAATTTCAGAACAATCTATGGCTTGTTAGAAGGATACAGGATTTACGCAGGCAGGAAAGTGGCGGAGCAGATTGAAATGCAAACGAAGTTGTCAGCAAAGCTGTACAATGTCGATGTAAGACTTGAGCAGAGGTTTTTAGCAGAGAAAGAGATGTTCGCATGTGGATATGTTGGGGAAGGATATGCGTCGAGGTTCAAGCCCGATTTTGATTTGCCCTGTATCATACTCGATGTGGAAACAAAGCTTTCCAGAGGATTGGATTCAATAAAGGAGTTTGCAGTAAGATTTACAGTTGACGGAGACGCAAAGGAGCTAAGATTTACATCAACATCTTCAAACGAGAAAGAATTGCTCTCAGATCTCTTTGCTCTTATTGAGGAGATTAATCCCGATGTGATACTCTTCAGCATGGCAGATCTTCTGATGGAGAGGATAATCAGGAAATCAGAGGAATACAATTTGAATAATCCAATAAGCAGAACCGGAAGATTCAGAAAACTTGCATCGAAATCTTACTGGAGTTATGGAAAAGCAAGATACAGGGAGAAGGCACTTTTGCCTGAGGGCAGGATCCTGATTGATAAAACATGTTTCAACTTCAGGGAAGGTGGTTTGAAGGGAATACTGCTGGCTTCCCGTCTTACGGGCTTATCACCCAATATAACTGCAAGATTCACACCCGGAACGCTAATCTCATCTTATGAAGTTTACGAGGCTTTAAGACAGGGGATAGCTGTTCCCTTCAGAAAGAGTGATGTTGAAAGGCAGAAGACCTTCAAAGAGCTTAAAAAGGTTGACAGAGGCGGTATGATATTCCAGCCAGAGCCCGGAGTTTACGAGAAAGTCTATCAACTGGATTTCACCTCCATGTATCCATCGATTATAGTTAGATACAACCTGTCCCCTGAGACTGTAGAGGTTCAGGGTAATGATAACTGGAATTCCTCCGAGGATTTTCATAAACCCCTTAAACCCGGTTTTCTTCCCTCAGCCATCAAACCCCTGCTTGAATTAAGAATAAGAACTAAGAAACTCAAGAAGGTGAATTCAGACTACGAAGGAATGGATTCAATGCTTAAGTGGTTGCTTGTAACCTGCTTCGGATACACAGGCTACAGAAATGCAAAGTTTGGGAGAATAGAAGTACACGAGTCGATAAACAGGAATGCAAGGGAGATTTTACTTGAAACAAAAGAACTGGCTGAAGATATGGGCTTTGAAGTCATACACGGCATAGTCGACTGCTTGTGGCTTAAAAACCGAGATGATACATGTGGCGATGAGATATATGAACTCAAATATGAGGTTGAAAGGAGGACGGGATTGCTCACTGAACTGGATCTCTACGACTGGATCATCTTCCTGCCAATGAGTGATGGATTTGGAGCATACAATCGCTACTACGGAAGGTTGAAGGATGGGAAAATGAAGCTGAGGGGTATAGCTGCGAGGAGAAGAGACACACCATCCTACATTCGAAAAATGCAGCTTGATATCCTTGACATTCTCTCTAAGGCAAAAAACAGAGATGAGATAGCTAATTTGGGAAATGAGCTGGAGAGGATATATCTTAAATATAAAGAGGACCTTCGCCATGCGAGTTTAGAGGAGTTCGTAATCAGGAAGGTCATCGGAAAAACAAATTACAGCAGAAGATGCCCTGAAGCTTACCTGATGAATTACTGCAAAAGGAAAGGCATACAGATTCAGCCGGGTTTGGAAGTAGGTTATGTCGTTCTCGATTCGAGAAGGTGGATTGTGATTCCTGAATGGGAATTGGAAAGTTCTGTCATGCCCGATTTCAGGTATTATGAGAGACTGATGAAAAAAGCATGGGACGAGATCATCATCCCTGAAATGTGAATTTTGAAAATTGTCATGTGATGGTGCTCGATTTTTCGTGATTACTAATAGAGTCATTCTGACTACTTCAATATAGAATCGCTTATAGTGTTCTCTTGAATCTTGCTTAGATTTCTATCATCTAAAATTGAAGGAATTTCTGTAGTGTACAATCTTTTAAAAAATTTTATAGAAAAGTCATTTATTATTAACTAAAGTTTTTCCCTTAAAACATTACACTTAAATATTCTACTACAAAATAGTTCTGGGATTGTAAATGGCTTAGTGGAATTAAATGAAGTTGATAGAAGAATATTAGCCGACATCCTATATGATTGTTTTACTGACTATTACTACCTTACTGACAAAAATCTTTCAAGAATAGGCACACAGTCGATGCATAAGGTAGTCACAAGAATGGGAAGCAGATGGGATACAATCTATAACGCATTAGAAGGTGCAACTACTGACCAAATCCTGCAATTCATTAGAGGTTTGGTTAAAGAAAGTGCAGCAAATGGAAAAAGTAGAGACATAGTAAACTACCTAAACACCTTTCTAAGAGAGAAATTTGGAGTAGAAATAAATGAAGAGGGGGAATTTTTTGTAGCATCTGGAGAAAAAGAGAAAACCTCACTGGAGATTAAAGAGATTACTCAGATCTCTGAAAGGCTGTATGTGAAACCAATTTTTAGTAGTCGAGACATTAAGGTTGAAGATAATCATTGCTTTGTACTTATGCCATTCAGAGACGCTTTTATTCGTATTTTTAATGAACACATTAAACCAACATTAGAAAAGTTAGGTTTTCGAGTAGCAAAGGCTGACGATATTTTTAAACCCGGTCCTGTAATAGAACAAATCTGGGAGTTCATCAACAAATCAGAGATAATCATAGCCGATGTGACAGGGAGAAATCCAAATGTTTTCTACGAATTAGGGATTGCTCATACTTTAGGAAAAACCGTCATAATCATAACCCAAAATGAAGATGATATTCCTTTTGATTTGAGACATCTCCGATATTTTAAATATTCAGACAACGAAGAAGGTTGGAAAACACTGAGGGAGAACCTAACAAAAATTGTAAAAACTTTAAAAGAGTAATATCAATAACATTCTAAATCTCCACCCTTAAAGCCAAAAGAAAAATAAATGAGGTATGGATATTTTTTCTGATGATAACTCTCGAAAACTCTAAAATTATTGATAACACCCCTGAAAGAGAATTAGCAACTGTATTAAAAGACAGACTAAAAAACTGCAAAGAAGCCAAATTTGCGGTTGGATATTTCTTTTTGAGTGGCTTCAACCTTGTCGATGGTGATTTTCCAGAAAAAGTAGAGAAAAAACCATTTCTCAAAATGGTAATGGGGAACGAGACCACTGAACCAACAAAAGAAGAGCTGGTTTCTGGGTATAATTTGAGGGAGATCTTTAAACAAAAAATGATCGAAGAATTACAAGATAAAGAACTAAGTGATTGGCAGATAAACCAGCTGAGAAGATTGAGAGATTACATTGCAAATAATCTGATAGAGGTTAAGCTTTTTGAGAAATCAAGATTACACGCCAAGTTATATCTTTTTTTGAAGGATTTAGAAGATAGATATGGCTCTCCAGGTGTTGCAATAGTTGGCTCATCAAATTTTACTGCAGAGGGTTTAACAAGAAACAAGGAGCTTAATGTCATTTTAACCGAGAGAGAAGATGTTCTTTATCTCAACAACTGGTTTGACCAACTTTGGGAGGAAGCGAGTGAGTTTAACGAAGATTTAGTCAGAGTGATTGAAATTTCAGGAGTTATTCCTGAGGTAAAATATCCAAAGCTTGGTAAATACATTGATCCTGAAACATTATTCAAATATTTAGTTTACAAGTGGACTGAAGGTAGAGTTCTGAATCTAATTGAAAAAGATATTTTGATGGAATTTCAGCTTGTTGGTGTCATCAACGCTATAAACATTTTGAACTACTATAATGGTGTTATCCTTGCAGATTCTGTTGGCTTAGGCAAGAGTTTTATGGCTGCTGCAGTAATTCAAGAATTTCTGAACGGAAAACACCCACACTGGTTGCCTAAAGGAAAGGAATATCCCGCAGTCATGCTCATTCTTCCACCATCAATTATCTCTCAGTGGGAAGATTTGCTTGTTGGGAGGTCTGATGAGAAAATACTGGCAAGGCTGGAGAGGGGGGAGAGAGTAAAGATAGACTCAGAGTTCTTCTTCAAGGACAACTTCAAGAGAATGGTGAAAGGAGATTATAATCACAAAATATATGAGATCTATGATGAGGGTGGTGAGAAACTTCTGGGCAAAATCGCTTTTCTCTCGCTCGGACTTTTCCAGAACTATAAGGCAGATTTGAAGAAAGGAGTTGTTGATGAGAGATTGAAAAGAATGGCTGAAGAATACGATCTCTTTGTTATCGATGAAGCTCACAAATACAGAAACAAAAATACAAACAGATGGAAAGCTGCAAGAGCCTTACAGAAAAAAGTAGATAACTTCTCCAACAAGTTTATGCTTTTAACAGCAACTCCCCTTAACAACACAATTGATGATCTTTACAATCTCATAAGAATATTCACTGACGATACATTTGAAAGATTTTGGCTTAAAAACAATATCCCCGTTCCTGAACTTATCAAGAACTATAAGAGATTAAAGAAAAAGTACGATGAAGAGAAGGATGAAGGGATCAGAAAAGAGCTGAAAAAAGTTGCAACAGAAATAAAAATGAAAATTCTCGATGAAGTAATGGTTTTGAGGACGAGAAAGTATATAGCAGAGCAATTTAAGGATTTGGACATTATTTTCAAGGATCCGCAACCCTACAGCCTTGGTTACGCCCCATTTTATACCAGTAAATTTTACGAACTTATAAAGCGCATTTCAAGAAATTTAGACAGGATTAATTTTGAGCACACGAAGTTGTATGGTGTGAGATACATTGTTTTCGAAGAAGATGAAGAGGAGGGAGCATTCAGAGTAATAGAGATTTCCGATTTGTTCAGGCTCCTCTTAGGTAAGAGGTTAGAGAGTGGTATATTCCCTTTCGAGACAACCCTGAAAAAAATCTACGAAAAAGAGAAGATTTTCTGGAGTATATTCAGCAATACCGTTGATAAGATCATGAGTAAGGAAGATCTCAGAGAATTGGTAAAAAAGGCAGTTGAGGAGGCAAAAATCAAAAAAGATCTGGATGAAGTATCTCAGGAATTTAATGCTGAAGCTGAAGAAGAGGAAGACTGGTTGGATAGGGTTGTCAAGCTGCTGATTGAGTATGTTGAGGAGTACAAGCTTGAGGCTAAAAGCACTGACGAGCAAATCAAAATGGGTTTGAAAATCGCCCTTCATAATCTTGAGCAGGATTTGAAGTTGATGGATGAGATTTTTGCAGCTCTTGATGAGCTGAAGGCTAAAGAAAACGGAGAATTTAAGGTTCTTGGTACAATTCCGAAAGAGGAAGAGGAGATCATTGAATCGAAGATCTTTAGCTACCTGAATGATCCAAAACTTGAGGCCTTAAAACAGCTCATAACAAATCCAAAATACAAATCAGAAAAACTCTCAGTTCCAAGCCTTCACGGAAAGAAATTCATAGTGTTTACCCAGTACAAAGATACCGCCTACTACATTTACCACAACCTCAGAGAGTGGATCGAGAAAGAAGTTGATCTGCATCCATGGTTGAAGGATAAAAGGAGCGATAGAATAAAGATTGGGCTTGTTACGGGCGAAACTGACACTGAAACAAAGGTGAATTTCATTAAAAGGTTTGCACCGAAGGCAAATAGCGGAGAGGAAGAGGTAAGGAGGTTTGGAGAAATTGAGATATTAATTTCTACCGATGCTCTCAGCGAGGGGGTTAACTTACAAGATGCTGATGCTGTTGTTAACTTCGATCTTCCATGGAATCCGATGATTATAGTTCAAAGGGTAGGAAGGGTGAACAGAATAGGGAATGAAAAGGATGTTTATGTTATCAACTTCATTCCTTCGGGAGAAATAGAAGTTCTTGTAGGGATTCTAAACAAGCTTAGACAGAAAATAGAAGACATAACACTTGTTGTTGGCAAGGAATCCAAGATACTGAGCCCTGAGGAAGAGATAAGCGTTAAAACATTTGGTGAGAGAATAAAGAACATTGCAGAGCTTTCAATGACGGATCTTGAAGATATCGGAATATCAGAGGAATTCAAAGAGTGGGTTGAGGGAGGGATGCCACAGGAGCAAGTTGATGAGTATAAGCTTCTCAACATCATCCAGTACGAATTGGGGATAACCAGAGAAGATTTTGAAGAAGTTAGAGATATGGGTGATGGTCCTTATTACAGCTATGTAAAATCAGGGAACGGGAAGATTTACGGCATTTACGAATTTTACAGGGGAGATAGCAGGATAAGTAAGAGGATAATTAGTTTCGGCAATGGTAAACTGAAGTTTGAATCTCCACTCTCGTTGCTGAACCTTGTGAGGTATAAGAAGATGAATCCTGTAAAGCTTGATGAGGCTGCAGAAACTCTCAAAGAAATTGAAAAAAAGGTTGAAAATGAGGTTGAAAGGTTGAAGAGGGAATATCAGCCAGAACCAAAAGGTTTCCTCTATAACCTGCTCAATGCTTTACTTCTTGAGAGAAGTAAAGCTAAAGAACTTGAAAACTATAAATCTGTTGTGAATGTGCTTCAGCTACTGGATTACCGTCAGTATTCAAGAGAGATAAAATCCTTGCTTGTTGAGAGGAATCTTATAGAGGTGGAAAAGAACAACACTGTAAAGATAAGAGACCTAAGAGGAGTTGTAGATACGCTCTACAGCCACTTTTTGATGTGGGGTCTTGCAGATGTCAAATCATTGAGAGTTGAAAGTAAGTATCTGGGGTGGTTCTGTGGGTATTAACACTGAGAAATTAAAAAAAGAGATCTTAAAAAGGCTTGAAAAGTTAGAAAAAAGTGAGATCGAGATTTCTGGCAAAACTTATCCCCTGTATATATTTGACAAAGATGAAGATATAAATCTGTTTGAGGGCATATTTTTCGCTGAGGGAGACAGAAAAGAAGATATATCTAATTTTCTGGGCTACAAGCCAACGACTGGATATGTTGGAAGAGTAGGGATACTGATTTACCGCAATGAGGATTTGCTGATCAGAGATTTTAGAGCCAATAGACAAATAAGGAAGACGATAGCCAAAATAAACGAGCCATTTCTGAAAAAGCTCAAAAAAGCCCTTGAGGAACCCAAGGATGAGAACTTCTCAGCTCTGCTTAGCAGGTCGGATGTAGTAGAGGAATTTTATGTTCTATACAAAAAGTGCAGGGAGTTTTTGCTCAACAATATTAGGGGTATAAGCGAAGAGGAGAGAAGAGAGGAGTTCGTTGACAACTTCATGATGCAGATGCTCACATTATGGTATCTGCAAGAGAAAGGGTTCTTTAACAGGGATAAGAGATACTTTATTACCAAATTCATGGATTTGAAGCAGAAAAGGCTTTTTGGAGGATTTGAAAGTTACTATGCTTTTCTCAGGCACTTCTTCAGGAAGATAAGCGGATATTCGAATGAGCCTTATGTGGAGAAGGAGAGTATAGGGAGATGTGTTGTTATTGGACCGGCTGTGTTTTTGAACGGAGAGGATGATGAGGCAGTAACAATTCCAGATAAATGTTTCTATCAGGAAGGTGTTACTGAAAAACTGGTAAATCTCACGCCCAAAGGCAGGAGAAGGATGATTTCTGAGAAAGATATTGATTTTGATATTCCTTTGCTAAACTTATTTGAGAGTAGGGATTGGGTTGATGGAGATATTGATGAGTACGTTCTCGGGTCTCTTTATGAGAAATTGATTACATACATGGAGAGAAAGAAGCTCGGAGCTTTTTATACTCCTGAGGAAATTACATCGTATATCTGCAAGAACACGATTGAGCCATATTTGGTTGACAGGATAAATGAGGATTTCGGGAAAAGTTACGAGAGCATAGATGAGATAATAAACGCTGGAGAGAAAGAAGAACTGCTGACGCTTTTTGATTTGCTACAGAACATAAAGATTCTTGATCCTGCCGTAGGCTCCGCTCACTTTCTGGAGAGTGCCATAAACGTGCTGGTTGATATTTACAGGAAGCTGCGAGATAGAGCAAAAGAGGTTGGAATTGAAAAACTCAAAATCCTTGTGGCAGATGAGGATGGAAAAATCAAGCCACTGAATCTGCTTGAGATTCCCGAAAAAGAAGGTCTTTTTGAGGTTTACGTTAAATTTTTCATAATCCTTTCAAGGAACATCTATGGGGTTGACATAAACCCTTCAGCGTTAAAGATTGCAAGGGCGAGATTGTTTTTGACCCTTGCAAGGCACTTCAACGTCAATGCAGGTGTTTTCATCAGATTCCCGAACGTTCACTTCAATTTAAGGGAGGGGAACTCGCTTATAGGTTATGTTGATGTTCCAAGGGGTAGAGGAGAGATAAAACAGGTTACTCTCGACTTTGAATTTGAGGATCACGAGATTGAGTATATTCAGGAAAGAATAAAGGTTGATGAGGAGCTTAAGGAATATTTGCCAGAGATTGCCAGATCGCTAAAGATTGAGGGAGATCTGGTTAAAGAGATTCAGGAGATGAATAGGATTCTTTCTTCAAAGAAGATAAGGTGGAGTGAGTTTGAGAAGGTTTTGAGGACGAAAGAGAAGCTGATACAGGTGCTTGTTGCCTCGCTCAATTCGAGGTATGCGGTAAAGCTGAATAAACTTTTGAAGAGTATAACAGACTTATTTAATAAAAAGCTGGATGAGAAATTTGCCGATGAGCACGGGATTGATCTGGATGAGTTGAAGAAGATAAAGACATTTCACTGGATTTTTGAGTTTCCTGAGGTGTTTTTGAGAGAAAATCCAGGATATGATGTAGTGATTGGAAATCCACCATTTATAAGGCAGGAAATGATAAATGAGCCAAAAGAAATTCTGGAGCTACTATATCCGGAGGTATATAGTGGCACATCGGATTACAGCGTATTTTTTGTTAAGAGAAGTCTCGATCTGTTAATCAAAGATGGATATCATTCTTTCATAATAACCAACAAATGGCTTACAAGAAAATATGGAGAAAGGTTACGATCCTATTTCAAAGACAATTTCCAGATTTTACAGATTATTGATTTCGGAGATAACACACCTTTTATAGGTATTTCGAATTACGTTTTGATCTATGTTGTAAGGAATTCACATCCACCAAAAAACAACACCATATTTTACTGTGCGCCGGGAGATCCGTCAGACATTCAAAGGGTTGAAGAAATAGGATATTTTGTGCTTCAAAAAAGTCTCGAAGGTGTATGGACATTTGTCAGAGAAGATGAGGAGGAAATTAAAAAGTGGATTGAAAAAGTGGGAAAACCTCTGGAGGAGTGGGATGTTAAAATATATGCAGGTATAAAGACTGGACTTAACGAGGCATTTATTATGGATGAAGAAACTAGGAAAAATTTGATTGCTGAAGATCCGAAAAGTGCTGAAATAATAAAGCCTACCGTTTTAGGAAAAGACATAGAAAGATGGTATATAGATTGGAATATGCTATACTTGCTGTATATCCCTTGGCACTTCCCTCTACATAATGATAAGACAATAAAAAGCGCTTCAGACTTAGCAGAAAGGGAGTTTAAAAAGCGATATCCAGCTGTATACAATCATTTACTTCATTATAAAGAAAAACTTTCAAACAGAAATAAAGACGAAACAGGCATCCGATACGAGTGGTACGCACTCCAAAGATATGCATCAGATTACGTAAGTGAATTCGAAAAACCTAAGATAATTTGGCAAGAAATGTCCAAGGTGGCTGCGTTTACTTGGTCTCCGACACCAACATACCCACAGATGGGTACATTTATAATGACAAATGTCTCAAAGTATTTGCTAGCTTTGCTAAATTCAGCTACAGTTACTTGGTATTTTACTAAAATTTCTCCCAAGTTGCGTGGCTCAACGTTAGTATATAAAAAAGAGTACCTGCAGAATGTACCGCTAATAGAAACTAACAATAGGGATAAAGAAGTTATTGAAATACTTGTTGACTACTTGTTATTCTTAAACTTAGACAAGGATATACGAGAATTACACTCGGGGGAGATAGCATTACTAGACAATGAAGTACTAGACACTATTGTCTACGAACTCTACTTCAAAGAAAAATTCATCGAAGACAGCAAAAAGGCCATCGAAGAGGGTAAAGATCCAATCTACCCACAACTTGAAAAAGGCACCTTCCTGATTGACCTCGTTGCCAAACACCTAATACCCATAGACTACGACAGCTACGCAAAGCTTGCCTACTCAATTGAGCCATTGAGCGAGGAAGAAAAGCTGAAGATGGAGAAAATGAAGGAAGAGTACCTCAAAACAATAAAGGAAGTTGTCGAGGCGATTAAGGCTGATGAGGAAATCATGGGGCAGATCGAGAGGATAAAAAGTCATGAGTGGGTGAGGGTGATTGAAGGACTCGATAACGACACTTGAATGGTGGTGAGTAAATATGAAAATAAAGAAAATTTATCTCGAAAACTTCAGAGGTTTTTATGGACTAGTTTCAATAGAATTGGAAAATTTTACAGCATTTATAGGTAAAAACGATCAGGGAAAAAGTTCAATTCTCGAAGCGTTGGACATTTTTATTAACGAAGGAAAGGGTGCCGTAAAAATTGAAGCAGATGATCTCAATGTAAGAGCAAAAAATGAAGGAGTTGAAGAGTTCAGAATTGGCGTCGTTTTTACCAATTTCCCAGAAAAAGTAATAATTGACGAGACGAACCCTACATCTCTTAGAGATGAATATCTACTAAATGAAGATGAATACTTGGAAGTCTGGAAAACTTTTAAGAACGGAAAACTTAAATCAACAACAATTAAATGTTATCATCCAGCTAATGATGATTTTTTGAAGAATTTATTAAGAAAAAAGCAAACTGAGCTAAAAAATTTTGTTGAAAAAAAGAATATTGACTGTGAAGACAAAAGAAAATCAGCCTCATTAAGAAAAGCAATTCGAGAATATTATGGACATAATGGAGGATTAGAATTTGATGTCATTGAAATAGTTGTTGATGAAGGGGATGTTAAAAACATATGGAGAAAATTGACTGAATATCTCCCGATTTACGCATTGTTTCATTCTGATAGAACGAACCAAGATCTCGATTCTGAAATTCAAGACCCATTAAAAATTACTGTTGAGCAAATTTTTAAGAGAGGCGATATCCAGAAGAAATTAAATGAAATTGCCAGAGAAATAGAAAATGTGATTTCCAACATTGCAAATAGAACCATCGAAAAATTCAAAGATATATCACAACTGGAATCTGAACTAAAACCCGATATTCCTGAAGTCTCCAACTTGAAATGGAAAGATGTTTATAAAAATATAGGATTTGTTACAGATGAAGGTGTCCCTATGAATAAAAGGGGAAGCGGTTTTAGAAGATTAGTCCTCCTAAGTTTTTTCCTTGCTGAAGCTGAAAGACAAAAAGATGAAAATAATAATGTGCATACTATATACGCAATTGAAGAACCAGAAACGTCCTTACATCCAGATATTCAGAAGATACTATTGGAAAGTTTAAAGAAGTTAAGTGATAATGGCAATTATCAAATTATAATCACAACCCATAGTCCACAATTTATAAGATTGCTGGAAATCTCTTCAATAAGATACGTTGAAAAAAGTGGTGATAGAACTGTGGTGGAGCAATTTAGCGATGGAAATCACAATATTTTAATTGATAAAATAATCAAAAATCTTGGCATACTTCCCACTGTTGGTAAATTAATAATCTGCGTCGAAGGCAAAACCGATGAGATGTTTTTACTAAATGTAAACCAAAATATTCCTGAGCTAAAAAAGATTATAGACCTCCAAAGCGCTATAAAGGCCGGTATAATGGCTTTTAATATAATGCATGGCTCTAATCTAAAAGACTATATCGATAGATATATTACCAAAAATACAAATGCAATTGAATTCCATTTATATGATAGAGACGGAGATTCAAAGTATCAAGAGGCAATAGATGAGGTTAATAGCAGAGGAGACGGAAGTTATGGAGTAATAACCAAAAAGAGAGAAATAGAAAATTATGTTCATTGGGAATTAATAGAAAACAATGAGAAATTTGAAGGTGTCAAATTTGATGAGAAATTTAAAAGAGATTGGGATAGCCAGGATATTCCTAACTATCTAGCAAATAAGAAAGGCATGAAAGAAGAAGATGTCAAAGGGATTCTGTGCGGAAAAATATCAAAACAAATAACAAAAGATCATTTAGAACAACTAAATGCTTGGGATGAAGTTAAAGGGTGGTTTGAGAAGATAGGGGAAATGTACGCCAAAATCAATTTCCCCTAAAAAGCAAGAAGTGTGATCTTCATGCGGGATTCAAACATGGTTTTAGGAGAGTTTTCCGAGATTATAGCTGGCTTAGTCCTCTCTTATGTCCTACACTCTCTCATAAAATCCAGAATGCTCAATCTGTCATTTATCCTGCTTCTTAATTTTGGTGAGTATCGCAGTGATTGCAACACAAGATCGCCGCTATGCCTTACTAGAGTACAACTTACTTGATTGGATGGATTATTGGCTTGTTTATTGCCATATAATGCCGGATTAATCTATGCAATCGAGTTTATTCTGTATTTTCGTCTCTTTCGTAGTCCTCACTCCCAAGTTTAAGAAGTGGTGGGATTAATTTCAAGAGATTTTATGGGCTAACAACCTAACAAAGGTCTCGCTTATATACACCCTAAATAGAAAAAATCACCTTTGATTCAGAATTAAATCAATCCGCAACTGCTACGATGCTTATTAACTTGAACAGGAAAATGTAAGATGGTGGAATTAACCCTATAGATGCTAAATGCTCAATATTAGCCCTGACTCGTTTAAAGAACTTCCAGATAAGATATCTGAGATTTATCCTTTCTTCAAGCTTACTTTCAGTAAAACAATGGGCGAAAACATATATGGAAACGTTTGTTTAAATTGTGGTGCTTATCAAGGAAATTGGTATGTTGAGGAAGAATTAATTGAAATTGCCTATGAACCAAGCAAAATTGCTGAAAAGAGAAGGATAAGGATAAATTTAACTGAACAAGAACGGTTGGAAAGAGTTTTTCCAGAAGAAGTGCTGAAACTTGAAAAACACAACATCTCCTATGATCCAGAAAAATTTGTCTTTGTGTGCAGGAATTGTCATCTAAGAATTCATCACACCGACGATTTCCCACATTTAAAACCTGGAGATTAAGTTTAATAGCAAACTTTTAAGTAAATAAAATAAAATTTTCATTGGTGGTCATATGACTTACTGGCTCTGCATAACTACTTCTGAAAACTGGAAAGTTATAAAACAGAAAAATGTGTGGGGAGTTCCAGAACGCCATAAAAACACAATTGCAAAGGTTAAACCCGGAGATAAACTTCTCATCTACCTCAAACAGGAAAGGGACGAGGACAAGATCATAGAACCAAGAATAGCAGCTGCATATGAAGCAACATCAGAAGTTTTCAAAGATTCGTCGAGAATCTTTAAGACACCACCCGGCATGCATAACGAGAGCTTTCCCCTGCGCATAAAGCTCAAACCTATAAAAATCTTTGATAAGCCTGTAGACTTCAAATCTCTTATCCCCAAGCTGAAATTCATCAAAAACAAGCAGAAATGGACTGGACATTTGATGGGTAAGGCGATGAGGGAAATTCCAGAAGAAGACTACAGACTCATAGTGGATTCAGCATGACTAAAAAGAGAGAAGTTATGAAAAACTAAAAAACAATCCCAAAAACATCAGATTCGAAGATATCTGCAAAAGCAGCTGAACTTTTCGATTTCAAATTTAGAGGCGAAAACGAAGCTGCAGAGTCTATGTAAGAGGGGGAGTTAAAGAAATCCTGAACTTCCAAAATGTTAAAGGCAAGGCTAAACCTCTAACTAAGGCAACATTTAAAAGATAGGGAAATACAATTTATTGAGGAGGAATAATATGCACAAATACACAACCGAGATCTTCTACAGCGACGAAGATGAAGGATACATCGCTGTAGTTCCTGAGCTACCCGGCTGTTCTGCATTTGGTGAGACTGAAGAGGAAGCGTTAAAGGAGATAAAGGTAGCCATCAAGCTCTGGATAGAAGCTGCAAAGAAAGAGGGCAGGGGAACCCCAAAGCCGAAAGGGAAAGAGTTGCTTAAAGCTGTTATGGAAGTTAAAAGTGAGGTTTAGCCTCAAGATAAAATAGAGGGTGGTTATGGAAGATATAGTTGGTGTAACATATCCAATCCCCAAGCAGTTCATGGATCGCTTTTTTAAAGGAAAAGATGTTTTTGTTAAGCCGGCAACCGTATGGAAGCAACTAAAGCCCGGTATGAAATTCGTTTTCTATCAATCTCACGAGGATACTGGTTTTGTTGGAGAGGCTAAAATAAAAAGAATCGTTCTTTCAGAGAATCCAGTGCAGTTCTTCAATACCTATGGTGACAGAATTTTTCTTACAAAGAATGAACTAAAAGAATATATCAAATCCCAAGAAAGATGGAAGCAAGGATGGAAAAGCAGAGGGCAGCAAAAGAAAAAGCTATGGATGGCAATTGAGCTTGAAAGCATCAAAAAGTACGATCAACCGATTAAGCCAAAGCGCTTCGTGCCCGTTGGAGGGCAATATCTAAGAGGATAAACGAGGTGAGCCAATTGAGTTATGTGGTTATCAGAGATGGTAACAATGTAGAAATTATCGAAGAAGAGGACTTTTCAGTTGATAAAAAGGAGAAGTATCTGCATAGGTTAATTGAAGAAAACCCTCAAATAATCCTAAAAGATATTACCAAAAAATATGTTGTAACTGTAGCAAGTCATTTGAAACTACCAAGTGGTGGAGAACTCGATCTCTTATTAATTGATTCCAGCGGAAACCTAATTGTAGTAGAGCTAAAGAGAGAAAAAGGACATAGGGAAGCTATTGCTCAATTGCTTGATTATGCCTCCGATCTCCAGCAAATGGATGAAAACGAAATTTTTAGCTCAGAAACGAGCAAATTCAAATCTTTGGAAGGCATCTACAGGAGTTTTTATGCGGATGAGGAGGAATTCACTTACGAGGATTTTAGGGAAAATTTTGTAAAGTCCATAACAGATCCTGCTGAAATTTGGCTTCTCTTAGTCTCTTATACTATCGGTGATGATACTCGAAGACTCGCAGAGTGGCTTAGGAATTTTGGAGTAAGGATATTCTGTGTAGAGTTTGATTACTTTAAAAGTGAGAACAAAGAAATCTTTGTTCCAAAACTACTAAGTATCGAAGATATTAAGAGAATTGAGAGAAGAAAACTAACAGAAACACAGGAAAAATACTTAAGATTCTTTTCTAAACTGCTTTCGGAATTTAAAGAAATCAAACCTAGAGCAACTGAAAGGAGAGCAACTGCTGACAACTGGCTACAGATACCTACAGGATTTGGACCAATTCATTTTGAGTGGCTTTTATGTGGAAGAGAGCCAAACAAAGTGTTGGAGGTTGGCTTACATTTCGAATATGCTGATGAGACAATAAATCAAAAGCTACTTGACTATTTCAAATCTAAGGAGGGCGATCTCAAAAAAGAGATAGGAGATCTAAAATTTAGAAAGCTCGGAAACAAGTGGAGAAAAATCTATGTTGAAAAAGTTGTTGGTAGCTTAGATAACGCTTTAAATAGCGAAGAGGTAAAAGATTGGGCTGTGGAAATGATGGTCAGATTTTACGACGTTTTCAAAGAGAGTGGGAAAATAAATGAAGCTGTACAAACATTGAAAAAAGACTGAAGGTTATATTCGTCTGCCCCTCATTACAGGCAATAAAGAAAACATAGAGAAATAAGAGGATTGCTGTAGAATAGTTGTCGAGCAAAAATACATTCTAATAGCTATTCACTCTATTTAAGCCAGTTCATGGATGATAACAATCCAGAAGACAGAAAAAAGCCTTGAAAATGAACAATAGGCTGTTTGAGTTCTGCGAACTATGTATTTTTGGCAATGAGATAGCCAATGGAATGAAGAATTAAATCAATCATTCCAATGAGATAAAAGGATGAAAACAAGTTAATATCAAACCGAGAGATTAAGCAAGTTGTGTCTCTTCTAAAATCTAATTTAGGTGTAGAAATCTCTATCTAATCAAAGCTCAAAAAACTTAGAGATTTCTGGCAAAATGACTGTATTACTTTTTCAAATTACTTTTTATTTTATCTCCTTCGCTCATTTTTCTCATCTCCATCCCCAACCGGTGATTTTATGAATCTGGAAAAGATTATGGAAAAAATATCCGAAAAACTAAGTAAAGCAGGCATAGAATTAAGCCAGAAGGAAAAAGAAGAGACTTTAGCCAAACTTAAACTGCTAATCCACGAATTCAAAATCCCTGAAAAGGAAGCTGTCAGAACAATCTTAAACCACATAGCAAGAAACCACAACATTTCCAACATTTCTGAGAAAATGGTTTTTGACAGCCCTGAGGTCAAGCTGGATTCCCTCGAGAACGAGAAGCGGGTTACAGTCAAGGCTAAGGTAATACAGCTCTGGGATTCAGAAAGCCCCAGCATCTCACAGGTAGGACTTATTGGAGATGAAACAGGCACAGCCAAATTCGTCATCTGGAAGAAATCCGAGAAACCCAAAGTTCAGGAGGGCAAATGCTACCTCTTTAAGAATGTTGTTGCAGATTCATTTAACGGCAGAAAGCAAATCAAAGTCACAAAAACAAGCGAAATCATTGAAATCGATGAAGAGATCGAGACTCCTAAGAGAGAAATTGAAGTAATAGGTGCAATGGTTCACATTCAGAAAAACAGCGGACTTATTGCAAGATGTCCAAAATGCAAGCGAGTAGTGTCTAAGGGTGTATGCACAGAACATGGAAAAGTCAAGGGGAAACCAGACTTGAGAATCAAAGCAATAATCGATGACGGAGCAAGTGTTTATGAGGTAGTCCTGAACGAGGAGAACATAACGCATCTCACAGGAATAGATCTAAATAAGGCAATAAAGATGGCAAAGAAGACCCTCGACAGGAGCATAGTTCTTGCAGAATTAAAAAAGAAGCTCTTAGGGAGGTATTACAGAGTTAAGGGGACAATAGCGGGAAGATATCTACTGGTTAGCGAGATTAACCATTTTGAAGATGTTGAAGCGATTCTCAACTTCCTTCCCACGGAGGTGAGAGAATGAAGAGAGAGGTTGCGGTAAGGATGTTCTCCACAGAATTCATAGATATGTTCCACCAGCTAAAATCAAACAGTAAGACTATCTACTATCTCGCTCCGACGGGAGTTCCAGTAAACAGGGTTTTTGCAGTAGGTGTCTTATTGGAAAAGCATGAAACCTCAACTGAATCCAACTTCTGGAAAATTAAGATAGCTGATCCAACAGGAACATTTTACGGTTATATCAGCAGGTATCAGACAGAATCTTTTGAGAAAATACACGACATCAGCGAGCTTTCCATTGTTGCGGTAACTGGAAAGATAAAAGTCCTCGAAACCGAGAACGGCAAATTCACCACTCTCCGCCCAGAGAACATCACAACAGTAGATGAAACAATAAGAGACCTGTGGGTATGCGAGACAGCAAAGAGAACTCTTGAGAGGATAGCCATCATGAAAGAAAAGACAAGCAAGCTTTCCAAGATGGCATTGGAGGTTTACAAACCCGATTTAGGCAAATACATCAACAGCGTGAAGGAATCCTTGAGGGCAATTCACGACCTTTCAGAGTCCAAAGAAGAAGACAATGAAGAAGACATCGACGAATTGCTGGAAGAAATCTATGACTTCACAGCAGACGAGTGGGACATGGAGCAAATAATGTAATAGTAACTTAACCTAATCAACAACCATTTTTTTGATAAATTTGTAAAAGTTTATATGAGGAGAAAAACATGAAGGACAGCATGCCATCAAAAAATCCCGAAATAAAGCCATCAATCTCACTCGCAATAGACTTCAAAGACATTGAAAACATCAAAGACGAGAAAGAGTTCAAGAAAGCCATACTCAAGAAAATCATGATGGAAGAGCAGGAAAACATTGATTATGAGATTTTCTTGCTGGAAGATTTACTTGAATTCATCAAAAAAATAGGCGACGAGGAGGATCCAGTAGAGGGATACAAAAAACTGAGAAAGAATCTATGGCTTCTCGATAAACCTGATTTCCCAACTTCTGTTTACCTCGCAAGACTCAATGTAATCAATAGAATAAATCCACATTACAGGAATATGGTAGAAACAATTGAAAAAATCGTAAAGAAAACTGGAGAGAGCTATTTAAGTATGGATACCGAATTTGTCAGAAAATCAATAAGCGAAACAGAGTTTCTCAGATTCAAGAAAAATTTTGAAGGGGTTAAGAAGGCGATAGCAAGGTATTATGATTACTTCGAGGCAAATCTCACAAAGAAGATCAAAGACACTAAAGAGCTAAGAGAGAGGTTTAAAGATAAGTATCTGTTTGATTAGTTTTTTTGTTTTACCTTTACTGTTGCACGGTTTTCCGGGAAATTCGTTTTTATACTATGTGTATTGAATTTTGGATTTATGGACTTTTGGTTCTGGTAATTTATAATTGATATAGCGCTATGCAGGTATCTGAAGTGTGAGGCGGAGTTGAGTATTTGGGTAGGTGATGGCGAGCCACATAATGTTTTGGGGATATGTGAAGTTTGCGGAGCGAAGTGGAGCAAATTTGGGCGTAGCCGAAGGGGAAGCCACATATCCTCCTGTTGTCCGAGTGCGTTAGCACCGAAGCGAGCGACAGCAAGCGGAGAGTTCGGCTCGGCGCCGTCATGTTATTAACCCAATTTCTTTGAACTTGTCCACAATTAGTTTTCTTCTTTCTTCTACAAATTTTTCAAAGTTTTCTATTTTCCACAGTTCTTTATTCCTTGGAATCAAATGGATTTCAAAATATTCATCACCCTTATCTTCCAACCATTCTTCAGGTGACTTATCTCTTTTTTCATCCCTATTCTCCTCAGCAGAAAGAAGCATCAGATTCGCAATTTGATCCCTATCCCACCATTTGTACTTCATGATCTTCCTACCTGTTTCTGGATTGATTACTTTAACTTCTTTTAGTTTAGATTGCGGAAAAATATGATCTACCCATGGAAGATTTCCCTCATATGCAGGCTTAAAGCTAACATCTTGATACCACAAAGCAAAAATAAGGTATAGCTTCTTATCTCCATAATAGGTATCTAGAAGAGAATCTTCCGATATATTTATGGTTCTACCTCTGTTCATGATCTCGGTGTTAATAGCATCTATATCAAAATCTCCTTTTTCATTTATTTTTCTAATAAGAGCGTCTAACAAAGTATCGGAGCTTCCAGAAAATGCGCCTGTCAAAAGCACTCGTGTGAGCCATTTTGCTAATGCTTCTTTATTGGAATTCTTCCATTTTTCTGGATACTTATAGATGAAATATATTAATGGAATCAAAGCCAAATAGCTTGGAAGAGCCTTATCATCCCTTATGAATGTATATTTACAAAGAAAATCTTTGATTTCTTTTATCGATTTCTTAATTTCTTCCCAATTATCCTGTAGTCTTTTTAAATTTTCTTCCTTTCTAAATTTCATTACATCATATTTTGCACCAGCACCAATGAGGATGAGGCTTGTTTTTAAAACAAAATCTCTTTCGAAAGCGAACGCTGTACCATTAAGATCTTCCAAAAAAGTGGTTAAATCTTCTTCAACATCTTCCCAGTTAGCTGTTAAAAGGGAAAACATGAGATCTGATTTGCTTAGAGGTGTTCCCCCTGAGTTTGCTCTAATAAAAATTTCAACAACCTCGTTTAATGTGTATATTTCAGGATTATCAACACTATCCAGTTCAGTATAAGAAATTATAGGATTATTACTATTGCAAAACTGGTTTATAATCAAAGATATATTGTTTTGGATAAGATCTATTTCTTCCTCAGACAAATCATCCATTAACTTCTTTTTTCGCTCATTATTTATCTTTTGAATGAGATCTTTTGCAATAGCATATGAAGTTCTATTTTCAAAAACTATGTCCTTCAATTTTACCCATCCATTTTCTATTTTTGCTTTATCAGAACTTAAAAACTTAAATTCAAACTTAATATCTTCTTTTCCTTCTTTGCCACTTAAAACATTAAAATATAGCTCTTCTCCATTGTAACTTCCTTTTAAAGCAATAAAAAGACTTTGTAACCTCTGTTGACCATCCAGCACAAGTAATTTTATTTTATTATTTTTAGGAATGTAAAAATCTACCAATCTTAAACCATCTTTGTAATTGTCAATAAATTTTCTCATTTTTACGGGTTCTTTTGTCTTCCAAATCAGAAAATTCCCAATGGGATACTCTCTCATTATTGAATCAAAAAGTTTCTCTATTTGTTCTTTTTTCCAAATGAAATATCTCTGAATATTTGGTAACCATAGCCCGCCTTGCTCTTCTTCGTTATTCACCATGCTAACAAATTTTCTAATGGTTTCCTTTTTATTCCTCATGGTTTCTTACCTCCTTACTTATTTTCAAAGCCGCCGAGCCGAATTTCGGACAACATGGAATATACGAACTTTTTATTCGCATAACCTCCTAAATATGAATTAAAGCGAAATTGTTTAAAGTCAATCATCATAAAAAGTTTTATTCATATAACTATTATAAAACTTACGATTCAAGAAGGATAAGAACCAAGAGAAAACTCATTGAAGAAATAAAGCTGAAAAATATTCCTATCAGCGAGAAAGCTTACATCTCAATTTTAAAGAGATTTCTTAAACCTATCAAAACACCGAGACGCATAACACGGATTCTAATCACCTCTCCCCCACGAGGTGATTATATGGGTTACACACATTACTGGTACAGGTTGAAAGAATACCCCATTAAACAGTTCAGAAAAGTTATTGATGACTTTCTTGCTGTTCTGCCAGAGATAGAAGGCTTAGGCGTCAAATTAAAAGGATGGGATGGACGAGGAGAGCCAATAATAAACTACGAGGAAGTCAGATTCAACGGAGATTCAAACTGCAATCACAACGAATTCAAGGTGGAATACCTAATCGAGCCGAGAATCTGTCACGGAGATTGCAGTCATGAAACTTTTGCATTTCCGAGAGTGTTCAATACTGCATATCCTATCAAGCTCGCCAGATATTACTTAGATTGCTGTAAAACAGCCTACAAACCCTATGATCTGGCAGTTACAACATTCCTTGTTATAGCAAAATACCACTTCGAGGATGACATTCTGCTGACAAGCGATGGATCCCAACACGACTGGATGGACGCCATAAACCTCGTTGATGACTTTCTGGGATACGGTGAAGTGATGACAATCGAGGAAGAAATAGGAAAGATAAAACTCCTTGAATCCAGAGAATCAAGGCTATTCAAGTGTATCCCTAACAAATACTAACAAATAATTCCTAATGAGTAAATTTTTTTAAAAAATTTGATTATGTGATACTATGGCTTATAAGAATAGCAATTACACCATCTCCAAAGAGGAGTTCATAGAAAACACTGACGCCCACTGCAGGCAAAAATTCCCAAGAGAATTTGGATTCAAGGCAGGGAAATTCCAGAGAAACATAATAGTCGAGGATTCCTACGACATATACGGACTTTGCTACCATACTAAATTCAAGGACTGTTATCTCAGCATCTACTCATTCGAGAGACCAAAACCAATGGAAAAATGGGACAGAAACACAGCGAAAATAGACACCCTCTTTCTTGATTTCGATGACGACAGTAACCCAGAGAAAGCCTTAAAGGATACCCAGAAGCTCGTCAGTTACTGCCTTGACAATGACATAACCCCAAGAGTCTATTTCTCAGGGAAAAAGGGCTTCCATGTTTACATAGACTTTCCAGAAATAAACCTAACCAAAACCAAAGAGATTCTGAGGGCAGTAGGATACTTCCTCGCAGAGCAACTTGAACTTACAACCCTAGACACGCAGGTAATAGAGCCAGCAAGGATTGGAAGGCTACCCTTCACAATTAACAGCAAGAGCGGTTACAGGTGTACACCTCTACCACCAGAGAAATTCCCCAAGATGGACTTTCAACAAATCCTTAGATATGTCAAAAGTGACTTCTGTCCTATAACCCCTGTTGAGAGCAAGAATTTTCTCAAATTCATTAAAAGATATGAGTTCATCCTTGAAAGCATAGCCATGAGGAAATTCAAAGAATACCAGATGAAAAGAGCGAGAGCTAAGATGGATGGAATCCTCAACAAAGAATCCAAAGGTAAAAACTGGAAACAGAGGAGAGTAGAGATGTATATCTCCGCATTCAAGAAATATGGAAAGCTTGCATACGACGAGAGAATCAGGGAGATTCACATAAAAAGTAAATGGCTCTCAAACAACCAGCAGAATTTAGGTGCAGTAGAACATCTCGCAAGAGTCCACCTGATACTCTTGCTAATTGATCTTGGATACAGTGATGAAGAAATCCATGAGATTTTCAAGCTCAGCGACGACTACACACCCAAAATGGTTAACTACTACATCAAATACAACAAGAAATGGCTTGAAAAACAGAAGAATTCTCAATACCCTTAGTCATCACTCAAAATCAACTTCGACTTTTTTAAGAACAATTTTATCCCCTTCAGCTTCCTCTTCCATTAGGAAATTCAGGTATTCATCCTTCACATTCTTTTTTATCCACCCAGCATCAACAAGATATCTTCTATACAGCCAGATATAAGCCCCCCTTCTCGGATAATATCTGATTCTCGGAACCTTCTCCCCTTTTTTAGGTTTCTTTCTCAATAATGTGAGAACAATCTTATCTCCATCTACATTTACATCTACCTGCAGCCCATCTAATTCTGAGAGTTTCTTTTCAATCCATCCTGCCTTTTTAGCTACCTCCCGGTAGAGGGTAAACCATGTCCCCCGCTTTGGATGGTATTTCAATTTTGTAAGCATCACCGTCACCGTTTTAAAGCGGTTTTTAACCTTGCTTTTTAACTATGTTAAATGAGAAGCTTAAACCAAACCTGTCACAACTTTGTATAAGGTTATACATCTGATAAATTTTCTGTTTTTATCCTTTATAAAATATTCTATCGGGTTTCTAATATACAGTTATTCAACAAGCAATATTATTTACCTCTATCAAAAAACACAATATTGATTGATAAAAATAACCCTCACCCAAAGTCTCTCACCCGGTGAAAGACTTTAAAGGAGGTCAAAAAATGAATGTATATACCCTTCCGCCACCGAACAGACTAAAGAGGATTTTATTTCCAGCAAAGCCGAGATTCTATCTGATAACTATGGCAGCTCTCCTTCTGTTCTTCACAGGAATCATGAGTGTTTACCTTGCCATTCCTCTAATAGCCTTGATTGTTCTAACGAGAAACAGAACAGTCTTCCTAACTAAAAACTTCGGTATGTCTGTGGGAACTGTGATAATTCCGCTGACAACTCTACTGCTGTTCTCACTGACTGGAATGTGCTTCAACATTGAACCAGAGCACAGCTACCAATGGATAGACAGAGCATATTACATAACGAAAGCATACTATCCTAACCTCCTCGAGGAACTGCAGACAAAACTAACTGGCTTAACTTCAGCATTTTTCGTAAGCCTAATCATAGCATGGCTCCTTGTATCAACAGACGAACTAAATGTTTACATCCCAGTAAGAACAGCGGTAATCCTAATGCTGATAGTGTTCGCAATATTCATGCACAACAAATATGTTATCCACCCAATAAACCTCGCACTAATGCTGTTTCTCGGATTGCTTGTAGTAGATAGCTATACCGCTCTCACCTTAGCAAAAAAACATCCGGACATCAAGTATGTGGTAGGAGGTGCAGGGCTTGAAGATGCAATAATCATGGTTTACTCCATACTCGGATCCGCTGTTGCAATCCTTGTAAGAAACTATGGTGACTTCGAACCGAGATACCCGTTCACATTGGTAAATGAGCTAATTAGCATCGCTACGACTTATATTCACACTTAATCTTCCGCTTTTCAGCTCCATCTTTTCCCCTCATATTTTTTTGGTTGATATTTTTGATTAGCTTCATCCCTTAATTCTCATTCTTTTCAAAATTGAGAATTCAAGATTATACAACCTTATACAATCCTAACTAATCTCAACAAACATACTATATAACATAATATTTATATATCAACATACCACATTAGGAAACATGAATGAGCTGAGAAGCATAAGGTTGCTAATACGGTTGTGGGCAATTCTAACCTTAGTGCTAAGCCTACTACTCTTAATAGGGGTTACAGCGAAAGCAGAGATTGTAAACCCACCACTTAGTAGTGATTCCAACCTTGTAATCAAGGTCAGCTTTGATGATACCATGCAGAATATAAAAGACAAATACAGCTTTGAATCTGATTTTGAAGGCTGGCAGAAATATACCTACGTGGGCTATATTTATGCAGGAGCCTCAGTTACAAGGGTAACTTCCTGGAGCACTGATGGGAGCTACTCTGTCCAGTTAAATGCCTGGAGGCAATATTACGTCTATGATACCATAGCCAAGATTTACAAAAACGATATAGTAGGTTTTGTGAGCAAATTCGAGTTCGATGTATCTTTAAGTTTCTCAGGAATTTCTGCTAACAGATATTTCCAGGTAAAAGTAAACGGAAATGTGGTCTATGAGCAAAGAAATGCAGGGGTTTATCATGTGGTCATTGATGTTAACAGCAACAATCCGACGATAGAGTTACTGGTTTATGCTACCGGGAGCTCCACCTCCGCAACCGCCAAAATAGACAACATAAAAATGTATTTCGTTAAGGATGAAGCCGGAACTGTGGATCATGGACAAATTGTAGGTTCAGTAACTCAAGGCGATGGACTCTATGGCTACTCATTAGATATGGATGGCTCGAATTATGTTGAAATAACCCCTCTATCAGACTATTTCAGTGGGAGCTACACAATTCTATTCTGGGCATCAGATGAAAGAACCAACAAGGGAACACATGATCCGAGGGGTTTATTCGAAGCAAGGAACACCGCAACAGGAGAGTATATCAGGCTCTTCTCAAGCAACGGTTACCGCATTGAATGGGATAAGCTCCCCGGCGAAATAGGGAATATTGGATACGATAATGCTTTTCCAGATACAGATATCCATCTTATCGCTGTAACCTTCGATAAATCTACCAATACAGCTAAACTCTTTGTTGATGGAATACTGGTTGCCACAAAAAATGTAGACATGAGCCTTTCTGGTGTAGATAGAATCAGGCTTTCAGCTTACCACACGAAACTCTGGATTGGAAAGTTTGATGAATTCAGGCTCTATACACGAGCATTGAGCGATTCAGAAGTAAAATCAGTCACCGAAGCCATGAGGCTACTCATTTACGATGAACTAACCCTAAGTAAGATTTCCGCCACAGCGAACGCAATATCTGGTTCCAGTACCTATCCATTCCAGATTGACATCGATAACGAAGCAATTCTGTTCTACAATCAGATACCCTCTGATGGCATATATAAGGTTGAAGCCTTCTCGGATGATTACTACAAAAGAACTCTTAACCTCCAAACTCAGGAAATGGTCAAATATAAGGTATTCTTGATTTCAAAGTCATCTCCTGAAGCGATAAGTGTTCCAATCACCATAAATGACCTCTACGACCAATATCCCGATAAAACCCAGCTCTCATATATCATAAAGAAGGATTTCAATGAAGGCGGGAGTCTTGTCAGGTATAAGATTACAGAAGGCAACTTTGACGCAAGCGGAAAAGCTTATGTAATGCTTCAGAACAACGCTCAGTATTACCTTGAAATCTATTATCAGGGAGAGCTCATCCATGAAACACCATTTACCGCAGATTCAAATGGATACACCGTTATACTCGATGACGCTCCGGAACTTGTGGTAACTGATATTATTCCACCGAGTGAGATTGCCTTGAGACAGGACAATGTTATAACTGTGGTTGTTCAGAATACAGGAGAGCTAAATGCTGACACATTCACAGTTTTACTCCAAGCTAATGGACAGACAATAGGCTCAACAAGATTCTCACTTACAGCGGGAGACACAAAGACGGTTAATTTTGTGTGGAGACCTACCACAATAGGCACATATGACCTTACAGCAACAGTTGATGTAAACAACGAAGTAAAGGAGAAGAACGAAAACAATAATGCAAGGACTGAATCAGTAACAGTATATGCTCCTGATTTGATAGTGGAGGCTATTAACACACCTTCAAACATCGTTCTCGGAGAGGATAACTCAATTAGCGTAACAGTAAGAAATACAGGAAACAAAATAGCAAACAATTTCAATGTCAAGCTGGAGGCTAATGGCAACTTAATCGGCACGAAATCGGTTTCAAGTCTTTCAGCAGGCTCATTAACTGCGGTTAGTTTTACATGGGTTCCATCTTCAACCGGTAGCTTTACTCTTACCGCAACCGTGGATCCAGAAGATAGCATATTGGAGAACGATGAGAACAACAACGCTTTATCAATCTCCGCAACGGTTGTAGCTCCGGATCTGACAGTGACCAATCTAATTTTGCCACAGAACATCGTAATAGGGGAGAACAACTTGATTACTGTTGAGATAAAGAACAACGGAGATTATCACGCTACAAACATCCCGCTTGAAGTTAAGGCAAATGGACAGACAATAGGCTCAGCAGTAATATCTGCTCTTGCTGTCGGTTCAACCACCACAGTCGATATAACATGGAAGCCAACGAGTGCGGGTAGTCATACAATAACAGCAACAGTGGATCCCGGAAACAGCATAAAAGAACACAACGAGAATAACAATGAATACAGCTCAGTTGTTGAGGTTCTTGCACCTGATCTAACCATAAGCAATATCGTCACCCCACAAACACCAATTCTCGGACAGTCAGAGCAAATCACAGTCTATGTTAAAAATGAGGGAACATATCATGCACAGAACATTGAGGTTAGACTTTACATAAACGATGTTCTTGAGGGGAGTCAGACAGTAACCATCCTCGACTCAGGACAGGAAGACAGCATAGTATTCTCATGGACACCTGAAGAGGTAGGCGTGATAAACATCAGAGCGGAAGTTGATCCTCTCAACTCAATTACTGAGTCAAATGAAGGAAATAACACGAAAACAGAAACGGTAAATTCCCTTGCTCCCGATCTAACAATAACAAACTTTGAAGTGCCAGAAAACATAGTTATTGGAAACAGTTACCAGCTAAACATCACCCTCGAGAACAAGGGAAGCTATCAAGCAAGTAATTTCAAGGTGGTTGTCAAGGAAGGTGAGCATGTAATCAGGCAGGAAGTGATCTCCAGTATTCAGGCGGGAGAGAGCATTACTCTCGCAGTTACTTACTCACCATCAAGCTCAGGAGATGTCAGTTTCTCAGCCATTGCCGATTCTGAGGATACAGTAGTTGAGTCAAATGAGAGCAATAACAGTATTGATGTGACAAGGACTGTTTACGCCCCCGACCTAATCCTTGAATCTGTAAACTCAGAAGGTGTTCTAACAGAACAAGGCTATACAATCAACATCACAGTGAGGAATGCAGGAAACTACGCTGTTGGAGGATTCAGGGTTGAACTCACAGAGAACGGAGAGAGCATAGGAGAGAAATACATCTCCTCTCTTAATGCGGGTGAGAGCATTGTTGAGAGTATAACCTTCTACCCGTCAGTAGGTAGCCATACAGTAATCGCAACTGTGGATCCTGAGAACAGCATACTGGAGTCAAACGAAGACAACAACGAAATGAGCTACACATTCTCGGTTGATGGAGTGGATCTGAGACCTGTTTCAATTGAGGTTGAAAGCTCAATCAATCTCGGAGAGAGTGCAGAAGTCATTGTTAACATTGAGAATCTCGGGAACATCAACCCCAATAATTGGACTGTCATACTGTGGGAAGAGGATAAGATGGTTGCCAGCACAACATCAAACCAGACAGCTGTAAAGCTAAACTATACACCAACAGTAAGGGGAACTTACATATTGACAGCAGAGGTTGTATCTAACGGTGTAGAGGATTATAACCCAACAAACAACAAGATGTTCGCCGAAGTGACGGTTGTTTCTCCCGATCTTACTGTAACTCTATCCACACCCTCAACTGTTGATGAAGGAAAGAGCTTCACGGTTACAGCGGTGGTTATAAATCAGGGAGATGTTAAAGCTCAAAACTTTGATTTAACAGTTGCATACAACGGAAATGAGCAGAAGAAGATGGCATTAACGGTAGAACCCTCTCAAACTCTCAGATACTCCTTCACATTCACCGCAAGTAGAGATTGGACAACCGTAGTAGCGGTAGTTGACCCAGATGACAGAGTGAGTGAATTCGAGGAGGACAACAACAGAGCTGAAGCATCAATGAAAGTGAGGTATGCAGAGCTGAATATCTGGATCGATGCATCAAGCTATGCGGTACTGAATTCACCGGTGAACATAAAAGTGGGTATCTCAAATGCAGGAGACCTTTCAGGAACAGGCACGATAACAGTTACAGCCAATGGCGAAACCCTCGGATCCAAGGGTATAGCAGTGGAGCCGGGTGAGGTTGAACACTACTACTATTCTTACACACCCAAGCCAGAGGACTATTCAAGGGGAGACAAGTTTACGGTGGTAGCAAACCTTGAAAGTGATTCTGGAGATGACTCAGATATGCAGTTTATCAGGGTTTTAGCTCCAGATCTACGAGTTATGGATATAGAGACTCCAGCAGTCCTCAAACTCGGTGAAGAGCATATAATCAGCGTCAGCGTGGAGAACGCAGGAGACTACAGAGCTGAGAATATAAAGGTAAAACTCTATGTCAACGGCACTCTGATTGGAGAAAAAGAAATAGATAGCCTTGAACAATACGAAAACAGAAGTGTAAGCTTCAAGTGGATCCCAGAAACCACGGGAACATTCAACATCGAGGCAGTAGTGGATGAGGATAACAAGATAGCTGAATGGGATGAGGACAACAATAAGATGATCACAACCACAGTAAAAGCCCCCGATCTGGTTATAACAAACTATTCAGTCCCAGAAGACATGGCTCAATACAGCACATACACCATAGAGGTCTCAGTAGAGAATCAGGGAACAGTTGATGCGGATAGATTTGTAATATCACTCAATGACAGCTATTCAACCAAAACTCAGGAAATAAATCTTTCAGCAGGCGAGATTAAATTGCTGAACTTCACCTACACACCAATGAAAAACGGAACGATAAACTTCAGTATAACCTTAGACATTGAAAACGAAATCAGCGAATTGGATGAGGAGAATAACATAGTTAACTTCTCAACTTTCGTAAAGGGACCAGAGAAAAATGTTACTGTATCTGCTAATGCTCCACCAAGTGTAAGTGAAACCACCCTGAAAACAGTTGGGTGGGGGATGTGGATAGGCTACGGTATTTCAGCGGTTAGCATAACTTACGGAACAGTTCAGCTCGCAACAACAGGAGGAGAACTTGGAAGGAGATGGCTTTTCGGAGGTATAGCAGGAGTTATATTGCTGGGAGCAATATCTGTAATTCTTGGAGCGTTAGGGGGACCGTTCTGACACTCTTCCAATGCAACATTTACTTCAATTTTTTAAACTCTACTACCAACAAATTTTTTTCTTTATCCAGGTAAAAGACTGCCTTATCTCCTTCTTCTACATTAAGAATTTCTCTTATATCCTTAGGGATCGTAAGCTTCCCCCCAGATGTAACCTTAGATATATTGATCACCTCAAGACCGTCCACCATACAATTAGAGAGGATCCACTGTTATTTAAAGCTTTTTTTAATTTTAAAAATCGAAATGACTTTTCCGACTAAAAAATTTAGAAAATCTTAAATATCCTAATGTGCTTTTTCATATCATGGTAAAAAATCTGATAGAAAGAATCAAAGGTTTGAAAAACAAGGTATTATGGGAACTGTTTATTGCCATCGCTTTCGGGTTTACAGCGATCTCGAGAGCAAAAGCTCAAACTGAGATAAGCATAGAGCCACAGGCTCCAACAGAGGTTGCACAGGGCTTTACAACAGTCGTTGGATGGGGTTACTGGATTGCCTGGATAGCTGTATTTGGTGTAACAGTCTTTGGAGCAATAAAT
>ENA-OSAE01000040-OSAE01000040.1-marine-sediment-metagenome-genome-assembly--contig:-NODE-40-length-102625-cov-27.296880_pt1 | contig 102625 bp, 102 predicted proteins | sample MGYA00237870_ERZ529317 | MGnify/ENA primary metagenome ERZ529317 (study PRJEB26369, sample SAMN03142812) | marine sediment metagenome | biome: marine; feature: borehole; material: sediment... | reverse complement strand
CCGTCGCGGCCACCTCCTCGCCGAGCAGCTCGTCGTAGACGGTGGGTACCTTGACCTCACAGGTCCGGCACCTCTCCATCAGGTACTCGGGGCCGAGCTCCTTCTCGCCCGCGGCGGTGACCAGCACGAAGGCGTCGCCCTCGCGTCGCACCTCCTCGACCGCGCCCCAGCCCTCCTCGAGGGCCCGGGCCTTGACCTTGTCGCGGTCCAGCAGGCCGGTGCAGGCCACCCCGATGATGTACATGGACTCGCGCTCCACCCGGTGGTCGCGCAGCAGCCTCTCCACGGCCAGGGAATCACAGCCCTTGACCAGGAGGCCGACGACCCCCTCCCTGCCGAAGAAGTCCAGCATGTACTTCGGCGTGGAGGGAACGCAGAGCTCGTCTATGATCAGCCGCTCCGCCTCCCCGGCCTCGGTGGCGAAGAAGGGGATGGGCCTGTAGGGGTCCCACGCCCTCTCGTAGCCGATGAAGGTGTGGATCTTGCCGTCGGCAAGGAGCTCCCTCACCCGCTCCCGCAGCCTGTCGGTCACCTGGTTCATGCCACTCATGACGCATCCCTCTTCTTGGGGCTCGGGCCGAGGGCCCGCACCCGCTCTGTGAATTCCCTCACTGTATCGGCGAACTTCTGACCTTCGGACCCGGAGATCCAGCGGACCTCGAACCGGTCGGGGTCCACGCCCAGGTACTCCAGGAACCTGGTGAGAAGGAGCATGCGCCTGCGGGTGAAGTAGTTTCCGGTGCTGTAATGACAGTCGCCCGGATGGCAGCCGGCCACCAGGACGCCGTCCGCGCCGAGCTGGAAGGCCCGGGCGATGAACTGGGGGTTGACCCTGCCGGAACACGGCACCCGGATGACCCGGATGGACGCCGGGTAGTTCATGCGGCTGGTGCCGGCCAGGTCCGCGCCGGCGTAGCTGCACCAGTTACAGCAGAAACCGATTATCTTGGGCTCCCAGCTCTCCTTTACAGACATAGCGCCTCAACCTCCGACAGTAGTTGGTCGTTGGTGTATCCTAAGAGGTTCATGGCGCCCGTGCGACAGGCCACCGTGCAGGCGCCGCAACCCTTGCACACGCCGGTGTTCACCGACGCCACCTTTCTCTTGACGGTCCTGCGGCCGACCCTCTCCTCTATCTCCTTCTCCTCGATGGCCTTGTAGGGGCAGATGGGCTTGCACCAGAAGCAGCCCGAACACTTGACCTCGTCGCACTGGGCGACCAGGGGCTCGGTCTCCAGGACCTCCTTGGAGAGCAGGGCCGCCACCTTGGCCGCCGCGCCGCTGGCCTGGGCCACCGTGTCGGGTATGTCCTTCGGGCCCTGGCACATGCCGGCCAGGAAGATGCCGGCGGTGTTGGTCTCCACCGGCGCCAGCTTGGCGTGGGCCTCGGTGAAGAAACCGTACCCGTCGTAGGAGATCCCCAGCGTGCGGGCCACCTCCCCGGCGTCCTGGCGGGCCAGGACCGCCGTGGCCAGCACCACGAGGTCGGCCTCTATCTCCACCTTCTCGCCGAGCAGCGTGTCCTCGCCCACTACCACCAGGCTATCGCCCTTGGGGTAGATCTTGGCCACGCGGCCCCGGATGTACTGGGCCTCGTGTTCGGACTGAGCGCGTTTGTAGAACTCCTCGTAGTTCTTGCCCCCGGCCCGGACGTCGATGTAGAAGATGTAGGTCTGGGCCCCGGGTATCTTCTCGTGCACCAGGATGGCGTGCTTGGCCGTGTACATACAGCAGATCCGCGAGCAGTAGGGCACGCCCTTGTTCTCGTCGCGCGAGCCCACGCACTGGATGAAGACCACCCTCTGGGGTATCTTTCCGTCCGAGGGCCGCTTGACCTTGCCCTCCGTGGGCCCGGAGGCGTTGACCAGCCGCTCGAACTCGAGGCTGGTTATGACGTCGGGGTACTGGCCGTAGCCGTACTCCCCGTAGACGTCCTTGTCCATGATATCGAAGCCGGTGGCCACCACTATGGCGCCGAACTCCTCGGTAACTAGCTCATCTTCCTGCTCGAAATCGATGGCGCCGGTGGGGCAGAACCGCTGACAGATCTTACACCGGCCCGTCTTGAAGAAGAAGCAGTTCTCCCTATCTATCACCGGCTTATTGGGCACGGCCTGGGGGAAGGGGACGTAGATGGCCGTCCGCTTCGCCAGGCCCACCTCGAACTCGCTGGAGGCCTTGCCGGGGCACTTACCCCAGCAGATCCCGCAGCCGGTGCAGGTGTCCATGTCCACGTAGCGCGCCTTCTTGCGAAGGGTGACGCTGAAGTTGCCGATGAAACCGTCGACCTTCTCGACCTCGCAGTAGGTCATCAGGGTGATGTTGGGGTGATTGGCGGCCTCCACCATCTTCGGGGTGAGGATGCAGGCCGAGCAGTCCAGGGTCGGGAAGGTCTTGTCCAGCTGGGCCATGCGGCCGCCGATGCTGGGCTCCCGCTCCAGGAGGACCACCTCGTGCCCGGCGTCGGCGATGTCCAGGGCGGCCTGAATGCCCGCGATCCCGCCGCCGATGACCAGGGCCCGCTTGGTCACGGGGATCCTGCCCCTGTCCAGGGGCACGTTCCCGGCCACCTTGATCACCGCCCTGCGGACCAGGTCGATGGCCTTCGGCGTGCCCCCCTCCTTATCGGGATGGACCCAGGAGCAGTGCTCCCGGATATTGGCGATCTCCAGCAGGTAGGGGTTAAGGCCGGCCCCTGCCACCGCCCGCCGGAAGGTAGTCTCGTGCATGCGGGGGGAACAGGCGGCCACCACTACCCTGTTGAGGTTGTGCTCCTTGATCGCTTGCTTTATGGCCTCCTGGCCGGGCTCGGAACAGGTGTACTTGTTATCCTCCACGTACACCACGTTGGGCATCGCCCGGGCCGCCTCGACGACCCTCTCGATGTCCACCGTCCCGGCGATGTTGGAGCCGCAATGACAGACGAAAACTCCGATTCTCTTCATCCCTCATCGCTCCCGGTAACAAGGTAATCCGTCACGCCAGTTCCCTCGCCCTCAGCGGGCCGACGGCGTCCACCATCTTCTTGCCGAGGTCGAGCTCCGCGGGCCCGAGGCCCAGGGCCAGGCCCACGAGGTCGGTGAAGTAGTAGACGGGGAGGTTGAAGTCCTCTCCCGCGGCCCTCGCGGCCTCCCGTTGCCTCATGTCCAGGTTGGCCTGACACAGCGGGCAGGCCGTCACCAGGGCATCGGCCCCGGCCTCCTTGGCGGCGGCCAGGATCCGGCCCACCAGGGAGGCCACCAGGTCGCTGCGGCTCAGGGCCAGGCTGGCGCCGCAGCACTCGGTCTTATGCGACCAGGGCACGGGCTCGGCGCCCAGGGCCTCCATGAGCCCGTCCATGACCGTCGGGTTCTCCACGTCGTCGAAGTCCATGATCTCCTGCGGCCTCACCAGGAGGCAGCCGTAGTAACAGGCGACCTTGAGCCCCTCCAGCGACCTGACCACCTGCCCGGCGAGCTTCTCGGCGCCGTAGTCCCGGGCGATGACCTCGAGCAGCGACTTCACGCCGCTGCGGCCCGTGTACTCGATGCCCAGGTCGGCCAGGAGCTTGGCGGCCTCGCCGTGACGGACCTCATGCCAGGTTATCTTGAGCCGGTTGAAGCAGGCGGCGCAGGGGGCCACTACGTCCAGCCCCTCCTTCTCCGCGGCGGCGAGGTTCCGGGCCGGCAGAGCCAGGGCCAGACGTTCGTCGGTCATATGCGCGGAGCTGGCCCCGCAGCAGTTCCAGTCCGGGATCTCGGCCAGTTCGATGCCCAGACGCCCGCACACCGCCCTCGCCGAGCGGTCGTAGTCTGCCGCTGTGGAGTGCAGCGAACAGCCGGGGAAATAGGCGTATCTCATCATCCATTCCCCTCCATATCCCTTATCCTCTCGAAGATCTGCCGCACCTCGCCGACCTCCCGTATCCTGTGGGGGAAGAGCTTGAGCCGGCCCTTCATGAACATCTGCCGGCCGAGCTCCAGGTCGGAGAACAGGTCGCCCGACCTCAGCTTGTACCCGCCCATGAGCCCCACCTCGAAGATCCGCCCGTAGTTCCGAAGGGAGCTCAAGAAGAGCTCGTGGAAGAGGGACACCCGCGCCTCCTTGGGACGCCGCCCCTCCCTCAGGGCGGTCCTGCGCAGGGCCTCCATGACGCTGGCGATGTCGAGGTCCCGCGGACACCTGGCCGAGCAGGTCATGCAGGCCGCGCAGAGCCAGATGGAGGAGCTGTTCAGCACCTTCTCCCTGGCCCCGAGCTGGCAGAGGCGCATCACCTGGTGGGGCTGGTAGTCCATGGCGTGGGAAAGGGGGCAGCCAGCCGAGCACTTGCCGCACTGGTAACACTCGGTGACGTCCGTGCCGCTCTCCTCCAGGAGGCTGGAGATGAAGGGACGCCTGGATGTCTCGAGCTCGCTCAAATTAAGCACCGCCATCGCTTCACCTTCTCCCCTTCGTAAAGTGACCCCTTTCACGTACGGGGCCAAAAAAATAAGCCTGTATCTTACCAATATATTCTTTAACAAGTCTAACAAACCTTCTCCCGTTGGGAGAAATTCAACACGCCGCCGCCCGTTCCTCCCGACTTCGACAAAAAAAGACCCGTCATTATCTGGTCCCGGACACATGATCTCTCAATCGCTCGCGAAGGGCGCAGAGCTCGAAGAGGCCGAGGCGACGCGAGAACCGCCGGTCCCTGAGGGCCAGGCGCAGGATGGCCGCGGCCAGCTTCGCCGCGTCGTGGCGGACGTACCCTTGGCAGTACAGGAGGTCGGCCTCGACCACCTGGGGACCGAGCGCTCTCACCTTGGCCCGGTCCACCCTCACGGGATGAGCCCCCTCGGCGGCGTACCGCTCCAAGAGGTCGGCCGGGACCGGCTGCACGTTCACCAGCACGTAGTCGACGGCGCCCTCGCGGGCGTGCTCCCGGAGGGCTCTCACGTGGTCAGAGGCTGTATACCCCCTGGTCTCGCCCGGCTGGGTCATGACGTTACAGACGTAGACCTTGACCGCCGGCGACGCCGCCAGCGCCTCCGCCACGCCCGGCACCACCAGGTTGGGGAGGATGCTCGTGTACAGGCTGCCGGGCCCGAGGATCACCAGGTCGGCCTCGGCTATGGCCCGCAGCGCGGCCGGCGGCGGCTCGGCCCGCCCCTCGAGGTACACCCGGCGGATCCTGACCTCCCGGCCGGCCCGCTGCCGCTCGGCCACGGCCTCCGGGATGGCCGACTCGCCCCTGACCACCGTGCCGTCGTCGAGCTCCGCACATAAGGCGGCCGCTCCCAGGGTCGCCGGCAGCACTTGGCCGCGCACCGCCAGCACCTTGTGGGACTCCCGCACGGCGAGCTCGAAGTCCCCGGTGACCTGAGACAGGGCGGCTATGAAGAGGTTGCCGAAACTGTGGCCCTTGAGCCCGCCCTCCTCGAAGCGATACTGGAAGAGCTCCTCCATGAGGGGCTCGGTGTCGGCCAGGGCCACCAGGCAGTTCCTGATGTCCCCCGGCGCCGGCATGCCGAGGTCGCCCCTGAGGCGACCCGAGCTCCCACCGTCATCGGCCACGGTGACAATCGCCGTTATATTCCCCGTGTACTCCTTGAGCCCCCGCAGCAGGACCGGCAGGCCCGTGCCGCCGCCGATGGCGACGATGCGGGGCCCCCCGTCCAGGCGTCTCCTGTCGAAGATGGCGTCCGCCAGCCTGCCCCGCGGCGCCGGCACCAGCGTCCCGAGGATGCGCCCCACCGACAGGGCCAGGAGCAGGATCCCGCCCGCCACCGAGAGGAGGCCGGACCAGAAGGGCGCCAGGAGGTGGCCGGTGGTCTCAAGGAAGAACCGGACGTAAGACCTCTCCACCGCGCCCAGGAACTCCGCGCCCACCAGCGTGGCCAGGCCGAAGGCGCAGAGAAGCAGCCCGGCCGAGCCCAGGAGGACCCACCGCTTGACCTTCACGCCGGGCAACAGCCATCGCAGGAGCCTCAAGCCTCGTCCACCCTCCTATCCCTCTCTATGTCCCGGTGTTCCACCAGGACGCGGTGGCCGCGGCCGCGCAGCATCTCCGCCAGGCGGTTGACGACGACCACGGACCTGTGCTGGCCCCCGGTACATCCTATGGCCACGACCAGCTGGCTTTTACCCTCCGAGGTGTAGTGAGGGATCAGGAAGTGGACGAAGTCGAGGAGCTTGGTCATAAAGCGCTGGGTGAGGGGCCATTTGAAGAGGTAGTCTCGCACCGGGGCGTCGTTCCCATCAAGCTCCCGCAAGGACTCCACGTAGTGGGGGTTGGGCAGGAACCGCACGTCGAAGACCAGGTCGGCGTCGACGGGAAGCCCGAACTTGAAGCCGAAGGACACCACGCTGATGGTCAGGCGGGGTGTAACTCCCTCCCTGCTGAAGATGGCGGCCACCTGCTGCCGCAGCTTGGCCGGGGTGAGCTCGGTGGTGTCGATTATGACGTTGGCCCGGCCCCTGAGCTCCTCCAGCCGTCGCCGCTCGACCTTCAGGGCCTCCACGATCCTGCCCTCAGGCGCCAGCGGGTGCCGCCGCCGGGTCTCCTTGAACCGCCTTATCAGCGCCTCGTCGGCGGCCTCGAGGAACAGGATCTGATAGACAAAGCCCATCTTCTCCAGCTGCTCGAGGGCCTCGAAGGTGGAGTCGAAGAACTCCCCGCCCCGGATGTCCACCACCAGGGCTATGCGGCGGATCTTCCCCTCGGACTCCAGGCACAGCTCCGCGAACTTGGGGATGAAGGTGGGGGGCAGGTTGTCCACGCAGAAGTACCCGAGGTCCTCAAGGCTCCGGATGGCCTGCGTCTTCCCGGCGCCGGACATCCCGGTGATGATCACGAAATGGATGTCTTTCGCCCGTTGCTCTGACAATGGCCGCAACCTCCGTCCTGCTCAGGGGGAGCTTTCGCCTCCCCGGCTTCTTTAACTTCGCTTCTTCTGTGACGGCCGGCCTCTTTCCTGCCGGCCGGGCGTTTCTGATGCTGGCCGGGTCGAGGCCGGCGCGCTCCACCAGCGCCCGGGCCCTCTCGAACCGGCCCACGTCCTCGGGCCGGTGGGCGTCGCTGCCGATGACGAACTCCACGCCCCAGCGCGCCGCGGTCTTGATGTAGTCCACGGTCAGGCCCCTGTGGCCGGCGTTGATCTCCAGGGCCGTGCCGCGTCTGGCGCAGGCCCGGGCCAGCTCCGCGGTGTCGACGGCCAGGCGCAGGCCCGGGTGGGTGACGACGTCCACGTCGTACCTCCGCACGGCGGCCACCAGGGCCTTGGTGTTGTCGATGCGGGCCCTCCTGTCCACGGCGCCTATCCTCTTCACCAGGGGCAGGTTGAGGCCCAGCAACCTCAGGCCGTCGGCCGGCCCCGCCGGCCGCACCAGCCAGTGCAGCCCGACCATGACGTAGTCCAGCTCCTCGAGGACCTCCCGCGGGACGTCGAGGGTCCCCTCGATGCCGGTCACGTTGGCCTCCACCCCGACGAAAACCCTGATGTCCGGCAGGCGGGCGTCGAGTTCCCGGACCTCATCCCTGATGTCCAGCAGGGCCTGGGCGCTCCGCACCCCCACGCCGAAGAGGTTCGCCGGGCCGTGGTCGGAGATCCCGACCTCGTCGAGGCCGGCCCGCCGGGCCGCCCGTACGTTGTCCGCCACGCTGCCGCTGCCGTGGCTGTGGACGGTATGGGTGTGGTAGTCGGCGAAGATCTGCAACAAGGGCGGTGAGCCTCCAGCGATATCGTCCACGCCCTTAGTATGTGCCACGCTGGAGCTCGGGCAGAATGTAGCGGCCGGTGTCGTCCAGGAGCCGCTTGAGGGCCTCGCTGCGGAGGGAGTAATAGACGTAGCCGCCCCGCCGGGCGGACTCGATGAGGCCCGAGGCGCGGAGCTTGGTCAGGTGGTGGGAGATGGTCGGGGGCGTGAGACCTAAGATGGCCGCCAGCTCCCCGCCGTACATCTCCCTCTCGGCCAGGAGCCTGGCGATCCGGAGGCGGGTCTCGTCGGCCATGACCTTCAGGAACTCCGTCACCTCCGCCAGGTCGACGGTGTCCTCTACCGGCGGCACCACCTCCCTGCCGTAGAGGACGATGAGGACGCCGCGGTCGTCGTCATCGTAGACGATGGAGTAAGGGCTTATGTAGTGGGAGGGGGCGAGGACCACGGGCCTGGTGCCCTCGAGGGTGACCACGGCCTGGAGCAGCTCGGCGGGCGTCATCTCCCTCATGCGAGCCCCTACCGCGGCCGCGAGGGACTCCAGCGCGCGGGCGGTCCGCGAGAGGGCCCCCTCGAAGAAGTCGCGCCAGTAGGCCTCGAGCAGGTCCAGCAGGGTCTTCTTAAAGCGGTCGGGGGCCACCAGGAGGTTGAAAGCCTTGCGCTTGGCCGCGTCCTCCAGGCCGGCCCGCTCCAGCACCTGCCAGAGCTCATGGGGCCTGGCCATCACCCTCTTCCGGAGGGCCGGGTCCAGCTCCAGGTCGGCCAGGGAGGGGAACAGCCCGAGCTCCACCAGCCGTTCACCGGGCAGGGCCCTGAGCTCGGCCAGGAGGGAGGCGAAGTCGCGGGGCTCGTCCATGGCGGCGATGACCGGAATGAGGGCCAGGCCCACCGGCAGGTCGGCCTTGAAGCAGAGGTCGATGGCCTCGCGCACGTCGTCCGCGGCCCGGCCCAGGAAGGACATCTCGGCCGTCCAGTCCTCGCGGGCGAAGTCGTACTCGCCGTAGTTGGCCAGGACGAAGAGGCTGGCCACGAGGTCGTAAAGAGGACAGGGATCAATCTCCACCGTCGGTCCCACCGGCATCCCCCCACCCCGCGTATTTCAACCCCCGGCGGTAATACCGCCGCGCCTGAGCGTATATCCCCTCCCTCTCCTCCGGGGACAGCTCTCGCACCACCCGGGCGGGCACGCCCATGGCCAGCACGCCCTCCGGGATCCTCTTGCCCTCGGGCACCAAGGCCCCGGCGGCGATGATGGACCCGGAGCCCACCTCGGCGCCGCTCAGGACCACGGCCCCCATGCCCACCATGCTGGCCCGGCCGATCCGACAGCCGTGCAGGATGGCGCCGTGACCGATGACGCAGTAGGGGCCCACGGACAGGGGACGGCCCTTGTCCACGTGCAAGACGGCCCCGTCCTGCACGTTGGCGTACTCCCCCACCTCTATGGCGTCGATGTCGCCCCGGATGACCGCGCTGTACCAGACGTTGACGCCCTCGCCCAGGGAGACCCTGCCGATGATCCGGGCCGTGTCGGCCACGAAGACCCGCGGGGCTATCTCCGGCCACTTGTCGTCATAGGAGAGGATGCTGTTCCCCATTTCCCGGGAAATACCGACAGGTTCAGTCATCCCCGAGCACCTCCGGATTGACCAGGTACTTGGGCCGCCTGCCGGCCAGGGCGTCCAGGAGGTTCTCCGCCGCCATCACCGCCATGCGCCGGCGGCTTTCGACAGAGGCGCTCCCGATGTGCGGCAGGATGGTCACCCTCTCCAGGCTGAGGAGGGGGCTTGAGGGAGGAATGGGCTCCTCCTCGGTGACGTCGAGGCCAGCGGCGGCGATGCGGCCGTCCCGGAGCACCTCATAGAGGGCCGCCTCGTCCACCACCGGGCCGCGGGAGGTGTTGATCAGGACCGCTGATTCCTTCATGAGCTCCAGCTCCCGCCGCCCGATCAGGTGATGGGTCTCCTCCGTCAGGGGCACGTGCAGGGAGACGAAGTCCGACTCCCGCAGCAGGTCGTCCAGGGAACGGTAGGAGGCGCCGAGCTCCTCCTCTACCCGGGGGTCCCTGTGCCGCGAGTGGTAGAGCAGCCGCATGGAGAACCCCGCCGCACGCCTGGCAACGGCCCGGCCGATCCGGCCCATGCCCACGATCCCCAGGGTCGCCCCGTAGACGTCGCGGCCCAGGAGCAGCTGCGGGTGCCAGGTCCGCCACCGGCCGGCCCTGACGAACCGGTCCGCCTCCGCCACGCGCCTCGCCGCGGCCATCAGCAGCGCCCAGGCCAGGTCGGCCGTGGTCTCGGTCAGCACGCCCGGCGTATTGGTCACCAGGATGCCGCGCTCCGTGGCGGCGGCGACGTCTACGTTGTCGTAACCGACGGCGTAGTTGCTGATGACCCGCAGGCCGGGACAGGCGTCCATGACGTCGGGCGTTATGGGATCGGTGAGCAGCGTGAGCAGCCCGTCGAAGCCGCGAGAGAGGATCTCCTTGAGCTCCGCGGTGCTCGGCGGCTCCTCCCGGGGCCACACCTCCACCTCAATCGACCGCCGCAGGAGGTCCAGCCCGGCGGCCGGGATCTCCCTGGTCACGAAGGCCCTCGTCCGCTCCATGAGAACACCCCCCATCGTCCTTTCCCTATTCTTCCCTCGCCGGGCCGAGTCCTGCCGCGGGCCCCGGGGCTGGCGCCAATTAGAAGGGCCGCCCGGCGGCGGGCGGCCCTAGAGCCTCATGCCAGCAACAGCGGCACGAAGACGTACAGCAGCGCGCCCATTATGGTCAGGTAAAGGATCAGCTCGACGACGATCAGGGGGATGCTGTAGCTCCAGCGACTCTCTCGATGCTGCACCTCGGCTTTGACCACGCCCTGCTCCTGAAGCCTCCTGAGCTCGAGGGGATGTTCCTCGGCCATGAGCCGCAGGGGGATCTTCCCCGTGAACCAGACCGGGTTCTGGGGGAATACCGCGGGGTTGAAGTGGACGGCGAAGAAGTGTCCGAAGACCAGGGCCAGGATGGCCACGAAGGCCTCGTTGCTGTGGACCACCCTCAGCGCGTCTATGACCCACCGGGGCAGCCAGTTCACGGCCACGCCGGGAAACCACAGCACCAGCCCGGACCCGCCCATGACCACCAGGCCCCAGAAGACCGCCAGGTACTCGAACTTCTCGAGGTAGCTGTACCGTCCGAACTTCGGCCTCTCCTTGGCCAGGCCCAGGAGGAACAGCCCATGCTGAAGGGCGTCCCTGATGTCCTTGAGCCCAGGGACCATGTCCCAGGACCAGCCGTGTCTCCGCCAGGCGAAGAGCAGGTACACCACGTGGTAGACGGCCACGACGAACAAGAGGACCGCCCCGGCCAGGTGGGTGTGAAACAGGTTCTCGAACCCGCCGAAGAGCCTGACCACCAGCAGGGCCCAGGGCGCGTCCGCGTACTTTATCGGGAAGCCCGTCAGCACCAGCACGCACACGCTGAGCATCAGCAGGAAGTGCTGCAGCCGCTGATGGACGTTCCACCTCTCCACGTACTCCTCAGAGCTGCCCCTACGCTCGCTCATGTCGCTCCCTCCTTAACCTCTCCGCCGGCCCAGCGCGACACGGAGGCGCCGCACCAGCTCCAGGATCACTATGGGGCCGTCCTTGAGGGTGTCGAAGACGATCAGCGCCATGAAGAACTTCCACACCACCCACAGGGAGAAGGCCCGGTCCCTGTCCTGAGGCGTCACGTGCTCGGTCCCTCTGGCGAAGTTGGGGTGGGGGTTACCGTGACACCGGGCGCAGGTCTCGGGCACGTTCTCCTCGGACACCCGGGACGCCGGGTCTTCGGGCCCCAGGATGTCATGAGTGCCGTGGCAGTCGACACAACCGGGCACCTCATCCCAGCCCAACCTGCGGGCTGTGCCGTGAAAGCTGTACTCGTAGGACTCCTTGACGTAGTCGGAGTGGCAGCTGGTGCAGACCGCCACGTCATCGAGGGGCTCGACCTCTCCGTGGGGATAGGCGGTTACCTTCTGGTGACAGGAGGTGCACGGGAACTGGCCGTGGGCGGAGGCCTCGTAGGCCGCCGGGTCCACGTACAGGGAGACCTTCTCGCCGTCCCTGAGGACGACCAGCCTCTCGTCTCCGTGACACTTGAGGCAGTCGCTCCGGCCCGCGGCCGCGGCCGCAGAGGAGAGCAGCAGGGACCCCAGGAGCAGAGCCACAGCGAGGTAACGAAGGATCCGAGGCATTCTCTCACCCCTCTAACGCTGATATGCCGCGCCCGTCAGGCGTTGAAGAACACGTAGGTCACTATGCCGATGAAGAGGAGGCCCATCACCCACTGGACCAAGAAGGCGGCGGCGAACATCACGGTTTCCAACCCGGCCAGGATGGTCTTGGCGACCTTGGACATCACGATCCCTCCCCTCGAGAAGGAATAAGGCCGGTCAGGAAGGACCTGCCGGCCTTGGACTCGCAGCCTCTAGGCGACTGGGTTGCCCGTATTCCCTTAAGACCTCGCCACCACCTCCGCCGGCAGCCCCGGAAAAGCGCGAAGGCCAGCGCTGCTTCACAGCGCTGGCCTCAGGATTGAAGAGCTACCGGCTGGGATCTTCATCCTCCGGGCTATCGCTTTACGTATTCACTTCTGCAGGACTGCGTCGGAGAGCTACTTGTACTCTATCTTCTCGATACCCTTGGTGTGGATGATGATGTACCTCTTACAGTGGCGGCATTTGATGACTATGAGGTCATGGGAGGTCTGGCTGACGATCTTCCCGCACTTGCAGCGCAGGAACGGGATATCGTCGATCTCAATGGGCTCCGAGGCGTACTCCAGCTGCAGTTTACCCAACCAACTCACCCCTTCCAATGCTTCCCCCCATGCGGGGATGCCGCTCCTTCGGACGCCAAAGACTTGCGCCTTTCGGCCCTCGACCCACAGCCTCCCGACTGAAAGTCTCCGGACGTACTACCGCACAGCGCGTCCCGCTACCGGATAGCTCTCTAGCCCTTCCTCGATATCACCCCCGGCGAAGTGAAACAAAAGCCAGCCGCATGCCGCCGGCTAGCCTCAGGACTTGACATCTCCAGGCTATGCGCCTCCGGATTTGTTGTTCTGTTCGGACTATTCTGCTATTGTTCCGTGGTTCACAAGTGTGCGGACATATCAGCTTTTCCTTAAGTAATCTTATTCTGGGCTGCCCGCGAAATTCCTTCTGGGTCTCAATAGGATTACGAGAAAATCTTTGTCCCTCAAGGGTTAGAGCTGACTTTTTCGCAGAAGATATAATTAATACCCTACTTTCCTATTTTAGGAAGTAGGTCGCCCCAAGTCAAGTTCGTTATCGTAATCACAACTGCTGCCCTTCCCCCCGACGAGGCGCGGAACCGCCGGCAGGAGCCCCAGGGCGAAGAGGGCGGCTATCCACCTATAGGACAGCTCGCCGGTAACCAGCCCGCGCAGGGCGGCGTGCAGGAAGCCGCCGCGGCCGCCCCCCTCCCGGCGGGCGAGCCCTATCAGCAGCTCGGGCACGCGCGAGCGGGAGCTCAGAGCGGCGTTCCAGCGGAAGAGCTTCATGCCGACTCGATTATCCCCCACGAAGGACCGCAGGGGCCGCTCGTAATGTCGTAGGAGGGAAGCACGGTCCGTGCCGCGGTAGACGAGGGTCCAGGCCGCCAGATGGGCGCCGTAGAGGGCGGCGAAGTAGCCGTCCTTGAGGACCCGGCCGTAGCCCGTGAGGTCGCCGAGGACCAGCCAGCCGTCCCCGCATATGTTCTCCGCCCGTCCCGTGTACACCGACGCCCGACAGATGGTCTTACACCGCAGCCGCTCGACGACGTCGTCCATCTCCACGTATTCCCGCACGTGCCGCGAGGCGAAGAGGGCGGCCAGCTGCTCCCGCGTGAGGTAACCGTTCAGGGCCGTCACGGTGAGCCAGTCCTCCTTCTTGCTGATGATCCCGACGGCACACCCGGGGACCACGTTATCGACGATCAGGACCCGGTCCTTGAGCTCGTTGAGCCGCAGCCCGCTGCAGTCGACCTCGGTCACCGAGGACTCCATCACCGGGGGCGGACGGTACCCCGTCTGTCGCGAGAAATCGCGCATCATGCGGGTGGGCAGGCTTCTCAGGCCGCTGGCCACGACCACGAAATCGGCCCTGAGGACGTGGCCGACCATGCCCGTGTCGGGGCTGTAGGTGTGGTATTGCACCAGCCAGCCGCCCCCCGGTCCGGGGGCCACGATCCGGGTGACGCGGGCCGACTCGATCACCGCGAGCTGACCCCTTATCCCCTCGAGGCCCTCCAGGGGGTGCTGGCGGAAATAATCGTCGAAGCCGGGGTAGCCGAACTTGTCGGTCCTGAGGATGGTCTTCAGCGAGATGCCCAGCTCGACGTCCACGGAGCCACAGGGGTTGACGTAGGCCATGCGGGTGATCTCGCCGAGGATGAGCTCGGGGTTCAGGGGATAGGCGTAGAGCTCCTCCAGGGTCTCCAGGGCCAGGCGGGTCAGGAGGCCGCCGCAGTAATTGCAGTTGAAGGCGTCCACTATCGTCACCCGGAGGTCGAGGCCCTCCCGCGAGCCCAGCCGAAGGAGCTGCCTCGCCAGGGCGGTCCCGGCTATGCCGCCGCCGACCACCACCACGTGGTCGCCCGGCGCGAGACCGCCGGTCCTCACCGCCCCGAACTCCGGCGCGAACAGGCCGCCCCGCGGCGCCCTCCTGCTGAAGATCCTCTCTATGGCCTTGGTCACGGCTCCGGCTGCGCCCAACGCGAGCCCCCCTCCCTTTGGGGTTAATTATACAGGAGAGGGGCCGACCTTGATAGCCCTGGGTCAGGCGGGCGATAACAGAAAGACGACCCCTCTAGGAGGCCGTCAGCCTGCGCAGGGCCACTAGCCGAACAGGAAGTCCAGGATGTCCATACCGTCTATGCTCCGCCCGCCCCTGAGGATCCTGAGGTTATAGACCTCGGAGTATCCGCAGCGCGAGCAGGACACGAAGAGGTACTTGTTCATCTGGATGTCCAGTAACTTAGAGAGCCCCGTCCCGGTCATGGAGAGGCGCTTCGTCACCGCGCCCCGGTTCTGGCACTTGGGACACTTGAACTCCTGCTGGAACCTGCCTTCAATGTTCACCTCTATCCCTCCCAGCCATGAAGGCGGCCACCACCCTGCGGCTGGCCTGCCTCAGGAATTCGCGCCCCCTGGCCACGGCCTCCTCCTCGGTCACCGGGCCGGGGACGATGCTGAACACCGAATCAAAGCAGTGGGGGCCGATACAGCCTTCGGCGCCAGGGCCGAGGCTACCTGCCAGGCCGATGACCGGTATCCCCCGCCCTCTGGCCCTGCGGGCCGCCCCGTAAGGCGCCTTCCCGTAAAGGGTCTGGGCGTCGATCCTTCCCTCGCCGGTGAGCAGCAGGTCGGCTCCGACGAGAAGCCGGTCGAAGTCCACCGCGTCGAGGATCAGCTCTATGCCGGGCAGCAGGCGTGCCCCCAGCAGCCCGGCCAGGCCGGCCCCCAGGCCCCCGGCGGCCCCGGCCCCGGGGAGGTCGGCCACGTCCCTGCCGGCGTAGCGCCGCAGCAGCTCTGCGAGCCTGCCGAGCCCCTCCTCGAGGAGGCGTAGGGCCTCGGGGCTGGCCCCCTTCTGGGGCCCGAAGACCCGAGCGGCGCCCCTCTCCCCAAGCAGGGGGTTATCCACGTCACAGGCCACCAGGACCTCAACCTCCCTCACCGCCGGCGGCACCCCGGAGTCATCGATCTCGGAAAGCGCCAGCAGGCCCCTCCCTCCGGGGGGGATATCCTCCCCCCGCGCGTCGAGGAGCCTGAAGCCCAGGGCCGTCGCCGCGCCGGCCCCGCCGTCCACGGTCCCGCTTCCCCCCAGGGCCACCAGGACCCGCCTGGCGCCCCGCCTGATGGCGTGAAGGATGAGCTCCCCCGTGCCGCAGGTGGTGGTCACCAGCGGGTCCCTGCGGTGGGGCGGGATGAGCTCGAGGCCGGAGGCCCGCGCCATCTCCACCACGGCCGTGCCGTCGGGCAGGTACCCGAGCTCCGCGGCCCTCTCCTCTCCCAGTGGCCCCCGCACCCTGACCGTCTCCCTCGTGCCCCCGGCCGCCCGCAGCAGGGCGTCGAGCGTCCCCTCGCCGCCGTCGGCCAGGGGAACCTCCAAGACATCGTGGTCTCCAGCGTCCGCCACCCCCAGGGCCATGGCCCGGGCGGCCTCGGGAGACGTCATGCTCCCCTTGAAGGAGTCAGGGGCCACCACCACCCGCATAAGCTACCTCCTCCTCCTGCGACCGGCGCTGGTCAGCGAGCTCACCAGCCCCAGGATAAAGGCCGCCAGGAGGGCGTTCAGGAAGCCGTCGACCTCGAAGCCGTTTACCAGCGAGGCCGTGAGCATCACCATGAGGGCGTTAATCACCCAGGTGAAGAGCCCCAGGGTGAGGATGTTCAGGGGCAGGCTCAAAAGAAGCGCCACCGGCCGTATCAGGGCGTTCACTATGCCCAGGAGGGCCGCCGCCACCAGCGCCGCCGGGACGTCGGCGACCCGCACCCCCTCGAGGAGGTAGGCCACCAGGAGCAGCGCCAGGGCGTTGGTCAGCCACCGCCAGAGGAGGCTCATGGGAGCGATCCCCCCTCATGGTGAGGCCGCGACAGGAGGAGGTGATGCACCACCCTGTTCTTACACGACCGCCTGTTCACGGGCCATCCCCCTACTCCAGCGTTATCTGTACCCTCACGTTGTCCTCCTCATCCTCGACGTCCACCAGCTTGCCTCCGCCCCCGCTCCGGATGGCCTCCATCAGCTCGTTCATGTCGAAGTCGGGCAGGTCCTTGGGCGAGTACTTCTTGGCCATCCCCAGCGCGAAGTTCACCAGGGAGATGGGGACGTTCAGGTTTACCTTCGGCCTGCCGGTGGCCAGGTCCTCCACCCGTATGCGCAGCCACTTGGCCGGCCGCCTGGCCTGCTCGCCGCCCCCCGAATGCTCGAGGGCCTCGAGGAGCCGCTGGCCCTCCTCGGCGGTGATAGTACCGCTCTCGATCATCTTCAGGATCTCCAGCCTCTCCTCACTGCTCACCGCTGCCACCTCCTAGATATCTCGCAGGGCGGGCACGACCCGCATGGCCGCTGAGGCCACGACGAAGCTCAGCCCGCTCACCACTATCACCGTCGGCGCCCCGAAGGAGTCGGCCACGACCCCCACGACGGCCAGCGCCACGGGCCTGAGGCCCATGGCCACGGCTCCTATGGCCCCGAAGACCCTGCCGCGCCGGTCGTCGGGGACCCTCTCCTGGACCACCGTCGAGAACAGTATATTGGTAACGGCAAAGCCCGTGCCCGCGGCGAAGAGCGAGGCCCCCGCCAGTACCATCATACGGCTCAACCCGAAGGCTGCGAAGCCGATACCGATGATAATCAAACCGGCCATGATGCCCAGGCTGCGGCTCTTGAACTTCCCCTTGACCCCGAGGGCGATGGCGCCGGCCAGCATCCCCGCCGACAGGATCCCCGCCAGCAGGCCGTAGCCCTCTGGCCCCAGGGCGAGGTAGTCACGGGCCATGACCGGCAGGAGGAAGCCCGCCGGGGCCACCACGAAGTTCAGGAGACAGGCGAGGGAGATCATGCCCAGTAACACCGGGCTTGAACCTATGTACCTGAGCCCCTCCAGGGTGCTTGCGAGCACCGCCTCCCCCCGGCCCCCCGCCGCCACCGCCGGGAAGGACGCCAGAAGGATGGCCAGCCCCGATATCACGTAGGAGACGGCGTCGAGGATCATTGCCCCGGCCGTCCCCAGCAGCCCCACCACGATGCCTCCGATGATGGGGCCCAGGATGTTCGACCCGTACACCGAAGTCTGTAACAGGGAGTTGGCGCGGGTGAGCTCCTCCTTCTCCACCACGTTGGGAAGCACCGCCTGGAAGGCCGGGTTGAAGAAGGCCGTGGCCGCCGAGGATAGTGCCGCCCCGAGGTAGATGTGCCAGAGCTGAAGCTGACCGCGGGCCAGCAGCAGGGCGGCCAGGAACATGAGGGCCGCCCGGAAGACATCAGCCGAAATCATCAACCTGCGGCGGTCCAGCCGGTCCACGTAGCTTCCCGCCGGCATTCCCAACAGCACCATGGGAAGGGTGGCACATATGGATACGGTGGCCATGGCCGCTATCGAGCCCGTCTCCTCCAGGACCCACCACATAAGGGCCAGCTGGAAGACCCCGTCCCCAAGCAGCGAGACCGATGATCCGAACCAGAGGAGGGCGAAGTTACGGTTCCGAAAGAGCGACTCCGCCCGTGGGCGCTCCGCCCGACTTTGCGTAGACATATGGGAGCCTCCTTTAACCCAGGGTTATGGCGCCGTTGCCAGTTCGAGCGGAGATGGTCACCCGTCTCGCCTTCTCGGCGAAATCCCTGGTCCTCAGCCTTATACTCGTCCTGCCAGCCTTCTTCTCCTCCTCGACGACCTCACCCTGCAAGGAGATAAGGACCTTCCCGAAGGAGCTCACGGCGTCGACGTCATAGCCCGCGGTCGGGTCGAGCTCGGCCGAGATGCTGCCGTTGAGCGTCTTGAGGTGCCAGTTGGCGTGCCCCACTGGAGAGCATGCCAGGCGGATGCTGCCGTTGGCCGTCCTGCAGTCGAGGTCCCCGCACGTCCCGCGTACCTCTATGGCCCCGTTGGCCGACTTGGCCTCCGTCCGTGACGACGTGACGTCGACGAGGCATATCTTACCGTTGGCCGTGGCCGCCCGCACCTGGTCGCACTCGAGATCGTAGAGCTCCACCCTGCCGTTGGCGGACTTCAGCTTGAGGTCGTAGACCCTGTCCTTGGGGAGCCAGGCCTCGACGGAGACCACTCTGACGCCTGGGCGGCGGGCCACCTCCAGCCGGGCCCCTTCGACCCTGACGGAGCCCGCGGCATCGGCCATTCGTCGGGCCTCCTCCTCATGGTGGCCCCTTACGCGCCCGGTGACCTCGACCCTGTAGCCCGGCTCATCCCAGCCCTGCACGGTAACTCTGTGGGTCGCGCTCAGGCGTACCTCGACTGGCCCCTCTCCTTCCGGAAACTCTCCCTCCGTCACGTCCTTGACCTCATGGGCCACACCAGCGAAGAAGAGGGGGAGCCCCTCGCCTAGGGCCTCGAGCAGCTCTCCGAGCACCGACCGGAGGCCGGGCCCGCCGTCCTCCCGACGACCAGCAGTCTTCGCCTCGCCCTCCAGGGCCTCCAGCAGCGCGGCGGCCTCCTCCGCCGTTATCTTCCCTTCCTCCAGCATGCGGAGCACCATCATGCGTTCGGATTCCAAGGTTGACCCCTCCCTGGCGCTACAACTTCCTCAGGAGCTTAGCCGCCTCCTCGGCCGAGATATCGCCCCGCTGCACCGAGGCCAGGATCTCGCGCCGGCGCCTGCCTATCGACTCGTCCGGGGAGTCCTCGACCCTGTAGCCGAGGGCCGCGATGACCGCGTCCAGCCTGCCCCGGACCGTGGGATAGGAGATGCCGAGCTCCCTCTCGACCTCCTTGATGTTCCCCCGGCACCTTATGAAGACCTCGATGAAGGCCTTCTGCTCGGGGGCCAGGGCGCAGAACCTGCACATCTCAAACCGCCCCTCGAGGCGGGAATCGCAGCTCGGACAGTGAAGGCGGGTCACCTCCATCGTCTCCCCGCACACCGGGCACTTTCCCGGCAAGGACCTGTTCCTCAAAGTCGCCAACCCCCCAGCCTGCTCAAGGTTAGAGCCAAGAGGACCGTTAGGCCCTCCCGGCCCCGTAGATCCCGTCGTAACCCTTCCCGAAGAGATGAGGATGCTCCGAATACAACCTAGCCAACATCTCCAAGGCCTCCCGTCCTCTAACTGTCTTGGCTTTCCCTGCCATTGAAAATTATATCCCCGACCCTTAGAGATGTCAACAGGATCTTTGAAAATATTAAAGACGTGGCTTAATGATATTAAGGCGGGCTCAGAGGGGCTCGCCGAGGTGCTCCTTCAGGGCCAGGGCGGCCCTGCGGGTCATCCCCTCCACCGCGGCCAGCTCATCCACCGAGGCCCTGCGGATGGCGTCGAGAGAGCCGAACCGCCTGAGCAGGGCCCGCTTCCTGCGGGGGCCGATGCCGGGGACCTCGTCCAGAAGCGAGCGCATCCCGGCCTTGCGCCGCAGGGAGCGGTGGTAGGAGACGGCGAAGCGGTGAGCCTCGTCGCGGAGGCGCTGCAGCAGGTGAAGGGCGGGGCTACCTGGGGGGATCTCCACCGGGTCTGACTCCCCCGGCCGGAAGACCTCCTCGAGGCGCTTGGCCAGCCCTATGCTGGGGACCTGCTCGAGCCCGAGCTCGGCCAGGGCCTCGCGAGCGGCGGACAGCTGTCCCTTGCCGCCGTCCACCACCAGGAGGTCGGGCAGGCGGCCGAAGGCCGTCTGCTCGCCCCTCTCGCGCTCCGCCAGGGCACGGCGGAACCGACGGGATACTATCTCCCTCATCATCGCGTAGTCATCGGGCCCTGAGGTCAGCCTGATCTTGAAGCGGCGGTAGGCGGCCTTGAGGGGCCTGCCGTCTTCGAACACCACCATGGAGCCCACGGCCTCCCGGCCCTGGATGTTGGACACGTCGAAACACTCGATGCGGCGGGGCGCCCTCTCGAGGCCCAGGCGCCGGGCGAGCTCCTCCAGGGCCCCCACGGTCCTCTCCCGCTCCCTCTCCCTGCGCTCCCGCCTCTCCTGGAGGGCGAGCCTGGCGTTCTTGGCCACCATCTCCACCAGCCGCCTCTTCTGGCCCCGCTGGGGGGTCTGGACGTAGACCCTGGCGCCCCTCCTCTCGGAGAGCATCTTCTCCAGCGTCTCGCGGCCCTCCACGGGAAACTGGGTGAGGACGTAGCGGGGCACGAAATCGGCCTCGGCGTAATACTGGTTGGCGAAGGCCGTCATGACCTCGACGTCGGACATGTCGGCTACATCCTTCAGGGCGAAGACCTCCCGCCCGACCATCTTGCCGGCGCGGACGAAGAAGATGTGGGCCGCCGCCTCGCCCGTCTCCTCGTCGCGGGCGAAGGCCAGGATGTCCTGGTCCTCCATGCTCTCGCTGATGATCTTCTGCCCCTCCACTACCTCCCGGGCCGCGAGCAGCTGGTCGCGGAGCTCGGCGGCGCGCTCGAACTCGAGGTCGGCCGCGGCCCGCTGCATCCTCTCCTCCAGGTTCCTGAGGACCTCGTCGTGCCTGCCCTCCAGGAACCGGATGAGCTCCTCGATCATCTGCCTGTACTCCCCGGGCCCGACGTCCTCCTGGCAGGGGCCCATGCACCGCTTGATGTGGTAGTGCAGGCAGGGCCTGCCGCCCCTGGCTAGCCGCCTGTCGCTGCAGGTGCGGAAGGGGAAGATCTTCCGCAGGGTCCTGAGGGTCTCGTGGACGGAGCCGGCGCGGGTGTAGGGGCCGAAGTAGCGGGCCCCGTCCCGCCTGATGGCCCGGGTGATGAAGACGCGGGGGTAATCCTCCTGCCAGGTGACCTTGAGGTAGGGGTAGTGCTTGTCGTCCACCAGCCGGATATTGTACTTCGGCCGGTACCGCTTGATCAGGTTGCACTCCAGTATGAGGGCCTCGACCTCGGTGTCGGTCACGATGTACTCGATGCCGGCTACCTTCTCCCGCAGGACCCGGGTCTTGGGCGTGGGGGCCGAGCCGCGGAAGTAGGAGCGGACGCGGTGCCTCAAGGACCGCGCCTTCCCGACGTAGATCACCTCTCCCGCAGCGTCCCGGAAGAGGTACACGCCGCTGCTCTCGGGGAGCAGGTGGATCTCCCCAGGGGTCAGGGCCTCGGACATGCTATCCCTCCCCTCATGAGCCCAGCACCCGCCCCAGGAACCGCCCGGTGTGGGAGGCGGGGCACTGGGCCACCTCCTCGGGCGTGCCGGTGGCCACTACCCGGCCGCCCTCATCTCCGCCCTCGGGGCCCAGGTCGATGATGTAATCGGCGCTCTTGATGACGTCCAGGTTGTGCTCGATGACGATGACCGTATCGCCGGCGTCGACCAGCCGCGAGAGCACGCCCAGGAGCTTGCGGATGTCCTCGGAGTGGAGCCCGGTGGTGGGCTCGTCCAGCAGGTAGACGGTCTTGCCGTTGCTCCGGCGGCAGAGCTCGGCGGCGAGCTTCACCCGCTGGGCCTCGCCCCCGGACAGGGTCGTGGCCGGCTGGCCGAGGCGGATGTACCCGAGGCCCACGTCGTAGAGGGTCTGGAGCTTACGCTTGATGCGGGGCACGCTCGCGAAGAAGTCCAGGGCCTCGCTCACGTTCATGTTCAGGACCTCGGCTATGTTCTTGCCCTTGTACCGCACCTCCAGGGTCTCGCGGTTGTACCTGCTGCCCCGGCACACCTCGCAGGGCACGTAGACGTCCGGCAGGAAGTGCATCTCGATCTTTATGATCCCCTGGCCGCGGCAGGCCTCACAGCGGCCGCCCTTGACGTTGAAGCTGAACCGCCCCCTCTGGTAGCCCCTGGCCCGGGCCTCCCTGGTCATGGCGAAGACCTCGCGGATGTGGTCGAAGACCCCGGTGTAGGTGGCGGGGTTGGAGCGGGGGGTCCTCCCGATGGGCGACTGGTCGATGTTTATGACCTTCTCCACGTGCTCGAGGCCCTCCAGGGCGTCGTGGTCCCCCGGGCGGGCCTTGGCGCCGTAGAGCTCCGCCGCCAGCCGCTTGTACAGTATCTCCTTTATCAGGGTGGACTTCCCGGAGCCCGAGACGCCCGTGACGCAGATGAACAGGCCGAGGGGGAAGGCCACGTCGATGTTCTTGAGGTTGTGCTCCCGCGCCCCGCGCACCCTGAGGGCGGGGCCGGCGGGCCTGCGCCTCACCTTGGGGACCTCGATCCTTGCCCGGCCGCTGAGGTAGCGGCCGGTCACGGACGCAGGCACCTCGGCCACCTCGTCAGGGGTGCCGGCGGCGACCACCCTGCCGCCCTCGGACCCCGCCCCCGGGCCCATATCCACCACGTAATCGGCCGACCTGATGGTCTCCTCGTCGTGCTCTACGACGATCACCGTGTTGCCGATGTCCCTAAGACGCTTCAGGGTGGCGATGAGCCGGGCGTTGTCCCGCTGATGGAGGCCGATGCTGGGCTCGTCGAGGATGTACAGGACGCCCACCAGGCTCGAGCCTATCTGCGTGGCCAGCCGGATCCGCTGCGCCTCGCCGCCGGAGAGGGTCCCGGCGGACCTGGAGAGGGTGAGGTAGTCCAGGCCCACCTCGACCATGAAGCGGAGCCGCTCCCGGATCTCCTTCAGGATCTGCCGGGCTATGAGCTCCTCCCGCTCGGTGAGCTTCAGGGACTCGAAGAAGGCCAGGGCCTCCTTGACCGGCAGGGCGGTCACCTCGGCTATGGACTTCCCCCCCACGGTCACGGCTAGGCTCTCCCGGCGCAGCCGTGTGCCGCCGCACTCGGGACAGGCGTGGCGGGTCATGTACTCCTCGATCTCCAGCCGCACGGCGTCGCTGGTGGTCTCCCGGTACTGTCGTTCCAGGTAGTGGATGACCCCCTGGAAGCGAATGGTGCGGGTCCGCACGCGCCCGTACTTGTTCTCATAGCGGAACCTGATCCTCTCCCCCGGCGCGCCGTAGAGGATGATATCTACGAAACGGGAATCAAGCTCGTCCATGGGGACGTCGGTGGGGAAGCCGAAGTGGGCGGCCACGGCCTCGAGGAGCTGGTGGTAATAGCCGCCGGTGCCGCCGGCCCAGGGCACCACGGCGCCGTCCTCTATGGACTTCCGCCGGTCGGGGATGACCAGGTCGGGGTCGATCTTCATGTCCGTCCCCAGGCCGTCGCAGGCCGGGCAGGCGCCGTAGGGGCTGTTGAAGGAGAACATCCTCGGGGTGAGCTCCTCCAGGCTCAGCCCGCAGACCGGGCAGGCGAAGCTCTCCGAGAACAGGATCTCCTCTCGCCCGATGACGTCGGCCAGGACCACCCCGCCCCCGAGCTCGAGGGCCGTCTCCAGGGAGTCGGCCAGGCGCGTCTCCACCCCCTCCCGGATCACCAGCCGGTCCACGACCACCTCGATGTCGTGCTTCACGTTCTTCTCCAGGACGATGTCCTCGGAGAGCTCCCGCATCTCCCCGTCGACCCTGACCCGGACGAAGCCCGACTTGGCCAGGTCGCCGAGGAGCTTGCGGTGCTCCCCCTTGCGGCCACGCACCACGGGGCCGAGGATCTGGACTTTGCTCCCGGCCGGCAGCCGCATCAGCTGATCGGTCATCTGCTGCACGGTCTGCCGGGAGATCTCCCGGCCGCACTCCGGACAGTGGGGCTCTCCCACCCTGGCGTAGAGCAGCCGGAGGTAGTCGTAGATCTCGGTCACCGTGCCCACCGTGGACCGGGGGTTGTGGCTCGTGGTCTTCTGGTCGATGGAGATGGCGGGCGACAGGCCCTCGATGTAATCGACGTCCGGCTTGTCCATCTGCCCGAGAAACTGACGGGCGTAGGCCGACAGCGACTCCACGTAGCGCCGCTGTCCCTCGGCGAAGAGGGTGTCGAAGGCAAGTGAGCTCTTGCCGCTGCCCGAGAGGCCGGTGATGACCACCAGCCGGTCCCGTGGTATTGACACGTCGATGTTCTTGAGATTATGCTCCCTCGCGCCCTTGATGAAGATCGTCTCTCTCGCCAATCCGAACCCCTCTTCCGCGACGGTTTCGGGTAAGATTATATCACCTTCACCTGGCGGGGAACAGGCCGGCCCTTCGGGTCAGCGCCTGTCCCGCGGTGATCACGTAGCGCAAGAACTCCTCCGCCTCGGGGCGGCCGGCCGTCACCAAGTAGACGGGCCGGGTCAGTGGATAGGCCCCGCTCCTTATGGCCGCCTCCGTCGGGTAGACCGGCGCCTCCCGCGACGTCCTGGCCACAGCCAGGGGCTTCACGGTGCCGTCGACGAAGCCGGCCGACACGTAGCCTATGGCGCCCCTGTCCCGCCTGACGACCTCGAGCACGGCCTGGTGGGAGGGGAGCATGAGGACCCCGCGACCCAGCTCCGCGCCGCCCAGCACCTCCTCCCTGAAGAAAGCGTGGCTGCCCGAGCTCGACTCCCGGGTGATGGGGACCGGCCGCCCGCCGGCACCGCCCAGGAGGGCCCAGTCCGCCACGCCGGAGGTGTAGAGGGCCCTGAGCTGTTCGTAGGTGATGGCCTCCAGGGGGTTCTCGAGGTGGACGATGACTACGAGGGCGTCTATGGCCACGGGGTACTCCCGGAGCTCGATGCCGCGCCGCCTGGCCTCGGCCCGCTCCCTATCGGACAGGGGCCTGGAGATAGCGGCGACGTCGGACCTGCCCTGCAGCAGGGCGGCCACGCCCGTGCCCGACCCCCCGCCGCTCACGGCCAGCCGGGCCCCGGGGCGCCCGCGGGCGTAGTCCTCCGCCCACAGGGCGACCAGGTCGACCATGGTGTCGGACCCCACGATCGTGAGGGCCGGCCTCGCACAGCCGGCCAGCAGCAGGGCCAACGCGACGATGATGAGAACCCGCATCCGAGCCGCCCCTCCTCAGGCCGGCGGGGTCAGGTGGCCTTCCCCAGCCTCCCCCTGAGCTCCACTATCATGTCGCGCAGGAGGGCCGCCCTCTCGAACTCCAACCGCTTGGCCGCCTGCTCCATCTCGCGCTTGAGACGGGCCACCAGCTTGGGGATATCGCGCCTGGGCACGTCCCTAAGGTCCCTGCCCGCCAGGTAGGAGGCGGGCTTGTCGGCCACCCGCGTGGCCTCTATCACGTCCCGCACGGCCTTGACCACGGTCCGCGGGGTGATGCCGTGCTCGGCGTTGAACCGGATCTGCTTTCTCCGCCGGCGCTCGGTCTCCTCGATGGCCCGTCGCATGGAGTGGGTGATCTGGTCGGCGTAGAGGATGGCCTTGCCCTCCACGTTCCTGGCCGCCCGCCCGATGGTCTGGATGAGCGCGCTCTCCGAGCGCAGGTAGCCCTCCTTGTCGGCGTCCAGGATGGCCACCAGGGAGACCTCCGGCAGGTCCAGGCCCTCCCGTAACAAGTTTATGCCCACCAGGACGTCGAACTTGCCCAGCCTGAGGTCCCGGATGATCTCCATCCTCTCCAGGGTATCGATCTCGGAGTGAAGATACCTCACCTTGACGCCCATCTCCTTGAAGTAGTCGGTGAGGTCCTCGGCCATCCTCTTGGTGAGCGTGGTGACCAGGACCCGCTGGTTCCGCGCGGTCCGGCGGCGGATCTCGGCCAGGAGGTCGTCTATCTGGCCCTCAGTGGGCCGGACCTCGACCTCGGGGTCCACCAGGCCCGTCGGCCGTACCACCTGCTCCACCACCTGTTGGGCCCGGTCCAGCTCGTAGGGGCCGGGCGTGGCCGAGACGTAGACGACCTGGTTCACGCGCTCCTCGAACTCGGCGAAGGTGAGCGGCCGGTTATCGTAGGCCGAGGGCAGCCGGAAGCCGTGCTCCACCAGGTTCTCCTTCCGCGACCTGTCCCCGTGGTACATGCCCCTGATCTGGGGGATGGTCACGTGGGACTCGTCGATGACCACCAGGAAGTCCCGCGGGAAGAAGTCGAGGAGGGTGTAGGGCGACTCGCCCGGGGCCCTGCCCGTGAGGTAGCGGGAGTAGTTCTCGATCCCGGGGCAGCGGCCCACCTCGCGGATCATCTCCAGGTCGTAGCGCGTCCGCTGCTCGAGCCGCTGGGCCTCCACGAGCTTATTCTGCGCCCTGAGCTCGCGGAGCCTCTCCTCCAGCTCGGCCTCTATCGCCTCCACGGCCGCCTCCAGCCTGCGGCGGGTGGTGATGTAATGGGTGGCGGGGTAAATGGCCACGTGGTCGCGGTAGCCCAGCACCCGCCCGGTCAGGACGTCGATCTCGCTTAGCCTCTCGATCTCGTCGCCGAAGAGCTCCACCCTGATGGCCCTCTCCTCCGAGGAGGCCGGGAAGATCTCGATGATGTCGCCCCGTACCCGGAAGCGGCCGCGCGCGAAGTCGATATCGTTGCGATCGTAGTGGATCTCGACGAGCTTGCGTAGGATCTCATCGCGACCCCTCTCCATGCCCACGCGCAGGGACAGGACCTGGTCCCGATAGTCCTCCGGGGAGCCCAGGCCGTAGATACAGGAGACGCTGGCCACGATGATCACGTCCCGGCGCTCGAAGAGGGCCGAGGTGGCGGAGTGGCGGAGCTTGTCTATCTCCTCGTTCACCAGCACGTCCTTCTCTATGTACAGGTCCTGCTGGGGCACGTAGGCCTCCGGCTGGTAGTAGTCGTAGTAGCTGACGAAGAACTCCACGGCGTTGTCCGGGAAGAACTCCTTGAACTCGCTGGCCAGCTGCGCCGCCAGGGTCTTGTTGTGGGCGATGACCAGGGTCGGCCTCTGCACCGCCTCGATGACCTTGGCCACGGTGTAGGTCTTGCCGCTCCCCGTTACCCCCAGGAGGACCTGGTGGCGGTAGCCCCGCTCGAGGCCCCTCGCCAGGCCCCTGATAGCGGTCGGCTGATCCCCCTTGGGCTCGAAGTCCGAATGAACTACGAAGCGACCCATAGTCATCTCCCCTCCAAGAGCTCTGAGAGGTACACCAGCTCCACGTCAAGGCGCTCTGACGTCCACTCCCGAAGGGCCTCGACCAGGGCCGCGCTCGGGTGGGCGATGCCCACGGCCGAGCCCCTGTCCCGGGCGATCGCCGCGAGCTCTCGGAGCCGGCCCAGGATGGCCTCCTTCTCCTTAATATTGTCCAGGAACAGGAGGTTCTTGAGCGTCTGGACGCCGAGCTCCTCCCCGACGCGGGTCACGACCGACGACGCGGTGGTGGAGCTGTCCAGGAAGAAGAGGCCCCGTTCCCGGACCTCCGCCAGCACCGCGGCCATCACCGCCTCGTCGGCGGTGGCCCGCGAGCCCATGTGGTTGTTCACCCCCGTCACCCCGGGCATCCCCTCGAGGTGACGGCGCAGGAGGGCCCTGATCTCGGCCTCGCTCATGCCCACGTAGATGGCCCCCGCTCCCGGGTCGCCCCGGAGGGGCTCCATGGGCAGGTGCAGCAGCGCCTCGTGCCCCGCCTCCCGCACGGCGGAGAGGTGTTCCTCCGACAGGGGGCGGCCCGGGAGGACGCTGAAGGTGAGGGGAAGCCCGAGGGCCAGCAGCTCCTCCACCCCCGCGCGGGCCCAGCCCAGGTCGTCCACCACCACGGCCACCCTGGGCCCCCCGGGCTCGCCGGAGCCGCCCTGCTGCGGCCGCGTGGAGACCTTCCGCGGCCTCTCCACCTCGAGCGGCGGGCCCTGCGGGGAGGGGACACGTGGCTCGAGGCTGAGCCCCACGCCCAGGTACCCGGGGTCCGGCTCGAGGGGCGCCCCCGTGGCCGCCACCATTACCAGCCCCACGACCAGATAGAGGCCCACGAGGGCCGTCAGCAGGGCCCACAGGGCCTCGCGACGCCTGGAACAGTGGGTGGTGCCCGGCGAGGGGCGAGGTGAAGCCATGGTGATCTCTCCTTATGGGAGGATATAGGGGCCGAGGGTGAGCAGGAGCAGCGCCGCGTCGATCAGGGCGAAGATAGTATATGCCCGATACACCCAATCGATAGCCGAGGCGTGGCCCCTCCCAGACCCCAGGTAGGCGCAGAGGCCCCCGATGGCCGCCGTCGCCAGCGGGAGGCCGTAGTAGCCGGGTGGCGAGACCAGCCAGCCGGGCATCAGCAGCTGCACCGCCGGGACGCACAGGTTCCGGTACACGACCGAGGTCCGGATGACGAGGTGCAGGATCACGGCGGCGCCCAGGAGCAGGCGGCCCAGGTGGTGGCCACGGCCGTTACGCCTAAGATTATAACATAACAGGGCACGAGCCAGACAGCCGCCACGAGGCCCAGCGGCAGCACGGCGAGGACGGACAGCAGGAGGTCCCCGGGCCGGAGCGCGTTCTGGGCGGTGCGCAGGGCCGGGGTCGTCCCGGCCACCCGGACCGCGTACTTCCCAAACCCCGCGGTCTCAAGCCAGGCCGCGACCTCCCCCGTCGCGACCTTCAAGACGCTCGGCCTGAGGGAGGCGTCGGCGGATCGCGAGACGCGGTGAAGGGAGGGGACCTCTCCCCCTCGCAGCCGGAGCTCGAGGATGTCCAGATACCTCTTCCGCAGCGACTCGCGCACGTGGGCGGCCACGAGGAGCTCGAGACCGTCCCCTCCCTCCCCCGTCACCATTACGTCGCTGACGTACTCGCTCGGGGCCCGGAACTTACAGGGTTGATGGTCAGGGGGTAGCGCTCCGCGGCATCTGGCCGGGAGAGGGGGAACACGTAATACTCCACCGCTCCCCGGCCCCTCGACTCTCCCCCGGCGCTCTCCTCGCCCAGGAGGACGTACACCTGACCGTCGGCCACGCCCAGCCTGGCCGGCCGGAGGACGGTCGAGAGCGAGAGGTGGTCGCTCTCGAGCACCACCACCTGCGCGTCGTAGGGGGACGTGCGACGCCAGGAGAGGTAGAGGAGCTCGTACCTGCTCCCCAGCCTGCGGTTCACGGCCAAGAGGGGCCTGTCGTCGACGACCAAGCCGTCGAGGGACCGCACCTCCCCCCCCCCTAGGTCCACCCTCCCCAGTTGGTCGCCCGAGGGGTCGAGCAGGATGACCTCTCCGTCCCTCGCCAGGGCCAGCAGGTCGTCCCCCACGGCGGTGAAGTAATCGACGCCCGTGGCCAGGACGCGGGCCGCGCCCGCCTCGCCGGCGGCCTTTACGGCCAGCGCGCTGAGGGCGTCTGAGGCCGGGTCCAGCCAGAGGATCTGGACCTCCCCTGGCTCGCCGGCCAGCACGTGGACGTTCAGGGCCGGGCTCGGGCCCGGGCACAACCCCCGCGCCACTACCTCGCCGCGGTCGGTTACCACGGCGTAGGCCAGCCCCCCTGGCCCAGACCAGGCCCAGAGGTATCTGTCCTCTCGCAGGAGGGCGCCCGCGGGCGGGATCGGGCTCCTGGCCTCCCCGACGGTCACGGCCCTGCTCCACCGCTAGCATCCCGGGCTACCCCGCCACCCTGTGACAGGCCACCAGGTGCCCCGGCTCCGCCTCAACCAGCCGCGGCTCCTCCTCGGCGCACCTCTCGTCGGCCTCGGGGCAGCGGGTCCGGAAGCGGCAGCCGCTCGGCGGGTCGATGGGGCTGGGCACGTCTCCCTCGAGGATGATCCGGCGCCTCTCCGCCTCCACGTCGGGGTCGGGTATGGGGATGGCCGAGAGCAGGGCCCGGGTATAGGGGTGGAGGGGCCTCTCGTAGAGCTCGAAGCTGTCGGCCAGCTCGACCAGCTTGCCGAGGTACATCACGGCGACCCGGTCGCTGATGTGCTTGACCATGGAGAGGTCGTGAGCTATGAACACGTAGGTCAGCCCCAGCTTATCCTGGAGGTCCTCCAGTAGGTTCACCACCTGGGCCTGGATGGACACGTCCAGGGCGGATATGGGCTCGTCCAGCACGATGAACTCCGGCTCCACGGCCAGGGCGCCGGCGAAGCCGATGCGCTGGCGCTGCCCGCCGCTGAACTCGTGGGGGTACCTGCTCGCGTGCTCGGGATTCAGGCCCACGAGGCTCAGCAGCTCGTGGATCCGCTCCGTCCGCTCGCCGTTGGTCTGGGCCAGGTTATGGATGTCCAGGGCCTCGCCGATGATGTCGCTCACGGTCATCCGCGGGTTGAGCGAGGCGTAGGGGTCCTGGAACATCATCTGCATCCGCCGCCTGACGGCCAGCATCTCAGCCTCTGAGAGGTCGTAGATGTTCTGGCCGTTGAACAGCACCTGGCCCGAGGTGGGCTCGTACAGGCGCAGCATGGTCCGCCCGACGGTGGTCTTACCGCAGCCGCTCTCGCCCACCAGGCCGAGCGTCTCGCCCTTCCTGATGGAGAAGCTCACGTCGTCCACGGCCTTGACGTGGCCCACGACCTTGGAGAAGAGGACGCCGCGGGTTATGGGGAACCACTTCCTGAGGTTCTTGACTTCGACTAGTACGTCCTTCATCAGGCGCTCCTCCCCCTCTCTTCCTCGGGCCTGAAGGGCGGCGCTTCGGGGTGCTGCCTCCAACAGGCCACCTTGTGGCCGCCGTTCACGCAAGTGTACTCCGGCTCCTCCTGGAGACAGATCTTGAGGGCGTAGTCGCACCTCGGGTTGAACCGGCAGCCCTTGGGCGGGTCCAGGAGGTCCGGCGGCTGCCCGTGGATGGGCAGGAGCCTCTTCTTCGAGGCGGCGTCCAGACGGGGCACTGATCTCAGGAGGCTCCAGGTGTAGGGGTGCTGAGGGTTGTAGTAGATATCCCTCACGGTGCCCCCCTCGATGATCTTCCCCGCGCACATCACCAGCACCCGCGAGGCCATGCCGGCCACCACGCCCAGGTCGTGGGTGATGAGCATTATCGAGGTGTCGAACTTATCCTTGAGCTCCTTCATGAGCTCCATGATCTGAGCCTGCACGGTGACGTCGAGGGCCCTGGTCGGCTCGTCGGCGATGAGGAGCTTGGGGTTACAGGCCAGGGCCATGGCGATCATGACCCTCTGCCGCATGCCGCCGCTGAACTGGTGCGGGTACTGGCCCAGCCTGCGGTCGGGGTTGGGCATCCCCACCAGCGAGGGCATCTCCACGGCCCGCTCCCGCGCCTCCCGCGGGCTCATCGTCTGGTGGATGCGCAGGACCTCCATGATCTGGGTCCCGATGGAGAGCACGGGGTTCAGCGAGGTCATGGGGTCCTGGAAGATCATGCTGATCTCCTTGCCCCGGATGACCTGCATCTCCTCCTCGCTCTTCTGCACCAGGTCCTCGCCGGCGAAGATGATGGATCCCGACACGATCCTCCCGGGGTCGGAGATCAACCGCATGATGGAGAGGGCCGTCACGCTCTTGCCGCAGCCGGATTCGCCCACGATGGCCACGACCTCGCCTCGACCGAGGTCGAAGCTGACGCCGTCGACGGCCTTGACCTCGCCGGCGTAGGTGAAGAAGGAGGTCTTGAGGTCGCTAACTTGCAACAAGGTGTCCAAGGGTCTCACTCCTCTCTCAGCGCCTCAGCCGCGGGTCAAGGGCGTCCCGCAGGCCGTCACCCAGGAAGTTGAAGGCCAGGAGCGTGATGCTTATCGCGGCGGCGGGGAAGAACAGCTGCCACGGATACGAGCGGATGGCCTTGTACCCGTCCGAGGCCAGAACGCCCCAGCTCGCCTGAGGCACCTGGACGCCGCGCCCGATGAAGCTCAGAAAGGCCTCCAGGAAGATGGCCGAGGGGATGAGCAGCGTGGTGGTCACGATGATCGGCCCCATGGCGTTGGGGATCAGGTGCCGGAAGAGGATGCGCCACCTGCTGGCACCGAGGGTCCTGGCCGCCAGCACGTACTCGTTCTCCTTGAGGCTCAGGAGCTGTCCCCTGACGATACGGGCCATGCCCAGCCAGTAGGTGAGGCCGAAGGCGATGAGGATGCTCTTGAGCCCGGGCTCCAAGACCACCATGAGCATTATGACCACGAGCAAGAGGGGGATGCCGTAGAGGATGTCGACGATCCTCATCATGACGGCGTCCACCCGGCCTCCCAGGAACCCGGATATGCCGCCGTAGATGACCTCGATGGTCAGGTTCACGAAGGCGCCCAGGAAGCCGATGAGCAGGGAGACCCTCGCGCCGTACAGGACGCGGACGAAGAGGTCCCGGCCGAGCGCATCGGTCCCGAACCAGTGATCGGCGCTCGGGGGCTCGTTCACCCGGCTGAGGTCCTGCTCGGCGTAGTCGTAGGGCGAGAGATAGGGGCCGATAAGGGCGGCCAGGGTCATGAACACGATGATCCCGAGGCCCAGCATCGCCATCCTGCTCTTCTTCAGGCGCCGCCAGGCGTCCTGGGCGTATGACAGGCTGGGCCGGACGATGGCTTGGGCGTCCGCCTTCTCCTCGGCGGGAGTGAAGAGGTCTTTGTCAATGGCCACGGTCGTCACTCCCTTCCACGCGGATCCCACCAGTTGGAGTTGTTGTTGCCGCCGTCTTTGAGCCACATGTCAAGGAAGGTCATGGGGTCGAGGTAGTCGGCGCCCCATCCGGCGCGGGCCACCTGGAAGTCGCCCTCATCGCGGGTGGTGAGGTAGTCGCCCCACTCCTCGGTCCGGAACTTGATCTCCTTGACGCCGAGGTCCTCCTTCCACATCTGGCCGATGGCCTGGGCGATCCTCACGTGGGCCTCACTGTCGTTCATGAGGATCTCAATGGGCGGCAGGCCCTCACCCTTCGGGTAACCGACCTCGGCGAGGAGCCGTCTGGCGGTCTCGACGTCGTTGTCCTTGAAGTAGGCGCCGCCCTCCTCGCGGAAGTCCTTGTTGGTGGTCGGGTTGATGATCCCGTAGGGCACGAAGGCCATCGCGGGCTTCTGCCCGGCCTGGGTTATCGAGTCGACGAGGAGCTGCCGGTTGATGGCGTAGGCGAAGGCCTTCCTCACCCGGAGGTCGTCGAAGGGCTCCTTCTCGACGTTGAAGATGTAGTAGTAGGTAGCCAGGTCGCCGCCGATCACCAGGCCCTCTTCCTTGAGCCGCGGCATCTCCTCTAGCGGCGGGTTATCCAGGATATCGAGATCGCCGGTCTCGAACATGGCCAGCTCGGTGCTGGCTTCCTCTACGGTGTAGATCTCGAGCTTGTCCAGCTTGACCGCGTCGCGATCCCAGTAGTCTTCCAAGGGAAGGAGCTCCAGGATGCTCCTGTGCTCCCACTTAACCAGCTTGAAGGGGCCGTTGGTGACCAGGTTCTCGGCCTCGGCGCCGTAGGCGTCGCCGAACTGCTCCACGGTGGCCTTATGCACCGGGAAGTAGGTCGGGAAGGCCATGAGGGACAGGAAGTAGGGCGCCGGCTGTTCCAGCGTCACCCTCAGGGTCCTCTCATCCACGGCCTCGATGGCCACGTCGTGGGCGCTGCCAGTGCCGGCCGTGTAGTCGTAGGCCCCCTTGATGCACCAGAGCTGGTAAGCGTAGTCAGCACCGGTCTCGGGGTTGAGCACCCTAAGCCACGCATATTCAAAGTCCTCGGCGGTGACGGGGTCGCCGCTGGACCACTTGATGCCCTCACGCAGGCAGAAGGTGTAGGTCAGGCCGTCCGGGGAGATCTCCCAGTCCTCAACCATGGCCGGCTGGGGCTGGTAGTTCTCGTCCAGCCTGACGAGGCCCTCAAAGAGGGCGTTCAGCACGGTGAACTCCGGCTGGCCCGTGGCCTTGGCCGAATCCAGGATCTCGGGCTCTGTGCCGAGGTTGTAACGGAGGACCATCTCATCCTCCGCCCCGCCCTGGGTGCCGCAGCTAGCCCACGGACAGGCCCGCGACCAGGGTCAGGAGCGTAAACAGAACAACTGCCTTTTTCCAGAACGTATTCAACTCCTAAAAACCCCTTCTTATGATCCACGCCTGAGTTTATCTCCGAGTCAGCTCAGCCCTCTCCTCCGCGACATCACCCCCTTCTGGTCTTGAACAGTCGGTAGTACAATAAAACGGCCGCAAACGGGCAATCTAATGCGCTTTTGCGGCCGGTCAGTGTAGGATCACGCGTGTAACTACACGGAGTCCTTCCGCGGGGCTGAGATATAGTAATAGGGAGGTGGTGGCTTAATATCAAGAGCTTTGAACAGCTCCTTCTGCTCCTTGGTGAGCTTAGAGGTGCGCCATACCTCCTCCGAACCTATCCGATGTATCCCGACATCCAGGGTCCTGAGAATCCTGCACATCTCCCGCCAGGTCTTCCCGGTCTCATTTTCAGCCACCCGAATCAACAACAGCGCCAGCCAACAGAGGAGCACATGGGCCTTGATTCGGTCAGGCAGCCGATGGTACACGGGGCGGATGTCAACCACGTGCTTCAAATCTCGGAAGCATCGCTCGATGACCGCCAGCTGCTTGTAGCCCAGGACGATGTCTTCGGCGGAAAGGGTATCATCAGAACAGCTTACGAGGAACTTACCGTCAAACCTGGCCTCTTCCCGGATCTTGCCCCGGTTTAACTGGAGCTTACCAGCCTTCGTCTGCCGAATATAACGGCCGAAGACGGGATGGGCACGTAGTTCACAGGCCGCCTTCTTGTGCGGCTCACCAGCAAGCTGCTTGAGCGCTGCCAGACGACGCTCAACCTCCTTGATGATGTCCTCGCGCCTCTTACGGTCCTTCTCGACCTCTTTGGGGTTGCGCACCACCACATAACGTCGGCGGGCGGCACCATCTCCAAGGACGACTTCCTTGATCTCCAGGCCACACTCCAACCTGCGATACTTACCGCCGCGGGTCAGGGCCTCCGTAGCAGCAGCTTTGGAACCCACACGCAGCTTCTCTCCCATGATGTAATGCCCGCCGGCACCCTGTAACGCCTTGCGATTGTCCTCGGAGTTAAAACCCGTATCCAGCACCGCCACCACCCGCCCAAGACGCCAGCCGTTGAGGTCACGCTTGACCTCCTCGATAACCTCCTGGTCTGAGGTGTTGCCCGGCCAGACCCAGCACCGCACCGGGATCCCCTCCCGGGTCACGGCGAACCCAACCACCACCTGGGCCAAATCAGCACGGCCATCCTTGCTGTATCCACGCCGCCTGAGCTCAGCGTCTTCACCCTCGATCTCGAAGTAAGTGGTGGTGGTATCGAGAAGAAGCAGGTCAACCTCCAGGTTGAACAGGTTGGCGACCTCAAAGAACACATCATGCTGGATCTCCTCTGCGGCTTCCAGGAGAAAGTCCATGGCCCGGTAAAGCTGGTGAACTTCAACCTCCGGTAGGTCCCGGATGAGAACCTCTTCGGAGACCCAGGGTTCCATGGCCAGCTTGCTGGAGGGGTTGAGGGCACGGTTAGCTACCAGGGCAAACAAGAGTCTCTCAACAGGAGTGCGGTAGTTACGCTCTTTGAGAAGGCGCTTTAGGGTCTTATCTACGTTCAGCCGCTGCCATAACTGATCCAGAAACCACGTGCCGCCGGCGTCCCGCGAGCCGAGGTAGTCGAAGGGAAGGGTACCGCTCACCTTCTCCCGGATACACTCCGCATCTTTCTCATCCAGGAAACGAGCGATGCCTAGCGCCAGTCTGCGTAGAGCAGCGAGGTCCAGTTGATCTGCCCGTCCGAAGTTCCACAGTATCTGAGCCCGCGGAGTGCCGGTCTTGGGGTGACGGTAGTTGTGGGCTAGTTGAACGTACTCAACGACCGACCCGTCTTTGTTTTTGCGGCGTACAGTTCTCAAGTACATGTTGCTTACATTATAGCATTAATATCCGCTACTGGCAAGGCATGTCGTAACAATCGTGTGTCTACGCCGTTTCGAGAAAACCTACCCGCCAAACCTCAAAAAATCGCGCCGTTAAGCCATCTGGGCCTCCATGTGTGCCTCGTGACTGTTCAACGCCAGCCCTTCGACTAAGGGATACTTCCACCCTTGAAAAAGGCTGCTTGACATCAAGAGCACCTCACGACCGCTGTAGCTTAGCGAAGGAGGCATGAACTTGATGAGTGTGTCATGCTATAGGGACAGCATAGGAGGATTCGTCAAGATTCGACAAACTGCTCTCGGCGCGGGGCAGGTATTTATTTACAGGGAAAGCGTTGTCAAGAGCGCCCCTTGATCCTCTCGAGGAGCCTCTCCAGCAGTCGCGGCCTCCTCGCCTCCACGAACCTGCTGGAGTCCTGGTCCGGAGAGGGCACGATGCCCAGGGGCACCTTGCCGACCCTCTCGCGCGGCAGGCTCACCAGCCGGGGCCGCGAGCGCGTCACCACCATGACGGTGGCCGGGCCGGTCCCGGCGGAGAAGGCGGCCAGGAGGTCGGCGGGGGAGGATATCGGGTGGCCGTCGAGGGCCACCAGCAGGTCTCCGGGCACCAGGCCGGCCCGGCGGGCGGCGGACCCCGGGAGGACGGCGAGGATGGGGAGTCCGTCCTCCCTGGGGGTGAAGGTCGGCTGCGAGCCGCTGTCCTCGCGCCGGCTGAAGTGGATCACCAGCTCGTGCCCGAAGGCGCCGAAGAGGGCGGCGGCCCAGCGGAAGATGTAGATCCTGCCGGCCAGAAGGGACAGGGCCAGCAGGATGACGCTGTAGAGCATAAGCCTGGCCGCGGTGGCGCGACTGCGTCTGGTGAGGTCGACGCCGCGCGTCAGCTCGCTGTAGCCCAGGGCGGCCATGGCCGGCTGCATGAGGTAGAGCAGGTCGTCGGACTTCTCCGACAGGAGCGAGGGGATGAGGGGCCACCAGTCGGGCATCTGTATGAGCCCCTCCGGGGGCATCTGCTGCACGGCGACGACGGTCAGGACGACCAGGGGGACGGGCCAGAATTTCTGCAGGGTGTAGGCCCCCACCACCCCGTGCTCTTCATCCCTCACGTATATCGGCGTGGCGCTGTCGGTGCCGCTCAGGGAGATGAGGATGCTCTCGGCCAGGTGCAGGATGGCTACCAGGGCCATTACCGCGGCCACGTTCACGTTGGGCCACCCGAAGAGGAGGTGGCTCACCGACACTATCATCCCCGGATAGGAGAAGCACAGGAAGCGCGGGTTGAACAACATCAACAGCAAGGCCAGGGGCAGGAGGTAGACTATGCCCGACTCGCCCAGGTCCACGCCGACGAAGATCAGGACCATGCTGGCGGCCACCCCACCTACGAGCCCGTAACCCAGCGAACGGAAGGTCTGCCGCCACGGGCTGTTGATGACCACCCCGTACAGGGACTCCTCCAGCCTGGCCACCCGCCGGTACTGGAAGGACACCAGCAGCAGGACCAGCCAGAAGGCCCAGGAGAGGCCTGGGTGCAGCACCAGCAAGGGCAGTGACTGCAGGACGCTCAGGAAGATCTCCGTAAAGGGAAACATGTCGCCCCTCCCGCTCTAGAGGCCGAGTTTCTCCCGCAGGACCTCGATCGCCTTCCGCAGCTGCGGGTCCCGGGCGGGATCGGTCGCGGCGTGACCGGGGAACTCCGTCCCCTCGCCAGCCTCTACCACCACGTCGGGAGCGAGCCCCTCTTCGTCGATGGGGTGCTTCAGGGGCGTGAACCACTTGGCGGTGGTGAGCCTGACCCCGGAGCCGTCCGGCAGCCGGTGGAGCTTCTGGACCGACCCCTTGCCGAAGGTCGTGGTGCCCACCAGGACGGCGAGCCCGCGGTCGCGCAGGGCTCCGGCCAGGATCTCGGAGGCGCTGGCGCTGCCCTCGTTAACCAGCACGACTATCGGGAAGTCCACGCCCGGCGTGCTGGAGGAGTAGGTCCGCTCATTGCCCTCGCCGTCCACGACGTGCACGATGGGGCCCGGCGGCAGGAAGAACTCCGCCACCCGCAGGGCCTCGTCCAGAAGGCCCCCGGGGTTGTACCGCAGGTCTAGTATGAGACCCCGCATGCCGGCCTCTCTGAGCTCCTCCACCGCCGCGGGGACCTCCTCGTCGGTCTGTTCGTTGAACTGGGTTATGGCCAGGTAGCCCACGGCCTCATCCATCATCCTGTGCTCCACGGTGGGCACGTCGATGGCGGCCCGGACCACCGTGATGTCCAGCTGCTCCTCGCCCCGGAGCACCGTGAGGGTCACCTCGGTGCCGGCCGGGCCGCGGATCAGCCGCACCACCTGATCGACGGGCAGGCCGACGATGTCCTTCCCGTCGACGGCCACGATCTTATCGCCGGGCCTGAAGCCGGCCTCCGCGCCCGGCGTCCCCTTGATGGGGGCGACGATGACGACGTAGCCGTCCCTCTCGACCACCTGGATGCCCACGCCCTCGTAGTGGCCGGAGGTGTGGATCTTCATCTCCTCCCAGGCCTCGGCCCCCATGAAGTGGGAATAGGGATCGCCGAGGGCCTCCACCATGCCGGCGGCAGCGCCCTGCATCAGGACCCCGCCGTCCACTTCCTCCACGTACTCGTCCTGTATCAGGCGGTAGACCCGCATGAAGTTGGTGAAGCCCTCAAGCCCCGTGATCTCGCTCACGAGACGGTCGAGGTAGAAATAGAAGGCGGCTGCCGTTATCGCCGCGCTCAACAGGGCCGTTAGGAGAACGGCCGCGATCAGGCGCCCCGTGGAGTGCCCCCGGGCGGGTGAGCTCGCACCGCCTATCATCACTCTTGCGCCGCACCAGCGTCGGGTGCGGCATCCCCCCTTTCCGAAACCGTCGGCATTTAACAATTATGCATCAATCGGGGAATCTACGCCGTGTACGCCACGGTTATTGTTTAACACAACCCTCCGCACCTGTCAAACTCACTGCGGCAGGAAGGAGAGAGGGTTCACTGGTGCGCCGTCCACCCGGACCTCGAAGTGCACGTGGGGCCCGGTGCTGAAGCCGGTGCTCCCCGATAGGGCGATCCTCTGCCCCCTGTCGACCTCCTGGCCGTAGAAGACCAGGAGCTTCGAGTTGTGGGCGTAGAGGGTGGACACGCCGTTACCGTGGTCGATGATCACGGTGTTACCGTAGCCGCCGAGCCAGCCGGAATAGATCACTACCCCCTCCTCGGCGGCCACTACGGGCACGCCCCAGGGCGTGGCTATGTCGAGCCCAGTATGGTTCCTCATCTCCTTCAAGATGGGGTGGTAGCGGGGCCCGAAGTAGGAGGTGATGGTGCCCTTGTAGGGCCATATCATCGCCAGGCCGCGGTTCCGCTGCCTTCGGATCTTCTCCTGTAGCTCCTGGATGACCTTGACCAGCTTCTGGGACATGGCCTCCAGCTCGTCCAGCGCCTGCCGGTACTCCTTCTGGTCACGCTGGATGCGTTCCAGGAGCTGCCTTCTGGAGGCGATGCTGGCCTCGATCTGCCGCTTCTTGGCCTGAGCATCGGCCCTGAGAAGCTCTAGCCTGCGCTTCTGGGCCTCCCACCGGGCCTTCTCCTCCTCGTAGAGGCGCTTTTGGACCTTAACCTCCTCGAGGAGCTTGATGTCCTGGGCGATGATGGCGCCGAGGTACTCGGCACGGCTGAGGAGGTCGCCGAAGCTGGTGGCCCCGAGCAGGACCTCCAGATATCCGATGGGGCCGTGTATGTACAGGGCGCGCACCCTCTGAGCGAGGTACTCGTCCTTCCGCTGAAGCTCGGCCTCCGTGCGCACCAGGATCTCACTGGTCCTGGTGAGCTCGGCCTCCGTACGCCGTAGCTCCGCCTCAATGGCCTCGAGCTCGCTCTGCTGGCGGGCGAGCTGCCTCTCTACCTCCTGCAGCTGACTCCAGAGGCTGCGCTCCCGCTTCTCAGCCTCCTGGAGCAACCTGCTCTTGGCGTCGATCTCCCGCTGGATCCGATCGAGCTCGGCCTGCTGCCGCTCGAGCTGGTCCCGCAGGTCCGCGCCCATGCCCGGCCCGGCCAGTAGGGCCACGCACAGCACGGCTACGAGGATGACAACTGAGACCCTGCGCAAAGCCCGCCCCCTCCTTATACCCTAAGAAAGCGCTTGATGGAAAGATTGGTGCCCAGGACGCCGAGGAGAGCGCCGCCGGCCACTAGGGCCGGGAGGAGATCTGCGAACAGCTGGTCCCGCGGCAGCATCGGCAGGAAGGGCACCGAGTCGGCGGCCAAGGTCATGGCGTATCCATAGGCCCACCAGGCCCCGCCGACGCTCAGCAGGCTCCCCGCGAGCCCCAGCAGCATCCCCTCGATGAAGAAGGGCGCCCTGATGAAGGAATCCGTGGCCCCCACCAGCTTCATGATGGCGATCTCCTGACGCCGAGCGTACACCGTCAACCGTATCGTGTTGGAGATGACCAGCACCGTGGCCACGGCGAGCAGGGCCATCAGGGCCACGCCCCCCCACCTGAGGACCCGCGTCACGGCCACAAGGCGCCTCACCATCTCCCCTTTCTCGCTCACCTGGTCCACGCCCTCCATCCCGGCCACCATCTCCGCCACCCTCTCCGCGTGCTCGGGCTCGACCTCGATGGCCAGGGTATGCGGCAGCGGGTTTATGCTGTCGACCCCCTGGAGGATCTCGGCGTCCGTTCCCAACCTGTCGGCCAGCTCCTGGAGGGCCTGGTCCTTGTGGATGAAGGTGACCGAGCGCACGCCCTCTTGGCGTCCGATCTCCCGCATGAGGAGCTCCCGCCGCGCCTCCGTGAGGTCATCGGCGAGAAAGGCCCGGATCTGCACCTGTTCCTCCACCCACGTGAAGACGTTGGCTAGGTTGGCGCCCAGCAGCAGGAAGAGAGTCAGCACCAAGAGGCTTATGGCCACCGTGGTGACCGAGGCCAGGCTCATGAACCCGTTTCGTGCGATGCCCCGCAGGGCCTCGCGGCAGTGGTAGAGGAGCGCTCTAAAGGGCACGGCGGTAGAGCCCCCTCTCGACGTCTCGCACCACGCGGCCGTCCCTGAGCTCAACCACCCTCTGCCGGTGCGAGCTGACGATATCGAGGGCGTGGGTGGCCACCACCACCGTCGCCCCCAGGCGATTGATGTCCAACAGGAGCTCCACGATCCCCCGCGCGGTGTCGGGGTCCAGGTTGCCCGTGGGCTCATCAGCGAGGACTATGCGGGGGTTGTTGGCTATGGCCCGGGCCACCGACACCCGCTGCTGCTCGCCGCCCGCGAGCTCGTCCGGATAGCAGGTGGCCTTGTGGGCCAGGCCCACCATCTCCAGCACGGCCGGGACCCTCTTCCTGACCTCCCGCGGTGAGGCCCCCGTCACCTGCAGGGCGAAGGCCACGTTGTCGTACACTGTCCTGTCGTTAAGGAGCTTGAAATCCTGGAAGACGACGCCCACCTCCCGACGGAGGTAGGGGACCTCGCGTCGCCTCAGGCGGGCCAGGTTCCTCCCCAGGACGTACACCTGCCCGGAGGTGGGAAGGATCTCCCGGTATATCAACCTGATGAAGGTGGACTTCCCCGCGCCGCTGGGCCCCACCAGGAACACGAACTCCCCCTTGGCTATGCGGAGGTTGACTTTGTGGAGGCCGCGCGCCCCGTTGGGGAAGACCACGCTCACATCGTACATCTCGATCATCGGCGCCACCCCTCTCCCGCCCGGGCTGCCCGGGCGGCCAGCGGACGAATCTATCGCTAGCAATGGCATCAATTCGACAGCCTGCTGCAGAATCCTCCGGAGAGGGCGGGTTTTGTAAAAAAACGTAAACTAAGGGGATTGGCGAGAGGCCTGGATATTAGAGGCTTTTGGTAAGAGGGGTAACATAACATGGGGCCCCGCCGGCGGGGCCCCGTCTCTTATAACAGCTCCCTGACGGCGCGGCAGATGTCCGCCTCGGTGAGGCCGTAGGCCTGGAAGAGGTCTTCGGGCGTCCCCGACCGGCCGAAGGCGTCCCTCACGCCGACCCTGCGCAGGGGGACGGGATGCTCCTCGGACAGGAACTCCGCCACCGCGCTGCCGAGGCCGCCGATGATGGAGTGTTCCTCGACTGTGACCACCGCCCCGCAGGACCGGGCCACCTCCAGGAGGAGCTCCTCGTCCAGGGGCTTTAGGCTCGGCATGTTGACCACCGTCACCTCTATGCCCTCGCGGGCCAGGGCCTCCGCCGCCCGGAGGGCCCTGTAGGTCATCACGCCGCAGCTCACGATGGCCGCCCTGGAGCCCTCCCTGAGCTTCTGCCCCCTGCCGAAGGCGAACTCGTGCTCGGGCCCGAAGAGCACCGGCACCTTAGGGCGCCCGAGCCGCAGGTAGACCGGGCCCTCGACGGCCGCGGCCGTCCTCACGGCGGCGCGGGTCTCGACCCCGTCGGCCGGCACGACGACCCGGATGTTCGGCAGGGCCCGTGCCAGGGCGATGTCCTCCAGGGCCTGGTGGGAGGCCCCATCGGCCCCCACGCTCAAGCCGGCGTGGGTGGCGGCGATCTTCACGTTGAGGTTGTTGTAGGCGACGGAGGTGCGCAGCTGGTCGTAGGCTCGTCCGAGGGCGAAGACGGCGAAGCTGCTGGCGAAGGGGATCTTGCCCGCCGTGGCCAGCCCCGCCGCTATGCCGATCATGTTCTGTTCCGCTATGCCGACGTTGAAGAACCGCTCCGGAAAGGCCCGGGCGAAGCGGGAGGTGCGCGTGGACCCGGAGAGGTCGGCGTCCAGCACCACTATCCTCTCGTTCACCTGGCCCAGCGCCAGAAGCTCCTCGCCGTAGGCGTCCCGGGTAGCTTCGCTCTTGGTCATTATGTACTCCCCCATCCTCAAGTCAGCTCCCGCAAAGCTTGCTCCAGCTGCTCACGGCTCGGGGCCTTGCCGTGCCAGCCGACCTCGTCCTCCATGAAGGACACTCCCTTGCCCTTGACCGTCCTGGCGACGATCATGGTCGGCCTGCCCGCCACGGCGCCCCGGGCGGCCTCCACGATCTCCTGCAGGTCGTGCCCATCTATCGCCACCGTGTGCCACCCGAAGGCCCTCCACTTGTCGGCCACCGGGGTGATGGACATCACCTGCTCCAGCGGCCCGTCTATCTGCAGGCCGTTGAAGTCCAAGAAGGCCACCAGGTTGTCCAGGCGGTAGTGGGCCGCCGCCATGGCCGCCTCCCAGATCTGGCCCTCCTGTATCTCCCCGTCCCCCAGCAGGGCGTAGACCCGGTAGCCCTTCCCGTCCATGCGGCCCGCCAAGGCCATGCCCACCGCCGTGCTGAGGCCCTGGCCCAGGGAGCCCGTGGACATCTCGACCCCGGGGGTCTTCTTCATGTCGGGGTGCCCCTGCAGGATGGAGTCGATCCTCCTGAGGCCACGGAGCTCCTCGGGCGGGAAAAAGCCCCGCAGGGCGAGGGCGGCGTACAGGACCGGCGCCGCGTGGCCCTTGGACAACACGAACCTGTCCCGCTCCGGCCACAGGGGATCCTCGGGGCGCAGCCGCATGATGTGGAAGTAGAGGGCGGTCACCATCTCCACCGCCGACAGCGAGCCGCCGGGGTGACCGGAGCCGGCCTCCGCTATCATCTCCAATATCCTCCGCCTCATCTCCCTGGCCACTTCCTCCAAACGCAGCCTCTTGTCCTCGTCCAGGGGTGGAATCATCCTGCTGCGTCACCTCCTCCGTACGGATCGGATAATAGCGCGATAGATGACCAACGCTGCGAAGAGCGGTAACACCGTCATCCGCCGGGCCCGGGCAGGCTCTTGAATCAACCTGAACAGCCACTCCAGGTTAAGCAAGCGCACCCACTCCGGGGCCCGCCTCACCGCCCCCGCCAGCACGTCGAGGGAACCGCCGACGCCAATGCACACGGGCACCTTAAGCCCCCGGCCGAGGTGCCGGGCTATGAAGGTCTCCTGCCGGGGCGAGCCCATCCCCACGAACAGGATGTCCGGGGCCGCCGCCTCGATGCGGTCGAGGACCTCGTCCTCGTCTCCGAAGTACCCGTGGTGCGTCCCCGCCACCTCGAGGCCCTCGTAACGCCGCTTGGCGCGCTCGGCCGCCGCCGCTGCCACCCCGGGGCGCCCCCCCAGGAAAAAGGGCCTGTAGCCCCGGGCCGCCGCCAGGGAGAGCAGGCCCTGGACTAGGTCGATGCCGGTGACCCTCTCGGGCAGCCGCGTCTTCAACAGGGAGGAGGCCCAGACGATCCCGATGCCGTCGGCCAGGACCAGGTCAGCCCCCTGCAGCACACGGCGGAGCTCGCTATTGCGCCTACAGGCGTAGACCATCTCGGGGTTGGCGGTCACCACCTGATGGGGCCGCCCCGACTCGATGAAGGCCTGGATCCTGGCCAGCGCCTCCCCCAGGGTAACCTTGTCGAAGTCGATGCCGAGGATCTCCACCCGCGGCCACGGGCCGTCCTCGGCGCGCAGGTAATCCTCAATGCGTGAACCACCGGCTGTCTCCATCGCTCATACCTCCATAAGAGACAGGGCAGCTTCGGCGCTCTTGGCGGCAAGCCGCCTGAGCTGCGGGAGCCTCTCGGCCAGCTTGGTCCGGAAGCCCTCCCGCCTGCCCCAGACCTCCTCGACCTTACGGGTGAGCTCCGCCGCCGCGAGCCCCTCCACCCGCACCGGCTCCTCGCCCAGATCGGCCAGGAACCCCTCCACCTTCGGGTCGTAGGAAATCCCCACCATGGGAACGCGGTTCACGGCCGCGAAGATCAGGGCGTGCAGCCTCACGCCGACCACCAGGGAGAACTGCCCGAAGACGCCCAGCAGGTCGCGCACGGGCAGGGGCCGCCGCAGCACGTGGACGCCCCTCTCGCTCCTGCGCGCGATGCCGGCGGCGAGGCTGAGGTCCTCTGGAAGGTGCAGGGGCACCAAGACCACGCGGGCGCCCAACCGCTCGGTGACCTGGTCCGCCAGCCGCGCCAGCCCTTCGGCCAGCTCATGCCCGCCCCACTCCCGGGGGCACAGGCCCACCAGCGGCCTGCCGTCGAGGGGCACCCCCTCACGGTGGAGAAGAGACCGGGCCCGGTCGGACTCGGCCGCGGGCTCGAGGGCCAGGGCCGGGTCTGCGGACAGTTTGACCGGCGGGCGCGTCACCCCGAGCCTCTTGAGCTCCCTGATGGAACGGCTGTCCCGGACGGTTATCAGGTCTACCCCGTTGACCACCGCGCTCACGAGCCACCTGCCGGGGCCGGTGCGCACCGGCCCGATCCCCTGCCCGTAGATCATGACCGGCACTCCCAGCCGCCCCGCCAGGTATATTATCCCCGTGTAGTAGCCGAGGCTACGCAGGCTGGTAACATCCTGCAGCAGGCTGCCGCCGCCGCTGATGACCAGATGGGCGCCGCGCATCTCCCGCAGGATGGCCCCGAGATTGGTCCTGGACACCGCCCGCACGTCGTGTTCCATCTCCGTCCGCCGGGGAGCGGCGGAGAGGACGACGATGTCGAGGTCAGAGGCCCGGTCCCGGAGCGAGCGGGTTATGCCCAGCAGGACGGCCTCATCCCCGGCGTTGCCGAAGCCGTAATACCCCGAGATCAACACCTTACGCCCCACTGTCCTTTCGCCTCCTTGCGATGTTGAGGATAGCCCCCACCAGCAGCACGGCGAGCACGCCGAGGGCGATCCCCAGCACGAGGCCGTTGGCCGTCCTCAGCACCGACACCAACAGCGGCGTCCGGAGATGCTCGAAGGAGTTCACGATGGACACCTGCCCGATCGCCCCGGCGAGCACGGCGTAAGGCAGGATCCCCCTCCTGCCCGTTCCCACCAGGTAGGAGGCGAGCAGCAACAGGGGGTGGCCCAGGGCGAACTCCTTGAACCGGGGCCTCGCGTACAGGGAGTCGGACAGGACCTCTCTGATGGCGAGCTCCAGCCCCGGTACGGGAACCCCCAGGGCGTGGCCAGACCTGGCCGCGTAGAGAAAGGCCGTCAGGGCCAGGAGGGCGAAGAGGACCAGGTGCTGAACACGGAGCCTCGTCCGTAGGATCTGCGTCGCCTCCCTGACCACGCGCGTCCACCTGAACCGGCCGTCCCCCTCAAGGCATGCCGGGTAGAAGAGAAAGGTCAACAGGATGGGGGCCACGTAAGCCACCGCGACCCCGTGGAAGAGCTCCAGTTCCAGCAGGTGTGCCCGGTCCCCCAGTACCGCCCCGATCAACAGGCCGCCCAGGGTCGATACGGCCGAGGCCAGCAACACCAAGGAGATCCCGCCCACGACCCGCGGCGAACCCCCTCTCAGACCCCGCATGGCCAGGACCATGGCCAGCGTCGGCGCCATCACCGCGGCCATAAAGGCCGTGGCCTGTCTCGCGGCCAGAGGTGCCAGCGCGTGGGCACCGAACCAGAGGAGGCCGAGCAGAAGCAGCGCTGTCGCGTGGGCTCTAAGCGGCAGGGGATAGAGGAGCTCTACCAGGACCAAGGCCCCCACCAGGACCACCACCGTCACACCCAAGGCGCTGAGCGGCGCGACCTCGAGGACGGGGAAGGCGGGGGCGCTTCCCGTCGAGAACCCGGCCTCATGCAGGCCGGCGACGAGGAGGCGGACGGCGGCGACGTTCTGCTCCACCAGGTCCACTCCCCGCTTCCTCACCAGGATGGGCCGGAGGTAGATAACCCTGATGTTCCTGTCCTTGGCCGAGTTAATCCTGGCCTGCACGAGCGCCTCGAGGTTCATCTTGTCGAGTTCGGGCCGGGGGATGCTGTAGACGCGCACGGCCCGCCCGTCGACCATGGCCAACAGCTCGAGGAGGCCGGCCTGAAGCAGGTGCCCCCTCTGGGAGGCGGCCTCGATGAGGCCCAGGTTCAGCCCGAGGGAGTTGATCTGCTCCGCCACCTCCTCCAGGTGCTCCGGGTAGCCGGCCACGACGTCACCCTCGAAGAGGACGGTGGCGGCCCCGGTCTCGGCCAGGGGGCTGAAGGTGTGGGATATCCCCTCGGCGCTGATGTCCGGGCTGTGGATCGGCCGGGGGAGGGGCCGTAGGCCCACCTCCCTCGCCAGGGCGATATCCTCAGGCCAGAACCCAAGGCCGAGCTTCAGCGCCCGGTCGAGCCCGAGAGGCAGCTCAAAGAGCGTGCCGCCCTCCAGGGGGAGGCGCCGAAACTCGGGGAGCCGGTACCTCAGGGCCTCCTCCACCCTGCCGGCCGTCTCCTCGTCCTCTATTAAAGCATAAGTAAAGGACGGTCGAAGGGTGCCCTTCAGCGACCTGAGGTCCTCGCCGACGGCACCTTCCACCCTCATCCTGGCCAGGAGGTCGTGACCCGCGATAACGGTGGCCCGGCCGTCGAGCTGGAGCGTCTCGAACTTCTTCTCCTTGACGGCCAGGGAGGTGGCCCCGGCCCGCGCCAGCCGAGCCAACAGGTCGGCCAGCTCCACGCCCTCCGATCGGGCGAGCTCGGCGTACTCCTCCCGGTCTAACACGATGTCTACAGTACGTACCGACCTCTCGGCCGCGGCCCTCTCCACCAGGGCGGGGAGGGCGCTCAAGAACCCTATGACCAGCAGCGCCGCGAAGAAGAGGGCCTTTCCTCTATTCATCACCGATCACCCCCCGGTAGGCGCTCCTGCGGACGCAGAGACGAATTCCCTCGACGAAGGCGATGGCCAGGACTGCGAGCACCAGGCCCAGAACCAGCCCGTTGGCCGTACGCAGAAAGCTCATGCTGACGGGGATGTGCACGTGGACGAAGGTGTTGACCAGGGACGTCTGCCCGATAGCCCCGATGAAGACCAACGGCCACACTAACCCCCCGTAGCCGCGGTGAGCGGCCCAGGCCGCCAGGAACAGCGCCGGATGGCCGATGAAGAACTCCTTGAACCTCGGCCGGGCCACGAGCAACCGCTCGAGATAATTGCGCACCAGCCTCTCCAGGTCGGGCACCGGTATCCCCAGTGTGTGACCGGACCGGCCCACGTACACGATGGCCAAGGCCAGGGCCAGGGCCCCCACCAGCAGGTGCCAGACTCGGATCTCGGCCCGCCATCCCCTCCGACCGGCCTCCAGGAGCGTCGACTCGTCCCTCCGGAAGGTGAGCAGGGCCCAGGCGAGCGCCACCGCCGCCGGCGGGCCCAGATAGGAGAGCTTGACGCCGCGGAAGGAGGCCAGCTTGAGTACATAGACGACGTCCCCCAACAGGGCGTTTACCAGCACCCCGCCAACGGTGGAGAGGAGGGAGGCGCCCAGGACGACCAACAGCAGGCGCGCCGGGCCCTTCCGGTCGGCTGAGGTGAGGAACAGCCCCGCGCCGAGGCTCCCCAGGGCGGGGAAGGTCAGGGCCGCCATGAGGGCCATAGCCTGCCGCGCCAACTGGTTGAAGGGGCTCAGCAGGCCGGCTATTCCCACCAGTCCGAGCGCCAGGGATAGTACCGCCGCCGGCCCGGCATCAAACCCCATTAGCCGCAGGGCCGTCCTGAGCAGCAGATAGACCCCGCCGAGCAGGCCGCCCAGGAGGGCCAGCTGCAGGAGGAGGGGGACCTCGTAGCGCTCGAAGCTCTCCGCGGGGCCGATCTCGTAGCCCGACGCCTCGAGCTCCTGGCTGATGGACTCTATGAACCTGAGGTTCTTCATCATGGTCGCCCGGGGCGTGTTACCGGTCTGAAGGGGCTTGATGAAGAAGATCCTGTTGTTCCGGTCCTTGACGGCCAGGCTGAAGCTCACCGGGTTCTGGTGAGGGTAGGGCGGGAACACTCGGATCCCCTTGAAGCCCACCGCCTCAGCCAGGATCTCGCCGCCGCGAACGGAGTACCCCTCCAGCACGGCGAAGGAGTAACCGCCCTCCTCGAGGAGCCGGGCGGTGACCTCTATGGCGTCCGGATAGCCGAAGACCTCGGGCGGGGCGAGGAAGATGGCCTCAACTCCCCCTATGGCCTCGATCTCCGCGAAGGTGGCGGCGATGTAGTCCTCATCAACCCAGCCGCGGTTGGTCAGGATCGGGAGGATGCGGAAGCCCATCTCCTCGAGCCGCAGGACGTCGGGCCCGAAGAACCCGACCTCCACAGTCCGCAGGACCACGGGATCAGCGGCCACCATGAGGGCCGCGGGCGACATCCTCACCCTGTCCGGGCCCAGGACGGGCTCAAGGCCCCGCTGCAGCCATTCCAACGTGGCCACATCCCCCAGGAGGTATACCCAATTCGGATCCACGTCCGCGGTGCTCTTCCCGGCCAGCCTGAGCTCGTCGATGAAGGCCGGCCCGGCGAGGACCCGGATATGGCCGTCTCTCTCGAGCTCCTCCAGGGTCTTGCCCTTCAGGGCGATGGTGGTCACACCGGCCTCCCTGGCGAGGCGTAGGAACTCGTAGAGGTCGAACCCCTGCACGGCGGCAAGGTGGCTCGTCTGCCTGTAGTCTAGGGCCAGCTCCACCCTCCGGCCGATCTGCAGGGTGGCGCTCCGGCCCCAAAAGACCACGAGGCTGGCCACGAGCCCCAGCGATATCAGTATCCAGGCGATGATGGAAAAGCGGCGCAAATCCTTCACCCTCTAACGACAAGAGAAGCCGCAGGATGACCCTGACGGCTTCCCGCTATCTGCGCCCATGGCCTCCTACCTGACGTCCGCCGCGCCACGCACCATGACGATAACCCGGGTTATCGCCCTGAGGCCCCGGCCGTCACTCCGGGGGACGATCAGGAGGTGATTGGCCGAGATCCTCTCGCCGTCGGCCACATCGCGGCCCTCGGTGACGTCCGACAGCCCGCCGGCCGCGCTCCCCACGGCCACCGCCTGGCCCGTCCTGAGGATGATCTCGGTGCCCGCGGCGCATTCCAGCACCTGTCCCGGCTCGAGGACTATAATCCGCAGGCCCACTTGTTCGTCGACGTAGCTTCTGCTGACCAGGGGGTCCGCGGCCGAGCCAGGCTCGGGCGCACTGGCCCTAGCTCCCACGACTACCATCAACGCTACTGCGACGGCCAGGACCACCCCGGCCCGGCCGATCTTGAATAATGCCCTCATGCGTCTCACTCCCCGGCGCTGACGCCCGTTATTACCAGCTCACCGTCGCGCATCTCCACCGCCTTGACCTCCATGGGCATGGGCAGCCGTGAGAGGTCCATGAACATCTCCGGCGCGCCGATCATGTCCAGGACCTTCTCCCTGAAGTCGGCGGGCAGCGGGATATCGTCGACCCGGAGGTCATCGATCTCGAAACCCACCTTGTCCCTGCCCACGGGCACGAACCTCCCGCTGGCCTCGATGCGGAAGGTCCTGTTCTGGAAGGTTACATACCCCGTCAGGACCGCCTTGTCCTTCCGGAGGATTATGGCACCGTCCCTGATGCCGTCGACGCCCCGCCAAAGGTAGTCGATGAGGTTCGCCTCCCCTATGGTTATCTCGGTCTCCACGGGGCCCGACTCCTCGATGGTGATCTCCCTGTTAAGCAACAGGTCCCTCATGTTTACGGAGAGGCCCTGAATGGAGGTCCTGACCTTATCGATGATCAGGGACGCCGCCCTTACGTTCCTGGCCTCCACCGTCACCACGTCGAACTTACCCAACAGCATCCGCGCGGTGGGGTAGGCCTCCAGGCTGAGCTCCACCTCTCCCCCCGACAGCTTGGCCAGAGCCGCCTCAGTTCCCTTCTCCACCACCGTCGGGAGAACCCATTGCACCATGACCGCGACCAGCACCACGAGGATCACCACGGCCAACAACACTCGTCCCATGTCCGTCTCCCCCCTGACTTCTAGGGCTGCCTCTCACTTCGCCTCCGGCCGTTCACCTTCCTCTTCACGCGCTCCTGGCTTGCTGCTCCAAGTAGGCGTGTATGAACTCGTCTATCTCCCCGTCCATGACCGCGTTCACATTGCCCGTCTCCACGCCCGTGCGGTGGTCCTTGACGAGGGTGTAGGGTTGGAAGATATAGGAGCGGATCTGGTTGCCCCAGGCTATCTCCCGCTGTTCTCCCCGCAGCTCGGCCAGCTCCCGGGCGCGTTCCTCCTCCATGCGCTCTATGAGCTTGGCCTTCAGGATCTTCATGGCCGTCGCCCGGTTGGCGCGCTGGGACCGCTCCTTCTGGCACTGCACGACGATCCCGGTGGGCAGGTGGGTGATGCGCACGGCGCTGTCGGCCTTGTTGACGTGCTGGCCGCCCGGCCCGCCCGCCCGGTAGGTGTCGATCTTCAGGTCATCGGGGTTGATCTCCACATCGTCCACGCCCTCTATGTCCGGCATCACGTCCACCGAGGCGAAGGAGGTGTGGCGCCTGCCCGAGGCATCGAAGGGGGAGATGCGGACCAGGCGGTGCACTCCCCTCTCCGCCTTGAGGAACCCGTAGGCGTTGGCCCCGGCGATGAGCAGGGTGGCGCTCTTTATGCCGGCCTCCTCACCGTCCAGGAGGTCCAACACCTCCACCCGGAAGTCGTGTCGCTCGGCCCAGCGGGTGTACATCCGCATGAGCATGGCCGCCCAGTCCTGGGACTCGGTGCCGCCCGCGCCGGGATGCAGGAAGAGTATGGCGTCGTTCCGGTCGTACTGGCCGGTGAGGAGCACCTGGACCTCGAGGGTGGCCGCCCTCCTCTTGAGGTCCCGGAGGCCCTCCTCGATCTCCCCCTTGACGGAGAGGTCCGCCTCCTCCACGGCCAGCTCCAGGAGCATGTCCAGGTCCTGCACGTCGGCCTGGAGTTTCTCATAGGCCTCCAGGGGCTCCTTGAGGGCCTTGAGCTCATCCACGACCCTCCGGGCCTCCTCCTGGTCGTCCCAGAAGCCCGGCTGGGCCATGCGCGACTCCAGCTCCCTCAAGACCTCCTCTTTAGCCGAGGGGTCAAAGAGACCTCCCGATCTCGGCGACCTTCGCCTTTAGTTCAGCCATAGCTCTGGCCAATTCCTCCAACATGTGAGCATCCTCCTATCTGCCGCAACACTTCTTGTATTTCTTCCCGCTGCCGCAGGGGCAGGGGTCGTTTCGCCCGACCTTCTTTCCCTTCACCACGGGCTTCGGCTTCGGGGCCTCGCCGCCCACAGCCTGTACGTAGCCCCGTTCGGCGATGCCGGCGGCGCCGAGGCTCACGTCGCTCTCGTGCGTGGCGTCCTGCACGGCGACCAACCTCTGCCGCTCCGGCTCCCGGACCACGTGCAGCTTGAAACAGTATCTGACTATGTCCTCCTTGATGCTCTCGATCATGCCCTGGAACATCTCATAGGCCTCTTTCTTGTACTCCACGAGAGGATCTCGCTGGCCGTAGGCGCGGAGGGATATGCCCTCGCGGAGGTCGTCCATGTTCGCCAGGTGATCCATCCACTTGGCGTCCACAACCCGCAGCATGACCACGCGCTCGAGCTCTCGCATGACCTCGGCCCCGTACTCCTCCTCCCGGCGCGCGTACAGGTCGCGGGCCCCCTGGAGGATATGCTCCCTGAGCTGTTGGCGGATCTCGCGGCGGCCGGCGTCCTCCCTTATCATGTTCATGATCTTCTCCCGGTCCAGGGCCCCGGGCTTGAAGATCAGGTGCTCCAGGTGGTCCACGAGCCCCTTGACGTCCCACTCCTCGGGGACGAGGCTCTCGTGGGCGTACATCCCAAGGGCCGTATCGACCACGTCCTCCAACATCTCCAGAACGTTCTCGCGCAGATTATCGCCCTCGAGCACCATCCGCCGCTGCTCGTAGATGACCTCCCGCTGCTTGTTGAGGACGTCGTCGTACTCGAGGACGTGCTTCCGGATGTCGAAGTTCCGGGCCTCCACCCTCTTCTGAGCCATCTCGATGGCCCGGCTGACCAGGGGGTGGTCTATGGGCTCGTTCTCGTCCACCCCCAACCGATCCATGAGGCCGGCGATGAGGTCCGCGCCGAAGAGGCGCATGAGGTCGTCCTCCAGGGACAGGTAGAACTGGGAGGAGCCGGGGTCGCCTTGGCGCCCAGAACGACCTCTGAGCTGGTTGTCGATCCGGCGGGCCTCGTGCCTCTCCGTCCCTATGATGTACAGGCCGCCGAGCTCCTTCACGCCCTCACCCAGGACTATGTCCGTGCCTCGGCCCGCCATGTTGGTGGCGATGGTCACCGCCCCGCGCTGTCCGGCCTGGGCGACGATCTGCGCCTCCCTCTCGTGGTACTTGGCGTTCAACACCTCGTGCTTGATGCCCTCGCGCTTTAAGAGCTCGCTGAGCTGCTCGGACTTCTCTATGGAGACGGTGCCCACCAGCACGGGCTGACCGCGCCTGTGCCTTTCGATGATGTCCTTCACCACCGCCCTGAACTTGGCCCTCTCGGTCTTCAGGATGACGTCGGGAAGGTCCTCCCTGATCATGGGCTTGTTGGTGGGGATGACCACCACGTCCAGACCGTATATCTTCCGAAACTCCTCCGCCTCCGTGGCCGCGGTGCCGGTCATGCCGGCCAGCTTGTCGTACATCCTGAACAGGTTCTGGAAGGTAATGGTGGCCAGGGTCTGACTCTCGTCCTCGATCTTGACCCCTTCTTTGGCCTCAATAGCCTGGTGGAGGCCGTCGCTGTACCGCCGGCCGAACATGAGCCTCCCCGTGAACTCGTCTACGATGATGACCTGCCCGTCCTTGACCACGTAGTCGCGATCCCGCTTCATGAGACAACGGGCACGCAGCGCCTGGTTCAGGTAATGGGAGAGGTCCATGTGCTCGTTGTCGAACAGGTTCTCGACCCCGAGCATCTTCTCCACACGGGCGATGCCCTCCTCGGTGGGCGTCACAGTGCGCGCCTTCTCGTCCACCGTGAAGTCCCGCCCCTCCTCGAGCCGAGCCGCAATCTTGGCGAAACGGTAGTAGAGCTCGGTGGACCTCCGGCCCTTCCCAGAGATGATCAGCGGGGTCCTGGCCTCGTCGATGAGGATGCTGTCCACCTCGTCGACGATGGCGTAATGGAGGTCGCGGTGGACGATGTCCTCCTTGTACAGGACCATGTTGTCGCGGAGGTAATCGAAACCGATCTCGTTGTTGGTGCCGTAGGTGATATCGGCCGCGTAGGCGTCCTTCCTCTCCTGCGAGCTCAGGCCGTGGACGATGAGGCCCGTCCTTAGGCCGAGAAAGCTGTAAACCTGGCCCATCCACTCGCTGTCCCTCTTGGCCAGGTAATCGTTCACCGTAACTATGTGTACGCCCCGTCCTGTGAGGGCGTTGAGGTAGGCCGGCATGGTGGCCACGAGGGTCTTGCCCTCGCCGGTCTTCATTTCGGCGATGTTCCCCTCGTGGAGGACGATGGCGCCCATCACCTGGACGTCGAAGTGGCGCATGTCCAGGGTCCGGCACGCCGCCTCCCTCACCACCGCGAAGGCCTCAGGTAACAGTTCGTCCAGGGTCTCCCCCGCCTCTAGCCGCCGCCGGAACTCTGGGGTCTTGCCCCTGAGCTCTTCATCCGAGAGACGCTCCACCTCCGGCTCCAGGGCGTTGACCCGGTCCACGACCGCTCGGAGGCGTCTGAGCTCCCTCTCGTTATCGTCGAACAGCTGCTGTAAGAATTTAAGCACAGGATTCACCTCTTCCGCGCGAGCGCCCTCCCGCGCGTGCGAGTCACAAAGCGAGACAAGCCGCTAACACTCGTTGTTAAAAGTAAGGGAACCATACGGTTCCCTGTGTTATAGGTCCATGAAGTATTGTAGCATTTTAGCCTCTGTAAATCAATTTCAGGCCCCGGCGGGAAACACTCTCAGGTGTACTTCTTGTGGGTTTTGATCTTGACGTCCTTCCTGAAGCCATGAGCGTGCGGGCCGCGGGTAGCCTGAGCACTGGACCTGGCCTCTCGCGGCACTGGGATGCCTCGCGGGCCGTAAGTCTCAGTGGTCAGGTCTCGGAAGCTCTCACGACGACGAAAAACCCTTCTCCTCCTTGTCAGGACCATCACCTCCGGAGGGTAGTATGCCCCGGAGAAGGCCGCCCACATTATCTCCTGCGCAGGGGAAGCAGTCGACTGAAGCGCGGAGGGACCATGGCCGCTTGGATCAAGATGAACAGGCCTAGGGCCATTATAACGTCTCCTATGCTGATGACCTGAGGCAAGGGATAAGGTGGCGGAAGGATCAACGTATCACCTAGGAAGCCCAGGACCGTTGCATCGCCCATTAACTGGTGGGTAAGGCTCTGATCGGCCGATAACAGTAGCAGCATATCCTCTTGCCCGGTCAGCTCCAGACCCCTGGCCCAAACCGGCATCCGTCCTCCATTTGCCGCGATAACCAGGAAGTTCAAGATCGTGCCGGCGGTCAACAAGGACATGCCCCTGAGTTGAAGGTTGCCAAGCATCATCCACAACAGGGCGACGTAGGACAGGCCGTGGATAAGCGCAGCGTATTCCACCATCCACCCTCGTGCTCCCAGGGCATGTAGAAGAAACTGTAGTCCCGCTGAGATGAGCAGGAAGGGAAGCCTATTGAGCTCGAACTCTGCCAGGCGGGAGAAGCTCCCCTTACGCAGCAGCGCGACGATGATTGCCACGATAAGTGTGCCGGTGAACATCCGATCAGCCTCCTCACTTGGCCTGGGCGGTAGGCAGAGCGTCGGGGAGCACTTGCTCCTCCTCAACTTCTTCGGAGAGAACCTCGATGAAGGCCTCCACACACTGCGGGTCAAACTGCGTGCCAGAGCATCTCCTCAGTTCCTCTATGGCGGCCTTGCGGTCTTTCGTTTCCTTGTATGGTCGGGAGGAGGTCATGGCATCGTAGGCATCGGCCACCGCCACGATCCTGGCGCCCAGGGGGATCTCCTCTCCCTTGAGGCCGTCCGGGTAACCGCTGCCATCGTAACGTTCGTGGTGATGCCGCACCCAGCCAGCGCCCCTACCCAGCATCCTGACACCGCTGATCAGGTCCGCTCCTAACTCAGCGTGTCGCCTCATCTCCTGGTGTTCCTCGACCTTAAAGCGGCCAGGTTTGTTTAAGATCGCATCTCTGATGCCTATCTTCCCTATATCATGCAGTAACCCCACGTATTCCAATAGCTCTATCTGATCCTCTGGGAGTTTGAGCTTCTTGCCTATGGCCACCGCATACCTGGCCACCCTTTCGGAATGACCGAAGGTGTATTGGTCCCTGGCCTCCAGGGCGTTTACCAGAGAGCGAATAGTACTGATGTAGACGTCGCGCATTTCGATGTACAGCTGAAAGGAGTGCCGGGCCACTAGAAGCGGTATGAAGAAGAAGATAACACCTCCGGCGCCAATGATCTGGTAGATGGCCGCGACCACCACCGCTAGAGGTATGAGAACCAGGTAGTTAGTAACCAGCCATTTGAAGTTGACCAGCCACATGCCCAGCAGAGAGACGCCTTCGAGCAGGGAGAGGTATAAAGTGGTAAGGACAATGTTGGTTACGATATAGACCAGGCCCCCTGCGGATAAAGGTATGATATCGCTAACTCCACCGAGGACTCCGAAGGTGCCGCCGAGGGCTTGGTAGACTATCGCCGCTGTAAAAGCGCATACCGCGACTTGACTACGGTTGAAAATCACAGCCTGCCAGGCAACCTTCCCCTGCAACTCGCGCCAGCGAATGGAGCCAAGAGATGCTACTACTGTACCCACAGCTGGATCAAACAAGAGTATGGAAGAATAAATAATGGGGAAACTGACTGAAATCGTCGCATTACCTCTGGGGAGGTTTACCGGCAGAAGTTCTGCCGTGAAGGTTAGAAGCATAAAAAACAGCACAGGGAAGAGGGAGATGCGCATGAATTCATGCCGGAGATGGTATATAATGCCTATGGCCATAGCTATGACAACTGCCCAATACCAATAGAATAACCGTGAATTAGGCTTGAACAAACCCTAGTCCCCCTTCCTCAGCAAGAACCATCAAGATGCAGCCCGGAGGCCCAATCGAGATTAGCCGACCTGAATGGTAGCTCCGCCAGCGAGCACCAGGGCCATCAAGGCCAACAGGACTTTAATGATGCGAGCCACTCAGGGTCTCCTCCAGTTCATCGACATTTGACCTGACCCGCTGCGTCAGATCCAATGCCTCCGCTTGGACGATTCGCAGGGCCTCCGGGTCTGCAAAACCTTTATTTTGCTATCAATAATTCAAAGCGTCGATTCACCGCATTGAGGGTTGCTCTCGCTACTGCCTCCTTGTCGTCATTTCTCAGAAACGAGGAACCTATGTACGTCTCCTCGCCCTGGGGGCCTACGAAGGTTACGGCCACGGTCACGGCCTCGAGTTTACCCAGGGTTAATACACATACGTCCTCCACCGTGAACAGGTATTCACCGTTGAAATAGTCCTCCAGCGCCCTCAAGGTGGCCTCGGCCACGAGACGAAACTTGTTAGCCTTCGAGGCTACTCCCCGCTGGACGCCCTGACAGTAGCTGTCCTCGTATTGCAGGTCCACACGGGCCTCGGCCTGGGAGCCCTCGGTGGTAAAGGAGACCGACTTCAACCTCAGCCTCGCCGGGCCGACAATGAGGTCCAGATCGTCCCTCATCAGCGCCACACTGACCTGCTGGGGCTGCACCTGGAGGCCGTGCCGAGCGGATAAGGCCGCCACGATATCGTACACTACCTGCCGTGCGCCCCTGGCGTCGCTGGCTAGGACGTGGATTTCGGAGGGCTCACCGTCCGCATCGTTGATGACACGGGCGGATATTACTCCAGGTAGACTGCGAATGGTCTGCTCGTATTCGAGGGCCGTCCCGGCCATAACCATCACCCTCTGCAGCAATTCCCTTGACTTTCTTCGACCTGTTAATAGGAATTTCCTGCTAATCAACGCCGACTTCCTAAACCTCTTTCAATTAGATCATCGACCATCAGCCACAAGCCCCCCGATACTACCGAGTGCCCTCCTAAGACGAAGGGTATCTTGGCCTCGACCACCGCCCGCGTAAAGGCACGTATATCCTCATCTTCAATTAACTCCCATCTTCCGAGGTCCGAATAGTAGCGATCCTTGGCACTTACCTGTCCCTTCCAGTGGGCGAAGAGGACCCTGGTGTCCATAAAAACGACATCACAGAGGTCGGAGAGGATTCGAACCAGGTCCCGTGGCCCGACGCGTTCCATCAGGACTCCGATCAGGGACCTGACCTCGCCCCTCTCCTCCCGGCCAAGGGCCTTCATGCCCCGCTCCTCGGAGTAGATACGCAGCCTACAACTGAAGTGAGAGTTGATCTGGGCGATAATGGGGGCCCCGACCCTACCTATTAGGCCCACCTCGGCCATGGGCTTCGTCAGCACCATCGCCGCCCGCTGGAGGTGGGCGGGGTCCCACGCCAGCGACCGGGTAGCGGCCGCGGTTCTCGCGCCGACCTTAGCCTGAAGGGCCAGGATGAGTATATCCGTCGGGGTATCGATGTCGAAGTTAACCCGGGCGGTGTTCGTCATCAGAACCCGCCGCAGGCCCGCCTCTCTGAGCAAGTACCCGAGGAAGTTGTCGGTGGCGGGGAGATCGATGTCGCTGAGAGTACGAGTGGGGCTGAAAGCCACGAGATCGGCCGAAAGGGGGTTATTCATTACTACGACGTGGCCTGTCCGGAGGTGCTCGACCACCTCCTGGAGGTCGGCCCGGCGGAGAAGGGGCATCCCGGCACCGCTCAGGTAGACTACACCGTTGCAGGGGTGCCTCTGGAGCACACGCTGCAGGGCGCGCCCGAAGTGAAAGCCGTCATCAGCAGTCTCCTCCACCCACGCCCCGAGCTCCCTAGCCTGTGCCCCGAGGCTTGGGATGTTCGTCGCCAGTATGACCTTCTGGAACAAGCCGCTGCTCAAACACAACTCCAGGACGTCGAGGGTGACGGCCGATCTCACCGCAGCCATCTCTCTCTCGGGCCCGCAGGCAGGATGCCCGCCCTCGAATACGATAACGTTTATCCGCATCGCCAACCCCTCCGGAAAGAGGGGCCGGCCCGGTGGCCGGCCCCACGCCTCTCATATCGAAGCTCGAGATTCAGAAAGGATCACCGATAACTTTATACCACAAGCAGTAGGGGAAGGAAAGCCGTGCCGTCAGGGAGAGCCTAGACTCCCTTTAACCGGAGTAGACTATTTCCCCAGGCTGCAGTATGCTGATTTTGGCGGGCTCGTGGTTGGAAACAGGGCCCGGGTAAGAACCTCTCCCGTAGGGGGATGGTCCAATGAAGGTGAACAGCGGAGAGCTCTGGGAGAAGTTCAGCGGCCGACTGAGACGGTTTATCGCCCGCCGAGTCCCTAACGAACACGACGTAGAGGACCTCCTGCAGGACGTGTTCTGTAAGGCCCACGAGAACTGTGACAGCTTAAGAGACGAGGATAAGGTGCGGGCATGGCTTTACCAGATCGCTCAAAACACCGTTACCGATTACTATCGGCGGCGCAGGGACATGGCGGAGCTCAGGGAGGACTTGGCGGAAGAGCCCCCTGCTGCTGATGTTATCAGCGGCGAACTTATGCCCTGCATCAGGGCCTTCATAGACCGTCTGCCGGAGAAATACCGGCAGGCCATTATCTTGACGGAATACCATGGCCTCAGTCAAAGGGAGATGGGCGAAAGGCTCGGGCTGTCGCCCTTCGGGGCCAGAGCCAGGGTGCAGCGGGCCAGGCGAAGGCTAAGGGCGATGCTCCTGCAGTGCTGCACCTTCGAGTTTGACCCCTTGGGGAGAGTCCTCGACTTTCAGCCCAAGGAGAAACCCTACCCCTACTGCGATAATTCTGCGTCCCCTCCCGCACGAAGACGTCTAAATTATTAGAGAAGGCAAAATCGGAAGGAGGCCCGTTCATGAGTGATCCCAAGCGCCGTTGTTGTGGTCCGCGGGACGAGGTAGGAGAGGGCGAGGCTCGGGGAGGGAGACGCCTGGTCATCGAGTTCCTGTACCTGGACCTCGCCGAATGCAGCCGGTGCCGTGAGGCTGAGAGCAACCTTGAAGAGGCCCTAAGAGAAGTCGCGCCAGTCCTCGAGGCGACGGGCGTGGAGGTGGAGGTGGTTAAGACCCACGTGCAGGATGAGCAACAGGCCCTTAAGTGGGGGCTCATAAGCTCACCGACCATCCGTATCAACGGGCGAGACATCCAACTGGAGGTGTGGGAAAGCCCCTGTGAGCCCTGCGGAGAACTATGCGGAGAAGATGTCGAGTGTCGCATCTGGGTGTATCAGGGCAGGGAGTACACCGCTCCCCCCAAGGCGATGCTCATCGAAGCCGTACTGCGCGAGGCCTACGGGGGTTCGCAGCAGGCGATACCACCTACGCCTCGGCCCAGCGAGGTGCCTTTGAATCTGCGGCGGTTTTTCGCCTCGAGGCACAAGAAAAAGGCCCGCGGCGACAGCCCTTGCTGCCGCACCGGGCCCGGCGACTGCTGCGGCAAGTCCACCTAGGTGGGCAAACGGGCTACACCTCCGGCTCGATGAGCCCGTAGTTGCCGTCCCGCCTGCGGTAGACCACGTTGACCTCTTCGGTCTCCGCATTTCTAAAAACGTAGAAGTCGTGGCCCACCAGGTTCATCTGCATGACGGCCTCCTCGGCCGACATCGGCTTCATGGCGAACCGCTTGACCTTTACTATCTGCGGCTGGTCTTCCTCCTCGCCCTCATCGGCATGTACCTCAGCCAACTTCGCGTCCTTGTACCTCAACTTGCGGTTTATCCTCGTCTTATACTTCTTAATCTGACGCTCCAGCTTATCCACTACGAGGTCGACCGAAGAGTACATATCCTCGGTCGCTTCCTCGCCCCTGATGATGATGCCGTCCAGGAGCACGGTGACCTCCACTATGTGTCGGTCCTTCTCCACGCTCAGGGTGACCTGGGCGTTGATGGGCAGGTCCTCGAAGTAGCGCGCGATCTTGCCCACCTTCTTCTCCACATGCTGCTTCAGGGCCGGGGTTACGTCAAGGTTCTTGCCTCTGATGGCGAAGTTCACGCCGAAGCGAACCTCCTTTTCCTTAGTCCTAGAGATTAATATTCCCGCGCCTGGCTATATATCCTTCCACAGGGGGCGGCGATGGCCGCGGGAGACAACAAAAAAAACCGCCCACGGCGGCTTCACTTCCTGGGTTCGTATGTCAGGCCCCTGTACCTCCTCAGGGCCCTCAGGGCGGCCTCAACGTAACGCAGGGAGTTCTTGAGGAGTTGGGAATTGGCCTCGTTGAGCTCGTGGAGCCGGGCCACGAGCCGCTCCAGCTCTCGCCTGCTCCGCTCGTGCCTGGTAACGACCTCTGGGTCTGCCTGGGCCCAGTCAACCCCCTCGCTGGCCCTGGCGTAAAGCTGCCCCGTCCGCGCGGCTCGGGCTATGAGGAACTCCTCCGCCTCCACCGCTCTCTCCAAGCCCTCTAAATCCCCCCGAACCAGGGCGTCTCGCTTCTCACGCAGCACGTCCACCAGGGCCCTATGGACCTGCACCTGCCCCTCCATGAGTTCGGCGAGCCCTTCGGGGCCGCTCCCTTCCATTGTCTTTCCCCCTGAGATCACTTTCATTCCAGCTTATCGGCCAGAGCCCTGCCGAGGATCTTCTCGGCCACGTCCTCGGCGCTCACCCCGTACTCGCCGCGGGAGATCTTCTGCCTGATGGCCTGGACCTTATCCTGCCGCACCTCGGGGATCTGCTCTAACAGTCGCTTTAACCTCTGGACCTCACGGGCTTTCGGGGAAATCTCGAGGCGGTCACGCTGATTACCTCTGACCGTCCGGACCTCCTCCCTGCTACCGTCCTTCTCCGAGACCGCCTGAGCCCTCTGACGATAGGTCGTCAGGATATTGTTAATCTCATTCCTAGAGATAACCACCTTTATCCTCTCCCCCTTAGCCTTCGGTTCCAAGCCCGGAATGGGCAAGGGGCATAAAGGAGCCTAACAAGCCTTAGACGGGCATGATGCCACATTGTCTCGCTATGTACCGCTGATATGGCCACCTATCCGCGTCTTTCCTTCAGATACTCCTGTATGTACATCTTAACCCGGTCTCGCTTATCGGCATCCTCCTTGGCCTTCAGCGCCTTGGTAGCGGTGGCCACTTTCCGCGTACACTCCGCACAGATCCGCCCCGATTTTATGGGCCGCCCGCATAGCTCGCACTGCAATTCCAGGGCGAGCCCGTCGACGGCCTCAAGCCGACCTTGCCGGAGGAAGTCCAGGATCCTCTCCTTGGCCACCCCAGTGGCCTGGTGTATCTCCTCCAAATTGGACTTGGGGTGCTGGTCTAAATAGGCCTTGACCTTCTCGTAGTCCTCCTCCTGCTCCCGCTGACAGGCGGGGCAGATACCGTGTCCTTGATAAAGGAAAGGCCTACCACAGTTCCGGCAGTTCCTGAATTCCACCAGATACCCTCCCCTCAAGGCCTTAAATTCTCCGCCACGCCGGTCATTCCTGCCGCCCCCGTCCGTATAACACCGCCGGAGCCAGGGCGAAGCACCGGCTCCGCCGTCACGTCCCTTGGAAACTGCGGCGAGAATCGCTTGAGAAGAGAAAAAACGCCAGGTTCACTAGGCAGGCAAGTCTCAGGGAAGCGAAGAATTCAACAGGATGGGGGAGACCTTCGGGCACGCTAGCTCTCAGGCTGTTCCCGCCCCTCCCGCTTGCAGAGGGGAAAGTACATGGAGGCTTACGCCCTTGGTTCTCCCGTGAAAGTGCCCTTCCTTACGGCCCTGTAGGATGAGGAGGTGGTGGGCCCTGGGGAGGCCAAGAGTATTGGTGGTGGATGACGAAAAACACATCTTGCGACTCGTCACCTTCAATCTTGAGCGCGCGGGGTTCGAGACCCTAGTCGCTGCCAACGCCGGCGAGGCCCTGCGGGAGCTGGACCGTGGGCGTCCTGATCTGGTGATCCTGGACCTCATGCTTCCGGACATGGACGGCTTGGACCTGTACAGGGAAATCAGGAGCCGGGAGCCGGAGCTGGCCATCATCATGCTTACCGCCCGTGGTCGGGAGATCGACAGGGTGGTCGGGCTGGAGATCGGCGCTGACGACTACGTAACCAAACCCTTCAGCCCGCGGGAGCTTGTAGCGCGGGTGAGAGCGGTACTGCGGCGGGCCCGCAGGGCGCAGGCGCCAGAGGCAGGGCGAGATGAGGGCCTCCTCATGGTGGGAGACCTGCGGATTGATGTGGCGGCCCGGAAGGCGTGGGTCGGGAAGCGGCAGTTGGAGCTCACCCTGACGGAGTTCGAAATGCTGTGGTGCCTGGCCCGCAACGCGGGCCATGTCCTGACGCGGGAACAGCTGTTTCGGCAGGTCTGGGGAAGCGATTATTTGGGTGACAGCCGGGTGGTCGATGTCCACATAAGTCACCTGAGGCACAAGCTGAAGGCTGATGTCGACGACCCCCACTGCATCGAGACCGTCCGAGGCGTGGGTTACAGGCTGAAGGGGGGCTGATGCGGGTGCCGGTTCGTACGCTGCGATCCAGGTTCGCCATCGCCTACATGTTGCTCAGCCTGAGCTCCTTGCTGGTCTTGGGCGCGTACCTGCTGCACTCCTCCGAACGTTACGTGGTCGAGCAACTCGGTAAACAGTTGGAGTCACAGGCGGGGCTGGTGTTGCGAGTGCTGGAACACGGCGGTGAGGGGGCGACGGTCGTCCCCGGCGGCCTCGAGAGGACCATCGCCCAGCTCGCCGCCACCACGGGGGCACGCATCACCTTAGTGGACACGCAGGGCCGGGTGCTGGTAGATACACACGAGGACCCCGCCCTGATGGAAAATCACGCTGACCGTCCTGAGATCAGGCAGGCGTTAGCCGAGGGGTCGGGTCAAAGCCTTAGGTACAGCAACACGCTAGGGACTCGCATGATCTACGTAGCGGTGGCAGGCGAGCTCTTGCCCGGGGTACCCGGCCTAGTGCGGATAGCGCTGCCGGCGGTGGACGTCCGCCAACGGGTCGTGGCCTACTGGGGCCTGGTGGGGGCAGCGGTCGCTATAGGGCTGGCGACGGGCATCCTGGCGAGCCTATACGTGGCGCAACAGGTCAGCAGGCCCGTCGAGGAAATCGCACGGGTCGCCGAGCGGCTCGCCAGTGGACACCTATCGGATCGCGTTCCTCTGCACGGGACCGAGGAAATCGGCCGCTTAGGACAGGCCCTCAACAACATGGCTCAGGCGCTGCAGGACAGGATGGAGGAGATCTCCATGGCTAAGGCACGCCTGGAGACGGTGCTGGAGAACGTGGTCAGCGCGGTCCTGTTCATCGACACCAGACGCCGCATCGTGTTCGCCAACGGGACAGCCCAAGCCCTGTTGGCGCCCAAGGTCGGCCTCGTGGGACAGTACTACCCGGACGTCATCCGACATGACCTCTTGGCGGAAGCCATCGAAGTCGCCCTCCACGAGCGCACCCGCCAACGGCTGCAGGTGGAGTTCTTCCAACCCAGTGAGCGCGTGGCCGAAGTCAGCCTCGTCCCCCTGGTTCACCGGGAGGCCCTGCAGGGCTTGGTGGTGGTGTTGTATGACATTACCGAGCTGAAGCGGCTGGAGAGAATGCGGCGGGATTTCGTGGCCAACATCTCGCATGAGCTCCGGACTCCCGTCACCGCGGTGAAGGGTTTTGCCGAAAGTTTGCTGGAAGGAGCCTTGGAAGATCCCGAGACCGTGCGCGAATTCGCCGGCATCATCGCCCAGGAGGCCGACAGGTTGGCGCGGCTGGTGGATGACCTCCTCGAGCTCTCGCTCCTTGAATCGGGCGTACCGGTGCTGCAGCTAACAGAGGTGGAGTTAACCTCCTTGGCGGAGGAAATGCTGGAAAGAGTAAGACCTCAGCTGGAACGGGCGGGCCTGTCTGCAGGGGTCCGTTACCAGGGCCCAGTGGTGGTGCGCGGTGACCGGCACCGTTTGGGCCAGGTGCTGGCTAATCTCCTGGACAATGCCATTAAGTACACGCCCTCTGGTGGTAGGATCGAGGTGGGCGTTGTGGGCACCGACGTGGAGGCGACCCTCTGGGTGGCGGACACGGGAGTGGGAATACCGCGAAACGAGATATCGAGGATATTCGAACGTTTTTACAGGGTAAAGCACGGTGAGCGGCCCGACACGGGCGGCAGCGGGCTCGGCCTGGCCATCGCCCGCCACATCGTTCGCGCCCATGGCGGAAGCATCGAGGTTGAAAGTGAACCGGGTCAGGGCTCGCGGTTCATCGTGAGGCTACCGTTGAACAGGGAGGGGCGATCCTGACCGCCGTGTAGACGGACACGAGGGGCGCGGCCCCAGTGTCTCCCTGGCCTGCCCAAGGGGCAATAGCCCGCCTCTCCGTCCTTCTCTCCTCCATCTTCGTCATCCTCGTCAACTTGTGGGCGGTATATACAAAAATTGAAGTTGCTCCCCGTGGGGAGCAACTTCGGCATGCAAGGCTATATCCCCGTCGTTAGCCTCTCAACTTCTCTATCCTTATTGCACATACTTTCGTCTCCGGCGTCTTCGCCAAGGGGTCGAGAACTGCATTGGTTAGCACATTGGTGGGGCTCTCGCTGAAATGGAAGGTCATGGAGACGACGCCAGGTGGGGAGATCGGAGTAACCCTCACCCGAGCTGTAATCTCACCTCGACGGGAGATGACTCGCACCACCTCGCCCTCAGCGAGCCCCAAAGCAGCGGCGTCCTCAGGGTTGAGCTCTACCAACTCATGGGCTCTCAACACGTTGAGCCCGTCCACTTTTCGCGTCATAGTGCCCGTGTGGAAGTGGTAGAGGCTGCGTTCAGTGGTGAGGAGCAGTGGGTATTCATCATCGGGAACCTCCGCCGACGGCTTATACCCCAGTGGCATGAACTTCGCCTTGCCCTTTTTCGTGGCGAAGGCCTCCCTATGGAGGATCGGCGTGCCCGGGTGCTCCCGGCTCACACAGGGCCACTGCAGGCCCACGTCCTCCAGACGGTCGTAGGATATCCCTCGGTAGCTGGGCGTGACAGAGGCGATCTCCTCCATGATCTCCGCGGGCTCGGAGAAATCGAAGCCCTTGGCTCCCAGTCTCGTTGCGATTTGGCAGGTGATCCACCAATCCGGTTTCGCCTCTCCAATGGGCTCAATCGCCTTACGTATCCGCTGCACTCGCCGCTCGGTGTTCGTGAAGGTCCCGTCCTTCTCCGCGAAGGTTACCGCGGGCAGGACTACATCGGCTAACCTCGCGGTCTCCGTGAGGAATATATCTTGAACCACGAGAAACTCCAGTCTATTGATGGCCTCCTCCACGTGCTTGGCGTCGGCCTCGCTCAACAGCGGGTTTTCGCCGACCAAGTAGAGGGCTTTAATCTTCCCCTCATAGGCCGCATTGAAGATCTCGACGTTGGTCAAGCCCGGGGAATCGCTCAGACTGCAGCCCCAGGCCGATTCGAACTTGGCCTTGGCCTCGGGGTCGTCCACCCTCTGATAGCCGGGATACACGTTGGGCAGTCCGCCCATGTCGCAGGCGCCCTGGACGTTATTCTGTCCCCGCAAGGGGTTGACGCCCGTGGAAGGCCTGCCGATGTTGCCGGTGAGGAGCGACAGGTTGCTGATGGCCAACACATTATCGGTGCCGTGGGAATGCTGGGTGATCCCCATGGAGTAGAGGATCGTGGCCGGTTTACTGGTAGCATAGGCCCTGGCCGCTTCGATTATCTTCTCCTGAGGCACTCCTGTGATCCGCTCCACGAGGTCCACGTCGAAGCTCGCCAGCGACTTCTTGAACTCCTCGAAATTCTCGGTGCGTCCCTCGATGAAGCTCGCGTCGAGGAGCCCCTCGTCGACGATAACCCGCATCATCCCCATGAGCAGGGCGACGTCGGTTCCGGGTCGGTGCTGTAGGAAGATATGGGCGAAGCGACAGAGGTCGATCTCCCTGGGGCTGGCCACTATCAGCTTCGCCCCCTGTTGCACCGCCTTCTTGATCTCCAGCCCGATCACCGGATGAGCAACTGTGGTGTTGGTTCCTATGGCGAAGATACAGGCAGCAGAGCCGATCTCCTCGATGGAATTGGTCATGGCACCGCTGCCGAGGGTCTGAGCTAGACCGGCTACGGAGGGGGCATGGCAGAGCCGCGCACAATGGTCCACGTTGTTGGTGCCCATCACCGCCCGGGCGAATTTCTGGATGATGTAGTTCTCCTCGTTGGTGCACTTAGCGGAGGCGATGGCCGCGAACTGGTCACCTTTATAGTTCGCCAGCTTCTCGGCGATGAGGTCGAGGGCCTCCTCCCAGGTAGCCTCAACGAACTTACCCTCTCTCTTGATCAGCGGCGAGGTCAACCGCTCGGGGTCGTTGACGAAATCATAGCCGAATCGACCCTTCACGCACAGCCTGCCCCTGTTGACGGGGTTATCCTCGTCGCCCCTGACCTTCACAATACGACGGCCACGGACGCCGAGGTGGATCCCGCAACCCACGCCACAATAGGGGCAGATGGTCTTGACCTCAGAGGCCGGCCGCACATCTCCCTTGGCCACCAGCGCCCCAACAGGACAGCTGGCCACGCACTGACCACAGGACTCGCAAGCCGTATCCAGCAGCGAGCCGCCGTATCCAGCGCCCGCCGTGACCCGATGGGCGAAGCCCAGCGCCCCCACCATTTGAACCTCATTACATATCCGGACACAGCGTTTACAGCTTATGCACTTGTTAGGATCTCGTTCGATGAAGGGATGCGACTTGTCCAGGGGATACCAGCGTCTGTCCCTGCTGGCGGGGACGGACGAGACCTCATATTCGGTCGCCAGCTCGCGAAGGGCACAGTCAGAGTCCGCTTTACAGCCGCACTCAAGACAGCGTTCGGCCTCTCTCCTGGCCAGATCCTCGGTGTAGCCGAGCTCGATCTCCCGGAAATTGCGGCGGCGCTCCTCGGGCCTGAGCTGCGGCATTTTCTGCCTCGGCCTCCGCTCCACTTGGGCGAACTCCTCGTGGCCCGCCAGCTCCTCTAGCTCCCCTCTACTGATGTTAAAGGGCCGCTTGCCTTGGGCCAGCTCTTCGCCCCGTAGATAGAGGTCGATGGCCAAAGCCGCCTTCCTTCCCGCCGCGATAGCCTCCACCGCCGTAGCCGCTCCGGTTACACAGTCACCGCCGGCGAAGACCCCCTGCATGTTCGTCTGCAGAGTAGCGGTGTCGGCTACGATATTACCCCACTCCACAGCGAGGTCGCTTCCCTCTGATATGAAGGAGAGCTCAGGCCGCTGGCCGATGGCGACGATAACTGAATCGACTTCTAGCGTAAACTCCGAGCCGGGGATCGGTACAGGCCGGCGACGTCCGCTAGCATCAGGCTCGCCGAGCGCCATCTTGATGCATTCGATACTGCGCACTCGTCCGTCGCTCCCGATTATCCTGGACGGCGCCGCTAGGAAATGAAGCCTGATGCCCTCCTCTTCGGCCTCCTCAACCTCGCGTTCATCGGCCGGCATCTCGGCCCGCGAACGGCGGTAGATAATGCTCACCTCTTCCGCGCCCAGACGAAGGGCCGTGCGGGCGGCGTCCATGGCCGTGTTGCCCCCGCCGATTACGGCCACTCGCCGCCCCAGTTCCACTGTCTCCCCCAGAGCGACGGAGCGCAGGAAATCGGTGCCCGGGAGAACCCCTTCCAGGTCCTCGCCCTCAACCTTCATCTTCTGGCTCTGGTGCGCACCGACGGCGAGGAATACGGCGTTAAAGCCCGCCTCGAAGAGGCTCTCTATGCTGAAGTCGCTCCCGAGAGCCTGGCTGGTCTTGATAGATACCCCGAGCCTCGTGATACCGGCTATCTCCCGGTCCAGGATGTCCTTCGGCAGGCGATAATCCGGGATGCCGTAGCGCAACATGCCGCCCGGCTCAGGGAGGGCCTCGAAGATGGTCACCTGATGACCCTCTCGGGCCAGGTAGTAGGCCGCGGAGAGGCCAGCCGGTCCGGAGCCGATAATGGCGACCCTGAAGCCGCTGCTGGGCTTAACCACAGTCAGGACCTCGTCGGCCGACTGGTCTGCGGCGAATCGCTTCAAGCTGCAGATGGCGATGGGGCTATCTACTAGGTTTCTGCGACAGGCCCTCTCGCAGGGCCGGGGACAGATACGACCGATGACCGCCGGCAGGGGAAGGTTTTCCTTAATCAGGTCCACCGCTTCGGCATAGGCTCCCTGAGCGATAAGGGCGATATAGCCCTGAACGTCGATGCCGGCGGGACAGGCGGCCTGACAGGGGGCCACACAGTCGCCGTAGTGCTCAGACAGCAACAACTCCAACTGTTGTCGGCGAGCGGCGAGGACCCTGGGGCTGTCCGTCTGGACCACCATGCCGTCCGCCACTTGCGTGGTACAAGAAGAGACCAGGCCGACCCCCTGCACTTCCACTACGCACATCCGGCAGGAGCCGATAGGTTTTAGCTGGTCGTCGTGGCAAAGGGTCGGGATGTAGATGCCCCTTTCCCTGCACACCTCCAAGATGGTCTGACCGGCCTCGGCAAAGACCTCTTTCCCATCTATTATCGCCCTGCCCACAGCTGATCACCTCTTTCTTCGATAAGTGCCCTCATAGGTTCCTAAGCGCCGCTGGTCTCTGGGAAGACGCGTCTCGAGTCCTCTTACCCGCCCTTAGCGCCCTTGCCTCCATCGACATGACGCCAAAGTTGTGCATCGTGACGACACATCACCACTCTATGCAGCAGATTCCGGACCTGTAGTGCCGACTTTCACAAGGTTATCCGGGCATGACGAGAACGACCAGGGCCTGACTCGAAGGCGCCCGCCCAGTCCACGGGACACTTGGACGGGGAATTCACCCTCTCCTTCAGCCGGCCCCTGGCCCAGTTCAAGTTCTCTATCCAGAAGACCTGACCACCACCCAAGGCCCGGACCTTGCGTGGACGGTCGTACTTGTCGTATTCGGCACGGCTGTGACGATTCCTCCTGATGCGCCTTCCGCACCCCTTGCACAGAAGGAAATTGCTCTTGCTGCCTTTTCGGGCACCTGCCGCGGGATTTGGGCCGGATACTAACGTAGTCGGCGAGTTATGCCTCAGCACTGTATCGGGAGGTTAACTTCAGTTTTTCTTAGCTACCCCTGGGGCTCAGTCGGTGTGATTTACGGCCCTTTCACCTTCTTTTAACCCCTGCTTTACGTATCCAAAGTCCTTTCTCAACCTTCCCCTGCTATTATCAAGCCAAAAGAAAGTCTATGGGGGGCAGGATGATGAGCCTGAGAAGAGTGTCTACGCTAGTGCTGGGCTTGGCGTTGCTAGCAGTGTCAGGCATCACCGTCGGCTGCGGGTCGCCCGCGGTGCAGGACACCGAGACCGTCGTCATCGCGGGCTCTACGTCGGTCCAGCCGCTATCGGAGCTCTTGGCGGAGGAGTTCATGAAGGAGCGTCCCGGCGTCCAGGTGACGGTCCAGGGCGGTGGGTCCACGGCCGGCGTACGAGCTGTGACGGACCGTGTTGCGGACATCGGAGCGGTCTCCCGGCCGCTGCGTGAGGGTGAGGAGGGCCTGAAACAGTTCGTGATCGCCTTGGACGCTATCGCCATCGTGGTTCACCCCGACAACCCGGTGGAAGAGCTGACCTTTGAGCAGGTGAGGGAGATATATGCCGGTCAGATCACCAACTGGAGCGCGTTGGGCGGACCGGATCGCGCCATCTCCCTCGTAACCCGCGAGGAGGGTTCCGGCACGCGGACTGCTTTCGAGGAGCTGGTGATGGGTGGGACGCCCATCGCGGAAGGAGCGGTGGTCCAGAACTCCAACGGTGCGGTGCGGGCCACGGTGGCCCAAGATCCTAGTATGATCGGCTACCTCTCGCTGGCGTACGTAACCCCGGAGGTAAAGGTACTCCGGCTCGACGGGGTGGAGCCTACGGTTGACAACGTAAAGGAGGGCCGTTATCCCCTGGCCCGTCCCTTCATCTACGTCACCCGAGAGGCGCCCCAGGGCTTGGTGAAGGAATACCTGGATTTCGTGCTCAGCGAGGCGGGACAGGCGATAGTAGAGGAAGCAGGCGTGGTTCCAGCCCGCTGATGACGCGAGGTAGCCTGCTATGAGACGGGCTTCGAGAGAGTGGCAACGCTTAGGCGAACGGTGCATGGAAAGGCTCCTGTTCGCCGGCAGCCTCAGCGGCATCGTGACCTTGGGGGCCATGGTGGTCTTCACCTTCGCCGCGGGACTGCCGGTCATCCTGCGGACGGGCCTGGGGCGGTTTCTCTTGGGCCAGCACTGGCGGCCGCTAGAGGGTGAGTTCGGCATCGCCGCCATGGTCGTGGGCTCGGTGTTCGTTACCCTGGGAGCCCTGGCGGCGGCCGTTCCCCTCGGACTGGGAACCGCTATCCTCCTATCTGAGTTCGCACCACCCTGGGTTCGACGCATCGCCCGGCCGGCGGTGGAGCTGCTGGCGGGCATCCCGTCGGTGGTGTACGGTTTCTACGGCTTGGTCGTGATCGTGCCCCTCATCCGGCAGCACCTGGGAGGGGTGGGGTTCAGCATCCTGGCCGGGTCGGTGATCCTGGCCGTGATGATCCTGCCCACCCTGATCACCATCGCGCTGGACTCGCTGCGCCAGGTCCCGGACTCCTACCGGCAGGGGAGCCTGGCGCTGGGGGCCACCAGATGGCAGACGGTGCGCCGGGTGGTGCTACCGGCCGCCCGGTCGGGCGTGGTGGCGGCGGTGGTGCTGGGGGCGGGGAGGGCAGTAGGCGAGACCATGGCAGTGCTGATGGTCACCGGAAACGTGGCCGTGCTGCCAGAGTCCATCCTCAGCCCCGTTAGGACCCTGACCGGGAACATAGCCCTGGAGATGGGCTATGCCGCCGGCGAGCACCAGCAGGCGCTCTTCGCGTCCGGCATCGTGCTGTTCATCCTCACCATGATTCTGAACGGTCTCATCCAGCTGCGCAGGGTCGGGAGGGTTGCCAGGTGATGCGAGTGAGGTGGGCACGCTTGGAGGAGGGCCTGGCCAGGGCCGTGCTGTGGGGCTGCCTGCTGGTAGTGCTGGGAGCGCTGGCCGCCATCGTGGGGCATGTGTTGGTCCAGGGCCTCCCGGGCATCGATGTGGATTTCCTCACCACGGCGCCCAGGGCGTCCGGCCGTGAGGGAGGCATCTTGACCACGATAGTGGCCACCCTCTATCTGGTCGCCGGCGCCCTGGCGATAGCGGGGCCCGTGGGGATCGCTTGTGCCATCTATCTGGCGGAGTACCTGCGCGAGGGGAGCCTGGAACGGATAGCCAGGTTCGGCGTACAGACCTTAGCCGGGGTGCCCTCCATAATCTTCGGCCTCTTCGGCTTCACGGCCTTCGTCCTGTGGCTCGGCCTGGGTTGGTCGATCCTCTCCGGCAGCCTGACCCTGGCGGCCATGATCTTGCCGACGCTGGTTAAGGCCGCGGAGGAGGCCATCCGGGCGGTGCCGGATTCCTATCGGCAGGGCAGCTTGGCCTTAGGCGCGACCAAAGGGCAGACGATCCTGCGGGTAGTGCTCCCGGTTGCCATGCCGGGGATCCTGAGCGGCGTGATCCTGAGTATCGGACGGGTGATCGGGGAAACGGCCGCGGTGCTCCTCACCGCGGGGTCGGCCCTGGGATTCGCGGTCTCGCCGCTGGACTCCGGACGGACCATGGCCGTTCACCTGTACCTCCTGGCCATGGAGGGCATTTCGGTGCCCAAGGCCTATTCCACCTCCGCCGTGCTCATCTTGCTGGTGGTGGGGCTAAACGCCCTGGCCACCCGCATCACATCCAGGTTCACGGTCCGCCGTTAACAGGGGAGGTGTGTCCTAAGTGATCAACGTGCTGGGACGGCAGGGTCGGCCCCTCGAGGGGCAGCTCGAGCAGCGGGCCAAGATGCGCACGGAGAACCTGTGCGTGTATTACGGCAGCCTGCTGGCGGTCAAGTACGTGTCTCTGCCCGTGGTCCGTCATAGCGTCACCGCGCTTATAGGGCCGTCCGGTTGTGGTAAGTCTACCTTTCTGAGGGCGCTCAATCGCATGAACGAGGTGATCCCCGGGGCGCGTACCGAGGGCAGGGTCTTGCTGGACGGCCACGATATCCACGATCCCTCGCTGGACGTGGCCGACCTCAGACGGCGGGTGGGCATGGTCTTCCAACAGCCCAATCCCTTTCCCATGTCGGTGTACGACAACGTGGCTTACGGCCTCCGAATCCAGGGCATACGCGACCGGGCTACTCTAGACCGCATCGTGGAGAACAGCCTCAGGGAAGCCGCCCTATGGGACGAGGTGAAGGACCGGATGCGGCGGTCCGCGCTGGAGCTCTCGGGCGGGCAACAGCAAAGGCTGGTTATAGCTCGGGTACTGGCAGTGAGGCCCGAAGTAATATTGATGGACGAGCCGGCCTCCGCCCTGGACCCGGTCTCCACTGCGCGCCTTGAAGACCTCATACACGACTTGAAGCGGGAATATACCATAGTGATCGTCACCCATAACATGAGGCAGGCGGCCCGCGTTTCGGACTGGACCGCCTTTATGCTCAACGGCGAGCTGATCGAATACGGTCCGACGGAGAGGATCTTCACCAACCCATCCGATCCGCGTACCGAAGCCTATATCACCGGCCGTTTCGGCTGATGGAGAGAGGGCGAGATATGATGGACCGTCGTAAGTCCTTCGTTAGCAGCCTGGAAGACCTCCGCGCCGACCTGCTCAGGATGGGCGCGGCCGTGGAACGGGCCATTCACGATGCGGTGAAGTCCTTGGTGAACCGGGACCAGGCTCTGGCGGAGAGGGTGGTTCAGGGGGATGACGCCATCGACCAGCTGGAGCTGGACATCGAGAGCCAGTGCCTTTCTCTGCTGGCTCTGCAGCAGCCCATGGCCAAGGACCTGCGGGTAATAGGGACCGCGCTGAAGGTCATTACCGACCTAGAGCGGATGGCGGACCACGCGGTGGATATCGCCCAGGTCACTATCGCGCTTCACGGCCAGCGGCTCATAAAACCCCTGATTGACGTCCCCCGCATGGCGGAGCTGGCGCAGGCCATGGTGCGTAAGAGCCTGGATGCGTACGTGGACGAAAACGTAGAGGCCGCCCGCGCCGTCATCGAGGCCGATGACGAGGTGGACCATCTCTACGCGCAGGTGTTCCGGGAGCTACTGTTGATCATGATGGAGAACCCCCGCAGCATCGAGCAGGCCACCCACCTCCTGCTGGTGGCCCAGTACCTGGAACGAATCGCCGACCACGCCACCAATCTGGGGGAATGGGTCATCTACATGGTGACCGGGGAGAGGCCCCCGGCCCAGCGATATAGCCGAGGGCCCGGCTGAAGCCGGGCCCTCCTCCTTCAGTACCGGATGGCGTAACCCTCCGCCCGTCGATCCGAGCCGCCCAGGAGAAGGCCGCTGTCCGGATCGATCACGATGAGCTCCGGCACCACCGCAGCCCCAGGGCCCCACCATCTTGACCCGAGGGCCCTTGGCCCCGAGCGCCCGGACGGTCTCGGCGGGAAATCTCTCCTCCATCCCGCGCTCCAGGGGGTCGTCGATCTGCGCGGGGTCGGTGCCGGGAAAGCTGAGCCAGCGGGGCAGGTTTAACGAAGCGGGGGTCCCCCGCTCGCTCCAGCCGGTCGCCGAAGGCGGCCTTCTTGGCCTCCATCAGGTTGGCCGCCGCCGGATGGAGGTGGTACCCGCTGAGGTCGAAGCCCTCCAGCAGGGTGAGCTCCTCCAGTATGATGAACCCCCGGGAGACGGGGGCCCTCTGGAGCACCTCACAGCCACGGTAGGTGGTGCTCCAGGGAGCATGTACCTCCACCACTTCCCGCTCCAGCCCGTCGCCCCAAAACAGGCCCCCGGACGCTTGACGGTACAAGGCCTCGCTCCCGCCCTCGGCGATCATCTCCAGCCTACGCGCGAGGTCCTCTTGTACCAGGAGCTCGCCCACCCCTTTGTCCCTCTGCTCGCTGATGCTCCGGAACAAAGGGCCCCCGGAAAGCCACGGCGAGCCTGCTCGATCCCAGGACGCAGGGCGCGGCTCAGGGAGAAGGTGCCGAATTGGCCTAAAGCCCCTTCGAAGGCCGCTATCAAGAGCATCTCGCCAGGGGCATCTTCCCCTATCCCGCTGCAAGAAGAACTCCAAGGTCGCCCCACGAGGGGTGATTCCGCTGGCGTTTAAGGCCCGGGGCCCGCTTCGTCTCAGCAGTATAGGGCGAAGGCATCGCCTTCACGGAGGTGACGGCCGCTGCGTCCATAGCGCTGCCGCCCTGCCGCAGCGCTCTAGGCCCGCCAGCACGGCTAGAGGGTGGGCGAGGCCACCATGCCGGCCTTCCCCGCCTCCTCGCTTAGGTGCCGAGTCCGGCCCCGGACACAGGGACGCGAGGAGGGGGCGATGTCGCCCCCTCCTCGGTCGAGCATTAGAACACGGTGAGGTATTGGTCGAGCTCCCACTCGTGCACCTGCTTGCGATAGATGTCCCACTCGATCCGCTTGGCCCGTACGAAGTGGCTGAATATGTGGTCCCCGAGGGCCTCCTGGATGACCTCGTCGCGCTCCAGCTCGTCGAGGGCCTCCTCCAGGCTGCCCGGGAGGGAGTGGATGCCCAGGGCCTCTCGTTCCTCCAAGGTCATGTTATAGATGTTCTTGTCGACCGGTTCGGGCGGCGCTATCCTCCGCTTGATCCCATCCAACCCCGCCTTCAGGATCACCGCCAGGGCCAGGTAGGGGTTACAGGAGGGATCCGGGCTGCGGAGCTCGAGCCTGGTGGCCTCACCCCTGGCCGCGGGCACCCTGATCAGGGGGCTGCGGTTCTGCTTCGACCAGGCGATGTACACGGGGGCCTCGTACCCGGGCACCAGGCGTTTATAGGAGTTGACCAGCGGGTTGGTGATGGCCGTGTAACCCCGCGCGTGCTCCATGAGGCCGCCGATGAAGTACAGGGCCGTATCGCTGAGCTGATACTCGCCCTCTGGATGGTAAAAGGCGTTCCTGCCGTCACGGAACAGGGACAGGTGGGTGTGCATCCCCGAACCGTTTACGCCCGCGATGGGCTTGGGCATGAAGGTAGCGTGGAAGTTGTGCTGCATGGCGATGGTCCGCACCACGAGGCGGAAGGTGGCGATGTTATCGGCTGTCTTGAGGGCGTCCGCGTACATGAAGTCGATCTCGTGTTGTCCAGGCGCCACCTCGTGATGGGAGGCCTCCACCTCGAACCCCATCTGCTCCAGGGCCACCACGATGGCCCGCCGGGCTTCCTCTCCGAGGTCGACCGGCGACAGGTCGAAATACCCGGCGTGGTCGTTGGTGATGGTGGTCGCCCGTCCCCTCTCGTCCCGGAGAAAGAGGAAGAACTCGGGCTCCGGGCCCACCATGAGCTCAAACCCCATCTCCCGGGCCTCCTGGAGCACCCTCTTCAGCGTGCTCCTGGGGCAACCCTCGAAGGGCGTCCCGTCTGTGCTGTAGACATCACAGATCAACCGGGCGGTGGTCCCCTCCTTCGCCTTCCAGGGGAAGACGGCGAAGGTGTTGGGATCCGGACGCAGGTACATATCGGACTCCTCTATCCGGACGAACCCCTCTATCGAAGACCCGTCAAACATCACGCCCCCGGCCAGGGCCTTCTCCAGCATTCCCACCGGTATAGCCACGTTCTTGATGATCCCCAGGATGTCCGTGAACTGCAGCCGCACGAACTTCACATCGAGTTCGCGGGCCAGCCTCAAAACATCGTCAGCGGTCCTAATCATCCTTATCCTCTCCCCTCTTCTCTGCAGGCCTTGGTTCTCTCTCAATGGCTCTTAACAGCTCAGAGCGGTCGGACACCGGGTACAGGGAGTCCAGCCTGACCTGGTCCTCCGCCCCCATCGGACCCACGATTTTGGCCTTCTCTTCGGCCAACCCCCTCCCGCCACGCCGCCATCTGAAACGGGCACGGACATCCCCCGTGTCGGGGACGTCCCTGGACTCCATGAGGCGTCGAACCTCCTCCTCGCGATCCCTCTCCCTCTCAAACCTGGCGCGGACCTCGTCCAGGGTCAAGCCCTCCTCCAGCAGGCGCTTGATACGTTTGAGCTTCTTCACCTGTCCGTCGGAGTACAGCCTGTGCCCCCCCTTGGTCCTCGCCGGGATCACCAGGCCCATCTCCTCGTAATACCTGATGCGACGCTCCGTGAGCCCCGTGAGCTCCTTCACCACCCCTATGGGGAACAAAGGCACGCTGCGCCCGACCACCGCTCACACCCCCAGTGTGAGAAAAGGTAACAGTGTAAGATTATCTCACATCGCCTTAATGGACATTATACTCCCCCGGACATGAAAAAGCAACCCCTGCTGGGGGGGTTGCTTCCGGAATGGGCGGCCATCTACCGCGAGAGGCGCCAGGCCAAGCCGCTGTATCTCTGCTCCACCTCTTGGTTCTTGAGGGCGATGTACATGGCCTTCTTCGTGCCCACGAGGACCACCAGCTCCCGCGCGCGGGTGACCGCGGTGTAGAGCAGATTCCTCTGCAGCATCATGTAGTGTTGCGTGCAGACCGGCATGACGACCACCGGATACTCGCTGCCCTGGCTCTTGTGGACGGAGGTGGCGTAGGCCAGGACCAGGTCCTCGAGGTCACGGCGGTAATACCGGACCAGCTTGCTGCCGCCGGGGTCAGGAAAGCGGACCGTTAACTCCCCCTCCTCGGGATCCACGGCCACTACCCGGCCGATGTCCCCGTTGTACACGTCGCGGTCGTAATCGTTCCTCAGCTGCATCACCTTATCCCCCAGCCTAAAGACGGCTCCCCCGTATCTCAGGGCGGGGCCGCGGGGGTTCAAGGCCTTCTGCAGGGCCGAGTTCAAGGCTTGAACCCCGGTCTGGGTGCGATGCATCGGGGAGAGCACCTGGATGTCCTCCACCGGATCGTAGGACCTGAAGGACGGCAGACGCCTGGCCACGAGGTCCAATATCAGCTGGTGAACTCGCTCGGGGTCCTCCTCTTCCATGAAGAAGAAGTCCTGCCTTGACGACCCGAGCCGTGGGAACAGCCCCCTGTTAATCCGGTGCGCGTTGGTGACTATGGAGCTCTCCTGAGCCTGGCGGAAGACAGTGCTCAGCTCGACCGTCTTCACGGCGCCGGAGCGGATGATGTCGCGCAGGACGTTGCCCGGGCCGACCGAGGGCAGCTGGTCGGCATCTCCCACGAGGACCACGCTGCTTCCCGTGCTTATCGCCCTCAACAGCTGATGGGCGAGGATGACGTCCAGCATGGAGACCTCGTCCACGATGACCACGTCGGCCGGAAGCGGCTTATCCTCGTCATAGCGAAGGCCCGCGCCCTTCCTGCCGTATCCCAGCAGCCTGTGGATGGTCGTCGCTGGCCGGCCGCAGCTCTCGCCCAACCGCTTGGCGGCCCTTCCCGTGGGCGCGCACAGGATGACCCTCAGGCCCCTGGTCTCCAAGAGGTCCACGAGGCTCCTGACGATGGTGGTCTTGCCGGTGCCCGGCCCGCCGGTGATCACGGTCACGCCGCCGGCTAGGGCAGCCTGCACCGCCTGCTCCTGTTCTGGCGTGAGGGTAAGGCCTCCCCCGTCCAGCCGGAGGCCCGAGGCCGGGAACCCCAGCTGGCCCGACCCGGCGGCGAGACGCCTGAGGCTGCGGGCCGCGCCGCTCTCCGCGTGATAAAGGGACGAGGTGTACACGGCCGGGACCCCGTCGACCTCCTCCATCACTAGCTCTCGGCCCTCCAGGAGGCCCTCCAGAGGGCCCGATAGGTCCGCTATCTCTACCTCCAGCAAGTCGGCGGTGGCCTGCAGGAGCTCCTCCCTGGGCATGTAGGTGTGGCCCTTGCCCACCATCTCGGTCAGGACGAACTTGAGGCCCGCCGCCATCCGGTAGGGCGAATCGTGGGGCACCCCCATTTCCCGGGCAATTTTATCGGCGGTCTTGAACCCGATGCCGTGCACGTCGTCGGCCAGCCGGTAGGGGTTCTCCCGGACGGCCTCAACCGTCCTCTCCCCGTAGGTGCGATAGATGCGGGCGGCGTAGGCCGGGGTCACCCCGTAGCTCTGGAGGAAGATCATCACGTCACGGATATCCCGGTGCTCCCGGTAACTCTCGGCAATCCGGGCGGCCTTCACCTCGCCTATCCCCTCCACCTCCAGGAGCCGCTCCGGGGCCTCCTCTAGCACCTCCAGGACGGAGGCGCCGAAATGCGAGACCAGCTTTCGGGCCGTCGCCGGCCCCACGCCGCTTATCACCCCGGAGGCGAGGTACCGCTCGATGCCCCTTTCGTCGACCGGGAGCCGGCCCTCAAAGCGCGAGACCGCGAACTGCCTCCCGTACTTGGGATGCTCCCTCCATTCCCCCTCTAGGAGCAGCGTCTCGCCGACGCTGATGGCCGGGAAGTGCCCGACAACAGTAACAGAGCCCCTTTGGCCCAGGGGCTCGAACCTCGCCACCGTGTAATAGTTCTCCTCGTTACGGAAGGTAATGCTCAGAACCGTCCCTTCCAGCTTGTCCATCAGCCTTTGGGCCCTCACCCTCGGGGCGCCGTCCCCCCTTCTCGCGCGTCATCGTCGCCCTCAACCAAGTAGGTAGAGGCGTACACCTGGTCGTTCCCGTCGCGCTTTCCCATGTACATGGCCTTGTCGGCCCTGTGTATCAGCTCATCCCCGCTGGAGGCGTGGTCGGGGAAGGTGGCGATCCCCGCGCTCACCGTCAGCCGAACCCCATCGTCCAGAAATAGGTGGTCGGCGACTTGGTCCTTGATCCTCTGCGCCACGGCCCTCGCCTCCTCGGGGCCGGTGCCGGAGAGGAGGACGACGAATTCGTCGCCACCGTAGCGCACCGGCGTGTCGGTATCCCTGATGTTCTCCCTGATAATGGCCGCGAACTCCCGCAGGATCCTGTCGCCGGCCTGGTGTCCCAATTGATCGTTGTAAGCCTTAAAGTTGTCTATGTCCAGGTAGATCAGCGAGACCCTGTTGCCGCTCGCCCGAGCCAGCTTGATCTCCTCGTTGAGCTTGGGGTAGAGATAACGGTAGTTGTACAGGCCCGTCATGGGGTCGGTGATCACCAGCTCCTCGGTCCGCCTGTATAGGATGGCGTTCTCCATGGCCACGGCCACCTGGCCCCCCAGGATGGTGAGGAGCCGGAGATCGTGGTCATCGTACACATTCGGCCTGTAGCTCCCCACGACCGCGCACCCGGTCAAACGGTTCTCGGCCACAAGGGGGACCACCATGACCGACCTCGAGCGGAACTCGGCGAGGAGGTGGCAATCCAGGGAAGGGCCTGTGGCCGTGTCCCGCACGACCAGGGGCTGTTTGGTCTCCGCCACCTTGCCTATGACCCCCTCGCCAGCCTTGACCCGGCGGCCCTCGAACAACTCAGGCTCTGGGTGTTCAACCCGGGCCGGGACCAGAACCCGGTCCCGCTCGTCCCACAGCAACAGGAGGGCCACGTCGTACCCGGCAACCTTCTGAATGGCGCTGACCACGAGGTCGAAGAGCCTGTCCAAGTCCAGGGCCGAGCTAAGCAGCCGTGACATCTCGTAGAGAACGGTGAGGTCGCGATTGGCGGTGGAGAGGTGGACGGCCAGCCTGAAGGTCACGGTGATGACGAAGAAGATCATCACCACCATGCCCAGCCCCAGGAGCTCGCCCGTCCGATACAGGACGGCCAGGAGGAAACCCAGCGGCAGGCCCAGGGCGTAGTTGAAGCCATCCCACCTGAGCGCCTCCAGACTGCCCTTGAAGATATCTGAGAGCGAGAGGAACCCCCGGCTCTCGATGACCAGGAAGGTCTGGACGAGGAGGTGGTTGGTCAGCAGGTAGACCACGACGTAAAGGACCAGGGCGGCGAAGGTCCCTGGCGTCAAGGCCCGGAGCATCACGGGCCCGGCCACCATATTATACAGGTACCCCGCCAGAAGGCTACATATGGCGTACTGGCCCGCGTTAAACAACACGCGATTCACCGGCCGTCTCCGCAGGAGGCCGTTGCCGATAAGATGGCCGACGACGTTCACCAAGGCCGCCGTGGCGGGGCCGAAGAGGATGAAGGTCGGTAGGATGATGGAGAAGGTCAGGCTGAACATGCTGCGTTTATAGGAGATATACGTCCACTCCGAGGCGGCCGCGAGCACGAGGAACAATAGCAAGCTGCTCAGGCTGTCATACCGGACGGCGGGCAGGGCCACCAACAGCAGGCCCAACCCGACGGCGGTTACCGCCGCTGAGTAGGTCTTAAGAAGCAGGCTGTCGCTCCCCAAGGCTGCTCCCTCCTGCCGGAGTCGGGTTACTAAGGCTATGCTCGGCCGATGATCCTATCGTCCCGCCGGGCCCGCAAAGAGGCCAGCAGGCAGATAACATCTTCTTCCACGCCACCGCCCGGTTTCCTTCTACCTCCCTCAAGCCGGACAGCTATCACCAGGGGGTACCTGCAGGCGCCGATGCCGACCTCTAGGGCGTCCTTCGCGCCCAGGGGCGGCGACGTGATGACCTTGATGCCCGGGGTGTCCCTCTCAAGCCTGCACAGTACCCCTGAGGGGTCACGGGCGACGACGACGATCTCCCACTCATCCCAGGGGGCCGTCGGAGAGCCTACTGTCCTCGCGATCTCCCGAAGGAATCCCTCGGCCCCCTCGGCGGCGCCGTCGACCGCCAACAGGAGGCTGAGGCCGGCAAGCGACCTTCGGCCGGGACAGCTCAAGAGGCCACGATATACGAAGGCCAGCAGGATCAGGACCGCCGTGAGCACGGCCATTCCGATGAGCCAATCCCGCATCGGGCACCTCCCCTCCCGGGGCATTATATGACCCCGCGGGAAGGGAGGTTCGAGGCTAGGCGCGCTCCTCCGCCCCGGCCGCAGCCTCCTCCAAGGGCAACCCCGCAGCCTCACGGAGGGCACCTGCGCGGTCGGTCCTCTCCCAGGGCAGGTCCAGGTCCTCACGGCCGAAGTGCCCGTAACAGGCCGTCTGCGAGTAAAGGGGTCGCCGCAGGTCGAGGTCCCTGATTATGCCGGCCGGGGTGAGGTCGAAGTGCCCCCTCACCAGCTCGGTGATCCGCTCGTCGGGAATCCGGCCCGTGCCGAAGGTCTCCACGGTGATGGATACGGGCCTCGCCACGCCGATAGCGTAGGCCAGCTGAACCTCGCACCGCTCGGCCAGGCCGGCCGCCACCACGTTCTTGGCCACGTATCGGGCGGCGTAACTGGCCGACCTGTCCACCTTGGTCGGGTCCTTGCCGCTGAAACAGCCCCCGCCGTGCCGGGCGTACCCGCCGTAGGTATCGACGATGATCTTCCTCCCGGTGAGCCCGGTGTCCCCCTGGGGGCCGCCGACGACGAACCTCCCGGTGGGGTTGACGAAGAAGCGAGTGTCAGCGTCCACCATATCCTCAGGCAGGACGGCCCTGATGACCTTGTCCACGATGTCCTTCCTGATCACGGCCAGCTCCACCTCGGGGCTGTGCTGCGCTGAGACCACCACGGCGTCGATGCGCACGGGCGTCCCGTCCAGGTACTCCACCGTCACCTGGGTCTTGCCGTCGGGGCGAAGGTAGCGCAGCTCGCCGGCCTTCCTCACCTCGGCCAGGCGTCTCGCCAGTCGATGGGCCAGGGATATGGGCAGAGGCATGAGCTCCGGCGTCTCCCGACAGGCGAACCCGAACATCATGCCCTGGTCCCCGGCGCCCAGGGCCTCCTCCAGGTCCTCGCCCTCGCGGGCCTCCAGGGACTTATCCACGCCCATGGCGATGTCAGGAGACTGTTCGTCGATGGACGTCAGGACCGCACACGTATCGGAGTCAAAGCCGTACTTGGCCCGGGTGTACCCGATCTCCCGCACCTTGTCACGGACGATGCGGGGGATGTCTACGTAACAGTCCGTGGTGATCTCCCCCGCCACCAGCACCAGTCCGGTGGTGACCAGGGTCTCGCAGGCCACACGGCCGTGGGGATCCTTCTCGTAGATGGCGTCCAGGATGGCGTCCGATATCTGATCGGCCACCTTATCCGGGTGACCCTCCGTGACCGATTCGGAGGTGAAAAGGTACCTCCCGCGCGGCATTAATTCCCTGCTCAACTTGCGATCTCCTCCTTTGCCCTGGACATTAGGAAGGCCCCTTCCTAAGAGAAGAGGCCAGCATACGCTGCGAGGTCCTCTCATCCCTCAGAAAGACTCTGCGGGGATTAGCACCTTTCAGCCCCCAGGCTGAGGTTGCCGGGTTTCATCGGGCCCGTCCCTCCACCTCTCTTGATAAGAGTAACCCCATTTGAATTCTCTGAGGTTGAGCTTATCATACCGGGGGTTAACTGTCAACGAAGCCGGTCACAGCGATTCCCGGTCGACCAGGGCAAAGGTGATCTCCGCCTCCGCGGCCACCTCCCCGTCCACCAGGGCTCTACCCCTTCCCTTGCCCAGCGAGCCCCGCTTGGCTATCAACTCCACCTCCAGCCTGAGCACGTGCCCGGGGAGGACGGGCTTACGGAAGCGGGCCCGATCTATGCCCGCGAACAGCCCGATCTTGCCGCGATTCTCGGGCTGGGTGAGGACCGCGACGGCGCCCACCTGCGCCAAGGCCTCTATGATGAGCACCCCCGGCATCAGGGGCCGCCCCGGGAAATGGCCCTGGAAGTAGGGCTCGTTGAGGGACACGTTCTTGATCCCCACCGCCCGCTGCCCCGGCAGCAGCTCCTCTATGTAATCTACCAGGAGGAAGGGGTATCTATGGGGCAAGACCTCCTGTATCTCCGCGGCGGACATGACCGGCTCTCGCATCGCTTATCCCTCCCATCAAAAGGTCGCCCAAGCCCCCTTCAACCGCCAGACGGACCAACAGGGAGCGGAAGAGGTCCTGGGAAGGCGTGCCGCCCAGCTTTCGCGGCAGCATCGCCCGCATCATCTCAGCCGCCAGGAGCCTGCTGAACTCCTCCTCCGGCCGCCGGCCCGCTCGCTGCTGTGCCATCGGCACGATCATCGGGTCCAGGAAGACGCTCAACATGGCTATCGCCTCAGGTTATTGGCCAGGGCCAGCATCTCGTCGGCGGCCTTCACGGAGCGCGAGTTGAGCTCATAGGCTCGCTGTGCCATTATCAGGGCCACCATTTCACCCACCAGCTCCACGTTGGCCGCCTCGAGGTAGCCCTGCACGACCCTCGCGGAGGCCCCATAACGGGCCTCGCCGCTGGCCCGAGTCTCCCGGTACAGGTTGTGCCCGATGGCCGCAAGGCCAGCGGGGTTGGGGAAGGTGGCCAATCGTAAGGTGCCCACCTCACGGGGCTGGTCCGAGCCCCCGACCAGGGCGGAGACCGTGCCGTCAGCCGCCACGCTGATCTCCACCGTGCCCTCCGGCATCCGTCCCGAGCCGTCCATAACGACCTCGTAGCCCTCCGAGGTGACGAGGCGTCCGTCTGAGCTCAGCTTGAAGCTCCCATCACGGGTGAAGGCGCGCCCGCCCTGAGGCAGGTTCACCACGAAGAACCCATCGCCCTCCAAGGCCAGGTCCAGGGGGTTTCCGGTCTCCAGGAGGTTCCCCTGGATGAAGATCCGGTTGGTGGCCGAAAGGCGCACGCCGTTGCCCACCTCGACGGTCACCCCTGCGGCGTCCCCGGCCAGCTGCTGGTACAGGAGGTCCTGAAACTCCGTGCGCACGCGCTTGTATCCCGGGGTATTGATATTGGCAAGGTTATTGGCTATCGTGTCCACCCGCAGCTGCTGGGCGTACATCCCGGCGGCCGCGGACCATAACGATCGCAGCATCCTCTCGCCTCCTTCCGGCTCCGCCCGGCCGCATCCGTCGTTCCGCAGCCGGAAGGCCTCCCCTCGCGGGGTCCAGCCAACGAGCCGTGGTTATATCCTCCCGACCTCGTTCACCGCCTTTGCCAGCACTTCATCATGGGCCTGCACCACCTTGGCGACCGCCTCGTAGGCCCGGAAGGCCTCGAGGAGGTTCACCATCTCCTCAAGGGCGTTGACGTTGGAGCCCTCCAGGTACCCCTGGACCACCGCCGCGCCCGCCTCGCCGCGCTCGGTCCCCGTGAACAGGTTCTCCCCCACCTGCACCGGGTCCAACAGGTCCACCACCCGGAGCCTTCCCACCGCCCGACCGTCTACCCTGAGGGTCCCGTCACGCTCGACGGTCACCTCGCCCCCGTCCACCCGTATGGGGCCGGCCTGTCCCAGGACCGGGTAGCCCCGGCCGTCGACGAGGACGCCATCTGCGCTTACTCGGAAGGAGCCGTCCCGGGTGTACCTCTCCCCCACCGGGGTCTCGACCACGAAGAAGCCCGGGCCCTCTATGGCCAGGTCCAAGGGATTGGCCGTGTGCATGAGTGGGCCCGGCGAGATGTCCGTGAGCGTCTCGGCGGCCGCCACTCCGCGCGGCATGGTCCCCAGCAGGCCCAGTGGACGCCCGGAGGAATAGCTCATCCTGACCAGCAGCGCCTCCTCGAAGGTCTGGGCCAGAACCGCGCTCCTCTTAAAGCCGGGAGTGGTGGCGTTAGCCATATTATTAGCCAACACGTCGTGCCTGATAGTCTGGTACCTCAACCCCGAGGCAGCGGAATAGAGGCCTCGCAGCAAGTTCTCACCTCCCCCCAGATAAAGTTCAAGCCCGCCTCGGCAGACGGACTCGACCGTAGCGGCCCGGCCGTCATGGCTTGGCAAGCCGTAGACCCGAGGCTTTGCGCCCCCGCCTTTCGACGGGTTTGCCCACGCTTAACTTCGCCATCCCGGTCAGAAAATCCTACCACTACCTTCTGTACACCAGTTGCGGCTCGTATAACTCCAGGTTCTCCAGCGCCACGCCCGTGCCGAGAGCCACGCAGGACAGCGGGTCTTCGGCCAGATGCACCAACACCCCCGTCTCATGGGCGATAAGCTCGTCCAAACCGTGGAGAAGGGCGCCCCCTCCCGTGAGGACCATCCCCCTCTCCATGATATCCGCCGCGAGCTCGGGGGGCGTGGCCTCCAGGACGGACCTTATCCCGTCCAGGATCTCCCGCAGGGGCTCCGCCAGGGCCTCCCGCAGGTCCTGGGAGGTCAAGCGCACCTCCTTGGGCAGGCCCGTGAGCAGATCACGCCCCTTGGCCTCCACCGCGCAGTCCCGGCCGCGGGCGGACGCCGTGGCCGCGGTGATCTTGAGCTCTTCCGCGGTGCGGTCGCCGATCATGACGTTGTGCTTGCGCTTTACGTACCTGACAATGGCGGCGTCGAACTTGTCCCCTCCGACGCGAAGCGAACGCGAGAGGACTATCCCTCCCAGGGAGAGGACGGCGATGTCGGTGGTGCCGCCGCCTACGTCCACCACCATATTCCCGCCCGGTTCACTTATGTCAAGGCCCGCCCCCAGGGCGGCGGCCAGAGGCTCCTCGATCAGGTAGGTGGCCCGCGCGCCGGCCTGCAGCGTGGCCTCGATCACGGCCCTCTTCTCCACGGTGGTCACGCCCGAGGGCACGCAGACCATGATACGGGGCCTGTAGAAAAGCCGCCTCCCAGCGACGCGCCCCAGAAACTCCTTCAGCATCAGCTCCGTGATGTCGTAGTCAGCGATAACCCCGTCCTTGAGCGGGCGGATGGCCCTTATGGTGCCCGGGGTCCTCCCCAGCATACGCCTGGCCTCCTCGCCGATGGCGAGGACCCGGTTCGTATGCGTGTCCACGGCCAGGACGGAGGGCTCTCTGAGCACGACGCCCTTGCCTTTGACGTAGATCAGGACGCTGGCCGTGCCCAGGTCCACGCCGATATCCGTTGCCAGGTTGAACATGCGGTGTTCCTCCCCCAGGGCTCTTAAGGCCTTTTTGCCTTATTTTCTACCACCTACCAGGGGATTCCTCTTCACCGCGCCAGATATTTCTGTCGGGTGGCCTCACCTCCGCGAAGGTGCCTCTCGGCCTTGTTGAACTCGAGGACCTTCCTGACCTCGGCGGCGAGGGACGGGTTGATGCGCTCCAGGCGCTCGGTGACGTCCTTATGTACGGTGCTCTTGCTTACCCCGAAGACCTTGGCCGCCTGACGCACGGTGTGGCGGGTCTCCAGGATGTGCTCAGCGATGTCCAGGGCGCGGCGCCAGATGTAGTCCTTCACGTGGCCGGCCTCCTTTTCGTCCGTGGTGAGGTGGGCCACCTGGGCCAGTACATACTATGCCTGCCAGCAAAAAAAAATAACGGGCCGGGGGGCCCGGGGGGGCTGTCTCAGTGTCCGAAGAGGGAGGCGGGGTCGACGGCCTCTCCGTTGACCCTGGTCTCGAAGTGGAGGTGCGGCTCCTCCCCCACCTCCGCCCAGCCGGGCTCGCCGACGTATCCGATCACCTGGCCGGCCCGTACCCGGTCTCCCTCGCCCACCAAGACCTCACCGCAGTTGCCGTATACGGTCATCAGGGCGCCCTCGGCGATGTAAACGCTGAGGTCGTACCAGCCACCGCTCTCAACCCGCAGCACCTCTCCGTCATGGGCGGCTAGCACGGGCGTGCCCACCGGCACGAAGATGTCCACCCCCTCGTGGAGCCTGTAATCGTCAAAGGTGGCGGAATAGCCGTACCCGTAGGCCCGGATCCTGCCGCCGCCCTCTATCGGCCAGACGAGCTGGGTCACCACCTGGTCCTCGGGAGGCGGGGGGACGGGCTCCGGCGCCGGCTCGGGAGGCACCTCGGGCGCTATGGAAGCCTGGGCCTCGCCTGAGGGCTCGTCCACCTGAGGCGCAGCCGCCTCGGCGTGGTAGACGGGGCCTTCCTCCAACAGGGGCGAAGGCGTGGTATCAGTCGCGAACTCCCGCTCTACGGGCACCTTCGGCAGGGGCGCCCTCAGGGCCAGGACCAGGAGGAGGATCAGGAGCAGGGAGCCTCCCAGGGCCAGGGCCACGCGACGTCTGGTCAGGAGGGCTGCGAGGCGTTGTAGCCTCGACCTTAGGCCGCCCAGGAGTCGGCGGGCCCTAGCCCTCAGCTCTTGCAGCCTTTCCGCCCCTTTTCGTAGCCTATCTGCCATGGCAGTTATCACCTCGTAGATATTATCCACGGGTGATCCGGGTTTTATACCCTCCTCAGGGGCCGCCGAGGCGCTCGATCCTCACCCCGCGGTAGTAGTGCAGCAGGATGTCCTCGAAGGCCCAGCCCATCCGGGCCAGGCCATCCGCCCCGTACTGGCTCATGCCCACGCCGTGGCCGTAGCCCGAGGTCTCTAGGACCACCCTGTCGCCGGTAGCCTCCACCACCCTTATGCTGGTGGAGGGGAGGCCGAGGGCCCTCCTGAGCTCCACCCCGGTGAAGGAGCGCCCGGCCACGCGGACCTCCAGGGCCCTTCCCGAGGGGCTCCTGGCCAAGACTGTGAGGGCCGGCCCCTGCTGATCCCCTGCCTCGATCCCCAGGAGCCGGAACAGGGTGGACAGGCTGAAGACGTGTCTTCTCTTCCAGTAGGGGGAGTTCTCCTCGTAGGGGCTGGGGACGCTGCGCAGGTAGGGCACCTCGTTGCCCCAGACGTACCGGGCGTCCTCCGTCAGCCCGCCCGAGGTGGAGTGGTAGACGGGGTCGATGGGGCGTCCCGCATAGGTCAGGATCAGGCCGCGGGTCTCCTCCACGGCCTTGACGACCCGGATCCAGTTACGGTAGTAGCCGAAGAAGCCCCAGCGCCTCACGAGCTCGGCCCGCGGCAGCCAGGCCTGGTGGTGGGTGGGGTCGTCACAGAGGTCGGCGTCGGCCGCCCTGTCGCAGCCGGCGCCGCCGAGCGAACGCAGGCGCTTGATGGCATAGGTCCTGGCAGCGACCGCCTGCGCCTTCAGGGCCTCCAGGTGGAAGGAGGCCGGCATCTCCGCCGCGACCACCCCGGCGACGTACTCCTCCAGCCCAAGCTCGACCACACGGCCCTCCCTTGTCAGGTAAAGGCGCACCGTGGGCTCCGCCGGCCAGGCGGCGATGTCGCCACGCCCCTTGGGCACCACGGCCCGATAGCTGCCCACTATCAGGGCCGGGAGGATGATGAGGATAGCTACCAGACATAAGAACAGGGCCCCCACGAGGTGCCGCACGCCTAACGCCCCCAGCTAGGATAACGTACCGCTTAATCGTATGACGGGGCCCGTGTTATTATGTCAAATCACCGACCTCGACTATCTCCGCCCCCAGGCTCAGTAGCTTCTCGGCGAGGCGGTGATAGCCGCGGGCGATGTGCTCCAGGCCCTGGACCTCGGTCCGGCCGTCGGCGACCAGGCCGGCCAACACCAGCGCCGCCCCGGCCCTCAGATCGGTGGCGGCGACGGGAGCGCCGGTGAGGCGGGGGACGCCGCGGACGATGGCGCTGCGCCCCTGGATGACTATGTCGGCGCCCATCCGCTTCAGCTCGTCCACGTGCTGAAACCGGTTCTCGAACACCGTCTCCGTGACGATGCTGGCGCCGTCGGCGACGGCTAGCAGCGACATCATGGGGGCCTGTAGGTCGGTGGGAAAGCCCGGGTAGGGCAGGGTCTTGACGTCGGTGGCCCGCGCCCGCTCGGGGCCGCATACCCTCAGGCCATCCTCTTCCTCCCGCACCACGGCGCCGGCCTCCTCGAGCTTGGCCATGAGGGGCTTCAGGTGCGAGGACAGGGCGTCCTTGACCAGCACATCGCCGCCGGTAATGGCCGCGGCGATGCAGTAGGTCCCGGCCTCGATACGGTCTGGGATGGCCTTGTAGCCCGCTCGCGGCGGGTGCAGGCGCTCGACCCCCTCGATGCGGATGGTGTCGGTGCCCGCTCCGGTTATCCGCGCCCCGGCGCTGTTGAGGAAGTTGGCCAGGTCCGTAACCTCCGGCTCCTGGGCCGCGTTCTCTATGACCGTGCTCCCGGCGGCTAGGGCCGCGGCCATCATAATCGTCTCCGTAGCCGTCACGCTGGGGAAATCTAGGTAGATCTTGCCGCCCTGAAACCGCCCCGCCTCCACCTCCACCTCGCCGTGGGCGCAGGAGACGCTGGCCCCGAGGGCAGCAAGCCCCTTCAGGTGCAGGTCGACCGGCCGGTTCCCTATGGCGCACCCGCCGGGGAGGCCCAGCCTAGCCCTCCCCAGCCGGGCCGCCAGGGGCCCGATGGTCAGAAAGGACGCCCGCATGCGGCGGACCAGCTCAAAGGGCGCGACCTCGGTGGCGAGAACACTGGAGTCTATGACCACCCGGCCCCCCTCGCGCCGCACTCGTGCGCCCAGCGCCTCCAGCAGAGCGCACATGGTCTTTACGTCGTCCAGGGGAGGGACGTCCTCTAGTACCACGGGGCCCGGGATGAGAAGGCCCGCCGCCATAATGGGCAGGATGGCGTTCTTGGCCGACTCTACCTTGACGACGCCCGATAGAGGTCTCTGTCCGGTTATGATCAGTTTGCCCCTTGAGGTCTGGCCGCCGGAGGAAGGTATCGTATGAGTCCTGCGTGGTTCTGGGGAAGAAATTGCCACCTAGCCCCCTTTCAAGGCTTGGCCGGCCAGCACATTTTTAGTATTCTCTGGCCTTCGGAGGGTATACGTGAAAGAGGGGTCCCGGGCCCGCCGAAGGGGTAATAAAAACCGGGCCAGGTGGCCCGGCCCGGTTCCTATCTCTCCTCGCCAGCCGCCCTTATTCTTGCCACCGCCCTCTCCAAGGCGGCCCTGGCCCTGGCGAAGTCGATTCCCTCCTGTCGCGACGCGAGCCTCTCCCGGGCGCGCTCCAGCGCCCTGCGGGCCCGCATGACGTCGATCTCCTCGGCCAGCTCAGCGGCATCGGCCAGGATAACCGCCTTGTTGTTGGCCATCTCCATGAAGCCGCCGGTCACCGCCATGCGCCGGTACTCCGAGCCGACCTTGTACTTGACCACCCCCGGCTTCAGGAGGACCACCATCGGGGCGTGGTCGGGGAGAAACCCGAGGTATCCCTCGGCGCCCGGGACGACCAGGGAAGAGGTCTCCATCGATATGACCACGCGTTCGGGGGTTATGACCTGGAACTCAAAGGCCTCGGCCATGCTTACCGCCCTCTCTGAAGCTTCTTCGCCTTCTCGACCGCCTCATCTATGGTGCCGACCATGTAGAAGGCTTCCTCGGGGAGGTCGTCGTGCTTGCCCTCGAGGATCTCCTTGAAGCCGCGCACGGTCTCCTTGATGGGGACGTAACGCCCCTCGGTGCCCGTGAACTGCTCGGCGACGAAGAAGGGCTGCGACAGGAAGCGCTGTATACGCCTGGCCCTGGCGACGATGAGCTTATCCTCGTCGCTGAGCTCGTCCATGCCCAGGATGGCGATGATGTCCTGCAGATCACGGTACCGCTGCAGCACCTGCTGCACGCCGCGCGCGACGCGATAGTGCTCCTCGCCCACGATGTGGGGGTCGAGCAGCGTCGACGTCGAGGCCAAGGGGTCCACCGCGGGATACAGGCCCAGCTCGGCGATGGACCTCTCGAGGCGCGTGGTGGCGTCCAGGTGAGCGAAGGTGGTCACCGGCGCCGGGTCGGTGTAGTCGTCGGCCGGCACGTAAATGGCCTGCACCGATGTAATGGAGCCCTTCTTGGTGGTGGTGATGCGCTCCTGCAGGTTGCCCATCTCCGTCTGCAGGGTCGGCTGGTAACCGACGGCCGACGGCATGCGCCCGAGCAGCGCCGAGACCTCAGAGCCCGCCTGGGTGAAGCGGAAGATGTTATCGATGAAGAGCAGGACGTCCTGGCCCTCCACATCACGGAAGTACTCGGCCATGGTCAGGGCCGAGAGCCCCACCCTCATCCTGGCCCCCGGGGGCTCGTTCATCTGGCCGAAGACCAGGGTGGTCTTGTCGAGGACCCCGGCCTCCTTCATCTCCAGCCAGAGCTCGTTGCCCTCGCGGGTCCGCTCCCCCACGCCGGCGAACACGGAGAAGCCGCCGTGCTCGAAGGCGATGTTCCGTATGAGCTCCATGATCACTACCGTCTTGCCCACGCCGGCCCCGCCGAAGAGGCCCACCTTGCCGCCGCGCGGGTAAGGCTCCAGGAGGTCGATGACCTTGATGCCGGTCTCGAGGACCTCCCTGGCCGGCACGACCTCGGCCACGCTGGGGGCCGGACGGTGGATGGGCCACCGCTCCTTGCCCTCGACAGGTGCGCCCTCGTCAATGGGCTCGCCCAAGAGGTTGAAGATCCGGCCCAGGACCTCCCGCCCCACGGGGACGGTGATGGGCTGCCCGGTGTCTATCGCCTGCATGCCGCGCTGCAATCCGTCCGTGGAGTCCATGGCCACGCAGCGGACCACGTTGTTGCCCAGCTGCTGCATGGCCTCCAGGGTGACGTCTATCTCCCTCTTCTCCTTCGACCCCTCGCCTCCGACCTGTCCTCTGATGACTACGGCGTTATAGATATCAGGCACCTTCCCCTCGGGGAATTCGACGTCCACGACGGGGCCGATGACCTGTACTACCTTACCGACGTTCATACCCTACCTCCTCACTTCAGCGCCTCGGCGCCGCTGACTATCTCCAGGATCTCCTTGGTGATGGACGCCTGCCGCACCCGGTTGAACTCGAGGGTCAGATCCTCTATCATCTCCGCCGCGTTATCGGTGGCGTTGCCCATGGCGGTCATCCTCGCCCCGTGCTCACTGGCCTTGGCCTCGAGCAGCGCGTGGTAGACCTGCACGTCCAGGAACTGGGGCACCAAATGCGCCAACACCCGCTCCGCCGAGGGCTCGTAGATGTACTCCTCGGCCTCCTCGCCGCCCCCCTGGATGCCGATGGGGAGCAGAACCTTCTCCACCGGCCGCTGCGACAGGGCTGAGATGAACTCGGTGTAGATAATGCGTACCTCGTCCACGGTGCCCGCCTCGTAGAGGTGGGCCAAGACGCCGGAGATCTCACGGGCCTGCTGGAAGGTGGGCTCCTCGCCTATCCGCAGAAACTCGGCCAGCAGGTCGAAGCCCCGCCTCCGGAAGAAGTCCCGGCCCTTGCGCCCGACGGCCACCAGGGTGGCCTCGACCTCCGACCCCTCGAGCGCCGCGGCGGCACGCCGGATCATGTTGGCGTTGTACGAGCCGCACAGCCCGCGGTCGCCGGTAACCACGACGTAGGCGCGGCGCTTCACCTCTCTGCGCCGCAGGAGCGGGTGGTCCAGCCCGGCGCCCTGGGACGACAGGCGGTGCAACATCTCCTCAAGGCCGCGGGCGTAGGGCCTGGCGGCCACTACCCTTTCTTGGGCCTTGCGGAGCTTAGCCGCGGCCACCATCTCCATGGCCTTGGTGACCTGCTTTATGTTATCGACGGCCCTGATACGCCGCCTGATATCCAATAGGCTCGCCACTACGGAACGCCCCCTTACGATACCTGGGCCGCCGCGCCCTCCTCCGCGGCGCGGAAGCGCCTGCGGAAGGCCCGTATGGCCTCATCCAGCTTCTCGCGGAGCTCGTCCTTGAGCTCGCCCGTCGTGCGTATCTCCTCCAGGATCTGCCGCCCCTCCGACCGCAGGTAGGACAGGAGCTCCCGCTCGAACTCGCGCACGCGCTCCACCGGGACATCGTCGATGTAACCGTTGACCCCGGCGTAGATCACTGCCACCTGCTCCTCTACCGGCATGGGCTGGTACTGATCCTGCTTGAGGAGCTCCACCATCCTCTGGCCCCTGGCCAGCCTCGCCTGGGTGGCCTTATCGAGGTCTGACCCGAACTGGGCGAAGGCCTCGAGCTCCCGGTACTGAGCTAGGTCCAGCCTCAGGCGGCCGGCCACGCTGCGCAGGGCCTTCACCTGCGCGGCGCCGCCGACGCGGGACACCGACAACCCGACGTTGACGGCGGGGCGCACGCCGGCGTAGAAGAGGTCCGACTCCAGGAAGATCTGGCCGTCGGTGATGCTGATCACGTTGGTGGGGATGTAGGAGTGGATATCCCCTGCCTGGGTCTCGATGATGGGCAGGGCGGTCATGGACCCTCCGCCCATCTCGTCGCTCAGCTTGGCCCCTCTCTCCAGGAGCCTGGAGTGGAGGTAGAACACATCGCCCGGATAGGCCTCACGGCCGGGCGGCCGCCTCAGCAACAGGGAGAGCTCACGGTAGGCCACGGCGTGCTTGGAGAGGTCGTCGTAGATGATCAACACGTGCCCACCGTTGTACATGAACTCCTCGCCCATGGCCGCGCCAGCGTAAGGCGCCAGGAACAGCAAGGGGGCCGGCTCTGAGGCCGACGCGGACACCACGATGGTGTAGTCCATGGCGCCCTCCTTCTCCAGCCGCTCCACAACGCCCGCTACGGTGGAGGCCTTCTGCCCGATGGCGACGTAGATACATACTACGTCGCTGTCCCTCTGGTTGATGATGGCGTCCACGGCGATGGCGGTCTTGCCCGTCTGCCGGTCGCCGATGATGAGCTCCCTCTGCCCGCGGCCGATGGGGATCATGGAGTCGATGGCCTTAAGGCCCGTCTGGAGAGGCTCGTGCACCGGCTGCCTCCTCACTACGCCGGGCGCCTTGAACTCCACCGGGCGGAACTTGTCGGTCTTAATGGGGCCCTTGCCGTCAATGGGCTGGCCCACGGCGTTGACCACCCGCCCCAAGAGGGCCTCGCCCACGGGCACCTCCACGATACGGCCGGTCCGCCGGACCTCGTCGCCCTCCTTGATGTCCTTATAGGGGCCGAGGATCACGCAGCCGATGTCATCCTCGGAGAGGTCCATGGCCATGCCGTAGACCCCCGTGGGGAACTCCAGCAGCTCGCTGGCCATGACCGACTCGAGCCCGTGTATTCTCGCGATGCCGTCCCCGACCTGGATGACCCGGCCGACGTGGGCGACATCGAGCTCTGCTTCAAATCTCTCGATCTCTCTCTTTAGTACGTCACTTATCTCCTCGGGTCTAATGCCTTCCTTCAACTAACTCACCCCCGACTTGGCCATTCGATCCCGCAGGCGGTTCAACCGGCCCTTCACGCTGCCGTCGATGACCCGGTCGCCGATCCTGACGACGATCCCGCCCAGCAGCTCACGCCTCACCCGGGTCCTGATCCGGACCTCCTTGCCCGTGGCCTTGCGCAGGGCCTCCTGTAGCGACGTCAGCAGAGAGTCCGACAGCGGCATGGCCGCTTCGACGGTGGCCTCCGCGATGCCGCGGGCGTCGTTGGCGAGGCGGCGAAACTCCTCATATATCCCCGCCAGGTGTCTCTCCCGCCTCTTCTCACAGAGCAACTTCAGGAAGTTCAGCGTCGGTGGAGAGATCCTGTCGGCGAAAACCCTCTCGATAATGGCCTCCTTGGCACTGGGCCTTATGAGGACGTGTTCCCAAACCCGCTTGAAATCCTCAACCTCCCGGAGCAATCCCAAGACCGCCTGCAGATCCGCCTCGATCTCGTCGACGGCCTCCCGGCCGACCGCTACTTGAAACAGGGCCTGGGCGTAACGACGGGCGACAGTAGTACGGCGCATTAGTGACCCTCCACCTGTCGTATGAACTCCCTCACCAGTCGCTCGTTGTCCTCGCCGGTGAGGTCCTTGTCCACGACCTTGCTGGCGGCCAACAGCGCCAGGTCGGCGACCTCCTCGCGGAGGGCGGCTATGGCCCTGTCGCGCTCCTCGCGGATGGCCGTGCGGGCCCGGTCCAGGATGCGCTCCGCCTCCTCCTGAGCGGCGGCGACCAGCTCCTCACGGCGCTGCTCGCCCTCGCGCCTGGCCCTCTCTATGAGGTCACGGGCCTCGCTGGCCGCCTGGTTGAGCTTCTCCTCGTACTCCCGGCGGAGCTGCTCGGCCTCCTTCCGGGCCTCCTCGCTCTTCTGAAGGTTCTCGGCCACCTCGGCCCTGCGGCTGTCAAGGAGGTTCATGATGGGCTTGAAGAACACGATCCGCATAATAGCGAAGAAGATCAGGAAGTTGATGATCGCCCATACGAACTCATCGAATACGAACATCGCCATTCCTCCTCCAGCTCTCGTCCTCGAAAGCGAGCTAGGGGCGGCTAGGCCGGCGCACTAACCGCCCACCTGTTGGCTCCGAGGTAGGTTGGCTTACGCCACCCGTCCGACAAGAACGAAGACAAGAGCGAACACGAAAAGCGCTAGAGCCTCCATGAACGCCAGGGCCAGGATCATGAACATGAAAATCCTCCCGGCCACCTCCGGCTGCCGCCAGAGAGCGTTCATCGCCGCTTCCGCCGTCCGTCCTTCCGCCAACGCGGCACCGAAGGCTGCAATGGCCAATGAGATCATTGCCGCGCTAGCGAAGAGTCCAATTGCTCCGATCTCACCCATGGCTTCTACCTCCTTCCCAGAAGTTCAGTCTATCCTCATCCCACGCTCCGGGTGGGCCGGACGTCGTTAGTGCTCCTCCGCCGTGGCGTTGGCGAAGTACACCGCGGCCAACATGGTGAATATCATGGCCTGCACCAGCCCGAAGATGACCTCAAGCGCCAGGACGCTTATGGGCACCAGGACCGGCAAGGTGAGGAGCAGCGCCGCCAGAACCGTCTCTCCCCCGAAGATGTTGGCGAACAGACGGAGGGAGAGGGAAAAGGGTTTCACCAGCTCCTCGAGGATGCCGAGCGGCAGCATGAGCGGCGCCAAGAAAGGCGGATCCACGAAGTGCTTGAAGTACCCAAGGCCCTTCTCCTTGATGCCGAAGTACTGCTGCGAGAAGAAGACGATCACCGCAAGCCCGGCGGTCACCCCCCACCTGCTCGTCGGCGCCAGGAAGCCCTTGAAGTGCCCGGCGCCGGGGATCAGGCCGGAGTAGTTGGAGACCACGATGAACAGGAAGAAGCTGATGAGCAGGGGCAGATAACCCCGCGCCCGGTCCCCGAGGATCCCCTTGAACAGCTCCTCCAGGGACTCGAAGATCAGCTCCACGGCCGCCTGGAGCCGGGTGCGGGGCACCCTCTCCAGGGTTCGCGTGACGATAAAGGAGAAGATTATTATCAGGGCCATGATCGCCCACATGGTGGTTATCGCCGGCGTCACATCGAGGCCGAACAGGGTGAATAGCACCTCTGAGCCGTGGTCACCCGTGCCCTCGGCGGCGGCCGACATGAACTCCGTCACTTCCATCCCCCCTCCCGTCGCATATAGGCGATGACGAAGTAGTTCCGCACGATCCACAGTCCTCCCAGGGTGGCCAGAAGGGGCATGACCTCTCGGCTGAGGATGTAGGTCAGCGCCAGGGCCCCGAAGCTCGTCAGCAGGCGCAGCAAGTAGCGCTTGGCGATCATGCTGCTGGCCCTGTCCGGGCCGAGTTCATGGACCCTGTCCACAACCGAGGTGACCAGGCGATGGTTGAAGATCCCCACCAGCAGCCCGAGGACCAGGCCGCCGATGACCTCAGCGGTCACCATCGTCGCTCTCCCGTCCAGGGCCCTCCCCCTCCGAGGCTCGGAAGTCCCTCAGGAGGTCCCTTATGAGAATCCGAAAACCCGCCACCACTCCCAGCATGATCCCGCCCAGCTGGAACCACGGATCAGTGCCGAGCCGGCCGTCGAGGAACTCCCCCGCCTTGTACCCGAAGTACATGGCCAGGGCGAGGGTAACGGCGAAGGACACGCCCACCCCCACGTATTTCCACGGCGTCCGATAGCGGGCTCCGGTCCGCCTCTCGCTCATGGCGTCATCCGTCCCGGAGAATTACAAAAGAATAAAGGACGTTAAGCATATTTCGATTCCACTCCTGCAATTCCTGCTGCCCTCCGACAATTTTCCTCACCCTGCTGCCCAGTTAAATCTTTCCCGTTTCAGGGAATATCTTGCACAGCGTACTCCTCCGGACGGCCCCTCGTGATCCCGAAGTGAAAGAGCAGGGCGTCGACGATCCGCCGCGCGGCCCGCCCGTCCCCGTAGGGGTTTCGGGCCGTGGCCATGGCCCGGTAGGCCTCCTCAGAGGTCAGCAGGAGCTCCGCCGCCTCCCTGACCCTCTCCCTGTCGGTCCCCACCACCCGGACCGTGCCCGCCCGCACGGCCTCGGGCCGCTCAGTGACCCTGCGGGCCAGGAGCACGGGGGTCCCCAGGGAGGGGGCCTCCTCCTGCACGCCGCCGGAGTCGCTGATGATCAGGTAGGCGCGGTCCATCAGGTTGGCCCACTCCGGGTACTCCACCGGCCTCATGAGGTACACCCTGTCCTCGCCGGTCAAGACCTCCCTCACCACGTCCTCCACCACGGGGTTGGGATGTACGGAGAAGAGGAGCCTCACGTCCTCGTGCCTCCGCACCAGGTCCCGCATGGCCAGGCACACCTGACGCACGTGCTCGCCCCAGTTCTCGCGGCGGTGGATCTCGGCGATGACCAAGCGGCCGGGAGACCGCACCAGCTCCTCCAAGCGGGGGTCGGAGAAGGGGCGCCTCCGGTCCACGGCCAGGAGGAGGGCGTCTATGGCGGTGTTGCCCGTGACGAAGATGGCCGCCCCATCTATCCCCTCGGCCTCCAGGTTCCGCCTGGCCGCCGGGGTGGGCGCGAAGTGCAGATCGGCCACCGCGGCGGTGAGCTTCCGGCACATCTCCTCGGGGAAGGGCTCGTACTTCCTAAAAGTTCGCAGCCCGGCCTCCACGTGGCCCACCGGGAGCCGGTGGAAGAAGGCGATGAGGGCGCCGATGAAGGTGGTCAGGGTATCGCCGTGGACCAAGACCACGTCCGGACGAGCTTCGGCCAGGACCTCGTCCAACCCCGCGAGGGCCCGGCGGGCGATGTGCGACAGGGTTTGCCTCTCCCGCATAATATCCAGGTCGTAATCGGGACGGATGCCGAAGTGGTCCAGCACCTGGTCCAGCAGCTCCCTGTGCTGGGCCGTCACGGCGACCACGGGTTCCGTGGCCGGATGTTCCGCCAGGGCCCGGATCACCGGGGCCATCTTAATGGCCTCAGGCCTGGTGCCGAAGACCGCCATCACCTTCAACGTCACCCTATGTTCACTCCCGGACACGATGAAGCCCCCTGGCGGGGGCACACGTATGAAAATGAGATCAACCCTCGAACTCCTCCCCCTTGGTTATATCCAGCACGCCCAGCCGCTTGGCCCCGAGATACAGGCCGCTCATGAGGAAGACGAACAACAGCAGGGCGGGGCCTACCTGCAGACGGGTGAGGAGCACGGCGCCGACCCCGAGGGCCGCGCTCACGAGGTACATCAACAGCACGGCCTGACGCTGATTGAGGCCCAACCTCAACAGGCGATGGTGGATGTGCTCCCTGTCGGCCTGGTGGAAGGGACGCCCCTTCAAGACCCGTCTGACGATGGCGAAGGAGGTATCGAAGATGGGCAGCCCCAGGGCCAGGATGGCCACGGACAGCGCGGCCAGGGTCACGGTCTTCAACGTGCCCTCGACGGCCACGGCGCCCAGGGCGAAGCCCAGGAACATGGAGCCGGCGTCGCCCATGAATATCTTGGCCGGGTTGAAGTTGTAAGGCAGGAAGCCCAGCGAGCTCCCGGCCAGGGCGGCGGTGAGCAAGACCACGTGGGCCTGTCCAGCTCTGAGGGCCACGAAGAGCAGGGTCAAAGCCGCTATACTGGAGATACCCGCCGCCAGGCCATCCAGCCCGTCGATGAGGTTCACCACGTTGGTCACGGCCACGATCCAGAGTACGGTGACGGGGACAGCCAACGCCCCTATGTGAAACATCCCGCCGAAGGGGTTGGTGACCCAGGCCACCTGCACCCCAAAGCCCGTCACCACGGCCGCACACACCACCTGACCCAGGAGCTTCACCTTCGGCGAGAGCGGCCGCAGGTCGTCCAAGGTACCCAAGGCGACCATCAGGAACCCGCCAATGAACAGGCCCATGACCTCCGGCCTGTCCACCCCCAGAAACAGGAAGGTGCTCAGGGCGAAGGCCAAGTAAATGGCCACCCCGCCCAAGTAAGGCGTGGGCTTACTGTGCACACTGCGCCTACTGGGCTTGGCCAACATGCCGAAACGCAGGGCCAGGCTTCTCATGGCCGGCGTGGCGATTAAAGAGGCTATGAGCGCCGTCAGAAAGGCTGCGACATAGGCGGAATTAGGCATGGTCCTTCCCCATTCATGCGAGAATCGCGAAGCAGTCTTATTGTAAACTGAGATACAGCTTCTGTCAACAAGACCCGGGGCCCAAGGACACCGACTGGACGCCGGCCTCTTGCAGCATGGCCCTCGCCAGGGGATCGGGGTACTCCGCGGCGAAGTACACCCGGACGACCCCGGCGTTGATGATCATCTTGGTACACAACACGCAGGGCTCATGGGTCGTATACAACGTCGAGCCCCTGACCCTTACGCCGTGCACCGCGGCCTGGATGATGACGTTCTGCTCCGCGTGCAGGCCCCGGCAGAGCTCGTGCCTCTGCCCCGAGGGCACCTGGTAGGTCTCCCTGAGGCAGCCGACATCGGCGCAATGGGCGAGCCCGCTGGCCGCACCGTTATAACCCGTGGCCAGCACCCGTCGCCCCTTGACCAACACCGCCCCCACCTGCCGCCTGAGGCAGGTCGACCGCGTGGAGACCACCCGCGCCAGCTCCATGAAGTACTCGTCCCAGGTCGGACGCCCGGCCATCGCTAGCCCCTCACCGGGTCCCGAAGAGACGGTCGCCGGCGTCGCCCAGGCCGGGGACTATGTAGGCGTGGTCGTTGAGCCTCTCATCCAGGGCGGCGGCGTAGATCTCCACATCGGGGTGGTCGGCGTTGACCCGCGCCACCCCCTCCGGGGCGGCGATGAGGCACATGAACTTGATGCTCTGGGCCCCTCTCTCCTTCAGGAAACTGATGGCGGCGCTGGCCGAGCCGCCCGTGGCCAGCATGGGATCGAGGACGATGAGGTCACGCTCACCGAGGTCCGACGGCAGCTTGCAGTAATACTCCACCGGCTGCAGGGTCTCGGGATCCCTATAGAGCCCGATGTGGCCGACCTTGGCGGCCGGGATGAGCCTGATGACGCCGTCCACCATCCCCAGGCCGGCCCGGAGGATGGGGATCACCCCCAGCTTCTTACCGGCGATGACCTTGGTCCGGGCCGCACAGATAGGGGTCTCGACCTCTACCTCCTCTAAGGGCAGGTCCCGCGTGACCTCGTAGGCCATGAGCATGGACAGCTCCCCCACCAGCTCCCTGAACTCCTTGGCTCCGGTCCTCTTGTCCCGTATGAAGGTGAGCTTGTGCTGGATCAAGGGATGGTCGAAGGTGTTAACACGTAGTTCCTTTCTCTCCATGGGCGCCCTCCCCTTCCAGGTTCTCGATCTCCCGTATCTTCTCCACCCGCCTCGCGTGTCTGCCTCCCTGAAACTCCGCTCCCAGCCAGGCGTCGACGATGTCCAGGGCCAAGGAGGGTCCGATGACCCGTCCGCCCATGGTGAGGATGTTGGAGTCGTTGTGTTCTCTCGTCAGCCTGGCCAAATAGGTGTCATGACACAGGGCCGCTCGCACGCCCCTCACCTTGTTGGCGGTAATGCACATGCCGATGCCGGTCCCGCAGGTGAGGATCCCGAGGGCGAAGTCTCCCCCGGCCACGGCCCGTGCCACCTTGACCGCGATATCGGGGTAATCGACCGACTCGGTCGAATAGGTGCCGAAGTCCCGCACCTCGTAGCCCCGTCGCTCGAGATGCGTCTTCACTGCCTCCTTGAGCTCGTACCCACCGTGGTCGGCGCCTAACGCTATCCGCATCTTCTCTCCCTCCAGGCGATTCCAGCTATCAACGGGCACGCGAATCGAGTAGGAGGGGGCGGCTAGCCCCCGTCCTCTCACACCACCGTACGTACCGTTCGGTATACGGCGGTTCACCAAGCTTGACGGATACTTTGGTAACGTGCGGTTAAACTCAGGAGACCCTGGGCTTCCCAGTAGGCGATGCCCAGGGCTTGGTTCAGTGGCCCATGCGCCATGCGCCAAGGGCCTTTGCGGGCGTTCGCGACCTGGTGGACGACCCATTCCGGTAAGCCCAAGGCGCGTAGCTCGCGGTAGCGCGTGCGGACCCGCTTCCACTGCTTCCAAAGGCACATGCGAAGGCGGCGTCGCAGCCACTCCTCGAGGCTCTGAAAGACGCTGGGGGTTTCAGCCAAGGCGAAGTACCCCAGCCATCCACCCAGGTAGGCGTTGATGCGCCGAATCCGGGCTTCGATGCTCAGGGGCTTGTTCCGGGAGGTGAACGCCCGGATTTTGTCCTTCACCCGTCTGAGGCTCTGTGGAGCCAGGCGAATGAAGACCTTCCCTTTGCTCTGGTACATACTGAACCCCAGGAATTTAAGCTTCCACGGCCGGTCCACGCTACTCTTCTGTTCGTTAACCTTGAGTTTCAACCGTTTCTGCAGGAAGTCCCGGATACTCCACATGACCCGCTCGGCCGCCCCCCGACTTCTAACGTAGATGTTACAATCGTCAGCGTAACGAACGAACTTGTGGCCCCGCTTCTCAAGCTCCTTGTCGAGGTCATCGAGGTAGATGTTGGCCAGTAGCGGGCTGAGAGGTCCTCCCTGCGGGGTTCCCTCTCCTGACCGCACGACCACACCATTTAACATGACCCCCGCTTGCAAGAAACGACGGATTAGTCTCAGGACCCTCTTGTCCTTAACCTTCCGGGCCACTCGCGCCATGAGGATGTCGTGGTTCACCGTATCAAAGTATCTCTCAATGTCCAGGTCCACGACCCAGTCGTATCCGGCCTCAACGTACTGACGCGCCATCCTGACCGCATCGTGAGCTCGCCTGCTGGCCTGAACCCGTAACTGGCCCCAGAAAACGTCGGGTCAAAGATGGGCGTCAGTACCTGCAGTAGTGCCTGCTGGATTAGGCGGTCCAAAAGGGTGGGTATCCCTAAAAGCCTCGTGCCTCCACCCGGCTTTGGGATCTCTACCCGGCGAACAGGCTGCGGGCGGTAGGTCCCAGTCACTAGTTCCTCCCGAACCTGTGGCCAGACCTCTCGTAGGTGGTCACGTAGGTCATCGACCCCGACCCCGTCGATTCCACCCGCTCCCTTGTTCGCCTCGACCCGTCTCAGTGCCGCCAGCATGTTGCTGCGCTCTACCACCTTCTCCATCAGGCCGTCACCTTGGCACCCGCGAGGTGAACCTCCGCCTTGTGCCGACGAAAGACTCTGCCCTTCTGCGGTACTCTGCGTATTCACCGCATCCTCCCGCAGACAGGCCCTCTTAGGGGTTTTCTGCTCTCCTCGCCTTCCGTACGAACTCAACGGGTTCACCTCTGACTCAGTGTTCGGGCCTTCCCTGGCCGGGTGT